>Ga0134126_10008249_pt1 | contig 13098 bp, 9 predicted proteins | sample KB31752_FD_96881 | JGI IMG/M metagenome (GOLD analysis project Ga0134126, IMG submission 96881) | Terrestrial soil microbial communities with excess Nitrogen fertilizer from Kellogg Biological Station, Michigan, USA - KB3-175-2 | ecosystem: Environmental > Terrestrial > Soil > Unclassified ...
GACCCGCCCGATAGCGCCGTCGGTGGCGTGTACGTGCTCGCCGCGGCGCACCTCAACCTCGCCCACGGGCACACGGTCATAGGTGATCGCTTCGGGACCCGCACCGGCGCCCATGCCCGGGCCCGCACCCACGCCCGCTCCCATGCCAAGTCCGTAGTAGGGCCACGACAGCATCTGCTGTTGCCCGTAGCCCCACGGTCCGCTCGCTCCTGGTAGGAACTGCGTCTGTTCAGCGTCGGTGAGCGCGTCGAACTCGTCGGTGGTGCACCGCAGCCGGATCTCCTTCGCCGCCGAGGCCACCAGATCGATGGGTACGAGATGACCCGTTGCTCGGCGATGCCTCGGTTCGACGACGAGATGGGTGAGTGTGCGGGCGATGGGATCAACGATCACGCGTCTCAGCTGTCCGCAGCCGCCGTCGCGGCACGAGACTTCGCTTCCAATGATGAACTCCGTCGTGTCGCTCATAGTCGATTACCCTCCTTGATTTCTTCGGTAGCCGCGCAGGGGGCGCGCTGGGCTCATGGCACCGAGGGCGCACAGGGCGCCCCACCGTTACCGGCTATGCTGGTGGGACTGATCCCGCTTCTCTCCACCGAGCCGGGGGTCATCGCCACAGCCCGGGTGACCAGATCCGTTGCTGCCCGGTGTGACGCTCCGGCATCCCCGCGATTGTCCGAACCAGTCGAGTCGCGCAGCGGTGTGCGCGACTCGGTGGCCAGAAGCACCTCCGCCGATTATTCCGATTCCCGCATGGCGCCGCGAGATCCGGCGGAAGGCTGCAAGCGGAGAAGGAGGAAGCCATCCTCCTCCAGTACGTGAATCACGTCCAAGCCCAGCGTCTCGGCGAGCTCGTGACCGGCGAGGACGCGAGGACCGGTGCCCGCCACTAGGCGCGGCGACAGGGTCAGGCAGAGCTCGTCAAGCAGGCCCTTGTCCACGAGCTGAGCGTTCAGTCCTGGGCCACCCTCGACGAGTACCGACTTGGCACCGCGTCGGGCGAGCTCACGCACGGCTCGGCCGAGGTCGACCGCGGTGTCGCCGCACACCACCACGTCAGCGGCATCCGACGCCCGGGCGACGGCGTCGGCGTCGGCGTCGGCGGTCGTGAAGATGAGGGGCCGGGCCTGCGCCTCGACGAAGAACGGCGAGGCCCAGTCGAGGTGACAGGAGCGGGTCACGACCGCGATCGGCGGGACCGGGCTCTGACCGCGTGCCCGGCGCGCTGCCCGGGCGGTGTCATCGACCTGAACCGGACCGTACCTCTCCGTGCGCATCGTCCCCGCGCCGACCAGCACGACGTCGGTCAGCGAACGCAACGTGTCGTACAGGCGCTGATCGGCGGGGCCGCCGAGACCGCCGGATCGTCCCCTGATGGCGATCGCGCCATCAAGGGACGAGATCATGTTCGCCCGGACGAACGGCCGGCCGGGTACACGGTCGGCCGGTATGGCGTAGACGGCGGCCAGGTCGACCTCGTCGGCGCGGGGTGGCAGAAGCCAACGCATCTCAACCTCCGTTCGCCGCCAGTGCACCCTGATCTTCAGGGTGGCGCATCGGGACCGTCCTTGGCGGCCGGCCACCACTGCCGCCCGGATAGGCCACGGCACCGGCCAAGCGACACTAGCCGGGGTGTGACCGCGTCGGCGCGGCGCCGGGCGGCGTCGTCACGACCTGCCGTCGGTCTGGTGGGTGGATGAGGATGGCGCCGGCCCCGCGGGAGGTGAAGTAGCTCCATCCCCAGTCGCACAGGATCTTGAGCCGGTTGCGAAACCCGATCAGATAGACGATGTGCACGCCCAGCCAGAGCAGCCACGCCGGCAGCCCACCGAACCGTAGTGGGTACCGGCTGGCGCCGCCGCCGGGTGCCCGCAGTGGCAGTTCAGCCACCGCGTCACCGCGGCCGAGCACGGCCATGATGCCCTTGTCGTGATAGCGAAACGGCGACACTGGGCCGCCTGCGATGAGCTGGGCAACCTGCTCGCCGGCGTGGCGGCCGGTCTGGATCGCCGCCGACGCCAGCATCGGCGGTGCCGCGCCGTGTGCGGGTGTCGTGACGGCGAGGTCACCGGCAGCGAACACGTTCGAGTGGCCAGGGACCTGCAGCTGCGGGTCGACCAGGATCCGCCCGTGCCGGTCGACCTCCAGCCCGAACGCGGCGCCCAGCGGGTTCGCCGCCACCCCGGCGGCCCAGATCACCGTGTCGGTGTCGATCCGGTGCCCGTCGGCCAGCGTCACCCCGCCGGCGTCGGCGCTGTCGACGGTCTCGCGCAGGCGTACCTCGACGCCTCGACCTTGCAGGTCCTCCAGGGCTCGCCGGGACGACCGCGGGCTGAACGCCGCAAGCAGCCGCGGTCCGGCCTCGACGAGAGTCACCCGCAGGGCGGTGGCCGGGCCGACCAGTTCCTGGCCCATCGAGGCGAGCGCCCCGGCGGTCTCCACGCCGGTCGGACCACCGCCGACGACCACCGCCGTGATGGGTACGCCAGCGTAGTCGGCTGTGGCTGCCGTCTCTTCGAGGCGGTTGAGCAGGTGCATGCGCAGCCGAACCGCGTCATCCAGGGTGTACAGCGGCCAGCTGTGCTCGGCCATACCCGCAATGCCGAAATAGTTCGTCTCGGCACCAGCGGCCAAGATCAGATAGTCGAACGCCACCGCGGAGCCGTCGCGCAGGCACAGCGTGCGATCCGCCCAGTGCACGGACACCGCGGCGCCCATCCGGACGGTCACGTTCGGGTGCCGGCGAAAGATCGTCCGCACGGTCGCGCCGACCTCTTCGGCCGCCAGGTAGCCGGTGCTGACCTGGTACAGCAGCGGCTGGAACGTGTGGTAGTTGTTTTTGTCCAGCACGGTGACGTCGGCGTCGGCGCGCTGCAGCGCGTGTGCCGCGTTCAGGCCGGCGAATCCGGCGCCGAGCACCACGACCCGCGGCCGCGGGGGACGGTCGGCGACACCCGGCGCACGGTCGGTCATGCGAACCTCCAACGACGCATCTCAGGCGGCGGGCAGCTGCGCGGTCTTGGTGGCGATCGCATCGAGCAGGCTCGCCCAGTCGGCTTCGAACGCGCGGGCGCCGTGGCGTTGCAGCGACTCACCCAACGCGTCCACGTCGACGCCGTAGGCAGCGACGTCGGCGAGGTGTTTCTCCGCCGCCGCGTAGTCCGGCTGCATCAGGTCACCGACCGCACCGTGGTCGGCGAAGGCGAGCAACGTCTTCTCCGGGACGGTGTTGATCGTGTCGGGGGCGGCCAGCTTGCCCAGGTAGTAGGTGTCGGGGAAGTCGGGGTCCTTGGTAGAGGTCGACGCCCAGAGCAGCCGCTGCGGCCTGGCGCCGGCGGCTGCCAGCGCCTCCCACCGGTCACCGCAGAGCAGCGACCGGTGGGAGGCGTACGCCTTCTGGGTGACGGCTAGCCCCAGCTTGGCGTGCAGCGGCGGGGGTAGCAGCGGGTCGGCCGCTTGGTCCCAGCGGGACACGAACACCGACGCGACCGAAGCCACGTCCAGTGGCAGTCCGGCGGCGGCCCGCCGCTCCAGGCCGCGCAGGTAGGCGCCGGCGGTTTGCAGGCAGTGGGTGTCGGAGAACAGCAGGGTGACGTTGATGCCGATCCCGTCGGCGATGAGCTGTTCGAGGGCGGTCAGCCCGGGTGGGGTGCCGGGGATCTTGACCAGCAGGTTGGGTCGGTCGGCTTGCTGGTGGAGCCGGCGGGCGACCTCGACGCTGCCCTCGGCGTCGTAGGCGAGTCCGGGTGGCACTTCGAGGGACACGTACCCGTCGAGGCCCGCGGTCGCCTCCCAGATGGGGCGGAACAGGTCGGCTGCCGCGGTCAGGTCTTCCAGCGCGACGGCGTAGACGAGCTCCTGCGGGTCGGTGACACCGGCGGCCAGGTGGCGTCGCAGCGAGTCGTCGTAGTCGGCGCTGGCTGCCATCGCGTGGCCGAGAATGGTCGGGTTGGACGTCAGCCCAGTGACCGCCAGATCCTCGATGTAGCGGGCCAGCGTCCCGCTGCTGAGCAGCTGGCGGCTGATCGAGTCCAGCCAGAGGCTTTGACCGGCCTGGTGCAGCTGTTGGGCGGGGTTCATCGGTCCTCCTGCGGGTGGGCGGTGGCGAGGCTCATCGGCTCAGGATCTGGTGGGCCTTGGCGGCGACCGCTTGGGGGGTGATGCCGAACAGCCGATACAGGTCGGGGCCCTTACCCGACCTGCCGTAGGTCGTCATGGCCACCACGTCCGGCGTCAACACCGACCAGCCGAACGGGCTGGCCGCCTCCACGGCCAGCCGAGGGACCCGCGGCGGCAGGATGGCATCACGCTCGGCCTGGGGACGCTCGAAGAACAGCTCGAACGACGCCAACGACACCACCCGCGCACTGACCCCAGCCTCGGCCAGGATGTCCCGCGCCCCCAAGGCCACCTCAACCTCCGAGCCGGTGGCGATCAGGGCGATGTCATCACCCCGCACGATGACCGCTCCGCCGACGTCGACGGTGTCCGGGTCGAGCACGGGCAGTGCCTGCCGGGACAGCACCAACGCGGTGGGACCACGGCGTCCCAGCGCCACCGCCCAGGCTTGGGCCGCCTCGTTGGCATCGGCCGGGCGGATGACGGTGAACCCGGGCATCGCCCGCAGCCCGGCCAGCTGCTCGACGGGCTGGTGGGTGGTGCCGTCCTCGCCCAGGCCAATTGAGTCGTGGGTGAACACCCACACACAGGGCAGCCCCATCATGGCCGACAGCCGCAAAGCGGGACGCATATAGTCGGAGAAACAGAAGAAGGTGGCCCCGAACGGGCGCACCCCGCCATGGGCGGCCATGCCCACGACAATGCCACCCATCGTGTGCTCGCGGACTCCGAAATGAATGTTGCGGCCCGCCCATTCGTTGCGGCCGACGTCGGGATAACCCAGCAGGTGGGTCTCGGTGGAGCTCTCCACGTCCGCTGCGCCACCGACCAACTCACACACCTTCCCCGCCACTGCCCTCAGGGCGTTACCGGCCGCCACCCGGGTGGACACCTTCGACCCGCCCGCAGCGAACCGGGGAAGGTCCTGCCGCCAGTCGGGGGGCAGCTGACCGGCCATCACCCGCTCGAACTCACCGGCACGCTCGGGATGGGCCGTGCGGTAGCCCTCGAACAGGGCCAGCCAGGCCTGCCGGGCTCGGGCCCGCTCGGCCACCTGCACCCGCCAGGTGTCATATACTCCCTCGGGGATCTCGAAGGGCTCGTAGGGCCATCCCAAAAGCCCCCGGGCGATGCCGGCGTACTCCGGTCCCACCGGGGAACCATGTGCCCGGTGGTCATCATGCAGCGGGGTGCCGATGCCGATGTGCGAGTGCATCAACACGATCGTCGGCCGTTCGGTCTCCGCCTTGGCCTGATCCAGAGCCAGGTCCACGGCGGCCAGGTCATCGACGTCGAACAGACGCACCACATGCCAACCGTAGGCCAGGTAGCGGCTGGCGACTTCCTCGGTGAACGACCAGATCGTCGGCCCGTCCAGGGTGACCCGGTTGTCGTCATAAAGCAGCGTCAGCTTGCCCAGACCAAGATGACCGGCCAGCGAGGCCGCCTCGGAGGCCACACCCTCCATCAGGTCACCGTCGCCGCACTCGACGACGACCCGGTGATCGACCACGTCGAAGCCCTCGGTGTTGAACCGGGTGGCCAACAACCGCTCCGCCATCGCCATCCCGACGGCGTTGGCCACGCCTTGGCCGAGCGGGCCGGTCGTCACCTCGATACCCGGCAGCAGTCCCCGTTCGGGGTGGCCCGCGCACCGCGATCCCACCTGACGGAACGAGCGGATGTCGTCGAGGGTGACGGCGTAACCGGCCAGGTGCAGCGCACCGTAAAGGACCATCGACGCGTGCCCCCCCGAGAGCACGAATCGGTCTCGGTCGGGCCAGGTCGGGTCGGCCGGGTCGTGGCGCAGGTGGCGGGTGTAGAGCCGGTAGATGACCGGGGCGATATCCAGCGGCGTACCCGGATGACCCGAGTTGGCCCGGTTGACCGCATCCACCGCCAGGAACCGCAGCGCGTTGACGGCGGGATCATAAATATCGGGAGGGATCACCGCCCCCCGGTCCCGGCCGGCACGTGTTGGCTCAGAAGTTGCGCTCACCGCGGCACCTTTCTCGACTGACCGGCCCCTCCGCGCTCCTATGCGCCAGGCCCGGCTCCCTCAGCATTGCCGCTCCCGCCGGTGCCAGCCACCCGAGTCAGTCAGGTCGTCGAGCTCTCCGGCATTCACTCAACCGCGGGAGGAACAACCGGGCTCCCCCCACGGCTGATGTGACGGCACCGTAGGCCAGGTGTGGGAGGAGGTCGGCACCCCAGTCTGTGGCCGTCCAGGTGTGGGGGTCGGTGACGCCGAGCAGTGTCATGAGCCCGTTGGTGCCACTGGCGCCCCGAGAGCTGCGGTAAGGCCGCTGACTACCCTGCCGGGTCGGCAGCCGACGGCGCGGGCCAGTGCCATCAACATTCCGGTGCCGACGCCCGCGGCGATGCCGGTGAGCGGGCGAGCCCAGCGATCCGGTTCTCCCGGCTCTTGTCCCCGCCCGGGGATAGGGAGATGAGTTGTCCGGGACAGTGCGTCCACGGTGTCGTGTGGGGTGCTGCTGGCGGGGCGAGCGCGGACCACCATGTCCTGGTATGTCACGGTGTTCAGCACGGTGGTGCCGACGGCTGCTCCGCGGCGCCGCGGAGCATTCCGGCAAGCAGACCTGTCACGGGGACACCTGCGCACCCAGCTGGTTGAGGATCCCCAACTCGTCGCTGGCACCCCACCGTTCGACCAGTTGACCGTTGTCGAACCGGCCGATCTGCATCCCGCGGACCTCGATCTTTTTACCGGTGGGCGGGATGCCGTGGAACTGCCCCTGGTGGGTTCCGGTCAGGGTGTAGGCGATGCAGACATGGTCGTCATCAGCGACCATATGCGCTGGCGCGATGTGGGCGTCGGGGAACGCCGCCCTCAGCGTCTGGAAGAACACCCGAAATCCCGCACGGCCAGCGGGTTGGCCCGGTGCGGGGTCGTGGTCAACACAGTTCTCGGCGAAGCTTTCCACCGCGGCATCGACATTGCCGGCGTTGATGTTCTCGGCCAAACGCTCCTGGGCGGCCACATTCGCCTTGCGAGACACGGGCACCGTTCCTCATCCTCGCGCTGGCCGGTCCGACCCGGCCAGCCCGTCCAGGCCGAGTACCCCCACATCATCGCGGCTACACCCAGCCGCAACCCGGAGCCTGTTAAGGACGCGGTCGACAGTGCACTGACTCGGTTGTGTCAAGAAAGTGCAACTCACGGGCGCCCGTTGAGCACCTGTCCTGTTGACCGGTCTCCTCATCGTGATGTGATGGCCGACGATGCCGATCACCGCGGTCACAAGCCGATCGAATTCGACGTCTAACGTCGGTCTTCTCCAAGTGCTTCAGCATCTTCTCGACCTCGGAGTGTTCGGAGATCTCCCGGTCGGCCACCTAGTCGCCGTCGGGCAGCGCCCGCCGGGTCGTCGGGATCAGGTCGCGCAGGTTGCGTGGATGTCCGCGCCCCGGTGGGACTCCGAGGGGGTGTTCTCCTCCCTGATCGGCTACCGCGGCGCTTACGCGGTCACCTCGACCGGCCGGTTCGTGACCGGCCGACCCACACGTCAGCAGACCCGGTCTTGAGCGTCCTGCCCTTCGGAGGGCAGTTCAAGATCACCGTGGGTGAGTACCGCGCCATCCTGGTTTGAGGTCGGCGGCGGCATCCACACCCACCGCGGTCGGGCGGTGCTGGACGGCCACCCACCGCAACAGCTGCAGTGCGAGAAGAACTGGCGCTGCGCGCCGCCGAGCGGGTCAACGGGTCGTCGCGAGCTTCGCGTATGCGGGCGGACTTTCATTGTTCTGGTCGAGCACCGAGCGGAATCTCACAGGAATCCCTTTATGCGTAATTTTTCAAGCAGCAGATGAAAATATATCAGCCCTTGGTATGGATTCCACCGAGACATTAACTTTCTTATTTCATCGTAGCCTGGCTTCGCGTCAAGATGAAATAACCGTTGCAGATTATTCTGGGCACCTACATCGTCTCCCGGAAAAGTATCCAGCCTGCCCAGCCCTCTCAATAAGACATACTCCGACGACCATCGTCCAATGCCTCGCATCTTCGATAGGTATTCAACGACTTCTCCATTTGTCAGCCCCTCAAGGTTTGACAAATTAATCTGGCTTGTCGCGACGTTCGTTGAGAGTTCTTTTATCGCCCGCTCCTTCTGTCGACTAAACCCGAGCTTTCTGATGGCACCTTCGGGTATATCCAGTAGGTCAACCGGTCGCGGAAACGCGCATGACGTGACGCCATTATTGACAAAACTCACGCCGAACGTTTGCGACAAACGGTTAAGCGTCGCTATCCCCGAGTCCAGCGAGACTTGCTGACAGGCAATCGAGTTTACCAAACCTTCAAATATGCTGGGGAAGCGCGGGGGCCTCACGCCAGAGAACTGTTCCACAAGAGGTTTGAGAACATCATAATTACCGGCGAGAGAATAAAATCTTCGTAAATCCACGGTCAGCCCAAGCATCTTTCGAATGAGTAGTTCAGCCTCCATTTGAATTCGTTCAGTAAGCGCTTGATTTGACTGCAGCGTAACAACCAACCCCGGCTCGGCGCCTGATGTTTGCTGAATAACAGTTACCTTGACCACGTCGTTACTGCAAACAATAACGCGCGTATACCGATCATTGGCCCACTGGTCAACAGTATTATTTTGACGCCTTCGTAAAGCCCAGACAGTTAGATCCAAGCGAAAAGGCCCGGCAACTGGAATAACAAATCGTTTACAATACACAGCAATGATTGTACCGGATCCACCCCTGGTACGCCGGACGTTTTGAACCTATGAAATGATTGACTATACCGGCACCGTGGAAGTGGCTGGACGAGTTGCGTGCACCTGCCGCTCTTCTTGTGTTTCAGATTCGTCATGAACGGAGTCAACGTCCAGGGTGAAATTCTCGGCACTTCGGGCGCTCGTCGCGATCGGGGGGCGCAGTATCGCAGTGCCACGTAGGTTTCTACCCGGATGTGCTCGGCGGTTGCATCGCCAGCACCTCGGCGTGAGCCTCACCGTCGGGGGCGCTGTATGTGATGGTGTCGCCCACGTGGCGACCGGCCAGCGCCTGGCCGAGTGGGCTGTGGACGGTCAGCACCTCGTCCTGCCGATCCTCGGGGACCTCCTCAGTGATCGCGACGACCCGGAACGTGGCCACGGTGCCATCCGCGAATCGCAGGGTGACCACAGTCCCGTCTTCAGGACCGTGCGGGTCGGGCGCCGCGCCCGGCCGGGAACCGACGAGCAGATGACCGATCTCGGTGATGCGTCGATCCATGCTTGCGAGGTCCTCAGCATGTTCGAGCAGGTCGGCCTGGTCGCCGCTGTCTCCCCCCGTCGGGTCCTTCGGGTCCTCACCGGCGAGGCTCGTGGCCAGGTCACGGCGTTGATCCCGGACCCGGGCCAGCTCCCGCTCAAGTCGGGCGCGGGTAGCGGCGGTCCACTGGGATCCATCCGAGCTGATGGGTCCAGTCCCCGGTGACATTGCCCTCTCCCGCCTCTCCGAGCCGGGCCCAACGATACCCCGTCCCGCTCGTCGTCACGCATGCATCACGACGTGAAGGAAATCGGAGCTCGTCATTTGGTCTGAGACGTAACTAGGTGGCCAGGCACGTTCTGGACCCAGGGGTCGGTGACCCGGCACCCAGACGGACCCTGGTTGGTGATCAATGGTGGTGAGTGGCTACGCGGCCGGTTCGATGGTGACCTTGTGACCGAGGGCTTCGAGTTCGCGGATGAGCTGGCGTTTGCGGGTGTCGGGGTGGTCGAAGCGGCGGGTGAAGTAGTCCGCGCCAAGGTCGCGGTAGGCGGTGGTCTCGGCGAGTACATGCCAAATGATCACGATGAGGGTATGGGCGGTCGCAGTGGCGGCCTTCTGGCCACCCTTTTTGCCGAAGCGGCGGTGGAAGCGACGGAACTGGGCACCGACGTAGCTGCTGGTGCGCCCAGCTGCCCAGGCACACTCCGTGAGAACCGTGCAGAGCTCGGTGTTGCCCTTGCGGGTCCTGCCCGAGCGGTGCTTACCGGCGGATTCGTTGTTGCCTGGGCACAGCCCGGCCCACGAGGCCAGATGCGACGCGGTGGGGAAGCGGGCCATCTCGATGCCGATCTCGGAGATGATGACCTGGGCGGCGCGCTCACCGATCCCCGGGATCGTGGCCAGCAGCTCAGTCTGGCGGACGAAAGGGAGGCTGGCCTGGTCGATGCGGGTGTCCAGCCGGGCGATCATGTCGGTCAGGTGGTCGATATGTTCTAGGTGCAGAGTGCACATCAGCGCGTGCTGGTCTGCGAACCGGCCCGCGCAGGCCAACCTCAGGTCGGGGATCTTGCTGCGCATCCTGCCGCGCGCCAGGTCCGCCAGCACGGCTGGGTCGCTCGCCGGTGATCAGCGCTTCGATCATGTCTCGGGCCGATAAGGTAGTCAGCGCCGAGGCCACCGAATCAATCTTGATCCCGCCGTCCTCGAGGACCTTCGCAAGGCGCTGCAGCTCGCTGGTGCGCTGCTCAATGAGCTTCTTGCGGTACCGCATCAATTCTCGGATCGCCGCGATCTGCGGCGGTGGGATGAAACTGCCCCGCAGCAGCCCGCACTCGGTCAATTCCGCCAGCCACATCGCGTCGAGGGCATCACTCTTGCGGCCCGGGACATTTTTGACATGTCGGGCGTTGACCAGCAGCACCTCCGGCGGCCGTTCGGCCTCGCACAGGGCATGGAACACCGGCTTCCAGTACACCGGGGTTCAATGGTCACGTGCGTGATGCGCTCGGAGACCAACCAGGCCACCATCTTGATCAGCGTCTGATGGTAGGTGTTGAACTTACGCACCTCCTGTCGACGCTTCCCGGCTCGCTCACCCGGTGTCCGCATCGCCACTGCGACGATCTTCTTGCCAACATCGATGGCGGCGACTCGTTCATACAGAATCTCCATCGTGGGCCCCTTCGGAATGGCCAACAGGCGCGTCGACCGCGGAACCCGCATGAACATAGGAGTCTGAGACTCGCGCTCGAACTGGCGGCAACCCGGAGTACCCAACCGGGACGGGCTCCAGCATCAATCTTTGAGACGGGCTCAACCCGCATCAAGGCAACACGACGTCAGCGGACGACGCGACCCCCAAGTTTCATCGACCCGCGAGCGCCGCGCCAGGGGCATGTACATCTTTGAGGTCCTGATCGCGGTTTCGTCCCGGCTCACTCGTCGGGCTTGGGCAGGTAGTGGTGGATATGCCGGCATAGATCGTCGGTGGCCGAGAGCACCTCATCGCGCAGCTCATCTCCGCGTTCCACGGCCCCCGCGAGCGCATCAAGTAACCGGGAGATACCGAACAACGCATACTCCCCGGGATCGTGCTCGCCGCCGGGCGGGCGCCGACGCAAAGCGCTGGCGGCGATGCGCCACAGTTCGACACGACGCGAGCGCTGACATTCATGAAGGATCCTTCCAGTGGGGTCGAGGCATTCGATTCCCGCGGTCGGGAAGGCCTCTTTCCAGAGGTCGCCGGCTGTCGTCGGGTGCCCGGCGTGCGCCATGGGCGTCACACCACTGTGCCGGTCGGGCGCTGGGGGCTGGCCGGGGGTGGGGGTCGTCGTGGATCACGGCGAGGTGGTCACCCTTGAGCTGGACCTGGATGGTTCTACCGTCGGGGATGGCTCGGTGAGCAGGGCTTGGCCGATGCGGGTCTCGACCTCGCGGGCGATGAGCCGGCGCGAATCAACCGGTGGTTGTCTGGGTCGGTACCGCGGGAGGGTTGGTGAGCAGGCGTGCTGCCTCGTCGGCGACCTCCTCGTCGATGACCACCTCGAAGCGGCTGGGAACCGTCGTCGTGACCGCGGCGAAGTCCCGGCGGCCGCGCGCCAGGGTGTGCATCACCGCGCCCAGCACCACACCGATGACCGCACCGATGATCAGCCCGTAGAACGCCAGCACAACACTGGCCACCAAGGGGCTGATCAGGTTGAACAATCCGAATATCCAGCCGATCAACGCACCGGGCAGCGCACCGGACGCGGTGCCCTTGGCCGCGGCGCCGCGGTAGTTCAGCCGGCCGGTGACCTGCTCGACGAGCTGAAGGTCGTGGCCGATGATGGCCACCCGCTCGACGGGGAACCGCAGGTCGGACAGGCGGTCCACGGCACGCTCGGTTTCTGGGTAGGCGTCGAGCACCGCGATGGGTCTGCGACGTGACGGCGTGGGTGTGCCGGTCAGGGTGCTCAGCCGGTGGTGTCGCTGCTCGCTGATGGTTCGCCTCCTCGGTTCCCGGTGGGCTCGTCTTGGTCAGCTGGGGTGGAGGTCTTTTAAGGCCACCCCGGGGTCGGCCAGTTGGGCCGGGTCGACGGGATCACCGGAGCGGACCAGGGCGGTGATGGCGTCGGTGACGTCCCAGATGTTGACGTTCATGCCGGCCAGCACCCGATCTTGGCGCAGCCAGAAGGCGATGAATTCCCGCTTGGCCACGTCTCCGCGGAAGACGACCTGGTCGTAGCGGCCGGCCTCGACGTAGCCCGTGTATTCCATGCCCATGTCGTACTGGTCGGAGAAGAAGTACGGCACCTGGTCATAGGCGGTCGTGTTGCCCACCATGTTGGCCGCCGCGACCGGTCCCTGGTGCAGCGCGGCTGACCAGTGCTCCAGGCGCAGGTGGCGCCCGAGGCAGGGGTAGTAGGCGTTGGCCACGTCGCCGGCGGCGAACACGTCGGGGTCGGTGCTGCGTAGGTGCTCGTCGACGAGGATCCCGTTGTCGATGGTCAGACCGGCTTGGTCGGCCAGGCCGGTGTTCGGGGTGATGCCGACACCGACCACGACCACGTCGGCGTCGATCTGGCTGCCATCGGCCAGTTGCACCCCGCTGGCCCGATGGTCCACACCGATGATCTCGGTGACCTCGACGCCCATTCGCAGCGTGACTCCGTGCTCGGTGTGCAGGGCGGCATAGATCTCGGCGACCTCTGGGCCGAGCACGCCCAGCAGCGGCAGCTTCGCCCTCTCCAGTACGGTCGCCTC
>Ga0134126_10008250_pt1 | contig 13098 bp, 9 predicted proteins | sample KB31752_FD_96881 | JGI IMG/M metagenome (GOLD analysis project Ga0134126, IMG submission 96881) | Terrestrial soil microbial communities with excess Nitrogen fertilizer from Kellogg Biological Station, Michigan, USA - KB3-175-2 | ecosystem: Environmental > Terrestrial > Soil > Unclassified ...
CGCGCGGCTCCGCTTCCGCGCCGGCAACGGCGCGCGGGTTCTGGCGCGTGCAAGGGTGACGGTTTACGAGGCGCGCGGCAGCTACCAGCTCATCATCGAACACATGGAAGACGCGGGCGAAGGCGCGCTGCGCCGCGCGTTCGAACAGCTCAAGGCAAAGCTGCAGGCAGAAGGCCTGTTCGACGAATCGCGCAAGCGCCCGCTGCCCGCATTCCCACGCCGCATCGGCGTGATCACCTCGGCGCGCGGTGCGGCGGTTCGCGACGTGCTGTCGGTGGCGCGGCGACGTTTCGCGCTGACGGAAATCGAAGTGCTGCCGGTGCTGGTGCAAGGCCTCGAAGCACCACCGCAAATCGCGGCGATGCTGCGCAAGGCCGCGCTGGTGAATCGCTACGACGTGCTGCTGGTGACGCGCGGCGGCGGTTCGCTGGAAGATCTCGCGGCCTTCAATGACGAAGCCGTCGCGCGCGCGATCGTGGCCAGTCCCGTGCCGGTGGTTTCCGCGGTCGGGCACGAAGTCGATTTTTCGATCAGCGATTTCGTCGCCGACCTGCGCGCGCCCACGCCGTCCGCGGCGGCGGAACTGATCCTGCCCGATGGCGATGCACTGCGGCGAACGCTCGCCCAATGCGATGCGCGCCTGCGCCATGCGTGGCAGCGCCGCGCGCACAATGTGGTGCAGCATCTCGACCACCTCGCGATCCGGCTGAATACGCAAAGTCCGCGACAGCGCCTCGCCTCCGGCCGCGAACGCATGGACGCGGTGCGCGAGCGCCTGCTGCGTGCCCGCGCGCTGATGCACGAACGCGCGTCTTCGCGCATCGCGCAACTGCACGTGCGCTTGCTGCACCAGCATCCGCGCGCACGGGTGGAACAGCTCGCACGGAGCAGCGCCGAACTTCATCGCCGCTTGCACGCGGCATGGACGCGCGACGCCGAACGGCGCCGCCTGCGACTTGCCGAACTCGCACGCGCATTGAATGCCGTCAGTCCTCTGGATGTCCTCAAGCGCGGGTACGCGATCCTGTTCGACGAATCCGGGCGGGTGCTGCGTTCCGTGCAAGGCACACGCGCCGGTGACGGCGTTCGTGCCCGACTTGCGGACGGCGAACTCGAACTGAAGGTGGAACACACCGCCACGCAACGTTGACGTGCCCGCCTGTAGCGTGGGCGGGTCGCGTTCCGAGGAAAACCGCATGCCCGGCAAGCCCAAGCTGAAAAGCCGTTACCCGTATTACCTCGCCAACCGACCGGTCGAAACCGGCGCGGACCTGCCCGTGCTGGACAAGTATTCGGGAAAGATCGCGACACACGTGGTGATGGCGGACGCCAAGGCCATCGACGCCGCGATTGGTGCCGCGGCCAAGGCGGCTGCGCCGATGGCCGCGATGAAGCCGTACCAGCGCCGCGCGGTCCTCGAACATTGCGTCGAGGCCATGCGCAAACGCAAGGACGATCTCGCTTACGCGCTGTGCGTCGAAGCCGGCAAGCCGATCAGGGACTCGCAAGGCGAAGCCGAGCGCCTGATCGACACCTTCCGGATCGCCGCCGACGAATCCACGCGCATCGACGGCGAAATCGTGAACCTCGAAATTTCCGAACGCACCAAGGGCTATCGCGGCTTCGTCAAGCGTGTGCCACTGGGGCCGTGTTCCTTCATCACGCCATTCAACTTCCCGTTGAACCTGGTCGCGCACAAGGTCGCGCCCGCGATCGCGGCGGGCTGCCCGTTCGTGCTGAAGCCGTCCGAACGCACGCCGATCGGCGCGCTGATCATCGGCGAAGTGCTGGCGGAAACCGATTTGCCGAAGGGCGCGTTTTCGATCCTGCCGTGCCGCATCGAGGATGCCGATCCATTCATCACGGACGAACGCCTGAAGCTCCTGTCGTTCACCGGCGGCCAGATCGGCTGGGAGCTCAAGGCGCGCGCGGGCAAGAAGAAAGTGGTGCTGGAACTGGGCGGCAACGCGGCCTGCATCGTCGATGCGGACCAGAAACCGCGACTGGATTTCGTGATCGCCCGGCTGATCTCGGGCAGCTTCTATCAGTCCGGGCAAAGTTGCATCGGCGTGCAGCGTATCCTCGTTCATGCGTCGCTTTATGACGAAGTGAAGAAACGCTTCGTCGCGGCCACGAAGAAATTGAAGGCCGGCGATCCCAAGGATCCGGAAACCTTTCTGGGTCCGATGATCGACGAGGCCGCCGCGCAACGGCTGGAAGGCTGGATCGCCGAAGCGAAAAAGGCCGGCGCCAAGGTCCTGTGCGGCGGCAAGCGCAAGGGCAGCATGCTCGATGCAACGGTGCTGGAAGATGTGCCGCACGCGGCGAAGCTCAATCGCATGGAAGCGTTCGGGCCGGTCGCGCTGCTGGAGCCGTTCGAGGATTTCGATGCCGCGCTCGCCACCGTCAACAATTCCGACTATGGCCTGCAGGCCGGCCTTTTCACCGACAAACTCACGCTTGCGATGCGCGCGTGGGACACGCTGGTCGAAGGCGGCGTGGTGGTCGGCGACATCCCGAGCTTCCGCGTCGACAACATGCCTTACGGCGGCGTGAAGTTCTCCGGCTTCGGTCGCGAAGGCATCCGCTATGCGATCGAGGACATGACGGAACGCCGCTTGCTGGTGATCCGCGACCCTGCATGATGCCTTGGGCGGCCGGCGGGCGGCATTGAAGCGGCACATCGCGCCCCCACTTCGAATCGATGACCGATCCCGCCGAACCCAAGCGCCCTGTCCGCCAACTCGCCGCGCTGGGTGCGCTGTGGCCGTACATGCGCCGCTACCGCGCCTTGGCGGCGGGCTGGCTGATCTTCCTCGCACTGTCCTCGGCGGCGACGCTGTCGTTGCCGGTGGCGGCGCGTTACGTGATCGATCGCGGGTTCTCCAGCGGCAACGCCGCGCTGGTCGACGAAACCTTCCTGGCATTGTTCGTGGTCGCCCTGGTGCTGGCAATCGCCACCGCCGGGCGCTACTTCTGCATCAGCCTCTTGGGCGAGCGCGCGATCGCGGCGTTGCGCGACGTGCTGTATTCACGGTTGATCCGGCTGGACGTCGCGTTCTACGAAAGGACCCGCGTCGGTGAATTGATTTCGCGGCTCGGCACCGATACCGAGGTGGTGCAGACCTTGATCGGCTCCAGCATCTCGATCGCGCTGCGCAGCGTGGTGACGGTGATCGCGGCGGCAGCCCTGATGGTGTGGACCAGTCCGCGCCTGGCGGGCTTCACCGGGCTGGTGATTCCGGTGGTGATCGTGCCGATCGCGCTGTATGGCCGCCGGCTGACGAAACTCTCGCGCACCAACCAGGACCGCATCGCCGACACCAGCGCGATCGCCAACGAAACCTTGAACGCCGTGCACGCGGTGAAAGCCTACGCGCGCGAAGGCATCGAAAGCACGCGTTACAGCGATGCGGTGCTGCGCGCACTGCGCGCGGCACAAAAGCGGATCACCGCGCGGGCGATCCTGACCGGCGGCGTGATCGTGCTGATCTTCGGTGCGATCACGCTGGTGCTGTGGGCGGGCGCGCGCGACGTGCTGGCCGGCAGCATGGACAAGGGTGTGCTGGTGCAATTCGTGTTGTACGCCGTGATGGCGGCGGGTTCGGTGGGCGCGCTGGGCGGCGTGTGGGGCGATGTCCTGCGGGCGGCGGGTTCGATGGGACGGATCAGCGAATTGCTGGCCGAACGCGCGTCGATCGCCGATCCCGCGCAACCGGAAGCGTTGCCGCAAGCCGTGCAAGGCGCGCTCGCGTTCGAGCACGTCGAATTCCATTATCCATCGCGACCCGATACGCCCGCGCTGCACGATTTTTCGCTGCGCATCCAGTCCGGCGAAACGGTGGCGCTGGTCGGACCCTCGGGTGCGGGCAAGAGCACGGTGTTCAACCTGCTGCTGCGCTTCCACGATCCGCAACGCGGGCGCATCACGCTGGACGGCGTGGACCTGCGCGCGCTGAAACTCGACGACCTGCGCGGCGCATTGGCGCTGGTGCCGCAGGAAACCGTGATCTTCGGCGCCAGCGCGGCCGACAACATCCGTTTCGGCCGTGCCGACGCCAGCGACGAAGAGGTATTCGCCGCCGCGCGTGCCGCGGAAGCGTTCGGTTTCCTGAGCGATCAACCGGAAGGCTTCGACACGCAACTGGGCGAACGCGGCGTGCGGCTGTCGGGCGGTCAGCGCCAGCGCATCGCGATCGCGCGCGCGATCCTGAAGGATGCGCCGGTGCTGCTGCTGGACGAAGCAACCTCAAGTCTGGACGCGCAATCGGAAGCCGCGATCCAGGCCGCGCTGGAACGCGCCGGCCGCGGACGCACCACGCTGGTCATCGCGCACCGGCTGGCGACGGTGCAACGCGCCGACCGCATCGTGGTGATGGACCAGGGCCGCATCGTCGCCGACGGCAGCCACGATGCGTTGCTGCGCGAAGGCGGGTTGTATGCGGAATTGGCGCGGCTGCAATTCGCGGCGTAGCCGCGCGAGCGCTCATCGCCGCTGCGAACCGAAGCAGCCAGCCCGAAGCCGGTTGCGGCACAGACTTGCAAAGTGCCGTCCGTGGCAAACTGCTCCGAAGCCGGGCGTTACCCTTGCAAGATTCCTTCGATCTGGAAGGCTATGCGGCCGGCGCGGCCGAAGCCTGCGCTTCTTCCGGCGCCACGTCCGAAGCCTGCATGCCCTTGGGGCCCTGCACGATCCCGAAGCTCACGCGCTGGCCTTCCTTCAGACTGCGAAACCCCTGCGCGCGTATCGCGGAAAAATGCACGAACACATCGGCATCACCGCCATCGGGCGTAATGAATCCGAAGCCCTTGGCATCGTTGAACCACTTCACGGTACCCACTGCCATTTCGGAAGACCCCTCTTCGCAACGATTCGTTTCGCGGCACGTGTGCCTGCCGCGTGGGTGAGTATCAGTCGGGTTTTTACCGCGCGCAAGCGCGATTTCGTGACGTGGTTCGCTCAAATCGCGAGAAGTGCGCACACGATCGCCGGAACCCGCCCGGTTGCCGCGGCGAGATGGGCATGGATTTCCTCAAGGCTGATCGGCGCGCCCGGATCGGGACCGCAACCGGCCGCCCAGTTGGCGACCACGGCGATGCAGGCGTAGTCCATCCCGCGTTCGCGTGCCAGCGCGGCTTCGGGCATCCCGGTCATGCCGACCAGGTCGCAACCGTCGCGACGCATGCGCTCGATTTCCGCGCGGGTTTCCAGTCGCGGGCCCTGCGTGGCGCCGTAGCAGCCATCGTCGACCACTTCAACGCCTGCACGACGCGCGGCGTCCACCAGGCCGCGTCGCAGCGATTCCGTGTAAGGCTCGCCGAACTCGGCGTGCAGCACGGCTTCGCCCTCGGCGTCGCAAAAACTGGAAACGCGCCCCGTGGTGTAGTCGATCAACTGGTCGGGCACGGCCAGCACCCGCGGCCCCATGTCGTCGCGAATGCCGCCCACCGCGTTCACGCCGATCACACGCCGCACGCCGAGTTCGTGCAACGCGTCGATGTTGGCGCGATAGTTGATGCGATGCGGTGCGATCGTGTGGCCTTCGCCGTGGCGCGCCAGGAATGCGACGCGCTTGCCTTCCACTTCACCGACCACGATTGCCGAGGAAGGCTCGCCCCAGCGAGTTGAAACATGCTGGCGCTGCGCGCGCTGCAACCCGGGAAAGGCGTACACGCCGGTACCGCCGATGACCGCGAGATCGATGGCCGCGGGATTCATGTGTCGCTCTCCGGCAGTGCGTAGATGGCCGGCAGGTTGCGCCCCTGGCCGAAATAGTCGAGGCCGTAGCCGAACACGTAGCGGTCGGGCACTTCCACCCCCACGAAATCCGCCTGCAACCCCGAAACGCGACGGCCGTGGCGCTTCTCGCACAACACCGCGATCAGCACGCGCTGCGCCCCTTCCGCCAGGCAGTGATCACGCAAGGCGGCCAGCGTGCAGCCCTCGTCCAGGATGTCATCGGCGAGGATCACCGTGCGCTGCGCAAGCCGTGCCAGCGGCCGGCGGCGCCATTCGATTTCGCGGCCCACGGTCGCGTCGCCGTAGCGGGTCGCGTGCACGTAGTCGAATTCGAGGTCGCAGCCGATGGCCATCGCAAGCGGCGCCGCGAAGAACATCCCGCCGTTCATCACGGTCAGGAAGACCGCGCGTTCGCCTTGCAGCGCGGAGGTGATGTCCGCGCCCATGCGTGCGATTGCTGCTTCGAGCGCTGCGTGACCGTGGACAAGCTCGGCGCGCGGCAGCGCCGTGGCCAGCGGATGTTCGACCGCGCTCATGCCTTGGTCGCCGCGGGTGGGACCAGCGTCGCCAGCGCGGCGACATATCGCGCATGTTGCGGGTCGGAGGAAAGCGCATCCCAGTCCTGCGCCACGGTGCCGCACAGCGTCGCGATTTTTTCCTGGGCGCACGGCACGCGATCGCGCACGGATTTGATCGCAGCATCGACCATCGACGGATGGCACACCAGCACCAGGTCGCAGCCGGCATCGAGGTGCGCGATGACCCGTTGGCCGATGCCGCCCGCCGATTCCGCCGCGGCCATCCCCACGTCATCACTGAACACCACGCCGCGGAATCCCATCTCGCCGCGCAACACATCCTCGATCCAAATCTTCGAATATCCCGCGGCCAGCGGATCGATCGCGGGATAGGTGACGTGCGCGACCATCACCGCTTCGGCGCCGGCGGCCAGACCTTCGACGAACGGGACCAGGTCGGTTTCGCGCATCACGTCCAGCGGGCGCGGATCGACCGCGGCCTCGAGGTGCGTGTCCTCGGGAATCGAGCCGTGTCCCGGATAGTGCTTGATCGTCGCAGCCATCCCCGCCAGGCGCATGCCGCGCACGTAAGCGGCGCCAAGCTCGGCGACGAACTGGGGATCGGCATCGAAGGCGCGTTCCGCGATCACGCGGTTGCCGCGCGCGAGGTCCAACACCGGCGCGAACGAAATGTCGATGCCACAGGCGCGCACCTCGCTGGCCATCACGATCGCGTGTTGTTCGGCCATCGCAATACCGGCGGCGCGATCACGGCGATACAGCGCGCCGATGCGTGCCAGCGGCGGCAAGCGCGTGAAGCCTTCGCGGAACCGCTGCACGGGACCGCCTTCGTGGTCCACGCTCAGCACGAAGCCATTGCCACGCAAGTCGCGAATCGACGCGACCAGCGCCGCCAACTGTTCCCGGTTCTCGTAATTGCGGGTGAACAGGATCGCACCACTGACTTCGGGCGCCAGCAGGCGGGCGCGTTCGTGTGCAGCGAGCTGCTTGCCTTCGATTCCAACGATCAACATGAAGAATGCTGTGGATGACGGCGGCCGTGCCGAAGCTGCCGATGATAAAGCACCCGTTCGCCGCTCGAATCAGCTGGCCGGCAGCACGCGACAGATGAAACCCTTCAGGTAATCGGTTTCGGGAATCGCAGGATGCACCGGATGATCGGGCGCCTGCTGCAGCGACTGCAGCACCTGGACATTGCGATCGAGGTGGCGCGCGCCCCTCTGCACCGCATCCAGCAACGCGGCACGCGACATGTGGTACGAACACGAACACGTCACCAGGATGCCGTCCTTGCCGAGCACCTGCATCGCCAGCTCGTTGATGCGCCGGTAGGCCAGCGCGCCCTCCTTCAGATCCTTCTTGCGCTTGACGAACGCCGGCGGATCGAGGACCACCACGTCGAAGTGTTCGCGACGTTCGCGCAACTCCTTCATGAAATCGAAAGCATCCGCACGCTCGGCGCGCACCCGGTCGGCCCATCCGTTGCGCTGGGCGTTTTGTCCGATCAGTTTCACCGCCGACGCCGAGGCATCGACGCACGTGACTTCCTTCGCGCCCATCGCGGCCGCGCGCAGGCCCCAGGCGCCTAGGTAGGCGAACATGTCCAGCACCCGCGCGCCCTTCACGTACGGCGCCAGCGCATCGCGGTTGGTGCGCTGGTCGTAGAACCAGCCGGTCTTCTGGCCACCGATCGCATCCACCGCGAACTCCACGCCGCCTTCGACCACGCGCAAGGCCCCCGGCGGCTCGCCGAAACCGACATCGGCGTAATCCATCAGGCCTTCCAGCGCGCGGACGCCCGCGTCGTTCTTCCATATCAGTGCGCGCGGCTTGATGATTTTCTGCACCGCCGCCTCGACCTGCGGCTTCAGGCGTTCGATGCCGGCCGTGGTGGCCTGCGCCACGATCACGTCGTCGAAGCGGTCCAGCGTCAGGCCCGGTACCCCATCGGATTCGCCGTAGAGCAATCTGTAAAACGGTTCCGCGTGCAGTCGCTCGCGCAGCGCCAGCGCGACCTGAAGCCGGTGCGCCAACAGCGAGGCGTCCAGCGGATGGTCGATGCCGCGCGCTACCAGCCTCGCGCAGATCAGCGAATGCGGATTGACGTAGCCGACGCCGAGGGGCTTGTCGTTGGCCGCGACTACCACACACGCATCGCCCGGCTGGAAATCCGTCAGCGGCGAACGCGCCACATCGACTTCGTTCGAAAACACCCACAAGTGTCCCGCACGCAAGCGTGCGTCCTCGCCGCGCTTCAAATACAACGCGAGGTATTCGACGGGCTGGTTCACGGCGCAATCCTGCGAGGTCAGCCCGACACGCTATCGCATCAACGCGGATTTCCACAAGCCGCGCGCATGGCATGGCGCGGCCGCGGCTGGCATACTTTCTTCAGGGTGGGGATGTTCCAAAAGGGGATCAATGATGCGTCTGTCACGTCTTGCCTGCTGGCTGTTGCTCGCCGGCACTCTGTTCTGCGCTGCTGCGGGCGCAGCGGAATTGCCGGTGTCCGATTTCGTCAAACACCCGACGCTGACCAACCCGGTGATTTCGCCGGATGGCAAATACCTCGCGGTGGTGCTCAACGAGAACACCGACAGCACCGACGCCGACTTCCAGCTTGCAGTGCTGCAACTGCCTGATCTGAAGCCGGTCAGCCGCCTCGACATGGCACCCAGATACATGCCCTACAACGTGCACTGGGTCAGCAATACCCGCTTGATAATGGGGCTGGCGCACGAAACCGGCACACTGGTGGAGCCGTCCGCAACGGGCGACATCATCGCAGTCGACTACGACGGCTCGCACAAGAAATCCCTGTACAGCCTGCGCCATCGCGGCGGCAGGTTCTCGGGCGTCAACTCGCTCGACATCCCGCAAGGGTGGCCATCGATCGCCGGCATTCCGCACAAGCGCAACGGCCACTTCTACATCGGCCTGAGCCAGATGTCCGGTGGATCGGAGGGCGACACCTGGCAAGACGGCACGACCTCGCTCTACAACGTTGACGCCGACAGCGGACACGCAATCAGGATCGCCGAGATCCGCCACGGCGACATGCAAATCCTGCAGCACGACAATGTTGCACGCATCGCGGTCGGCATGGACAACCAGATGGACACCGTCGGCTTTTCCAGCACCGACGGCAAAACTTGGACCCCAATGCCGGCGACGACCATCGGCAAGTCCTTCGAACCGCTGGCGATCAGCCGCGACGGCAAGCTGCTGTATGCCTTGTCGAGCATGGACGGCGGCCCCGACGCGCTGATCTCCTGCAACCTCGACGGCAGCGACCGCGAGGTGCTGGCCTCCGATCCGTTCTCGTCCGTCACCGACGTGATGTGGAACCCCGAAAGCGGCGTGCCGATCGCCGCCGTCTTCGGTTCCGGCGGACGCCCCACGGTGAAGTACCTCAACAACGATACCTACGCGCAGATCATGCGCGCGCTGGCATCGGGCCAGCCCAGCGACTTCGTGTCGATGGACGGCGCCAGTACGGACGGCGGAATCCTGTTGATCAGCATCAGGAGCGACCGCAATCCGGGCGACTACGCCTTGTTCGAGCGAAACGGCATGCATGCGCGCCCGCTGTACCAACTGCTGCCATGGATCAAGCCGGCCGACATGCCCGCGCGCATGCCGATCCATTTCAAGGATCGCGCCGGCTTCGAGCTGGCCGCTTACCTGACGCTGCCGAACGGCGGCAGCCAGAAGAACCTGCCACTGGTGCTGATTCCGCATGGCGGTCCGATTGGCCCGTCGGACCACTGGTTCTACGATCCGTGGGCGGCGCTGCTGGCCAATCGCGGCTATGCCACGCTGCAGGTCAACTATCGCGGTTCCGGCGGGCGCGGCTACAACTTCCAGCGTTCGGGCTACAAGCAGTTCGCCTCGGGCATCCAGGATGATCTGATCGACGGCGTCCGGTGGGCCATCGCGCAGGGTTATGTTGATCCCGATCGCATCTGCGTGTTCGGTGGCAGCTTCGGCGGCTATTCGTCGCTGATGCAGCCGATCCTCGCACCCAAGTTGTACAAGTGCGCGATCGATTATGCCGGCGTGTACGACTGGCGCATCGGCATGGACAAGAGCGACACGCGCCGGATGAAGCTCGGCCGCACCTACTTCGACGAGGCCATCGGCACGCGCGAAGACGCCTACGCGATCTCGCCGGTCAGCATGATGGACAAGTTCAATGTGCCGGTGCTGATCGCGCACGGCAAGGACGATCCACGCGTGCCTTACCAGAACGCCACCGATTTGCGCTCGTACCTCGACAAGGCCAACAAGCCCTACGAGTGGCTGGCCGAGCCCAAGGAACTGCATGGCTTCGCCAGCGAAGCCCACAACGAGGAATTGTGGAACATGATCGTGCCGTTCCTCGGCAAATACATCGGCGCCGGTAACGCGGTGCCTGCGAAATAACGGCGCTAAAACGTCTCATGAAGCAACCAAAGCCCGGCGCAAGCCGGGCTTCTTTTTTGCAGCGCGCTAGCATGACGCCATGAGCAACGACGATTTCGCGCGCAATCGGCTGGCCGGCGCATCCAGTCCCTACCTCCGCCAGCACGCGGACAATCCGGTGCACTGGCAGCCATGGGACGATGCAACGCTCGCCCAGGCGCGCGACACCGACACGCCCATCCTGCTTTCGGTTGGCTACAGCGCCTGCCACTGGTGCCATGTGATGGCGCACGAGTGCTTCGAGAATCCGGACATCGCCGCGGCGATGAATCGCGCGTTCGTGAACATCAAGCTGGATCGCGAGGAACGCCCCGACATCGACCGCGCATACCAGCTCGCGCACCAGGCGCTCAGCGGCCGCGGCGGCGGCTGGCCCTTGACGGCGTTCCTCGATCCGCAGGATCTCTCGCCGTTTTATATCGGCACGTATTTTCCGCCGTCGCCGCGCCATGGATTGCCCGGCTTTCCCGAAGTGCTGCAACGCGTGCGCGAATACTTCGACGATCATCGCGGTGAGCTGCGTGCGCAAGCAGGCCAACTCCGCGACTGGCTGCAGCACGCGCACGTCGAGTCTTCCGAACCGGCGGCCGAGCCCGACGCCGTGCAGGCGACCGCGCTGCAGCGCATCGCCGCGCGCTTCGATTCCCGATTTGGCGGATACACGGGCGCGCCCAAGTTTCCGCGCGCGACGGAATTGGAATGGCTGCTGGATATCGGTGGCATGAACCCCGCCGCCACCCGGATGGCGCATCTCACGCTCGCCAACATGGCGGCGCGCGGCCTGCAGGATCACCTGGGTGGTGGATTCTTCCGCTACTGCGTGGACGCGGACTGGACCCTTCCGCATTTCGAAAAGATGCTGTACGACAACGCGCAGTTGTTGCCGGTTTATGCGCGGCTTGCCCGCGCACATGAAAATCGACACGACGCGCGTGTCGCCGCTGACGGAAACGCCGAAGCAGCGGTACGCGAAGACGCAATGAAGGCCGCGCAAGGCATTGTCGATTGGCTCGCGCGCGACATGACGGCGCCGAGCGGTGCATTTTTCAGCTCGCTCGATGCGGACAGCGAACACGAGGAAGGCAAGTACTACCTGTGGACCCGCGAAGAGGTACGCACCGCACTGGATGATGCCGATTTCCCGTTGGCGGAAGCCGCGTTCGGACTCGATGCGCCGCCGAATTTCGAAGGCCGTGCATGGCACCTGCTGCGCGTCAGTCCGGCCCGTTCACTGGCCGATCACTTCAAGCTTGCACCGACGGAAATCACGACGCGGCTCGATGCCATCCGCCACCGCATGCTCGATGTCCGCGCCACGCGCGTACCGCCTGCGCGCGACGACAAGATCCTCACGGCTTGGAACGCGCTCGCGATATCCGGCCTGTCACGCTGCGCGCGGCTGCTCGACGATGCGCGTTGTGCCGGCATGGCCACGCGCGTGCTGAACGCGCTGCGCGAAGCGGTCTGGATCGACGGCAAGCTGTACGCCAATGTGGCGGAGCCCGCGTGGCGCATCGCCGGTTTTCTCGACGACCATGCGTTGCTCCTGGATGCATTGCTCGAAACCATGCAACTGGCGTTCGATCCGCGTGACCTGGATTGGGCCATCGCGCTCGCGGACGCCTTGCTGGACAGCTTCGGCGACGAAATATCCGGCGCGTTCCGCTTTTCGGCGCCGCAACATGCCACGCCGCTGATCCACAACGAAAGCTGGATGGACGACGCGTTGCCGAACGGCGGCGCCGTGGCGATCCGTTCATTGTTGCGATTGGGCCATCTGATCGGGGACGCGCGCTATCTCGATCGTGCGGCCCGCGCATTGCGCGCCGCAGCCGGCGCCCTTAACCGCTACCCCGACGCGTGCCCCACGCTCTTGCGCGCCCTGGACGAATCCACCCATCCGCGCCCGCAGATCGTGGTGCGTTGTCCCGCGCCCCGTGCCGCGGATTGGCAAGCGGCCATGCATTCCGCTTTGCATGGTGCCGGCCTCGTCCCCGGCGGCAATTCGGTCGATGCGTTCCTGATTCCAGCCGACGCTACCGGCCTGCCCGGCGTGCTCGCCGCGCGCGAGTCGCGTGGGGGCGGCGCCGCCTACGTGTGTTCCGGGCTGACTTGCCAGGCGCCGGTCACTTCGCCTGATGCGCTTGCCGAATCGCTGCGCGGGGCACTCACGAACTAGCCGCCACTTCACAACACCACGGGTTTGTCCGGCAACGCATTGCGCCGGCCGGGGCCGGGCGGCAAATACAACTCCAGCAGATTGTGCGTGGCGATGATGCCGTCCAGCGCACCTTCCTTCCAGTGCTCCTGCCGGAACTGCTCGCTCATGAAACCGATGATGCGTTCCCACGAACC
>Ga0134126_10008251_pt1 | contig 13096 bp, 10 predicted proteins | sample KB31752_FD_96881 | JGI IMG/M metagenome (GOLD analysis project Ga0134126, IMG submission 96881) | Terrestrial soil microbial communities with excess Nitrogen fertilizer from Kellogg Biological Station, Michigan, USA - KB3-175-2 | ecosystem: Environmental > Terrestrial > Soil > Unclassified ...
CCTGCGCCTGTCTCGTCCGGGCAATCCATTCCGCTGATTGAGCGCTCGATGGCGCTTCTTCGCGCGCGCAACGGGCATTAACCGCGCGCCTCCATTCACGTTTTGCCCCAGGCTGTTTTTTCGCAGCACGAACTGCGCAAATCGTGCATTTTGGTTTATGATTCGCGGACTCGGCGAATCCGCAAGGCCGTTCTATACGTCTGATTTGCGGAAGGAGAAGAGATGAAGCGCTCAGCCCGGAAGTTTCGGTATCGCTATGTTTTCTGCACAGCATTGTTCCTCGCCGCGACGGCTTTAGCGGCCGTGGCGTGCAGTTTATTTGTCGAGGCTTCGCCGAAGCCGAAGCAGTTTCCTGAGAATAATTCAACGACGCAGAAGATGAAGGCCGCTCCCGTGGCGCCGAATTTCGAGCTGGCGGCGCGCTTTGTGCCGTCGGCGGTGAGCCGGTTGGTGTTCGATATGCGCGTTACACCGCACTGGTTCGAGCTGTCAGACAAATTTTGGTACAGCTACGAGACGCCCGCGGGCACGCGCTATTGGATTGTCGATCCTGTGCGCCGGGCGAAAAGTCCGCTCTTCGACAATGCCAAGCTGGCGGAGCAGCTTTCCGTGCTGACGGGTTTTGCGTACGATGCGCAGCATTTGCCCATCAAGAATCTCAAGCTGGTGAAGAAAGACGCCGCGCTGCAATTTGATATCGAAGTGGCGAACAATGCCGTCATTCCGAATGAGCCGAAGAAGCAGGAAGACAAAGAAGAGACCATTCAAGAAGGCGAAAATCAAAAGCGGCAGCAGCAGAATCAGCAGATCCAGAGCCAAGAGCAGAAGGAAAAGAAGCCTCAGACGAGGAAAATCTATTTCGAATACGATCTGGCCACAGCGAAGGTGACGCGCCTCGATGGATTCGAAGCTCCTCCGGAGAGGCCGATCTGGGCTTCGTTTTCGCCGGATGAAAAGACTATCGTATTCGCGCGCGGCGACAACCTGTACATGATGGACGCGGCGAATTACGTGAAAGCGGCGAAAAATCCCGGCGACAAGTCCATTGTGGAGACGCAACTCACCACTGATGGCGTGGAGAAATACAGTTACGCGCGCCATCTGGTGCCGGAAGAAATTGACGCGCTCAAGAAGTATCAGAAGGGCGACACGAATAAAACGGGCCCGCGCGTGCCGGCGGTGCCGCTTTATTGGTCAAAAGATTCTACAAAATTCTCGCTGATTCGTTCGGACGATCGCAAAGTCGCCGATTTGTGGGTGATTCATACGCTTGGGAATCCGCGGCCCGTTTTGGAAACTTACAGTTACGCGATGGCCGGTGACGCGAACGCGCCGCAGGAAGAGATGATGGTGCTTGACGTGGCCAGCAAGCAGCGCGTGATGATTCAGACGGCGGGATTCAAGGACCAAACCCTCACAGTTGCTACGGATCGCATTCTGGCGCGCGACCGCGAGCATGAGATGCAAGACTTGCAGGGCGAGCAGCGGAATTTTGGCGGCTTTGGAGGGCCGCGCGTCACCGAGAAGTGGCTCGCGGATACTTCGGACAAGCTGTATTTCATTCGCACCAGCCGCGATTCGCATCGCATCGATGTCTGCGTCGCGGACACCAGCACGGGCCAGTCGAAAGTGCTCATCAAGGAGCGCTCGAATCTGGATATGGATACCAAGCCGCTGCGGAAAGTGGGCAACGGGCGTGAATTGATCTGGTGGTCGGAACGCGACGGCTGGGGGCACTACTATCTCTACGATGCGGACGGAAATCTCAAAACCCAAATCACATCCGGCGAATATATGGCCGATGAAATTCTTGCGGTGGACGACAAAACGAATGAGATGTACTTTACTGCGAACGGGCATGAATCCGGCGAGGATCCGTATGAAAAGCATCTCTACCGCGTCAACCTGGACGGCACAGGGCTGAAGTTGCTGACGCCCGGGAATTTCAACGACACGATAACCGCCTCGGATTCCGGCAAGTATTTCATCGACACTTTTTCGCGTGTGGATACCGCGCCGAAATCCGTGCTCTTTGACGAGCAAGGCGCGGAATTGGTCAAACTGGAAACGACGGACGTATCGCGTTTGCTTGCCGCGGGCTACAAGTATCCGGAGCCGTTCCACGTGAAAGCCGGCGACGGAATCACCGATCTTTATGGCGTGATGATCAAGCCTTTTGATTTTGATCCGTCGCGCAAGTATCCGGTGATTGAATATGTTTATCCCGGGCCGCAGACGGAATCGGTGGATCGCTCGTTCAATCCCAAAGACCAGAACATCGCGCTGGCGCAGCTCGGATTCATAGTCATCGAAGTCGGCAATCGCGGCGGCAGCCCGAATCGCGACAAATGGTACGACAGCTACGGCTACGGCAATCTGCGCGATTACGGACTCGAGGACAAGAAGGTCGCAGCGGAGGAATTAGCGGCCATTTTTCCATTCATTGACATCAATCGCGTGGGTATGTGGGGACATTCCGGCGGCGGGTTTATGACCGCGGCGTCGCTGCTGCAATATCCCGATTTCTTCAAAGTGGGATGGTCGGAATCGGGCAATCACGAGAACAACGTATACAACAAGTATTGGAGCGAGAAGTACAGCGGCATCCAGGAAGTCGATCAGAAGGACGGCTCGGCAAAATTCGTTTATAAAATCGAGAAGAATTCCGAGCTGGCGAAGAATTTGAAGGGCCACCTGATGCTGACGACCGGAGACATGGACAATAACGTTCACATGGCCAACACCATGCGGCTGGCGCAGGCGCTTATCAAGGCGGACAAGCGGTTCGACATGTTCGTGTTTCCTGGATTGCGGCACAGCTACATGCCGGATGCGGAGTATGTTTTCTGGATGCGCGCGAACTATTTTTGCCGGTGGCTGCTGGGCTCATCGGAAACGGGGCCGGACGTGCTGGAGCTGGCGCGCGAGCATCAGGCGACGCCGAGCGACAAGTGGAATCCTTAAAGTTGGGCAGGACGGAGGAAGGCTAGTCGCGTTCGCGGCGGGAGAGGGCCTTTTTTAGAACTGCGGAGGCGAGCGCCTCGAGTTCGGATTCGAATTGCGCGGCCGCATGGCGGCTCTGGTCGAGCATCGGAGAATCGAGCAGGAATCCGCAGCGGTCTACGAAAGGCCCGCGTGGCGAGGAAAGCGCGCGACTTCGCGGTGGCGCCGATGCTCGCGCGTGGTTGCGAAGCGAGCGATAGACGTTCAGATCGCGAGCGAACTCGGCGAAATCTGCATTTGAGTAATCGAGACAGCGCCCCAGCGCCCCGTAAAATTCATCGTGGAATAATTTCGCCAGATCGAATTGCTCGGCGCCCGTGCGCGTGGGAATTTTTGAGCTGAACCGGCGCTCGGCATCCGATTCGATCTGCAGAGCCAGGACGAGAAAAGATTCGCGGCGAATTGTTTCCACGAGTTCGCGAAAGCGGCCTGGATCCACAATTCGTCCGGGGCGTTTTTTCTCATGCGCATAGCGCCGCAGGAATTTCGGTACGACTTCGCCGCGGTCTATCGCTGTAGTCAGTTGAAATGCGGTTTCCTGTGCGCGAACGGCGACTTGCCGCGGCGAAATGGCTGTCGCGCCCAGGCGCTTCCGGGAAAATTTTCGCGGGCGAGGGGCCGGGCGGCGCCGAGGTTTTTTCCGACGCGAGGAGCCGCCGCGGCTGGAACGTTTTTTTGCACGCGCTACAGGTTTTTGTTTTCGCGCGCCTTTTTTTCTTCGTTTCGGCAAGCCGCTGCTTCGCCTCCGTGCAAACGAAAAGCCCGGCGGGCTGCGCCGGGCTTCTCATCATACATCCTGCCTCGAATTGATGCGATTCGACTCCGCTGTGCGAATCAGTGAATCGGCGGCGCGGGTGGCCGGTGCTCGGAACGCATAGGCGCAACAGGCGCCTGCCACGCTTCGCCGCCGGAGAGCGCAATCCGCAGAGCCTCGTCTACTGTGTGCACGAAGTGAATTTTCAATCCGCCGAGCAGATTCTCCGGCAGATCTTCTTTCACGTTCGGCTCGTTTTCCGCGGGCAGAATCACTTCGCCGATTCCGGCGCGCTTCGCTCCGAGCACTTTTTCCTTGATACCGCCGACCGGTAGCACCACTCCGGTGAGCGAAATCTCGCCGGTCATGGCCACACGCGGGCGAACGGGATGTCCGCTTAGCAAGCTGACCAACGCGGTGACCATCGCGACACCGGCCGAAGGACCGTCCTTCGGAATCGCGCCGGACGGCACGTGGATGTGCAAGTCCTGCTTGCGGAAGAAATCGGGATCGATTCCGTAGCGTTCGGCATTGGCACGAACCCACGAAAGCGCCGCGCGCATGGATTCTTGCATCACTTCGCCAAGATGCCCGGTCATGGTGAATTGTTTTCCGCCGCGCATGCTGCTGGCTTCGACGAAAACGATGTCGCCGCCCGCAGGCGTCCAAACCAGTCCGACCGAAACGCCTGGATGCGACACGCGCTCTTCGACTTCGCGCTCGATGTGGATTTTGGGCACGCCGAGCACTTCGCGGACTCTTTCCGGAGTCACCTCGAACTTCTCGAGATTGCCTTCGGCGATGCGCCGCGCCTGCTTGCGCACCAGCGTAGCGATTTCGCGCTCGAGGCTGCGGACGCCCGCTTCCCGCGTGTAGCCGTGAATAATTTCGCGCAGGCCTTCGTCGGAGAATTCGATCTGTTCGCCGGCTTTCAGTCCATTTTCGGAGCACTGCCGTGGAATCAGGAAGCGTTTCGCGATATGGATTTTCTCGTCTTCGGTGTAGCCGGGGAGTTCGAGAATCTCCATGCGGTCGCGCAGCGGCTCGGGAATCGGGTCCATCCAGTTGGCGGTGGCGATGAAAAGCACTTTCGAGAGATCAAACGGCACGTCGAGATAATGATCGCGGAACGTGGCGTTTTGCTCGGGGTCGAGCACCTCCATCAATGCCGCGGAAGGATCGCCGCGGAAGTCGCGTCCGAGCTTGTCCACTTCGTCGAGCATGCAGACGGGGTCGTTCGTCTCAGCCCGGCGAATGCCCTGAATGATTTGGCCCGGAAGCGCGCCAATGTAGGTGCGCCGATGGCCGCGAATTTCCGCCTCATCGTGCATGCCGCCAAGCGAAATGCGCACAAATTTGCGCCCTAACGCGCGCGCGATTGATTTGCCGAGCGAAGTTTTGCCTACTCCCGGAGGTCCGAGGAAGCAGAGGATTGGGCCTTTCATCCCGGGCTGTAGTTTTTTGACTGCAAGGTAGTCGAGGACGCGCTGTTTCACTTTTTCGAGGTCGTAATGATCCTCGTCGAGAATGGCTTGCGACTTTGGAATGTCGATGTCCTCTGCACCGGAAGACTTTGCCCAGGGTAGAGAGGTCATCCATTCCAAATAGGTGCGCGAAACCATGTATTCCGCGGAGGCAGGCGTCATTTTCGACAGTCGCTTCAATTCGCGCTCGCATTCCTTCTTCGCTTCAGCGGACATTCCGGAAGATTCCACTTTTTCGCGCAGTTCCGTGATTTCCGCCTGAGTATCATCCGTATCGCCCAGTTCTTTCTGAATCGCCTTCATCTGCTCGCGCAGCAGGAACTCGCGTTGCGACTGATTCACCTGTTCCTGGACTTGCTCGTGAATCTTGGCGCGCAATTCGAGGACTTCTTTTTCCTTGGTCAGCTCGCGGATCAGGAGTTCCAGTCGCTTGCGCACACTGGGCGTTTCTAGCAATTCCTGGCGAAGCAATGTGTTGAGCGATGGCAGCGTGCCAGCGATGAAATCGGCCAACTGGCTCGGCGATTCCATGTTGTTTGCAACTCCCTGCAAATCGTCAGAGAGTTGCGGTGAACGAGAGACCACGTCGCGGAAAAGTTCCTGGGCATTGCGATAGAGCGCCGTAGTTTCGGCTTCGGGTTCGTCGTCGATGTCAGCCATTTCTTGAATGCGGGCGCGAAGGAAGGGCTTCAGCCCGACCACCTCGATAACGCGCAGGCGGCGAACGCCTTCCAAAAACACCACCATGTTTCCATTTGGCGTGCGCACCATTTTGTGAACTTTGCCGAGCGTCCCAACGGAGTGAAGGTCGGTGCCGACTGGATCCTCGATGCGAGGATCGAGTTGCGCAACGACGCCCAGAATCTTTTCTTCTCCCTGCAATGAATCCAGCAGGGCCAGGGAGCTTTCGCGTCCCACAGTCAGCGGAATTACCGCCCCCGGAAATAGCACAGTGTCGCGCAAGGGGAGGATGGGCAGTTCCGCCGGCAAATTGAATTGTGATTTAGCCATTAGAGTGCCTTTCTTTGTTGCAAGCCGCCCCGTAAGGCGGCACCTCCATAAGATGCTTGAACAAGAGAAATGGTAGCATCTTCATGTAATAACCATTGTCATCAAATATTAGTCTATTACGCTAAACATGTCAAACTTCCTGTAAGCTAATGTTAATCAAAGGCTTGCGCTTTTTGCAGGCTGGAATTCATGCTGCACCAGCTGCCGCGCATCCTCTGGGGTAGCGATCCGCCCCTCCAGTTGGGCGTCTTCAACGAAATTCAGTATTTCCTTAAACTTAGGTCCTGGTTGGAAGCCCATTTTTTTCAAGTCCTCGCCATTGAGCAGCCGCGGCGGGTGTACCCCCTGAGGAGGTGTCTTAGCGAGAAAATTTCGGACGAAGTCGTAGCTCGAAAGGTTGCCGTGGCTTGAGAGGCAGTCGAGGCGATGCAGTTCAAGGTGCTCTTCAAAGCGAGGGAGGCGCGCAAAGCGCTTCAGAGTCGAATCGCGCATTTGTGGCACGTCTTTGAAGCGCATGTGGTTGCCCACCAATGCGGCGACCTGTTCGGCATCATCGTTGGAGAAGCGAAAGCGGCGGCAAATCTCCTCGGCCACGCGGACGCCTACTTCAACGTGCTCATCAAAGCGGATCCGGTCATTCGGGCGGGTTGGGGGACGAAAGGTCGCAGGCTTCCCTATATCATGCAGCAACACGCCCCAGGCGAGCGTGCGCGGCACGCCGGCAGGAAGTTTTTCGAGCATCAGCAAGGTGTGCGTCCACACATCGCCTTCCGGATGAAACTGCGGCGGCTGCGGCACCCCTTTCATCTTGGCAACTTCTGGCAAGAGTTCGCGCAGCAAGCCTGTTTCATCGAGCAACTCGAATGCGCGGCGCGCAGCGCCTTCGGTGAGCATTTTCGTCAGCTCATCTCGCAGACGCTCCTGCGAAACCTGACAAATTTTCGGCGCTAGTTTTTGGATTGCGGCGAAAGTCCGCGGTTCAATCGCGTAGCCGAATCGCGCAGCGAAACGCACTGCGCGCGCCATGCGCAATTTGTCTTCTTCGAAGCGCAGCTCCGGATCGCCGATGGCGCGAATGATGCGCGCTTTGATGTCTGCTTGGCCGCCAACGTAATCAAGAATGCGCCCGTTGCGCGGATCCATCAGAAGCCCATTGATAGTGAAATCGCGGCGGCGCACATCCTGTTCCGGCGAGGAGGAAAATTCCACGCGCTCAGGGTGACGCCCGTCCGCTGAGCCAATGTCTGAGCGAAAAGTCGCCACTTCCACCTGCGTGGAATTGTCCAGGACGACAATCACGCCGAATTGCGCGCCGACAGCGAGGCTCTCCTGAAAGAGCTGCTGGACGCCTTCCGGAGTAGCGTCCGTGGAAACGTCATAATCGGCCGGTTCGCGGCCGAGAATGAGGTCGCGCACACAACCGCCATTGAATAGCGCCTGATAGCCCGCTTCGCGCAGGCGCGCGCAAATGCTCTCGGCGAGTTCGCGTGCCTTCATAAGGAAATTATGACGCTCGAATGCCGAAGGGGCAAATGCAGGTGCGCAATGTGATGACTGTCCAAGTGGCCGCGCGGGAATTCAGAGGAAGCGCACGGCCATGCAAGTGATATCGTCGTGCTGGCGCGCGCTGGCGACGAAGGCATCCACGTCGGCCATAACCACTGTGAGCAGTGACGCAGCCGACTCGCCCGCATAATGTTCGATGCGGTTCTGCAGGCGCACTTCGCCGTATTCTTCACCGGTGCCGTTCACCGCTTCGGGCAAACCGTCGGTGAAAATCACGAGCAAATCGCCCGGCTGAATGTTTACAGCCACGGACACATATTCTGCCCCGGCATCGATTCCGAAAGGCATGCCGCCTTCACTCAGGCGAACGATCTCTCCCGAGGCGCGGCGCAAAAAAGGCGCGTTGTGGCCGGCGTTTACGTAACGGAACTGCCGCGAAGCAGGCTCGTGCTGCGCGATGAAAGCAGTAGTGAAGCGCAGTCCGGCGAGGCTGTGCGCGCAGGCATAGCGATTGACGTCATGAGCCAATTCGTCGAGGCTGCCGGGGCGTTCCGCAAGCGAATGAAGGCTGGCCTGAAACGTTGCCATGAGCAGCGCGGCGGGAACGCTCTTGCCTGCCACGTCGGCAACCACCATCAGCAGCAATGGCGCGACGCCTTCTGAATTCGGCCGCAAAAAAGCATCATAATAATCGCCGGCCACCGTATTTTGCGGGCGGCTGGCAAACGCAATATCCATTCCCGGAACAACAGGCGGGTGCTCCGGCACCAACCAGTGCTGAATGTCGCGCGCGATTTCGAGATCGCGTTTCATGGTGACGCGATCGGCAAGCTCCAGCGCCAGCAGCAAGAAAAGAATCGCGGCACCCAGACCGCCCATGTCGAACGAGTAATCCTGACCTCCGAAATGAAAATTCAGATGGAAAATCAGCAGCACGCAGGCGATCAGCAATAGCACGCGGCGAGCGGGCGTCAGCTTCATCAGCATGGCCTGGAACAGCGCCCAGGCTGCGCGGAGCACTCGCTTCCATCGCTTGCCCTGATTGATCGCTTCCCAATCAACGTCGTGCGAGTAGAAGGAATAAGTCGAGCGCGCGTCCGCTTTCATTTGGCCCCAAAGCTGGCTCACTTGCAGGCCTTCGGTGATGCGCATCCAGTATTCGCGAACCCTATGGGGCCTGCTCTTGCCGCGCGGTGGCGGCGCGGAATAGCTCGTTCCAGTGGAAGACATTCGGGAATTATACGGCACAATGCGCTATACGACGGAAATGCGCGAGGCGTGGGAGGCGTCGGCTACTTCTGGTCAGGCGCGCGCAGAGAGCCGCCGAGCTGAATCTTGGAAAATCCGAAACGGTCACGCAACTTGTCTGTCGTGCGAGCGAGCCGCTCCATTTTTTCGCGATGCTCCGCGCCGACGAGTTCGAGCTGCCCGTTCGCCGCAGACGCCGCGAGAAAGGACGACAATGCCACGCCGACCAGCCGCAGCTTGGAAGAGCCGTTCCACGCGTTGCGCAGCAACTCGCGAATCGTAGATAGGATTGCGCCATCCAGATCGGACGGACTCGCGAGCGTGCGGCTGCGCGTGATGGTCTGAAAATTCGTGAACCGCAGTGTCAGCGTCACCGTGCGGCAGAAAAGCCCTGCATTCCGCAGCCGCTTGCCCGCTTTTTGCGCCAGCAGGCTTAGCGTGGATTCGATTTGCTCGCGCTCGGCAGTGTCTTCGCGAAAGGTGCAATTGTGCGAGATGGATTTCGGCTCGGCGTCGACGAAAAACTCATACGTGTCGTCGCCGCGCGCTTTGCGATAGAGCGCGGTCCCCCAGCGGCCGAACATTTCTTCCAGTTTTTCGCGCGGAATCAGCGCGAGGTCAGCTACGGTGTGAATTCCCGCCGCGGCAAGCGCGGCTTCGGTGACTTTGCCGATGCCCGGAATCTTTCGCACGCTCAGAGGCGCGAGAAAAGTTTCCTCTGCGCGGTGCGGCACCCACACGAGCCCGCGCGGTTTGGCCTGCTCACTGGCCACTTTCGCGACGAGGCGCGTCGAGGCAAGTCCGCCCGAGCAGGGCAGTCCCGTTGCGCCGGTGATTTCTGTCAGCAAACGATGAGCAGCGCCGAGCGCGGAACCGAGCACTCGTTCTGTGCCGGTAAGATCAACGTAAGCTTCGTCGATGGATGCCATTTCCACCACGGGCGAATACTTTGCGAGAATGCGCGCGACACGATCGCTCCACTGCGAGTAAAGCTCGTGCCGATTGTCGAGAAATATCGCCTGAGGGCAGAGTTTCGCGGCGGTGCGCAGCGGCATCGCGGAATGGACTCCGAATTTCCGCGCTTCATAGCTGGCTGAAGTGACCACACCGCGCTCATTGGCCTTGCCTCCGACGATTACCGGCAGACCGCGCAGATCCGGGCGCTCGAGCAATTCGACGGAGACGAAAAAAGCATCCATGTCCACGTGCAGGATGGAAATTTCGCTACCGTCAGCGGAATTTGCGTTTGCGAGAGAGGGTCCGCCAGGCGGCTCGGGTTTCGCGCGGTATTGTGCCAGCTTTGGCATGGGCAGCCGTGCGAAAATAATACAAGCGTGCCATCATTTCTTTCAATCACTTACCGACGGCGCAGGAGGAGCGAATGACACCGCCCAAAATCACCGGCGTGTTGGAAACTGCCATTCACGTGGCGGACATGAAAAGCGCCGAAGACTTTTACGCAAACGTGCTTGGTTTCAAGAAAATGGACGGCAGCGAGCGATTTTGCGCGTTTGATGTGGGCGGCCATGATGTGTTCCTGCTATTCCGTTCCGGCGGGACCTTAGAGCCTGTTCAGCTGCCGGGCGGAATCATTCCGCCGCATGGGAGCAGCGGCGTTTTGCATTTTGCGTTTCCTATCGCCGAAGCTGATTGGGACTCGTGGGTCAAACATCTGGAAGCGAACAGCGTGGCGATTGAAAGTGTGGTTCGCTGGCCGCGCGGCGGACGCAGTATGTATTTCCGCGATCCCGATAATCATCTCGTCGAGCTTGCAACTCCCGGATTGTGGCAGAACTACTGAGGCGAGTCAGCGCGTTTTGCGGAAATGACGCGAGGGATGCCGGCCAAGTCTTTCGTTACACGAATATCGGCCCATGAATTGGCGTCGAGCATAGCGTGCACGCGCTCTGATGCGCCATAACCGATCTCCATCACGAGCAAGCTGCCTGGCCGCAGATATTGTGATGCCAGTGCGATGAGGCGCGTGTAAATCTCGGTGCCAGTCGCGCCGCCAAACAGCGCGGTGTGCGGCTCATGCTCGCGAACTTCGGGCGCGAGTTCACTTTCTCCCGCGCGCGCCACGTACGGTGGATTGCTCACAATTAAATCAAACGCCTGCGGTTCGCATTCTTGCGATTCGAGCAGATCGCATTGAATGAAATGGACGCGCCGCGCGACTCGATGCTTCTCCGCATTGCGCATCGCAACTTGCAAGGCTTCAATGGAAATATCTGTCGCGAAAACCTGCGCGTTCGGCAGCTCCTTCGCCAGCGCAATCGCGATGCACCCTGAACCCGTGCCCATATCCGCGATGCGCAACGAGTCGCCACGCTCCGCGCCAGAGCGCTCGTCTAACCTCTGAAGCGCTACTTCGATCACGTGCTCCGTCTCAGGACGCGGAATCAGCACCGCAGGTGACACCTCGAACTTCAGTCCCCAGAATTCCTGCTTGCCCGTCAAATACTGTGTCGGGACGCCGGACGCTCGGCGCGCAATCAGCTCAAAAAAAGTTTTCGCGGCATACTCGCTCAGTTCCGCCTCCGGATGCGCGTAAATCCAGGCGCGGTCGCGTCCAGTGACGTGCACGAGCAGCAATTCCGCCGCCAGCGCATGCGAAGGCGTGTTTGCCGCAGCAAGCTGCGCCATGCCATCACGCAGCGCGCAACGCACCGTAGTTTGCATTTCAATCTCCATGTGCGCGCTCATGCCGTTTTGCCGCCGCTATCGCCATTGTCGCTAAGCTCGCGCTTGAGCCGCTCGGCCTCGTAATAAGTTACAAGCCCGTCCACGAGCGCTCCAAGCTTTCCGTCCATCACTTCTGTGAGCTGATGAATGGTCAGCCCGATGCGATGATCGGTCACGCGATTTTGTGGGAAATTGTAAGTGCGGATTTTCTCGGAGCGGTCGCCCGTTTTGATTTGCCCTTTGCGCTCCGCGGCAATCTGCTGATGCTGCTTCTCATGCTCCATTTCATACAAACGCGCGCGCAGAACGCGCATAGCCTTGGCGCGGTTTTTGATTTGCGATTTCTCGTCCTGCTGCGAAACAACCAATCCCGTTGGGATATGCGTGATGCGCACCGCCGAATATGTAGTGTTCACCGATTGGCCGCCCGGTCCTGAAGAGCAGAACGTATCAACGCGCAAATCCTTCGCTTCGATTTTGATGTCAATTTCGTCCGCTTCCGGCAGCACCGCAACTGTGGCCGCCGAGGTATGAATTCGTCCTTGCTGCTCCGTCGCCGGCACGCGCTGCACGCGATGCACGCCGCTTTCATATTTCAATTTCGAATAAACCTTCTGCCCTTGAATCGCGGCGATAATTTCCTTCACGCCGCCGATCGAAGATGCCGAGCTCTCCAACACTTCCACTCGCCAGTTCTGCGATTCCGCGTAACGCGAGTACATCCGAAAAAGCTCGCCCGCGAAAAGCGAAGCCTCGTCGCCGCCGGTTCCGGCGCGGATTTCGACGATGACGTTCTTTTCGTCATTTGGATCCTTCGGCAGCAGCAGCACTTTCAATTCCTGCTCGACAGTTGCCAGCCGCACCTCGAGCGTACGCTGCTCGTCATGCGCCATCTGCTTCATCTCCGGCTCATCCGCTTCCGCGATGAGTTGCTTCGCGCCGGATAATCCCTTCTCGATGTCTTTCCATTCGCGATATTTCAGAACCATTTGCGACAAATCAGCGTGCGTCTTGGCCAGCTTTTGATAGCGCGCCGAATCGGCCAGCACTTCCGGCGACGACAGCTCCCGCGTCAGCTCTTCGTAACGAGCTTCGATCTGCTCCAATTTTTGAAACATGTTCGTATTGCTCATCGAAAGCTCCTGTGCAATCTATGCGGATTCCCGTAAAACGCAATCCGGCGCGCCGGAACGAAAGCGGTTATCCGCGAAAAGGCCCGGCGAAATAGTCTTGAAAAAAAACGCGAAAAACAGCGGCGAGGGCCAGAACAGCCCATTCAGAGGACGCTAATAGAAGGCGGCAAGCATTTCTATCGGATTAGATGCAGGATATCCGCGCTAGACTCTGCTGTCAATCTGGCTGGAGTCTATACTAGGATACCGCGCGCATGACTGAAATCAGCCAA
>Ga0134126_10008253_pt1 | contig 13093 bp, 11 predicted proteins | sample KB31752_FD_96881 | JGI IMG/M metagenome (GOLD analysis project Ga0134126, IMG submission 96881) | Terrestrial soil microbial communities with excess Nitrogen fertilizer from Kellogg Biological Station, Michigan, USA - KB3-175-2 | ecosystem: Environmental > Terrestrial > Soil > Unclassified ...
ATGTTGTTGTCATATATTCTTTTTCAGTAACTGCAATCCCTCCAGTTAATCCCTCCAAATGCCTCATTTCTGTAACGATATTCAGTATCTTTTTACAATAGTGGATATTTTCTTTAGTAATTTCAGTGATAAATCTTATTTTTACTCCTCTTTTTTTTGCTGCAATATAGTTATTCTTGTAGATGTCAGGAAATTCAATTATTATAGAAGGTCCGTTTTTTTCACCAAAAAGATCCATTTTTTCGTTAGCATTTTGCATAAACTGAACTCCTCGGTTTATTGCATAATCAATGCCATACATTACTTCTGTTATTTCCTCATTTTCATTATTTTCTTCTTTGACCAAAAGAGGAGACCTCTATAGGATATAATACAATTATAAATATAAATTATATAAAAAGGGAAGTGTTTCAATTACTGTAATTTTATAGTTAAAATTTTCAAAATTTTTTTAAATATTATAGTTTTTTTTAAAGCGTTTATATGTATATATACTGTGAGTTATTCATACTGGCTCTGTTAGCAGTTATGTAAATACAAAGGTAAATATTCTTGTAAAATATTTATGATCACTCTGCCATGATTTTTATTGTAGATACTCTTCCACTTGCTTACTGCTCTTCCTATTTCCTGTTGTCTTTGAATGTAGAATTGTTGTTGATTGTATGCCTCTGTAACCATCATGACCATCTTACTTCTATTAAGTTGAGCTCTGGTGATCTTACCTGTAGAAAAACTAATTTTATTCTTGGACAATCCTTTGCTAATACTTCCTTTGCTTTCTTTGATTGATGTACTGAAAGATTATCAAGTACAAGAAAGATATTTTGTATATTCTTATCGTACCTTTTTTCTACTCTTTTTAGAAAATCGATAAACTGTTTTGTTGTCTTCTTTTGGTAGCAATGTATGTACATTTTGTCATTTGAATGATCATATGCTTCAAACACATTTAGAATCCCATTTATCTTTTGAGCCTTTTCGACCTTCACCTGTACCGATGACCAGGATGTATTCCCATGAGTTTTTGCCGTTACTGATCCTTTCTCATCTACATACAATAAAACAGAATTTGGTGGCAGTATTGTACCTTAGCTGTTCAATGTACTTTTTTTCAAAGTATATTCTGTACCATTGCTTCTTTTATTTGATAAAACTGTTTTAGATTTTCTCCATCTTATTTGATGCTTCAGAAGAATATTCCTTATCTCTGAATGGCTTATTCTATCGATAGCATTTAGATCATACATAAGAAAACCTGTTAGTACACGCAATTACCATGTAGAAAACCCTAAACCATGAGATCTTGGATTTGAAGATGCCATATCAACTATTTTTTTTCTTCCATATCCTTATCAAACTTGTGCTGTTTGTGATTGTGCTTTTTTGATGCCATATCATCAATTCCTTTTTTATTGAATTTATGTATCCATTTTCTTATGTTTTTATCATGGTGATTGGTTGCTATCCTTATTTCAGGAACTGTATATCCTTCATCTTTAAGCAAAATAATCTTGGCTCTATATCCTGATTCGGCATGCCGAAGCAACAGGTGTAAAAGATTCTTTTCATCTATAGTAAGCATTCTGAGGAGGAAGATATCCCTCATAGTATTAGTTAAGAGGGGCAAGCTAAATGCGTTACAATATCTAAACAAACACCATTATTTTACAGTAAAATATAGCATATAATTTACAGAACTGTTAACTTAAGGAAAAATCTTTTATTTTAACCATCATCTAAATGTAATGTTTGATAATTGGTTTATTCATTTTTATCCGAATTTAAGTTCAATTTAACATGAATTATTGAAATTTTTTTTGAGAAAACCATTTGATGAATTGAAAATATTTATAATACTCTTAAGTTAACAGAGCCTTCATACCATATTCAACTCATACAATAATATAATAACAACTTTGTATTTTCAATATCTATATTCCTAATTATTTGATTTATTGGCCAAAAGGTATGGTTGAAGAATCATTATTATTTTTCTTTATGTCAAAAAAGATAATTTTTTTTATAAATATGATAATTTTATTTACAATCAAGATCTATTACAATTGGAAGATGGTTTTTAAGAAAGTTGCATAAATCATAGAGGAGATAACAAATAAAGTTAATTGGATTAAAAAATATTTGAATAACGAATTTAACATCATATGTTTAGGTTTTATGAAACAGGTAAAAATTAATTAATAAATTATACAATTACTCCCTTACATATTTTTAAATCATTTAATATAATAGTAATGTCTATGTCTAAAATAGATGCAATAGATAATAAAAGAAACGAAAAGTCAAATCTAGTTCTTCTTTTTATTTACCGAATACCAAAAAAGAATCATGAATCTCTAATACAACTTAATAATAGAATTATTGAATCCTTTAAGAAATATGGGGTTCAACGATTTGAGGTCTTTCAGCTTGAAGGTACAGAAGACATGATGGAATTTACTAACATCGCCAAAACGATAGAAGCTAACAAAGAAGACGAAGAAGTATGGCTAGAAGTACAATCTTATAGAGACCGTAAGCATCTAGAAGAAGTAGGCGCAAGGATGATGGCAGATGACAGCATGAAAAAGGAGAGCCAACAGTTTCTTAATCTCATCACACCATGTTCTCGCTGCAGCTTTGGAGAATTTAGTCGTATTAAAGATATTGGCTTTGTATAATTTAAGAAATAAATAAATAAAAAAATATTAATAAAAAAAGAATGCCCCCTATACTAATCATGATTTTTTTTATAATTTATATAGAGGTATAATTTCTAACACGTTTTTGAATGGCTAATTTATCAGATATCATAATGCAGTTCATTATAATATATCTTTACAAAATATGAAGTCTTGAAATCAACAAATCTATGTTTTTTTTAATAAATTTTCTTCTTTTATTTTATAGAACAAAGATCTTTTAGAAAATATTACAAAAGACAGAGAAACAAATATACGAATATAAAAAAAGTCTTTATTACTGTTCTTTTTTCTTTTTTGATGTTTTATCAAACATAATTTTAGCAAATGCTCCTACAAATGCACCGGCAAATATGCCTATAAACTGGCCATAGGTAGACCAAAAGTCTTTGAATTGATCACCAATAGTCTTTGGCAAAGTTACTGTTACCGTCAAGTTTACAGGTTTTGTTAAATAACCCACTGTTGGATATTTTTTTGATAATTCAAATTCTGGATCTACTGTACCACCCTGTGGAGCGGTGAATGTTGGCTTTGTTGTTGTTGCTATTGATGGCTCTCTTATTGTTACAATTAAAGGTATCGTGTAGATACCTAGTGGTGTTTGTGGAGGAATATGTATTTTAAATAAAGGAGGTTGATTTTTTATAATATCTACATTCAATTCATCAGGATTAAAACTTGGTAATGTATTGTAATCTATATTATTATTATTATTGCTATTGCTAAAATTACTACCAGTAATACCTAAAGTTATATTTATAACATCATTAGAAAAACCAGCAGTTGATTTTATTCTAGCTGCAACTAGCTGGTCTTCACCTTGTCTTATAGTTATATCACTTGGCGTAGTGGTTATTTTTAGAGTAGGCGGAGGAATGGTCACCCAGCTAGTAAATTGTCTAACTTCATTAGATTTGAATGCCTCTGCTGAATAAAATAATAGATTGTATTGGCTTGGAGAATTTATAGAACTCAAGTCCAAGTTTAAATTAACATAACCAGGGCCTATAGATGATTCTTCATGATTTTGAGTTAAGTTTGTGTTAGATCCTATAAGCCTATAACCACCGGTTGATGATAATTGATAAAGATATCCACTTATTTTTCCAGCCACTGATTCAACGTAAAAATCATAATCAGCACCATTATATCCTGTTTTTGTGTTAGAGTCTGCATCAATAAGTATTCCATAACTTAACTTTCTAGAAGAAGAGGATAATGATTGATTATTATTATTATCAGTAGAATTAATCGCAAAAGAAGAGTTAGCAAAACCAGATGATAGCCAAAAAGTAGTATTTAATGTTTTTCCATCGCTAATATAATTGACTGCTAATATATCCGTATAATTTGATTTTAGATTAGCATCACTAGTCCCATAAGTTTGTACCCAATTACGATTCTCATTTGTCAATTCTTGAAGCTCAAAGGAAGGTGATTCTGCCATAGATATATTAAAAGATAAAAAATGAATATTTGATAATGATAATGATAATAAAATTAAAAAGAGAACAATTGGTATAGATGTATAAAAAACTAGAATATTGTTGTTGTTGTTGTTATTGTTATAGCGTTTTTGAACCTAATTCCACCTAATGTATTTGTACATTTTAGATATCTAATACTTTGTGATAAGCCTTTCAATTATAAGATATGCTCCTTATACTATTACCATCATTATAAAATATAATTTGCTATTGACTATTGTAAGTTTTTCTTTCTAAAATTTTAAATTTTGTTAACAAATCAAAGTTTTGATTTTATATTTTATCTGAATTCTCAAATCTGTTCGATGGACTGGGCGAGATTGGATTTCTGTAGGTAAAAGGATTCAGTTATACTGTGATTTATTGTTTTACAGTATAATTTTACGTTTAATACCAATTGACAGCAGAGAGGTTTATCCATAATAAACACAATGAGTTTAGTAACAAATATATCAATATCCCATATCTTTGGTTTAAAAATATAATCGCATTATATTGCGAAAATAAATGCACTGAAATAATTCTAATATCTAGCATCACATCGACTTTACAATATATCTAAAGGTCTTTGTAGTAAGGATAGTAATAGATGAAATTTATCTAATGTCTTTTAACTAACCAACCCTGTTGAATTGATAACCTATGCCGAATTATTGTATCGTTTATCTTCTTCTATTTTTTCTATTAATTTCATTATATTTTGGTCTGTGTTGCCAATACTTTTAATAAAATTTATTATTTTGTTTTTGCCTGTAGGATACTCTATATCCTTTAGTAAGTTTGCTAATTCTGATGCATATGGATAATCTTTAACATTGACTTCTTTTTGTTGTCCTGGGATATTGTTCTGCTCATTTATTGTATTTTCATTTTGGTCACACATGATAAATTTTATCAAACAAAATATAATACAAATATAAAAGAAAAATTTAATTATAAAATATAGAAAATTTTAAAATGATTTTTAAAGTGCATTATAAAATAGAAATTGATTGATTACTTTTCTTCAATCACCAGTGAAATTGGAAAGTGGTCACTAAATCCATCCTCATTAATGTATCCTTTATTTCCACAATTTGTTGGTCTTCCAAATTTTTTGGGTATTTCATAGCCATATCTTGTTTCAAAAAGTTCCACATCCCCAACTTTCTTGATTACTCTAACAGAATTTTGTTTGATTTTTAATTTTTTTTCTAAAGCAATAACTTTTGAAATCATAAATTGATCTAACATATTTGGATATGTTGTAAATTTTTTAATGCATGGATCAGGCACCTCTTTTCCAAAATAACAAGTTGCATATCCATTTGAAATCAAAGTCCACATCAAATTATAAAAGAAAAGTGTATCTTCTGATTTTTCTACCTGTTCTTTATAAGGTGTTGAAAAGGCATAATCCATTAAAGATCTATTAAATGGCATATCATTAAAATCACCCATTGCAAGTATGCAAGTATCAGGCCCAAGTTCTTCTATGATGCGTCTATGAAAATATGATAATGCATCTGCTGCTGCAATTCTGTATGGTTCTGTTTCAATTTCGCCCATGGTTCTAGAAGGCCAGTGATTACCAACAAGTATTAAATCGGTATTTGTGGATTTGATTTTAAAATTTACTTGTAAGATGTTTCGAGTTGCTTCCTGACGTAATACATGATGGGAAAATACAAGATCTTCTCCTGTTTTACTGTCTTTATTTACTTTAAATTTTGAATTATCGTATATAAATCCTACTTCGATACCCCTTTTATCATCTACTTTTTCATGAACTATTTTATAGTCTCGGTTAATTTTTTCTTTAATTTTATTTACTAATTTGTTAATTACAGGACCGCCCTCTACTTCACAAACCCCTAGAATATCTGGACCGTTACTGTTATTCATGCTTGAAATAACTTTTGTTAATTGCTTAATCTTTTTATTTAAAATAGAATTATTCCATCCCTTAAGCTCGTCTCCTACTACTTTCTTTACTCTTTCTGATCTAAATGGAGAATTCTCTATATCAAATAAATTCTCTATGTTCCACCAAGCTATAAAATATTCTGCCAATATTTTTGGTAATATTTAATGTTTATTATTTATTTTATTGGATTTTAATACCACCACTACATTTTGTATTTGATAAATTAGTTTGGGTATAGGAGAATTTTTTGCCATGCACCGATTTCAAATCTATAACTCTTTATCTCTTTGAACAGATACTGTGTAATCTAGTTATTTTTTTTCAACAATGTCTATAACCTGATCGCTATTGTATTTGTAAAGGTAATATTGCCCAACCTTTCTTAATGTATCCATTATCTTTGATTTTATCCTTGTGTTAAACTCCTGATTTCATCAATTTTCTTTGTAAAAAATATATCTCTGAATCATTTAAAATAACTAATTATATCTCTACTAGCGTTAAGATGAAATTTTCTAAGGTTAAGAAAATAGTTATATATATCTTTTGTATCTGCTCTTTAATGAAAGTCATTATTGCTACATTCTTATAAAAGAGATTTCATTCCGCCTGCTTGTTAATTTTGATATAAATTATCAATTTATTTGTCTAATGTAACTCGCAGAAACTTTCCTTTTGTAAATTCCTGTACCATTTCATTTAAAGATTTTCGCTTGTCTTTTTTTCTTGGTCTATCAGAACTTTAATAATTATGATTTCTGCATCATTATGTTGGCGTTGGGACATTTGTCTTTTCTGCTGATATAGTTGAATATATTGTCGTTATCTCCTGGGTTACATTGTCTAGTTCCTTTTGAAGAATTTGTATGTTGATACCCTGAATTGCTAATGAGTTTTGTTGTTCAGGTGTTAGAATTTAGTTTACTACTATACCATTGCATTTGTAAACTTAATGATTTTCCAATACCCATTGATCTGTTGTATGCAGCGATTTTTTTGTCTCATTTAAATCTTTGGACACAATGTCTGCCCATGTCTTTACTTTTTGATTTTGGGTATGAGTTTGAATGAACTTTTCAATGACTGCTCCTATAGCTGTAAGTGCAGTGACTAGGGCAATTACACTCCAAACAAGGGATTGGATATCTACTTCCGTTATTTGCACTATAACCGAGTCAATCATCATGTACATTTACTATGGATTTGTTAAAAACTTGTTGATAATGTAACTTAAATCCAAATTATATAAAAGTGAAATATTGTTGGGCCCCTTTTCAATTAAATGATATAGGTCGAAGTTCTATTTCAGTTTTACTTAATAAAATAAACAAGGAACACCTCTCTTGGGTATTGACTTTGACCCGTAGTTGTATTTTCTGAAATAGTCAACTAGAAACATTTTCAAATCGCTCATTTTTTCATATTGTCAAGACAAGCCATATCTCAATCTTGAACAAGAGACAAAAGTAAGCCAATAAATACAGTATCATAAAGAAGAAAGATATTAAAACAGGTATTAGACGAAACAATGATATAGGATGGTTCAGAACTCCTCTGATCAAGGACTGCAACATATCTTAAAAATAAGACAATCTTCGCACTATTTATATTCAAAGAAGGATTATTTTTATTTCCATAGAGCACTTTCTGTAGGCATTGGTTCAAGATCATAGAACGTATCAGGTCTATACAGATAATAAAACGCGATACCTGCATGCATGCATATTCTTAAAGTTTCAGCATTATATTCATACCCATTATGAGAATAGTCTCATTGAACGAACAAAACAATAAATCCAAGTTAGAACAGAAATTTCGATGGCATTATCCATGAAAAAAAGAGAAATATAATTTCAATCGCATCAAAAATGGATCAAATTATTTATAAAAATTTACGACCAGTGCTAAATATTTAGTTAACATAGTCGTATGTATTGCAGTATTAGTTTAAACAAAGATTACAAAACAATAGTTTTCCAATAATTTTTAAAACCATTTGCTCATTTTCATTGTCTATATCGTTATTGACTTCTAATTTTTGACTCTTCATATGCAGATCTTTAAGGTTATCATAATTTTTATTTATGATTCCGTTCTTAGAATCTTTAATTGATTCTGATGTTATAAATGAGGATATTGCTGAATTTGCTGCAGGAGATGATATCGGATCCAATTTTCATTTATCTGATTTCCAACATGTTTCTTTATTAAAAATAACGGCAATACCATCATGTATTTTATTATTGTAACGTTCGGCATTGAATTTACGAATAAAAGTTCTTTTGCAGAATGTACAGATATACGTAATTCTTTTCTTTACCATTTATAAAATGTTATTAAAATCGAATATCTCTTTAAGAGTGACTCTGAGTGACTCTCCAAAGTGAATTATTGAGTCTACTCTTTAATTATTGGTCATTGCTTGCATTCTTATAACTTAAAAGGAAAACATGTTCCAATTGCTATCAAAAGTAAAAAAATCTTAAATCGTTATTAAAAAGTCATACTATAGATTTAAATCTTATCGAAATCTTTAAAATTTGTTCGATAAACTAACCGACATTAAATTCCTTCTGGTAAAGATTTATCTATAATGAATTTAACGATTTTGATTTTATTAATTTTAGATTACCATATAAATAAATCATATATTGAATATGTTAAATTTTTATCTTGTCAATATTAAAGGTGCATCAACAACCTTTCCATATTTTTGGTCAACTAGTCTTGCCAATACTCTTGATGGACTTTTAAGGCCATATTTTAAACCATTATTAGAAGGTAACGCTGACCATCCATTTAACATCATTTCAAAATTGCCTAAAATTATTAGTTTTTCCCTTGACCTCGAAATTGCAACATTTACATCTTGCAAGTTTCCTGCAGCTCCAACATTTTTTTCTTGGTTATATCTTACTAATGAGAAAATTACTATATCTGCTTGTGTTCCTAAAGCACCGGTTGTTGTAGTTACTTTAATTCTGTTACTTAAGCCAAGTGGTCGCAAATAGCTCGCTATTGTTATCTTTTGACCCGTATATCTCGTAACAACTACAATAGATTTGTTTTTTGTAATGGTATCAATATGTTTGCATAACTTTACACAAGCTTTGGCTTCTATTTCATTAGACCATGAAGAAAATCCCATCATATTTTCTTGTCCGCGTATATTAACCCAAGTTATCGATTCATCAGGATTGATTATTGTTTTATATTCTATATCAGGTGCTTGATGTAAGGTTAATCTTCTTGATGCAATATCAATAGCAGATTTTAGCCCTCCGTAAGAAGCAAATTCATTAACTAGTCCTGATATTTTATCAGGTAGTCTATGAGTTATTCGCAGGGTATCTGATGGCGCTCCTTTGATTACCCATTCTATAGCACTTGGATCTTTGGAAGAGATACCAATGGGCCTTGATTGTTTTGGATCTCCTACAACTGTAGCTACGATGCCACATTCATTTATCAAATCCATTAAACTATTAATTTGATTTGCCCTTTGTTCATTGTAATGAATAGAAGAGGAAAGCTGATTGATTCCATAATAAAATGGAGATAGTAAATGCTCTAATTTCTCTATTCCAGCCTCATCTATTATAATATTATCAAATCTTATAAAATATGATAGTCGTTTCAAAGAGAGAGTAGTACAAATAATTATTTTCTTGCTTTTAATAACATCTGATTGGATACTGAAAGGAACCGGAAGTAAAGGATCATCAACCCCTGATAAATTTCCTGTTCTAAGACAAAGATTTCTTATTGCATTAGGTCCTAGTATTTTATATAGCTCCCAGCAAAACTCATTTGCAGCAGCGTTAGTATATGCCACCATTAAAACTCGATTAGCACGTTGTTCTGAAATTAGCTTTACAGCAAGTGCAGCTCCTACTGTTGTCTTTCCACATCCAGGTGGGCCTACTACTGCTGCAATACCTCCTGTAGTTGAACGCCAGTTAATTATTCTTTTTTGCTCTATATCAAAACTAAGAGAGCTCATTAGACCATGTTGTCTCCTAATTCATTTCTATTATTATTATTATTGTTGTTATCTAATCCCAAAATTTCTGCAACTTCAAATGGGATTAAAATATTCGCTGCAAGTTTGTGGAATTTATGGAGAGGCTCTAAAAGCCTTTTTGTTAAGTTGATTTCATCTGGAATTATTATTATTTCGTTTTCTGGAAACTCGTTACCTTTAATGATAAATTTATTATTACTGTTACTGTTACTGTAAATAATACTTTTTTCCTTTTGATAATTATTGCTACTGGAAAGTATGTTGATTGCGCGATTGGCCATAGTTTTAGTTCGAAAATCTACAACAAGTCTTTTTCCATCTATTTCTTTTACCCCTCCACTAACACTAGCACAGGCTAAAAGTGGAATTCCTTTCTCTTTTATAATTAGCCTAATCTGCTTTCTAGGTTGTAAAAATACTTTAAAATCATTTTTTATTAATGTAACATATGATTCACTCTGAGATTTATTGTTGTTACTATTATTATTGTTGTTGATGCCTTCTTTCTTTGATTCTATTTTGTATCCTGTATGAACAATGCCTGCTTTTTCAAGTGCTTCTATTGCAGGAACCTCACCCAATTTATCTAGCATTATTCCTATGACAAATTTTGGTCTATTGGTTTCTGCCCTCTCTTCCATTATCATATATCTTTTTCTAAAAAATGTTTTTCTTAATTGCTCGTAGTTGGGAGGCAATTTACCAGTATGTGCTAGACTGGAATCTTGTCTATAAAACTGACAATCATTGCAGGCTGGTGATGAGCCAATATCACAAACAGGACAAAATTTAGGCTTTTTTGCAGGAGGAGATCTTCCACATAAAATTTCATGGGAAAAGTTTCTTCCATCTTTGACTTTGTCAATTGTTTGTTCTTTAATTGGGAACCTAGGAATGTATGCATTGGTATAATAAACTATGGAACCAAAGAGGCATTTGCTCCAATTGTTCTCATCTTGTGTATATCTGTAATTTAATAAAAGCAAATTTGCTACAAGTTGCCACTTTTCACTTCCGCTACCATTTATAGGATCAAGGTTGTATGCCTTCCAGTCTATGGCACCATATCGACCATTTTCAAATTCTAAAATTGAATCTATTCTCCCTTCCTGATAGTTTTTGATGTTAGTGACGGTTATTTCCGAGAGAATTCTCTTTGGTCTTTCAAATTTATACATTATTCTTTTGGCAAGTCCAATTAAAATACCAAGTATTCTATCATTAACATCATCATCAAAATTACAAGGAATTTCTTTTCCTTCTCCCTTGGCCCATTCTTTTTTGAAGGTGATGATATTATCTGAGATTGCAGAGGATTCTTTTTGTATTGTTAAAGCAATACCATCAAAGTTTTTGGTTTTAAATTCCCATTTTTCAAGTATAATGTCTTTTGAGATTAGACTCAAAATATCATGGACAGTATCAGCTACAATATAGTCCTGTTGAGACCTAGAAACTCCAAAAGGATAACTTAACTTAAAAAGATAAGGGCATAAACAAGCAGATGAAATTTCTGTAGTTTGGACAAGTTGAGTTTGAGTGTGTGAAAGGGATTTATATAAAGTCCTTGCGTTTAGATTATTAACATTATTGTTATTGTTATATTTATTATTGTTTAGCTGCATTTTTAAAAAATCTCCTCTTTTACCTTTTCAAGTATTCTAAATGCAAATTCATCTAAAAATTGAGAATCAAGGATTTGATACCTATCAGCTTTTGAAATAATTGCAAAGATTTTGTTGTTGCGAAAAAAAAGGGCATTAATGGCTTCAGAAACATCTTTTTCTGATATATAGAATCTGCCTCCCATAGATGATATGATATAGGCAACTATGATTCCGGCAAACTTTTTGTTGTTATCCTTTAAGTCGAGTAAAGCTATGTTACCAATACTTTCTCTCAAAGATCTTGTTGTTTCTATGATTTTAATCTCTATGGCAATGTATTTATCTTTGGTTCCAAGATAGATATCAAATCTTGCTTTTTCTTTTAAGATTGTAATTATAGGTTTAATATTTTTAAGTGTTATAGATAAAGGTAAATTAGATAAAATTTTTTGTTTGAGAGCAGAAATAATCATAGTTTCTGCAACCCTTGGACTCAGAGGCAAATTATATTCTTTTAAAATGGATTTGGCCATTGAAACTTGGTCGAATTTGGAATTAAATTGAGAGAAGCCATCAACAGAGTTGTTATTGCTGTCTTTGTTATTGATATCAAATTTGTTATTGTTGTTGTTGTTGTTTTTATTTGCTAAATTTTTTAATGTATCGGAGATAGAAGGAAGCATTCCTTTGAATTCTTCTGAAATTTTAAAGATATTTTTTCTACCTTTTCTTTCACTTTTTATTAATCGGAGTTGATGCATCTCCAAAGTTAATCGATAGAGAGTAGGAACTGATAAGTGTAATACTTCAGCAAGCTCTGTAGCTGTCATACCCTCTTCTTTTTTTTCGTTTAGAAGATGAGCTATGGAAACAGCTAGAGGTTTTTCAAATAAGTAATTTTCAAATATTTGTCTTTGATCCATATGGTTATCTTTCTTTTGACTTGTGAAAGATAGATAGGTAGATAAAGAATAAAAAGATTATTACTCTTATTTTATAAAGGATATTGTTATTGTTGTTATTGTTTTTTTCATAGATTTATACATTTTTGCTGAAGGTTAACTTTTCTATATTTCCTAAAATTTTAATGTTGACGTCCAATTAGCTTAAAAAATTGTGCGCAAATTTCCCGAAAAATTTCAACCGAATATCACGATGGACTGAAAGGGATTAAATTTCCTGCGGGAAAAAAAGTTTTATTACTCTCAGATAGAAAAGTTATTGAAGAAATTATCATAACTTTAGTATATATTATTTGAAATTCCACCTTTGTACTTGCTCATACCATTAAGAAGATTATATGATAGAGAAATTTTTTGTACTTTTGTATATATTGAAATTTCCATGGTCTAAGTATAAAGAGG
>Ga0134126_10008256_pt1 | contig 13091 bp, 9 predicted proteins | sample KB31752_FD_96881 | JGI IMG/M metagenome (GOLD analysis project Ga0134126, IMG submission 96881) | Terrestrial soil microbial communities with excess Nitrogen fertilizer from Kellogg Biological Station, Michigan, USA - KB3-175-2 | ecosystem: Environmental > Terrestrial > Soil > Unclassified ...
CGGGTCCCAAGCAAGGTCACCTCGCAACAGCGCAAGCTGTAAAGCGACGGAGGGTCGGTTAGGGTCTATTCAGCGAACTGCTGGTTGAGAAGAACGTGAAATGTTTAAAGGCAAAGATAGAAGTCCCGAGGTGTTGACCGATTTACCCGGTTGGCGGTAAGCCCGGAGCCCAAGCTTCAGCGCAAGCTGATTAAAGATCTCACTTTGTGAGTTTCGCAAGAAACTAAGGCAAGGAAGGCTGGTCGGCAAGGGTCTATAGCGAACCGCTGGGCGAGGTGAATGGGTCAACCACAAAACTCGGGGCTTCTTATTTTAATCGCAGCAATCTTAGTCTCTCCAGTGTCCTACTCTTCGGCTTTAAAATCCAGTTCCGAAAAAATCATCTGCAAGAAGTTTTCTCGATCGCCGAAGAATCTCTTATAAATCTGGAAAGGCAACGTGTCTTCGTACTCGACTTGTTGAACTCTTCCACCGTCGAAAGAAAGGATCTGGGCTCCAGGAAAAGCCAGAATGATTGGAGAATGCGTAGCAATTATGACCTGAATGTCATTGTTGTTCGCAAGCAAGTCGTGGAGAAGTACTAGCAAGCTAAGTTGCCGAGACGGGGAAAGTGCCGCCTCAGGTTCATCTACTAAATAAAATCCTCGTCGGGTGAAGCGGTGCTTCAACAACGTGAGAAACGATTCTCCATGCGATTGTGCGTGAAGCGATTTGCCACCGTAAGCTTCTAACGACCCGATCTGATCAACGGAGGTAGCAATGTTAAAGAAGCTCTCAGCCCGGAGATAAAAGCCTTTGCCTGTGCGCGTGGTAAAAGCGATTCTCAAAGCCTTAACAAGCGGATCGACTGCTCGCACTGAATCAGTAGTGACGCTGGAATAGTTCCTGTTTCCGCCTTCATAGCCGAAACCGTAGTGGGATGCGATAGCCTCCAATAATGTCGACTTACCGGAACCGTTCTCCCCTACAAAAAAGAGTAGCCGTCTCTTGATCTCGACCTCTTCGAAAGACCGGATGGCAGGGACGTTAAAAGGATATTGATCCCACGATTCAACGCGATCCCTGAGAAGACTGATCCTTTTCAAGCGCATCATCGTGCGCTCTATTCCAGCCCGCCATACACCAACTTCCCGCCGAGATACGTCGCTTCCACTTTCACGTTCTTGATTGCCGCGGGCGGGATCTTAAAAATATCGTCGGAAAGAATCACAAAATCAGCCAGCTTGCCGGCTGTAATCGATCCTTTTTCTTTTTCCTGAAACTCCGCATAGGCTGAGCCCATGGTGTACGCCTCAATCGCCTGTGTTACCGTCAGCTTTTGTTCCGGCACCCAGCCATCGGGATTCTTGCCGTCAAGCGTGGCGCGCGTGATCGCTGCATATATAGTCAACATTGGACTCAACGGCGCGACGGACCAATCCGTGCCAAAAGCCAGCCGCACGCCATTATCCAGGAACGTGCGAAACGCATACGTCCGCTTGATGCGGTCGGGGCCAATCCTTGTCTCCGCCCAGCGTCCGTCATCAATTGCGTGATAAGGCTGGACGGACGCGATCACGCCCAGGCGCGCGTAGCGCGCGAAATCTTTGGCCGCCATGTGCTGCGAATGCTCGATGCGCCAGCGCCGGTCGCGCTTGCCATTAACCTTTTCGATCTGCGCAAAGATGTCCAGCGTCATGGAAATCGCACGATCGCCAATGGCGTGAATGCAAAGCTGCAATCCGGCAGCATCTGCGCCGCGAAGCCGCTGCTGCATGGCAGAAACTGGATGCATTTCGTCGCTCAGCAGGCCGTGTGAATTTGGCGCATCTGTATAGGCGTCAAAAAAATATGCGGTTTCCGAACCTAACGATCCATCGGCGTAGCCTTTCACAGCGCCCATACGAAGAAACGGCGTGCCGAAGGCCCGCCGGATTCCCAGCTTGGCCTGGTCTTTCCAACCTGTTTCCATTGGAGCGGCATAGATGCGCACGGTGAGTGCGTCCTGTTCTTGCAACTCGGCATAGGCCTTCATGTCGTCATAAGAGGGGTTCATGTCCTGCACGCTGGTCACGCCGAGCGAGGCCGCGTGGTCGAGCGCCTGGTGAATTGCCCGCATGCGATGGCCCGCCGTCATTGGCGGCATGACTTTATTTACTAGCTCCTGCGCTGAATCTCTTAACACTCCGGTGGGATTGCCCTGCGCATCGCGGACAATTTGCCCTCCGGGGGGATCAACCGTCTTGGCGGTAATGCCCGCCAAACGCAACGTGACCGAATTCGCCAGCGACTCATGCCCGTCATACCGATTCACCCACACCGGCGTATCTGGCGTTACGGGATCGATGAGTTCTTTGGTGGGAAGATTGGGCGGCGACCATTTTTGCTCGTCCCAGTCTCCGCCGACAATCCACTCGCCTTTTGCCGTGGTCTTTACGCGTTCGGCAATCTTGCGCGCAAATTCCTCCGGTGATGCTGCATCTTTCAACTGCACAGCCGAAAGATGATCTCCGCCATCCACAAAATGCACATGCGCATCATTGAAGCCGGGAAGCAGAAGCTTGCCTTGCGCATCCAGCACTTTTGTTTGCGGACCGTGCCATGTATCCACTTCAGCCGCGCTGCCAACGGCGACAATACGCTCGCCCAACACGGCAAGAGCTTCAGCGTGCGGCCTGATTTTGTCGACTGTCCAAATTTTTGCGTTGGTAATTATGAGATCAGCCGCGGGCTTTGCCTGGGCGCCAGCCATGAAGTTGCCCATCAGAAAGATCAACGTGTGCCGTAAAACAATTTTGGCAATCTTTGGCAATTTTGGCATTTCTGGCAATCCCTATCTCTCTCCCCACTTCAACTTTGTCCGAAGCACGTCAAAGAACGATCGACCTGCGAATTTAAAGAGTTTTACTTTAAATTCTGACTTCTTGCAGACCACTACGTCATCATCCACCAGTGGAGTTCCTACTTGTCCGTCCACCGTCAAAAATGCCTGTTCCCTGGTCACGAGAATCTGCGCCTCGATGATTGCCGTATCTTTCACCACAAGTGGCCGGTTCGTGAGCGCATGAGAAGCCACTGGCGTGATCACAAAGCCTGAAACTTCAGGTGAAAGAATTGGTCCGCCGGCGGCCAGTGAATAAGCAGTTGATCCTGTAGGCGTTGAAATGATCAATCCATCGGCTTTGTAATTTGCAACGAAGTTGCCATTCACGCGCACTTCAAAATCCGTGATGCGAGCGACCGCGCTCTGGTTCATCACAACTTCATTCAGCGCCTCATGAGTAGCCACGCATTTGCCATCCCGCATTACCTGGCAGTGCAGCATCGGGCGCAGGCTCAATTCATATGAGCGGCCCGCGTCCACCTCTTCCAGGGCCTGCTCAATCTCTTCTTGTCTTATCTCCGTGAGGAAGCCGAGCGATCCTAGATTAACGCCCAGGATCGGGATATCCGCTTGCGCGACGCAACGCGCGGTCGAGAGCAAAGTGCCGTCGCCACCCAGGACGACTACAAAATCGGGGGCAACACGCGCCAGGTCTTCGCGCTCTGCCGGTTCGCAGTCGGAACAAAACTCGCGTGTAGCAGTATCCGCGGTGATCGCATAGCCGTGGGCGCGAAGCCAGCCTGCGACCTGGACAACGACTTTGCCCAGTTCCGGCTTGCCCTGCTTGGAGATAATGGACGCTTTCTTCATGAGAACGCTTTGTTCATTAAAATTTTGCGTGCAACAAAAATTCCCGATTGCCTTCCATTCCCAGGATAGGAGATTCCATTAATTCTATGTTCTTGCCGCCCAGTTCTTCCACTTTTCGCCGGACTTTCTTCACCGCGTCCTGCTGGGCCGTTTCGTCCTTTACGATTCCGCCTTTGCCCACTCGTTCACGCCCAACTTCAAATTGCGGTTTGATCAGGATAACGAGTTCGGTGCGTGGATTTGCTGTCGTCGCCTGGGTAGACGCCAGCACCGCAGGGAGAACGAGTGTAACAGAGATGAAGGAAACATCGATGGCTATGAAGCTGACGGCGCCACTCGCGCCGGCACTCTCTACATCCTGCTGAGTGAGATATCGAGCGTTGGTCTTCTCCAGCAGCTTAACTCGCGCGTCAGAGCGCAGGCGCGCATGGATCTGGCCGTATCCCGTATCAACGGCGATTACTTCCGCAGCGCCGTGTTGTAACATGCAGTCCGTAAACCCGCCAGTGGATGCGCCTACATCCATGCAGGTCCTGCCGGTGAGATCAATTTTCCAATCGCGCAGTGCAGCTTCAAGCTTCAGCCCGCCGCGCCCAACGTATTTCAAGTCGTGGCCCAAGAGTCTAATTGCAGCTTCAGGATCGACATTGGCGCCGGCTTTCTCAATTTTTTGTTCGTTGACCAGCACGCGGCCGGAAAGGACCATGGCTTGCGCGCGCTCGCGTGAAGGCACCAGCCCGCGCTCCACCAGAAGCTTGTCAATGCGCACTTTCATTACAGCAATTGTATGTGGACAAACTTAGGTTGGCCTACACTTCGGCTTAGGGGACCAGCCTCGCTCTGATTGAGTTCCACAGAAGACTTTGCGTACTCTTTGGCCGCTGATAGTACAGCTTCAATGGTTGCGATGCAATATGTAAAAATTGAAAGCACAAAATCGCGTCATGCTCCATTTTTTGCGATTGCGCGAACGCGCGCACCTTTCGCAGTGCAAAGCGTCAAAACACGCAGCTTTGCTGCATCGCTTCAATCTTCATAGCGGTTTTCCACATTCTTTTTCACTGAATTGTTGAAAAGAGGTAGGAATTATTGGTAGCAAATTTGCGCGGTCATAAGAGAAACATCTCAGGAAATACAAAAATATCCTTGGAGTAGAATAGTCTCGCTCATGACGCGCAAAAAGAAAATTAAACCCGCCGCTACCAAAAAGCAAAATAGCAAAAGATCCAGGGCAAAATCTGAGTCCAAAGGTAGGATTCCAGCGAAAAAGCAGAAGCAAGAGCCTGAAGTACTGCCGGTTTTAAACGCTGAAAAACTGAAAGAGCTTTACGCCACTATGGTGAAGTGCCGCATGCTGGCGGAATGGATGCAAGGCGATTGCGGAGGAAATAGAACCGGCAATTCTGTTTTTGGCTTTGAGGCCACTCTGGTCGGCGCAGGCGCTCATCTTCTGCTGAAAGATTGCATTGCCATGGAACACAGCAGCTTTGTTGTCAGCTTGATTAAGGGAACGCCCCTGCCGTCAATTCTTGCGCGCAACAGAGAATCTCGCTTCGGCAATCGCACGGCAAAAACGGTTTTTTCAAAACATGGTGGCAAGGCCGTGGCATCTCTCAGCATGGAAACCGTCCTGGTATTGGCTGCAGAGATGAAAGGGCAGGCCGCAGTCACTCTGGCATTTTTTATGCAGCATCCAGAAACGCTTATTTTCGACTCCGCAACAATGGCCATCGCCGCCACACAAAAGCTTCCGCTGGTGTGCCTGGTTGAAAGTAGTCCTGATTCCCCGCTGCAATTGCCAAGCCATGGCGTATCAAGCCCGTATATCGGAGCTGATCCGGCATTTTATCCGCGAATTCCCGTCGATGGCGGCGATGTTGTCGCAGTATTTCGTGTAGCGCAGGAAGCAATCCGGCGAGCGCGTGAAGGCCACGGTCCGGCGGTAATCGAATGCCTGACCACGCGCAGCAGAAGGAAGAGTGGAGATGACAGAGATCCCGCGCAGTATCTTGCACAAGATCCACTTTCATTTATGGAGAACTATTTACGACGCAGAAATTTATGGCAGGATGAGTGGCCGCAATCGATTATCCAAGCATTCAACGCGCAGCTAACCGAGGCTGCCTCTTCTCTCAAAAGTCCAGCTGACAGTGAAAGCCTATCTGATAACGTCTACTCACACTTTCCGGCAGCAACTTCAGTGCGATAAACTTCAGAGCGATAATCGTACATCTGCATGGCGTAACGGTCCCCCACATTGGGCGCGGATTCATCGCTAGCGATGAACGTCTGGCTGCATTCGCTGCATTCAATGAGTGGAAATTGCGCGTGGTTCGCGTCATACTATAGGGATGAATGCAAAACCTGCCGCAGCTCTTGAACCGGACCACGAGGAAATTCTAGAGTGGATTGAAGCTTTTGATGAAGTGATTGACCAGGAAGGCCCTGGCCAGGGTACCCGTCTGCTGGACGCCCTTACCCGTCGCGCTCGCCAGAATGGCGTGGACATCCCAGTACAACTGAATACCCCCTACGTGAATACGATTCCTGTGGCTGAAGAGGTGCCTTATCCCGGTGATCGCGCCATGGAACGCCGCATCAAGAGCCTGATCCGTTGGAACGCCATGGCCATGGTCCATCGGCAGAACAAAAAAGATCCCGGCATTGGCGGACACATTTCCACCTACTCTTCTCTGGCTACGATGCTGGAGGTTGGCTATAACCATTTCTTCCATGCCACACACGGCGACGAGCCCGGCGATTTTGTTTATTTCCAGGGCCACGCCTCGCCCGGTGTTTATGCGCGCGGCTATCTGGAAGGCCGCATCAGCCAGCAGCAGGTAGAAAATTATCGTCACGAACTGCGTGACACGCCCGGACTGTCGTCTTATCCGCACCCGTGGCTCATGCCGGAATTCTGGCGCTTCCCTACCGTTTCCATGGGGCTGGGGCCGCTGAATGCCATTTATCAGGCGCGATTCATGCGCTATCTTGAGAATCGCGGGCTGATTAAACCAACGCCACGCAAAGTGTGGGCGTTTATCGGCGACGGCGAGACCGATGAACCAGAAGCGATGGGTTCGCAGCTCACGCTGGCATCGCGCGAGAAGCTCGATAACCTCATTTTCGTGATCAACTGCAACCTTCAGCGTCTTGATGGTCCGGTGCGCGGTAATGGCAAGATCATCAATGAACTGGAAGCCGCATTCCGCGGGACTGGCTGGAACGTAATTAAAGTAATCTGGGGCTCCGGCTGGGACGAACTGCTGGCACGCGACCGCTCCGGCATGCTGCTCAAACGCATGGAAGAATGCGTGGACGGCGAGTACCAGACATTCAAAGCTAAAGACGGCGCGTATGTGCGCAAAGAATTTTTCGGCAAGTATCCGGAGACGGCAGCTTTGGTCGCGGACTGGACCGATGACGAAATCTTTCACCTGCAGCGGGGCGGCCACGATCCGCAGAAAGTCTATAACGCCTACAAGCGTGCGGTGGACCACAAGGGCGGCCCGACGGTGATCCTGGCGAAAACCGTCAAGGGTTACGGTCTCGGTTCGGCGCAGGCGCGCAATGCCACTCACCAGGAAAAGAAAATGTCGGATGAGGCTCTCACAGCTTTCCGCTCGCGCTTTGAAATTCCGATCCCTGATAAGGCGGCGAAAGAAGGCCTGCCCTATCGTCCGCCGGAAGACAGCCCGGAAATCCAATACATGCTGGAGCGGCGCAAAGAACTGGGCGGGTTTATGCCCAAGCGCGATGCCCGTAAGGGTGTCCGCGGATTTGAATCACCAGGTCTGGAAGCGTTCAAGGAATCACTGGAAGGATCGAAAGGCCGCGCGGTTTCGACGACGATGGGCTTCGTGAGCATGCTGCGCAACCTGATGAAAGATCCGAAAGTCGGCAAGCTGGTGGTGCCGATTATTCCTGACGAAGCGCGCACGTTCGGCATGGAATCGATTATCCGGCAGGTTGGCATTTATGCCAGCCAGGGCCAGCTCTATAAGCCGCACGATGTCGATATGCTGCTCTATTATCGGGAGGCCAAAGACGGGCAGATTCTGGAGGAAGGGATCACTGAAGCCGGCTCAATGGCCTCTATGACGGCTGCTGGAACCGCATACTCCAATTACCGCGTGCCCATGATCCCGTTCTTCACGTATTACTCCATGTTTGGCTTCCAGCGCGTTGGAGATTTAATCTGGGCATTTGCCGATGCTCGCGGAAAAGGCTTTTTAATGGGTGGAACCGGCGGCCGAACCACGCTGGCCGGTGAAGGCTTGCAGCACCAGGACGGCCACAGCGTTGTGGTTTCTTCCACGGTACCCACGTGCGCGACTTATGATCCGGCTTATGTATATGAGATAGCCGTGATCATCCAGGACGGAATTCGCCGCATGTACCAGGAAGGCGAAGACCGCTTCTACTACATCATGCTGTACAACGAAGATTACGCGATGCCGGAGATGCCCGCGGGCTGCGAGGAAGGCATCATCAAAGGCATTTACAAGTTCAAAGCGGCGGAAGAGAAGAAGGCCACCGTGCAACTGTTTGGCAGCGGCCCGATCTTGAACGAAGCTTTGAAAGCGCAGTCAATTCTGGGAGAAAAATATGGCGTTCAAGCCGACGTCTGGAGCGTAACCAGCTACAACGAATTGCGCCGGGAAGCACTGGCTGCAGACCGCTGGAGCCGGTTGCACCCGGCGGAGACGCCAAAATTGCCCTACCTGCTTTCAGTTCTGGGTAAGACGGATGGGCCGATCATTGCCGCTTCCGATTACATGAAGGCGGTTCCAGACCAGCTTGCTCCATGGCTGGGCACACGGCTCGTTACGCTGGGAACGGACGGCTTTGGGCGCAGCGACAACCGCGAACATCTGCGACGGCACTTTGAAAATAACGCTGAATCAATCGCCACGGCGGCTTTATCTCGGTTGGCGCGGGATGGCAAATTTGATTCAAAGAAAGCGCAAAAAGCTTTCTCTGAGCTGGGTGTAAACGCCGAAAAAACTGATCCAGCACGCGCCTGAAACATAATCGTTTCATTAGTTTACGCATAGTTTGTAGCTAATGTAGAGACGTAGGATGCTACGTCTCTACCAGCGTACATCTATCCTACGTCCGCTCTGCATGAGCGCAAGTCACTCAACTTTTGATATTGACAAACCTACGGCTTTTACTCCATAATTAGCACTCGATAGGAATGAGTGCTAGCAACCATTCGATTCCCAAACAGCCTTACTAAATCCCAGCTTTTCGAGCACACATTTGAAAGGAGAATTTCGCATGGCACAGAAGTTGACCCCGCTACACGACCGCGTTGTCATCCGACGGATCCAGGAAACAGAAACCGTCCGTGGTGGCATTATCATCCCTGACACCGCAAAAGAGAAACCCCAGGAAGGCATCGTTATCGCCGCTGGAACAGGCAAATTTGAAAAAGGCCAGACCGTTCCCTTGGCAGTAAAAGAAGGCGACCGCGTACTGTTCGGCAAGTATTCCGGATCGGAAATCAAGATTGACGGCGAAGAGCTGCTCATCATGAAGGAAGACGAGATCCTTGGAATCATTACCGGCGGCGCGACCAAGAGCACCGAAAAACCTGAAAAAGCCGGCGCAGCAAGACGGTAAGAGCAGCCATTGGCTATTAGCCTTTGGCTCTTAGTCGTGTGATTCAGGCTGACGCTTAAAGGCCAACCGCAAAGATTTTTCAAGTTATCAGTTCAAAACATTTCCGCGGAAATTCCGCAATGAAATCTTGATAGGAGATTGCAACAATGCCAAAAATTATTGTGCACGGTGAAGAATCCCGCCAGGCGATCCTGCGCGGAGTAAATGTACTGGCAGATGCAGTGAAAGTGACGCTCGGCCCTCGCGGCCGTAACGTTGTCATCAACAAAAAGTTCGGCTCCCCCGTCATCACCAAAGACGGCGTGACCGTGGCCAAGGAAATTGAACTTGGCGATAACCTGGAAAACATGGGCGCACAGATGGTGCGTGAAGTTGCTAGCAAAACCAGCGACGTTGCCGGTGACGGCACCACCACTGCAACCGTTCTGGCCCAAGCCATCTATCGTGACGGCGTAAAGACAGTTGCCGCCGGCGCAAACCCAATGGCCCTGAAGCGCGGCATTGAGCGCGCTGTGAACACAATTTGCGGCACGCTGAACAAAGATGGCGAGCGCAGCAAGGGGTTCCTGGATTCGCTTTCCAAGCCCGTCAGCGGCGACATGATCGCCCAGGTAGGAACTATCTCCGCCAATAACGACGAAACTATTGGACGCATCATTGCCGAAGCCATGAAGAAAGTCGGCAAAGACGGCGTGATCACGGTGGAAGAGTCCCGCACCATGGAAACGAGCCTGGAAGTAGTCGAGGGCATGCAGTTTGACCGCGGCTATCTCTCGCCTTATTTCGTGACCGACCCGGAGCGCATGGAAGCCATTCTGGATGACGCGCTCATCCTCATCAACGAAAAGAAGATCAGCACCATGAAAGACCTGCTCCCGATTCTGGAACAGGTAGCTAAAGCCGGTCGGCCGTTGCTCATTATCGCTGAAGATGTTGATGGTGAAGCGCTGGCGACGCTGGTAGTGAACAAGCTGCGTGGCACGCTGCAGGTTTGCGCTGTGAAGGCGCCTGGCTTCGGCGATCGCCGCAAGGCTATGCTGCAGGACATCGCAATCCTGACCGGCGGAAAAGCAATCACGGAAGACCTCGGCATCAAGATGGAAAGCATTGAGCTTACTGACCTGGGCCGCGCCAAGAAAATTACGATTGACAAGGACAATACCACCATCGTAGAAGGCAAAGGCAAGGGCACAGAAATTGAAGGCCGCGTGCGCGAGATCCGCGCGCAGTCGGAAAAAGCGACCAGCGACTATGACCGCGAGAAGCTGCAAGAGCGGTTGGCGAAGCTGGTGGGTGGCGTTGCCGTGATCAAAGTGGGCGCCGCGACCGAAACCGAAATGAAAGAAAAGAAAGCCCGCGTGGAAGACGCCATGCACGCAACCCGCGCTGCCGTGGAAGAAGGCATTGTTCCGGGCGGCGGCGTTGCCCTGGTCCGTTGTCAGTCTGCTCTGGATGAACTCAAGTTCAAGAATGATGATGAGGAAACCGGAGCGGAAATTGTGCGTCGCGCCCTGGAAGAGCCTTTACGCCAGATCGTCGCCAACTCCGGCGAAGAGGGTGCAATTGTTGTGGGCAAGATCCGCGACTCGAAAGACAATAACTACGGTTACAACGCTCAAAGCGATAAGTTTGAGGACCTGGTTAAGGCCGGCGTGATCGATCCTACCAAGGTGACCCGCACCGCCCTGCAAAACGCGGCTTCCATCGCCGCTCTGATGCTGACCACCGAAGCTCTGGTCTCCGACGTTCCGGAAGACAAGAAAGCTCCGGCGGGCGGCGGGGAGCACGGCGGCGGATATCCGGGAATGTAATTTGGCTCGCTCCAATACAAAGAAAACTAGGAAGCCTCGCAGGGATGCGGGGCTTCATTTTTGTCGCTGCGCTCCAAACCGCTACGCATACTCGCAACCCTGAAGCGCTTGCTGCACTTGATGCAGGCTGCTCGGCGCGCAAGTCGGCCTCGCTGACTTAGAAGAGTTCAAACGCGAAATTGTTGCGCACCCATAAAAAACCGCACCGGCTTTTGGCCGGTGCGGAGAGCGATTCCACGAATTGATTCTAGAACTGCAACTTAAGCGCAAACTGCAACTGGCGAGAAGAGCCGGAGTCGCCGGTTGGGAAGCGGGTGCTGCCGATGGTGGAAAAGGTTGTAAATTGGTTTCCCGGGTTGTTCGTTGCCGGGTTAGACGTTACCGGAACGAGTGGCTGCAGCGATGCGGCCAGAAAACCTCCGGATGCTCCAGGTTGGCCATAGTTCGGGTGGTTGAACACATCGAACGCATCAGCACGCATCTGGAGATTCAAATTCTCAGAGATCTTGGTGTTCTTGACCAAGGCCAAGTCCATATTTGTAAATCCGGGTCCGTATACGCTATTGCGACCCACATTTCCAAATGTCAGAGTGCCGGGAGCACAGGTTGGTGTTGCTGTCGTGCTCGTCGTGCTCAACGTACAAGGAACCGACAACACATTGGGATTCGATATCCACTGTCCTAACGGGTTGCCGCTGGTCTGGATTGGAGCACTAGCATTGAGAGTTATCGTGCTGCCAACACCATTGAAGCTGGAAGAGTCGAAAGCAACCAGGTTAAACGGGTTACCAGTCTGCCAGCTGACGATAGGCGCCAATTCCCATCCGCTTACAAGGCGATTACCTTTGAAGGGAAGGTCATAAATGGCGTTCGCCACAATGCGGTGACGCACGTCAAAATCAGAGCTGCCACGGCTAAGGAAGATGTCATTGCTGTTTTGGACCTGAATACCGCCGTTATTCCGCGAAACTTCATCAATCGAGTGCGCGTAGGTGTAGGACGCATTCAGCTGCAATCCATGTGAAACTTTCTGGGTAAAGCTAGTCCACAAGGCATTGTAGATTGAGTTGCTCCCACTCTCACGCTCAGTAATTGAAGCGGCGAGTGGCGAATTGGGAAATGCCGGGCTGTTGGGCGATAGGCGCTGGAAGGGCAGATTCGTGTTCGTTGCGCCTGTACCCACCTGGCCGAGAACAGCAGTCTGGTTTGCGTTGATGTCATTTTCCAAGTGCGTGCCCTTGTTGCCGAAATATCCAATCATCATTGAAGAGCTTTTGGTGAGTTGCTGCTGGATATTCAGGTTAAAGGACTGCACATTGGCATCTTTGAAGTTGGGATTGACAAAGGTTGGAGCGATGCTGGCAGGTGTTGGGCTGTTGTAAAGCGTCTGCGTCCCGGCAAAGGTCTGCGGAGTTGCAATACTGAGAGGTATCACGAAGGCTGGGTTGTTGTTCAGCAGGCCGGTCACGACTCCAGTGATCGGCTCGTCAACTTGATAGGCATAACCGCCACGCAGCACCGTTTTGCCGGTATGGAAAACATCCCACGCAAAGCCGACGCGGGGCTGGAAATTCTTGTCGCTCTGAGCATAAGGCTCATCGACCGGAACCAGCATGCTTCCCGTTGCGCCGCCGGGAACAAAATTAAAGAAGCGACCACTGGCTTCAGTCGGCGTCATATTCCAGGCGTAGCGTATTCCCAGCTCGAGCGTAAGGAAAGGCTTCAGCTTGAAGCTGTCCATTCCATAGAAGTCGATCGAGTTTACGTTGATACGGTTGGCAACGCTGCCGATGTTCCTGGCTGAAGAGTCAACCTTCCCATTAATAAAATTCGTCGGATTGTTAAACACGTGCTGGCCGGGATCGCCATTGAAGTTGCCGTTGCGAAAATCACGGTATTCACCGCCGAATTTGAAGGAATGGCGGCCCCGGACGTAGCTGACGTTATCGGCCAAGACTGAAGTTGTGTCGCCGCGGCCC
>Ga0134126_10008257_pt1 | contig 13091 bp, 10 predicted proteins | sample KB31752_FD_96881 | JGI IMG/M metagenome (GOLD analysis project Ga0134126, IMG submission 96881) | Terrestrial soil microbial communities with excess Nitrogen fertilizer from Kellogg Biological Station, Michigan, USA - KB3-175-2 | ecosystem: Environmental > Terrestrial > Soil > Unclassified ...
CAACGCAAAGCTTGCGCAGCAGCGAGATGTGCGCGGGCGGACCACCGAAGCCGATGCAGCCGATCCGCACCCACTCGCGTGCGATCACTGGCAATGGCACCCGGTCGGCAGCGGCAGCGGCACCGGGCTCGGCCCCGGCGGTCGGCTCCGTGCCCGGTTCGACGGTCGACCCCACGTCAGCAAATTAGCAATAACCCGCGCAAGTCCCCTCAGGAACCGGTCGCCGACGCTCCCCACAGCAGCACTTGGCCCGTTGCTGCTGTTCACCGACCGAGTCCAACGACAGCACCTGAACCTTTACTGTCGTTGGAACGGCAGCGTTGGACCGTTCCTGTCGTTGCCAGATCCGCCCTAACGGCAGCGTTGGACCGTTCCTGTCGTTGCCAGATCCGCCGGGCACAGGCCAGCCTGAATCCCATGCTCTCCTTCAGAGTCGAAGTCGTGACCGGCTCCCGCTACCTCCCGCTCGCGACGACGCTGCTCCAGCGGACGCGACTAAGGCACCCGACCGGGGGAATATGGGAGGCAGCCGACGTCCAGTGGTGGTCGCGGCTTGACCAGGCGGCCGACCAGGACGGCCAGCTCTTCTGGCTAGACGAACGAGCCGAGCCGGTAGCCGCTGTCCTGCTCACGAGCTTCGCGCGGAGCACTCAATGCGACGTCGTCGTCCTGTCCGATGACCCCGACTTCGCCCGCTCGGTCTGGCAAGCCGCCCTGAGCCGCCCGATCCCAACTGACAACCACGTCGAGTTCCCCGTCCGCCTAGACGACTCGGTCGGCATCGCCGAACTATCCGCCGCCGGCCTGTCCCCCTCGAACGGACCCAACATCATCACCTGCTGGCTGGACGCCGACCACGCACCGAAGATCCTGCCGCTAGCCGACGGCTACCGGCTGATGTCCAGGGCCGACGCACCGAACCGGCCTCATCCGATGATCGGTCGCAACGGCCCGCACGTTGAACGGCGCCTACGCCGGTGCTCGCTCTACCAGCCAGAACTCGACCTATCTGTCATCGCACCCGACGGCCAGATCGCCGGCTACGGCTTGTTCTGGGCCGACCAGGCAACCCGAGTCGGCCTCGTCGAACCCATGCGCACCGAGCAGGCGCACGAGCGCCGCGGCATCGCCAGCCACCTGCTCGCCGAAGGGCTCACCCGCCTGGTGGCCCATGGCTGCCAGCGGCTGAAGGTAAGCAATGACATCGGCATCTACCTACGGGCCGGTTTCGCGCCCCTGACGACAGCGACCGCCGCGATCTACTCCCGCCGCTAGCCGAGCACCCTCGCTCCGCACCTGTCCACGCCAAGCACCCTGACTTCCCACTCGCCGATCCCGGCAGCGATCGAAGCCACCACCTCAGGCCCTGGCGTCACCGGCGGCACGAGCAGCGCGAGCACCGCGGGCCCGGCGCCAGACACGACCGCGGGGACCCTCGCCGCCCGCAGCGCGCCGATCAGCTGGGCGGACGCTGGCATCGAGGCTGCGCGGTAGGGCTGGTGCAGCAAATCCTCGGTCGCGTCGAAAAGCAGCGAAGCGTCGCCAAGCAGCGCCGCCACCAGCAGTGCCGCTCTACCTGAGTTCCTGGCCGCGTCCGCGTGCGGCACCGTGGAAGGCAGCACCTGCCGCGAGACTTTGGTAGAAACAGGCAAAGGCGGAACGCATAGCACCAGCTTCAGCCCCGGCAGCGGCAGCAGGCTCTTGGTACGAACTGACTCACCGGAAACCCATGCGATGGTCAGCCCGCCTGCCTGGCAGGCAGCCACATTGTCGGCGTGACCTTCAAGGTCGGTTGCCAGGCGAAGCACGGCCGCATCAGGAAGTTCGCTGTCCCCCCGAAGCGCTCGAGCCGCCATCACGCCGGCCATGATCGCGGCGGCTGACGAACCGAGCCCGAATCCCTGCGGTATGGCGTTGTCGCAGTGCAGCGCGACACCTGGCGGCTGGCCACCGAGCAGGTCGAACGCCGCCCGCATGGCCCATACCACAGGGTGGCGCTCGCCCAGCCCGGCGGACTGCTCACCGACCCCGCGCACGGTGATCCGAAGCCCGCTGTCGATCACCTGGGCTCGTACCACGTCGTGCAGGCCGAGCGCCAGGCCAAAGGCGTCGAACCCAGGGCCGAGGTTGGCGCTCGAAGCAGGGACCTGAATCTGGACGGGCCGCTGATACCAAGTCATCACGTCAGTCCAGGCCAAGCGCGGTTGCGGCGGCGTCGGGATCAGCCGGGACGATCGGCGGCTCAGGTCGACCCGCGATCGCGGTGCCGGTGTCCTTCAGCCCAGTGCCCGTAACCGTGCACACGACCAGGGAACCAGGCATGACCGTTCCTTCCCTCACAGCCTGAAGCAAACCGGCCACGCCAGCCGCGGACGCCGGTTCGCCGAACACCGCTTCCTGGCTAGCGAGCAGCCGATAAGCGTCGAGAATCTGCTCGTCGGTCACCGAGCAGATCATGCCGGCCGACTCGTCCCTGGCCGCCTCGGCTAGCTGCCAGGACGCCGGGTTGCCGATCCTGATCGCCGACGCGACCGTGACCGGGTCGAGCACAGGCTGGCCGATGACCAGCGGCGCGGCGCCCGCCGCCTGGAAGCCGCACATTCGCGGCGCCTTCGATGACCGGCCGGCTGCCAGGTACTCCTGGTAACCCATCCAGTAAGCGCTGATGTTGCCGGCGTTGCCAACCGGCAGGCAGTGCACGTCAGGCGCGTCGCCAAGCTCATCGACCACCTCGAAAGCCGCCGTCTTCTGCCCGGCGAGGCGGTCAGGGTTCACCGAGTTGACCACGGCCACCGGGTGGCTGACCGCGAGCTTGCGCACGAGTTCGAGGCAGTCGTCGAAGTTCCCTTCGACCGCGAGCAGCTTCGCCCCGTAGGCGAGCGCCTGGGCGAGCTTGCCGTGCGCGATCTTGCCGCGCGGCACGAGTACCACGCAGGCCAGCCCGGCCCTGGCCGCGTAGGCCGCGGCGCTCGCGCTGGTGTTGCCCGTCGACGCGCAGATCACGGTGCGGGCTCCGGACGCCGCCGCCAGCGAGACCGCGACGGTCATGCCGCGGTCCTTAAACGACCCGGTCGGGTTCATGGCATCGACCTTGAGCAGCACCCGGCAGCCGGTCAGTCTCGATATCACGGGCGCGGGCAGTAGCGGGGTGCCGCCTTCGCCGAGCGTGATGGTCGAGTCGTCGGCTATGGCCGGAAGATAGGCCGAATACTCAGCGATCAGGCCGCGCCACGCCTTCACTCGCCTTCCTCTCCCTCGACTCGCAGCACGCTGTCAACGGCACGTACCGCCTCCATCGCCTGCAGATCGGCGATGGTCGCCGCCAGCGCGGACTCACGGGCGGTGTGCGTCACGATGATCAGGCTGGCGTCCTCTCCCCTGCCTTCTTGATGCACCACCTTGATCGACACGCCCCTGCGGGCGAAGCTGTCAGCGACCGGGGCAAGCACACCAGGCCGGTCAAGGACGTCCAGGGCAACGTAATACCTGGTCAGCGCGTCAGCCATCGGCACAACCGGCAGCTCGGCGTAGGTGACTGGGTCGGGACCGCGCATCCCGGCCCGCCGGTTACGTGCTACGGCGACGATATCGCCGAGCACCGCGCTGGCGGTCGGCTCGCCGCCGGCGCCCGCGCCGTAGAACATCAGCCGGCCGGCCGCTTCAGCCTCGACGAACACCGCGTTGTACGCCGCATGCACGGCTGCCAGCGGGTGCATCCTCGGCAGCATGGCCGGATGTACCCGTACCGAGACGCCGCCGTCGCAGCGCTCGCAGATCGCAAGCAGCTTGATCACGAAGCCGAGCGTGCGCGCGCTGGCTATGTCGGCGGCGGTCACGTCGGCGATCCCGCAGGTATAGACCTCGGCGGAGGTAATCGTGGTATGGAAGGCCAGGCTGGCAAGTATCGCGGCCTTGGCGGCGGCGTCATGGCCTTCGATGTCGGCCGTCGGATCGGCTTCGGCGTAGCCGAGCTGCTGAGCGCGGGCGAGGGCAGGACCGAGATCGGAGCCGACCGAGTCCATTCGATCGAGTATGAAGTTCGTCGTGCCGTTGACGATGCCGAGCACTCGGGTGACGGTGTCGCCGGCCAGCGACTCGCGCAGCGCCCTCAGGAGCGGGATGGCGCCGGCCACGGCGGCCTCGTAATACAGGTCGGCACCGTTGGCGCTCGCTGCTTTGTGCAGGGCCGAGCCCTCGCTGGCCAGCAGTGCCTTGTTCGCGGTGACCACCGACCGGCCGACGTCGAGCGCGCCGAGCAGCAGCGACCTGGCCGGCTCGATGCCCCCGATCAACTCGACGACGATGTCCACATCTGGCCGGGTCACCAGGGCGACGGCGTCGCTGGTGAGCAGGGCGCGGTCGACCCCGTCGATCCTGGCCTTCTCGAGGTGGCGAACGGCGATCCCGGCGATCTCAAGTGGCCCGCCAGCCCGCGCGGCGAGGTCAACGGCCTGATCAGATAGGAGCCTGGCGACCTGCGAGCCGACGACCCCGCAGCCGAGCAGGGCGATCCTGAGCGGGTCATGATCGGAGCGCACCGCCCATCGACCCCCTTCGGTAACTGGGCAAATTCCGGTCAGCAGCCTATCGAGAGCCTGGTCGGCCCCGGCGACCGCCGGGCGATGGCATCGCCTGCGCAGCGCGAGCCGGCATTCGCGCAGATATGACTTCAATCGCCCGCCGACAATGGAAGACGCTACGCGACGGAACAGATACCCTATGCGTCATGAACGATCCGGCGGGACCAAACGGACCAGGGCAGCCAGCTGACCAGCCTTTCGCATGGCAGGATCCAGCGCCTATTCAGAATCCAGGCACGCCCTACCAAAGTCCTGGGCAGTATCAGGATCCTGGCGCGACCTATCAGAGCCCAGCTGGTTACTCCGATCCGTCCGGTCAGCAAGGCTGGCCGGGCAACTACCAGCAGCCTGCCCCGATGGCTCCGGCTCAGCCGTTCCAGCAGCCGCAGACGTTCCAGCCGAACAATGACGCGCTGATGTCTGGCGAACCCGTCCTGGTCACGATCGGCGACATCTCCGTCACCTCGACGACCGTCTACACGCCGAGCGGCTCGCGCCCGCTCGCTGAGGTCTCGTGGACCTTCACCGACCTGTCCACCACCAGCCAGGCCATCCCGACCTGGGCGATCATCTGCGCGATCGTCTTCTTCGTCTTCTGCTTCCTCGGGCTGCTCTTCCTGCTGGCCAAAGAGGACAAGACCCAGGGGGCCGTGCAGGTCACTGTCCACGGGCCTGGCTTCGTGCACACCTCGACGATGCCGGTCACCAGCATCGCGCAGGTGGGCGACATCAACGCCAGGGTCAACTACGTGCGCACGCTGACCGCGTCGACGCCGCAGCTAGGCCAGGCCGGTCAGCCTGGCGATTTCCAGGCCACGCAGGGTCAGCAGTGGCCACAGAACCCGTCAGCCCCGGGTCAGCAGGACCAGCAGCCCGGCCAATCCTGGTAGCGTTCACCCGATATCCGATAATCGCATTTCGGATTATCGGGTTTGGGATTATCGTGTGAGGTTCACGACGCTTTAGCTGACCGCGAACAGCGGGCGGAAACAAACCAGCTCCAGCATGCGCTATGCAACAGCGTAATCAAGTAATACATGCTGGAGACTTCTATGAGCGAGACTCTCACCCTGCCCGTGCTGCCGCTCGACGATGACGTTCTGCTGCCCACGATGGTCGTGCCGTTCGAGACCTCGGACCCCGAGGTGCGGGCGTCGATCGAGGCGGCGAGGGCTGCCGCCGATGGCGACGCCAAGGCTCGTCTGCTGCTCGTGCCGAGGCTCGGCGGCCGGTACGCACCGGTTGGCACTCTCGGCGTCGTCGAGCAGGAAGGCCGACTGCCCAACGGCAAGCCAGGCGCCGTCATCCGGGGCATGGCCAGGGTCAAGATCGGGGCGGGTACGGTCGGCCCAGGCGCCGCGCTCTGGGTGCTCGGCACCGTTCTCGGCGCTGAGCCGGCCAGCCCGCGCGCTTTCGAGCTTGCCAAGGAGTACCGGGGACTGGCTGCGGCCATTTTGCAAAAGCGCGGGGCATGGCAGGTAGTCGACGCCCTTTCGCAGATAACCGATCCGTCGGCGCTGGCCGACAGCGCAGGCTACGCGAGCTACCTGTCGGTCGAGCAGCGCGCCGAGCTGCTTGAGATGCCCGATGCCGAGCAGCGGCTCGACCGGCTGGTTGGCTGGGCTCGCGATCACATCGCCGAGCTTGATGTCGCCGAGACGATCGGCAACGACGTACGCGAGGGCATGGAGCGACAGCAGCGCGAGTTCCTGCTGCGCCAGCAGCTCGCGGCCATCCGCAAGGAACTCGCCGCGCTTGACGGTACGCCGGCCACCGAGCAGGACGACTACCGCGCCAGGATCGAGGCAGCCGACCTGCCGGAGAACGTGCGGGAGGCGGCGCTGCGCGAGGCCGCCAAGCTGGAGCGCGGCTCCGACGCCTCGCCCGAGGCCGGCTGGATCAGGACCTGGCTCGACACCGTGCTCGACATTCCGTGGAACAGCCGCACCGACGACGCCTACGACATCTCAGGCGCCCGCGCGGTGCTCGATGCCGACCACGCCGGCCTTGACGAGGTCAAGGACCGCATCATCGAGTACCTGGCGGTCCGCAAGCGCCTCGCCGACAAGGGAATGACGGTGGCTGGCGGCCGCAGAAGCGGAGCGGTGCTCGCGCTCGCCGGTCCGCCCGGAGTCGGCAAGACCTCGCTCGGCGAGTCGGTCGCCCGGGCGATGGGCCGCAAGTTCGCCAGGGTCGCACTTGGCGGCGTGCGCGACGAGGCCGAGATCCGCGGCCACCGCCGCACCTACGTCGGCGCGCTCCCAGGCCGGATCGTCCGCGCCATCCGCGAGGCCGACTCGATGAACCCGGTGATCCTGCTCGACGAGGTCGACAAGCTAGGCGCCGACTACCGCGGCGACCCAACAGCCGCCCTGCTCGAGGTGCTTGACCCGGCGCAGAACCACACGTTCCGCGACCACTACCTAGAAGTAGAACTAGACCTCTCCGACGTGTTGTTCATCAACACTGCCAACGTCGCCGAAGCCATCCCCGAGCCCCTGCTCGACCGCATGGACCTGATCAGGCTGGACGGCTACACCGAAGACGAAAAGCTCGTCATCGCGCGTGATCACCTGCTGCCACGCCAGCTCACCAGAGCGGGCATGGACTCAGGCGACGTCAGCTTCACCGACAGCGCCTACCGGACGCTAGCCACGGAGTACACCCGCGAGGCGGGGGTGCGCTCGCTTGAGCGCTCGATTGCCAAGGTGCTACGCAAGATCGCCGCCAAGCTAGCCTCCGCGCTCCCCGAGCCAGGTCTCCCGCTAACCCTGGACGACACCGACCTCAAGGACTACCTGGGCCATCCGCGGCACACTCCGGAGTCCGCGGAACGCACAGCGGTTCCTGGCGTGGCGGCGGGTCTGGCCGTGACCGGTACCGGGGGCGACCTGCTGTTCATCGAGGCCTCGCTAGCTGAGGCGGCATCGGGCAGCACCGGCGTCACGCTGACCGGTCAGCTCGGCGACGTGATGAAGGAGTCGGCCCAGATCGCGCTGTCTTACCTGCGCTCCAACGGCCCGCGACTCGGTCTGCCGGTCGCCGAGTTGGCCGACCGCGGCGTTCACCTGCACGTACCAGCCGGCGCGGTGCCCAAGGACGGACCGAGCGCGGGCATCACGATGACCACAGCGCTCGCCTCGCTCCTGTCGGGACGGCTGGTCAGGGCGGATGTCGCGATGACCGGCGAGGTCTCGCTGACAGGACGGGTTCTCCCGATCGGCGGACTCAAGCAGAAGCTGCTGGCCGCGCACCGAGCCGGGATCACCACCGTGCTGATCCCCGCGCGCAACGCCCCCGACCTGGATGACGTGCCCGACAAGGTGCGCGAGGCTCTGGACATCCACCTGGTCAGCGACGTCCGCGAAGTCCTCGACGTGGCTCTCGACTCGGAGTCGGAGCCCGCGGAACCGGCCAAGCCAACCGTGCTCGCCGCCTAGTTTCCGTCCAACCGCAGCAGCAACCCCGGCGACGCCCCCTCCGCGCGATGAGTCTGGCAATCCCATCGCGCCCGAGAACACGGCCCAACCTGGCCTAGTGCGATGAAACCGGGAACCCATCGCACCTGGACGCCCCGCCGGACACACAGCGGTGCGATGAAACCGGGAACCCATCGCACCTGGGCGCCCCGCCGGACCCGCAGCAGTGCGATGAAACCGGGAACCCATCGCACACCAGCGGCCGGTCCGGCCCGGTGTGGTGCGATGGGTCGGGGGTTTCATCGCACCGCTGCGCGCCGGCTCTGTGCGATGGATCTGGGGTTCCATCAGGGAATCCGGGTGTGAATACGGCACTCCATCGCGGCCCTCGCCCGGCCCGGCGCGATGAATCCGGCAACCCATCGCTCCGTAGCAGACAGCCGGGCAGCGGCAAGCACCCCGCACTGCGGGCACCCCGGCCGTGTCATGGCGAAAGCCGCAAATGCCGCACGCCAACGACGGCATCCGGTGGGATGAGCGACCATCAGGATCTGAATCGCTCGCGTCGTCGGCTGGTCACATCGCGCTGCCGCACAGGAAACCCAGGCTGTCAGTGCGTCAGTTGACCCGGCGCTCGTAGCTTTCCCAGTACGGTGCGCGCAGCTTGAACTTCTGCAGCTTGCCGGTCGCGGTCCTGGCCAGCACGTCGCGGAACTCCACCGATGTCGGGCACTTGAAGTGGGCCAGCCTTGACCGGCAGAACTCGATCACTTCGGCCTCGGTCACCTGCTGACCCGTCCTGACTACGATGAGCGCCTTGACGGTCTCGCCCCAGCGCTCATCGGGTACGCCGATGACCGCCGCCTCGGCGACCGCCGGGTGCTGGAACAGGCAGTCCTCGACCTCGACCGAGCTGACGTTCTCGCCACCCGAGATGATCACGTCCTTCTGGCGGTCGGAGATGACCAGGTACTCGTCGGGATCGATACGGCCCTCGTCTCCGGTGTGGAACCAGCCGTCGACCAGCACCTTCGCTGACTCTTCCGGCTGCTGCCAGTAGCCGGCGAAGACGTTGTTGGACCTGGCCAGCACCTCGCCGGAGTCGTCGGTCGCGATCTGCACACCGAATGCGGGAGTACCAGCCCTCGACTGCAACTTGGCCCGTTCTGGAGCGGGCAGGTCATCCCATTCGGCTGGCCTTCGGTTCACCGTGAGCAGCGGCGCGGTCTCGGTCAGGCCGTAGATCTCGATGAACTCCCAGCCCAGTTCGCCCTCGACCCGCTCGACGGTCCTCGACGGGGGCGGCGCTCCCGCCACGACAATCCTGACCTTGTCGCGACCGGGCACCGGTTGTCCGGCTGCCCGCCTGGCGGCCGCCGCGTCCAGGATCGCGGCGACGACGGCAGGGGCACCGCACATCAGCGTGACCCCGTGAGCGTCGATCCGGTGCAGCAGCTCCTCGCCGTCGATCTTGCGCACCACAACCTGCTTGACGCCCATCGCGGCCACCGCGTACGGCATGCCCCATCCGTTGCAGTGGAACATCGGCAGCGTGTGCAGGTAGACGTCGCGGTCGGTCACTGTGGTGTGCCAGCCGAAAGTAGCCGCGTTCAGCCAGCAGTTGCGATGGGTGAGCTGCACGCCTTTGGGCCTGGCGGTGGTGCCGCTTGTGTAGTTGATGCTCGCGGTCGCGTCCTCGTCTGGCTCCCAGCCCGCTGGCTGCTCGTCGTCGGACGCCTCGGCGAACAACTCAGCGTCGTCGACGCCGTCCAACACGATCCTGTGCCTGGCCTTGACATCACGTAGCACCTCGTCCGACTCGGGGTCGACAAGCAGCACGGAAGCACCCGAGTGCTCGACCACGTAGCTGATCTCGTCCGCGTTGAGCCGGTAATTGATGGGGACAAGGACCCGGCCGAAACCGCTGACGCCGAAGAACAAAATGCCGAACTTAGCCGCGTTCGGGCTGACGACCGCGACCCGTTCTCCGGCTGCTACGCCCATCCGGTCAAGCGCGATCGCCACCCCGCGTGCCCGCCGTTCAACCGAGCGATACGTGATTGTGCCGAGCGATCCCGCCGTCCCAGGCTCGTCGACAAGGGCCGGCCGGTCACCATAGACCAGCGCCCCCCGGCGCAGGAAGTCATCAATTGTCAGCGGCACCTTCATGGACAGCTCCAAGGTTTGGGCGATTTCCCGATACTGCGTCACCGAACGCACCCGAGGCAACCTGAGCGCGCGAGCCGATGCCGCCCCCGGCCACGAGCGGTTGTGCCAGCATTGCCATATGACGCCCCAGCGCGCACTTCATCGGACCTCGATTGCACCTTTTATGCGGATATTTCTGGCTGGGCTGGCAGGAGTCGCTGTGACCGCAGTGGCGGCGTGCGGCAGCACCACGGCGATGCCAGCCGCGATGCGGCCAGCAAGGCACACGGCGGCCAATCCGAAGTCGGCGCCGCCGGTCGACCACACGGGCGGCACGGCCGGACCTGTGGTGCACGTTCAGCTCAGGTCGGTCTGGCACGCCAAGGTCGCCAGGGTCGCCACCGCGAGCACGGCCGTTCCCGGCGCTCCCGGCTGCCCGATGTTCCCGGCGAACAACATCTGGAACACCGACATATCCAAGCTGCCCACCGACCCGCACAGCGGCGCTTGGATGCGCAGCATGGATCCGGCGCACACCTACCTCCACCCGGATTTCGGCCCGTCGGGCGGCTACCCGTACGGGATTCCCTACACGATCGTGACCAGAAAGCACAAGCTGGTCAGGATCTCCTTCCTCTACGCGAGCGAGAGCAACCGCGGGCCTTACCCGTTCGGCCCTGGCACCGCGATCGAAGGCGGCAAGAACGCTGGCGGCGACCGGCACGCGATCATGGTGAACAAGAAGACATGCGTGCTCTACGAACTATTCAACGCGCGGTACTCCAAGCACCCGACAGCGGGCTCAGGCGCGATATGGAACCTGCGCTCGAACGCGCTGCGGCCGGCGGGATGGACCTCCGCCGACGCCGCCGGGCTGCCGATTCTGCCCGGCCTGCTGAACTACCAGCAGGTGGCCTACTCCGCACGGACGGGTAAGCCGATCACGCACGCGATCAGGTTCACCGCGCAGGTCACCCGCAGGCACTACATCTGGCCGGCCAGGCACGAGGCAGGCTCGAGCAGCAACCAGAACCTGCCGCCGATGGGAGCCAGGTTCCGGCTCAAAGCCAGCTTCGACATCGCCGGTTATTGCCGGAACTCCACGCCGTACTGCAAGGACGCCAAGGCTGTGCTTATCGAGATGAAGCACTACGGCCTGATACTCGCCGACAACGGCAGCAACTGGTACTTCGGAGGTGCCGCGTTCCCGCAGTGGCCTGACGCACTCGTGTCCCTGCTTAAGCGCATACCAGCGAGAGCCTTTGAAGCGGTCAGTACCTCGTGCCTGATGGTCAGTCCCAACTCAGGCGCGGTCAGGGCAAAGCGAGGTTGCCGAATAGGCTGACAGCCGTGACCGGCGCGGGCTACCTTGTCTCCCTTTCTGGCATTTTCTAGTATCGGTAAATACCGCCTGATATGCCACCAGATAGCGATCCGGCCAGCCAGAGTTCTACAGCTCAGGACTCAGCGCTGCCGCTCCCCGCTGCGCCGATTGCGCCACGCGGTCTCGCCGAGCGAGTCCTCACTGTCGCTTCCGGCATGCGTCAGCCGATCGTGACCGTCCTGCTTCTCATCTCGTTCTTCACCGTGCTGTCTGGCAAGCCACTCGACGGTTTGCTGCTCGCCACCGTGGCGACGGCGCTGTCATGGGACGCCGGCATGCACTCCAGGCAGCCCGCCAAGGCAATCGCGGCCTCGGCCGATCCTGCGGCGGAGGCGCGGACACAGGTGGGCGCCTGGCGGCTCAGGTCGCACCCGCCGAGGCTTCGCCTGGTGGCGATCGGATCGGCGGCCGCGGTGATCTACGCGCTGACGGTCGGCTCGTTCACCCGCTACTCGTGGCCCGCCACGGCGGGCGTCGTCGGCCTCGGCGCCAGCGTCGTAGTCGTCGGCTGGGGCGGGCCAACCAGGCAGCGGCGAATCCCGGCTAAGTTCACCAGGATAGGCGCGTTCACCTGGGGAATCCTGTTCTTCGGCGCCAGCCTGTGGGAGCTGGCCGCGCTGCTCATGCAACCGAATATCGCGACAAGTTCATACGCGCACCCGACGATCAGCACGCTCACCGACCCGCTGCTCGCCTCCGCGCCTGGCCGCACCGTCGCGCTGCTCGGCTGGATCGCATGAAGACCGCGTCCATGACCTATCCGTCCGCGTTCAGTGTCGTCGGGCATGAGATGGGCGTGAGTGCGGAATAACACTTAAGCGTCAAGGCAGGCCACGGCCTGTGGACCTCAAGGTGCGACGGTCAGCGACTGGATCAAGCAGAATAGCGGACGCTTCTGCCACGGGCAAATGGCCGTGCTCGCCCTCGACGGCGCCGCCCGCCGCCGGGAACCCAAGCGCCTCCACCTCCGGCTCTTCACCGCGGCCGGGCGCCTGGCACGCGGCGGCCGCCGGCTCCGGCTCCGCCTGGCAGTGCGGTGGCCCTGGAACCAGCTCATCACCACCGTCGTCACCCGGCTCCAGGCACTAGCCCCCGGCTAACCAGCCGGACCCGAACCGCCAACAGGAAAGGAAGCATCCCAGGGACCCTGGAACCCCGCCCACCCGGCGCGACAGCCGGGCAGCCAGGCACGGCCAGCACCTGAACCACGCCCAGGAAAACCGCTAACGACCGCAGCCCAGCCGCAAATCATGATCACGAAGGATTGAGGCTAAGTCAGCCCAGTAGGGATGCCGCAATCCCGACCTGTGGCGGAGTGTACAGTCTGAGCCGACGAAAGAGGCTCCCTTTGCTTCGGCACGTGTTTGCATTTGCGACACGCAATTGCCCTCCGTTATTGAGCCATTCTGCGCATTGCGCAGGAGCAGTCGCACGATCGCACCTAGTCTTGATTGGCATGAGCTCGAGCAAGCACTGCAGACTACAGGAGCGGCCGACAGCCAACGTCTATGTCGACGGCTTCAACCTGTACTACGGCTGTCTGAAGGGCACAGATTACAA
>Ga0134126_10008259_pt1 | contig 13089 bp, 13 predicted proteins | sample KB31752_FD_96881 | JGI IMG/M metagenome (GOLD analysis project Ga0134126, IMG submission 96881) | Terrestrial soil microbial communities with excess Nitrogen fertilizer from Kellogg Biological Station, Michigan, USA - KB3-175-2 | ecosystem: Environmental > Terrestrial > Soil > Unclassified ...
CGCCAATTTCGTCTGGCTCAACCGAGGCAAGGAGTCGGCCGTGCTCGATCTCGGCAAGGCCGAGGACAAGGCGCTTCTCGAGGCCATGCTGGCGAAGGCCGACATATTTGTTCAGAACCTTAAGCCCGGCGCGCTGACAAAGCTTGGATTTGCGATCAGTCGTCTGCGCAAGGATTATCCGCGCCTGATCTGCTGCTCGATTTCGGGCTATGGCGAGAGCGGTCCCTATGCCCAGCGCAAGGCCTATGATCTCCTGATCCAGGCGGAGTCTGGCGTCTCCTCGGTGACGGGCGGCCCCGAAAGTCCTGCGCGCGTCGGCGTATCCGTTGTCGACATCGCTGCAGGCCTGAACGCCTATGAGGCCATCCTGGAAGCGCTGATTGCGCGCGCCAGAACGAACGCCGGCGCCGAAATTTCCATCTCGATGTTCGACGCCATGGCCGAATGGATGACGGTGCCGCTGTTGAATGAGGAGCACGGCAATCCCTTCAAACGTATCGGGCTTGCGCATCCGACCATCGCGCCCTACGGCGTGTTTAAGACACGAGACGGTGCCGAGATCCTCATAGCCATCCAGAATGACCGCGAATGGCGGGTTCTCGCCGACAAGGTGCTGGGTGATGCTTCTCTGGGATCGGATTTGAAATTTTCAACCGTACCCCAGCGCGTCGCGCACCGCGCCGATACGGATGCCAGCGTGGCGGCGGCTTTCGCGCGTTACGACGCGGCGACGCTCACGAAAATGCTGGAGTCCGCCGACATTGCGTTCGCGCGCGTGAACGATACGGCGCTCCTGTCAAAGCATCCGCATCTGCGGCGGATCACGGTTGAAACGCCGACGGGGCCGGTCCGCATGCCTGCACCGGCGCCATTGCGCACGGCGCCGCAGCGGACCTACGGGCCGATTCCCGCGCTTGGCGAACATACGGAATTGATACGGCGGGAGTTTCTGCCCTGAGGGGCCGGCGCGCTTCGCCCGGACCGAAAGAAACGGAAATGGACTAATCGATCGCGGCCGTCTCGACTTTTGCGCTTCGCCCCTGGCGAGTCCGTCCGATGATCAGCACCAGTGGGATCACCGCGAGGGTGAGGATCATCAGCAATTTGAAGTCATTGATGTAGGCAAGCATTTCCGCCTGTCGCGTCACGATCAGGTCAAGCAGTGCGCGGCCGGCATCCGTATGCACGTTCAGATTTTGCGCCACGTCGGGCATCTGCAGCGCGTCGTTGAACGGCGTTACCTGCTCGGTCAGGCGCGCATGCATCTCGGTTGACTTGCTCGTCAGGTTGGCAATGACCATGGAAATCCCGATCGACGAGCCGATATTGCGCGTGAGCGTCGTGATCGCGGTTGCTCCCGTGCGCAAATCATTGGGCAAGGTGGCAAACGCGACTGTCGAGATAGGCACGAACAAGAGACCGAGCCCGATGCCCTGCACAACGCTGGTGATGACGATCATTCGCTGCGTCACATCCAGCGAGAAGCCGGTCATGTAGTAGAGGGTGCCGCCGGCGAGCAACAGGCCGCACAGGATGAGATAGCGCGGCTGCACCATCCGCATCAGCCGCGGTGCCGCCATCATGGTAAGAAGCGTGCCGACTCCGCGAGAGCCGAGCAGAAGACCCGCGGTCTGGATCGGATAGCCGAGCAAGTTCTGCATGAACGGGGTGACCAGCGCCATCGTGCCGAAAAGCACGACGCCGATCACCACCATGAAAATACAGCCGCTGACGAAATTGCGATCCTTGAACATCTCAAAGCGGACAAATGGCTCAGGCGTCGTCAGCGAATGGGCGAAGAAATAGTAGAAGCCCGCGATCGAGACGATTGCTTCCGTCCATATCTCGTTTGAATCGAACCAGCCGACCTGTTCGCCGCGGTCGAGCAGCAATTGCAGCGCGCCTATGCCAACGGCAAGGGCGATGAACCCGAACCAGTCAAATCGCAGATGTTCCTGCTTCTGCGTCTCTTCCATGAACATCAACATGCCGAGGACCGTTATGACGCCGATCGGCAGGTTGATGAGGAAAACCCAGTGCCAGGAGTAATTGTCGGTGAGCCATGCACCCAAAGTCGGCCCCATGATCGGTCCCAGCATCACGCCGACGCCCCAGATCGCCATTGCTTGCCCGCGTTCTTCCGCGGAATAGGCATCCAGCAGCACGGATTGCGACAGCGGCACGAGCGCGGCACCGGCCATGCCCTGCATGAGCCGGAACAGCACGATCTGCTCGATATTCTGCGCCAGGGCGCAAAGGAAGGAAGCAACGGTGAATCCGGCGACGCAGATGGCGAAGAGCTTCTTGCGGCCGAAACGGTCCGACAGCCAGCCGATGGGCGCCGTCATGATGGCGGCGGCCACGATATATGAGGTGAGGACCCAGTTGATCTGGTCGAGCGAGGCCGAGAGTGAGCCCTGCATGTAGGGCAGGGCGACATTTGCGATCGTCGTATCAAGCGCCTGCATGACCGTGGCGGTCATGGTGCAGACCGTAATCAGAATGCGCCGCAGCTTCGGATCCATTGAAGCAAAGCGCGCGGTCATTTTGCTTCTTTTGCCGAAGCCGACATGAATGGCAGCCGGCTATGGCCCGTGTCGATCTCGACGTTGACGCTCATTCCCGAGCGCAACAGATGCGTATCCTCGTCCTTGTCGAAAGCAATCCGAACCGGAACGCGCTGCACGATCTTTACCCAGTTTCCGGTCGCGTTCTGGGGTGGCAGTATTGAGAATTGCGCGCCGGTTCCGGGACTCACGGCGATCACGGTGCCGGTAAAGGTATGGTCGGGGAAACTGTCGACATCGAGCGTGACTTTTTGCCCGACACGCAGATAGGTGATGTCGGTTTCTTTCGGATTGGCGTCGACCCATGGCGCCTGATCGTCGATGACGCTGAGGACCGGGGTGCCGGCCGCGACAAACCGGCCAAGCTGGATGTTATCCACTTGTGTTGCGGTGCCCGGCATCGGCGCCCGGATGATCGTGTGATCGAAGTCGCGCTGGGCGTTATCGAGTGCGGCCTTAGCTTGCGCGTATTCGGGAAACTGCGCGAGCGGCAGATCGGGATTGTTGAGCAATTGGTTCAACGTCGTTTCACGCTGCTGGGTGGCATATTCCGCCTGCAACTTTGCGGTAACGACGCCAGCCGCTGCGGTATCGAGGTCCGCCTGCGATCCGGCCTGCGAACTCACCAGCTTGCTCTTGCGCTCGACGTCGTGCTGCTTGAGATCGACATTTTTTTGCGCGAGGTCCGCCAGCGTCTCGAGCGACTTGAGATTGGTCTTGAGCTTGTCGAAATCGCTGCGCGCGTTGTCGAGCTTGGCTTTAGCCTGCTGCAGGGCGAGCGCATAGGGCTCGCGATCCAGCGTAAATAGTTCATCGCCCGGATTGACGTGCTGGCCTTCGCGGATGGCGACATGGATGATCTTGCCGGAGATGTCCGGTGTAATCAGAACTTTCTGGGCGCCGACATAGGCATTGTCGGTCGAGATGTAGCGGCCGCCGGAGAGATAGATGCCGAGGCCGATCACCGCCGCCAGCGCCGGGACGCCCACCAGCAGAAACATCCGCAGACGGCCTCGCCCGAGGCGCGCAAGCAATCCGGCCCTTTGCGTACCGTCGGTCTTCGCTTCGGGCGAAGTTTTGGCTTCCGGCGCCGGTACGATTTTCAGTGCTTTATCACTCATGACTTATCCGTTGGCGGCTTGCTGTTGATTTGCATTGTTGGTGATGACGGTCCGGAGATTGTCTTTCACCGCCCCAAGTTCCTTGAGCATCCGCTCGATTGATGCCGACGTGAGACCGTCGAGGACGGTCTCCATCATGTCGTCGCCGAGGACGGCGAGGCGGCCGAGCAATGGTTTTGCCGTGGGCCTCAGGTACAACCGGTTTGCGCGCCGATCGTTCGGATCGGCGCGACGTTCGATCAGTTCGTTGTCGGCCAGTCGATCGAGCAGCCGGGTGAGGGTGATCGGCTGCAGATCCAGCATGTCGGCAAGTTCCGATTGTTTGAGACCCTCGTTGCGGTCAATGCGCATGAGAACCGCCCATTGCGCCCTCGAGATACCCAATTGGCGCGCCCGCTGGTCCGCATAGGTCTTCAGCAGACGGGCTACATCCATGATAGTAAAGGCAAATTCCCGTTTGATTGGCTGTGTTGGCATGCTTTGGCTCGCCGCTGCGTTGGGGAGATAATAAGCAAGCTTATAATAAGCTCAATATGCCAATTTCTCAACGCTGCCCCGCGTTTGGCGCGCGGGTGACGAAGCGCCGGACGTCGGGCAAAGTTGGCGTCCCGCCTTTGCGTTCACAGGAACCCGCACATGGACATTGGCTTCATCGGACTCGGAAATATGGGGCAGCCAATGGCGCGCCGGCTTATCGAGGCCGGGCACAAGCTTATTGTGTACGACACGCGCAATGACGCTGCGACGCCGCTGGTTGCGCTCGGCGCGCAGCTTGCATCCTCACCGGCCGATGTCGCCGATCGCGTTGAAACGGTCATGGCGAGCCTGCCGTCGCTGCAGATCTCCGAAAAGGTCGCGACCGGCGCGGGCGGGGTCATTGAGGGGAAGCGTGTAAAGCGGTTCATCGATCTATCCACTACCGGCTCGCGCGTCGCTGCAAAAATCGCGGGCGCTTTGGCGAAGAAGGGCATTGTGCAGATCGATTCCCCGGTGAGCGGCGGCGTCGGCGGAGCCAGCAAGGGCACGCTGGCCGTGATGGTCTCGGGGCCCAGACCCGAGATTGATCTGGTGAAGGATGCGCTTGCCATCTTCGGCAAGGTATTCATCATCGGCGAGAAGCCCGGCATGGCGCAGACGATGAAGCTTGCCAACAATTTTCTCTCTGCAACCGCGATGGCTGCAACTTCCGAGGCCGTGGCAATGGGCGTCAAAGCGGGGCTGGATCCCGCGGTGATGATCGATGTCATCAATGCCGGCTCTGGCCGAACCACCGCCTCGGACGGGAAATTCCCGCAGGCGATACTTCCGCGCACCTTCAACTACGGATTTGCGACGGCGCTGATGCTCAAGGATGTCCGCCTGTGCGTCGAGGAAGCCGAAAGTCTCGACGTCCCGGATGATGTCATGCGCACCGTTCTCGGGCGATGGGAAGCAACCAACAGCGAATTTGGCGGTGATAGTGATTTCACTTCTATCGTCAAGATGGTCGAAAAGCGTGCCGGCGTCACTGTGGGCAAAAAATCATGAGCGACGACATTCACGAGGTCTATGCCGTCTGTTACGCGAGCCATTCTCGCAAGCGCTCGGAAAATTACATCTTCGGCGATCCGCACGACGAGATGACTTCGATTTCATATTACGTATGGGTCATCAAGGGTCCGCACGGCACATTCGTCTGCGATACAGGATTCGACGAAGTGGCGGCGAAGGAACGCGCGCGCAAAATCATTCATCCCGTGGGTGAAGGTCTGCAGGCGCTCGGGATTGCTCCCGACAAGGTCGATCACGTGATCGCCACGCATATGCATTGGGATCACACGGGCAACTACGATCTATTCCCGAATGCGCGGTATCACATTCAGGATACCGAGATGGCCTATGCCACCGGCCGCTGCATGTGCCATCAGATGCTGCGCATGCCGTTCAGCGAAAGCGACGTGCTCGCGATGATACGCAAAATCTTCGCATATCGAGTGGAGTTTCACGATGGCGTCGAGGAGCTCGCGCCGGGCATCACCGTGCATAAAGTGGGTGGCCATTCGAAGGGATTGCAGTGCGTCCGGGTGAAGACGAGGCGCGGCTATGTGGTGGTTGCATCGGATTCCTGTCACCTCTACTCGCACATCGATGAGGGTCGCGTGTTCCCGATCACCTACAGTGTCGGCGATACGCTCGAGGGCTACAGGACGCTGAAAAAGCTTGCGAGCTCACGCGGGCATATCGTTCCGGGGCACGATCCGGAGGTGTTGAAGATTTATCCCTCCGCGAAAGCCGGGCTCGAAAACTGGATTGTGCGTCTCGATGCCGACCCGAAAATATAAGACGTAAATATCCCAGGCGTTCACGCCTGAGCCTCCGAGAGAATCGACGCGTACAATGCCGTGTGCATTCGCTTCGCTTTATCGTCGAGTATCGCGTTGCCGAGCAGCCGGTATGCATGTTCGGCCGCGATCACGCAGTATGATTGCAACGTCTTTAATTCTATTGGTGTCGGCTCATGCACGTTGGCGAAATGGGTCGACACGATGCCAAGCAATAACCCGTCGCTGGTAAATAGCGGCGTACTTTGCACTGCTCGGAAACCCGCGGCCCTCGCGTCTTTCAGAAATTCCGCGAAGTCAGCGTCATCTTCCACATCGCTGACGACCACCGTTCTGCGGAGCCGGAGCGCGCGACCGCACGCACAGCCATCATCTTTGTTGACGCGCCGAAACGCGCTCAGGAACGGTGCCGCAAGACCACGCTGCGCGACGATGACCAGCTCGTCCCCGATCGGCAATTGAACATTGCCATATTCGGCGCCATGCAGGCTGATCGTGTCGTCAAGGATAGTGTCAATTGTCGCCTCGAACGTGCGTGCCGCGTGCAAACGCTTTCGCAGGCCAGCTAGCATCGGATCTGTTCAAACCGCAGGGTATTGGGTGGTGTGGCTCGGATAATACGCAATTTGACATATCGTTCCAGGGGTTTGGCGTCCTGCGAAGTTCCATTGCCCGGCAGTGGATGGCCTCGCCGCCAGGCTTATGCAAGCCCAAGTTCCGCGAATGCGTTCTTGTGATGCTCCGCGCTGTCGGACGAAAAACAGCAAAATGTCACACGCATAATACCGCGCGGACGCGCGGCAACTTCGGATGCAACGGTTCCAACCGCGATCCGCGCGGCTTGATCCGGGGGAAAACGATAAACACCGGTGGAGATTGAAGGAAAGGCGACGGAAGCCAATGAATGCGCGGCCGCAAGGTCGAGTGCCGTGCGATAGCAACCCGCCAGGAGGGCATCTTCGTCCTTGTCGCCGCCGCCCCAGACAGGACCGACCGCGTGAACGACATAGCCGGCCTTGAGATTATGGCCGCGGGTAATCTTGGCCGAGCCCGTTTCGCAGCCGCCGAGGGTGCGGCATTCATCCAGCAATCTCGGCCCGGCCGCGCGGTGAATGGCACCATCGACGCCGCCGCCGCCGAGCAGCGTCCGGTTCGCGGCATTCACGATCGCATCGACATTCAACGTCGTAATATCGGCGACAACGATGTCCAGCGTTGTCTGGCCAATTTCGGCGGCGAGTTCCGTCATGCCGGCTACTCTATCACTTGCTTGGCGGGCTGGGTGCAGCTTCAAAATCGACGCTCGAACGCACCCCGATGTCGCCATAGTGGTCGTCCAGGAACCGCCGCGCGGCGCGACGGCCGTTGTCGTGCAACATTTCAAAGAAATCAAAGTCGGTGCTGAATCGTTTCGTGGCGTCAAGCTTCTGTGCCGAGCCCGTGAGGGCGATCCGGTGGATATTAATTCGCCGGTATTGCCCAGCGCCGGTACCGCGCGGCAGTTTGCCTTCGTCGATTAGCCTGCCGACGAACGAGAGTCCGCGCAGCTCCGACATCAGCGAGGAATTGAATGTGATCTCGTTTATCCGCGCCAGGATTTCGTTTTGCGTCTTCGGCAATTGCTTGCGCTGCGGCGGATTGATCTGGACGAGGATGAGATTTTCGGTCTGCGTGGCGCCGACGAGTGGATAGAGGGCCGGATTTCCCACATAGCCGCCGTCCCAATAAGGTTCGCCTGCGATTTCGACGGCGCGAAACAGATGCGGCAGGCAGGCCGAGGCAGCGATCATGTCCGCGGTCATCTCCTCGCGCCGAAACACGTGCAGCTCTCCGCTCCTCACATTGGTGGCCGACACGAACAATTGCAGGTCCTGGCAAGCCCGGACCGCGTCAAAATCGACGAAGCGCGTGATCAGTTCCGTCAGCGGATTGATGTTGAGAGGATTGAAGTCGTAGGGCGACAGGTAACGCGTCAACGCTTGCATCCAGAGTCCCACCGGAGTGTCCTCGATCGGCCAGAACGAAAAGAGCCGGTCAATCGCGCGCCGCTGCAGCTCCGGCAGGTTGCCGCTCAGGCTTGCCGCGCGCCAAAAATCGGCCAGACGCTTGCGCGCCTCCGCCGGTCCGCCGCGCGCGAGACCATCCGTCAGCATGATTGCGTTGACCGCGCCGGCCGACGCGCCGGAAATACCCTCGATCGCCAGCCGGCTGTCATCGAGCAGGTGATCGAGGACGCCCCAGGTGAACGCACCGAGCGCGCCGCCGCCCTGTAATGCAAGATTGATGCGTTTGGGCTGTTTCGGCTTTTCCGTCTTGTCACCACCGAAGGTGCGGGCAAGAAATTCGATCATGAATCCACAGATCCTGTGCGCGTCACTGCGCCACCCAGCCGCCGTCGATAGAATAGGCTGAGCCGGTGATCGTTGCCGCAGCGTCGCTGCACAGAAAGACGGCGAGCGCGCCGATGCTTTCCGGTTTCGTGAACTGGTGCATCGGTTGCTTTTCCGACAGCAATGCGATTTCCGCGTCGCGCACACTCTTGCCGGAAGTTCTGGAGCGCGCGTCGATCTGTTCCTGCACAAGCGGCGTAAGCACCCAGCCCGGACAGATGGCGTTGCAGGTCACGCCTTCATTCGCGGTTTCCAAAGCGATGACCTTTGTCACGCCGACCAGACCGTGTTTGGCGGCGACGTAGGCAACCTTCTGGGCGCTGGCCACCAAGCCGTGCGCTGAAGCAATGTTGATGACGCGGCCCCATTTGCGCTTCTTCATGCCGGCGATTGCAGCGCGGATGGTGTGAAACGACGACGACAGGTTAATTGCGATAATTGCGTCCCATTTCTCGATCGGAAAATTCTCGATGTTGTCGACGTGCTGGATACCGGCGTTGTTGACGAGGACATCGAGCGAGCCGAAGCCTTTCTCGGTTTCGGCAATCATTGCCGCGATCTCGGCCGGCTTGGTCATGTCGGCCGCGGAATAGCGCGCCTTTACGCCGAAATCCGCTTCGATCCCCGCGCGGAGTTTTTCGATGGCTCCCTTGTCGCCGAAGCCGTTGAGCATCAAATTGGCGCCGTCCTGCGCGAGCGCGCGGGCGGTGGCGAGGCCGATTCCCGACGTTGAGCCTGTGACCAAAGCGGTTTTGCCCTTGAGCATGCCATCCTCTTTTGGGTGCTGGCGCCGGTGATGCGGCGATGCGGACTTGAAAAAAGCCCGCGGAACCTGCCCCCATTGTTGCTGCAGTGCAATATATATATTCGTGACATAGGTTTTGCAGGGGCTGGAGACTAGACTTGCGTCGGAAGGTGGAACCCCAGTGACACGGAAATCATCTGCGCACGCAGTCTTTGCCAAGCCCGGCCATGACCATGACCGCTGCGCGAGCGAGGCGATCGCCCACGCCCAAGCGATTTGCGGTGCGCGCAGGGAGCGGCTCACGCCCATACGGCGCCACGTGCTGGAGGCGTTGCTGGCAAGCCATCACCCGCTCGGAGCCTACGAACTGATTGACCGGCTGGCACAGCGCGGCGGGCGGCCCGCGCCGATTACGATCTATCGCGCGCTGGATTTTCTGCGCGAGCAGGGGCTCGTGCATCGGATCGAAAGCCGCAACTCTTTTATCGCCTGCGTGCACAATCACGACAGCAGCGACCCTGTTGTGTTCCTGATCTGCGAAAAATGCGGTGCCGTGGGAGAAGCAGCATCCGCCGCCGTGGCCGATACCATCAAAAATGCTTCCCGAGCGGCGGGCTTTGTACCCAGAACCCCGGTCATTGAGATCTCCGGCATCTGCGCACATTGCAAGGCGGCGTAAACAACCACTCTCAAATGTGACCGTCGGGCCAGGGCGTGGCACTGAACGTGACACGGAACTTGTGATGCATGGTTGCCATCCCCGGCGCCGCATGGCGCCACTCGTCGGCAAACGATAGAACCATCGCCTTCATCGCCGGAACTCCGCAATGCCTGCACCCGCCTATACCTCCACCACGCGTCCGCTCGATGCCATTGCATCCGGCGTCGTCGTCATTCTCTGTTTGTCGTGGGGCATCAATCAGGTTGCCGCGAAATTTGCGATCCATGAAATCCCGCCGCTGACGCAGGCGGCAATCCGCTCGCTGGCCGCTGCGTTTTTGATTGCGGCGTGGTGCCGGTTGCGCGACGTTGCCCTCTTCACCCGCGACGGAACGCTGCGGTACGGAATCATGGCCGGCGTTCTTTTCGCCATCGAGTTCATTTTGATCTATCAAGGTCTCCTCTACACCACGGCAACGCGCGCCATCCTGTTCATTTACCTCGCGCCGTTCTTCGTCGTGCTGGGCGCGCGCATCTTGCTGCCTGCGGACCGTTTCAAAATCGCGCAATGGCTCGGTCTTGGTCTGTCATTTATCGGCATGTTGATCGCATTCGGCGTGCCAATGCCGGCACTTGACCCGCGGCAGCTCACCGGCGACGTCATGATGATCGGCGCGGCCCTGTTCTGGGCGGCAACCACGCTGACCATCAAAGCGACGCCACTGACGCGCGCATCCGCCGAGAAAGTCATGCTTTACCAGCTTGTCATCTCGGGACCGATCATGGCGGTTGCGGCAATCGTCGCCGGCGAGCGCATGACATCCCTGCCGTCGACCATGGCGATTGGCTCGCTCGTCTATCAGACTGTGTGGGTGGTGAGCGTGACTTACGTCGTCTGGTTCGCGCTGATCGCACGTTTCTCGGCGAGTCGCTTGTCGGCGTTTACGTTTCTGACGCCGCTTTTTGGCGTCGCGGCCGGCCATATTCTTCTAGGGGAACCGTTGACTCCGGCTTTCGCCGCCGCAGTGGTGATGGTTGCCGTGGGCCTCGTGCTGGTGAACCGGTCACGCTGACGGCTCTCATCCTGCCGCGGTTACATCCAGCCGCCGCCGTCGCGGCCGCGATTGGCGACGCCCGCTTCCTCCAGGTCCAGCTCATATTCGATGCGGCGGCGCGCTTCGTCGGTAATCTTGCCGTCACGCAGCAGTTGATAGATGAATTCGCGTTCGGCACAGATCAACTCGGCCTTGATTCTGGCGGTTTGGCGCATGTGGTCGAGCCCCTCGGTCAAGTTCGTGGGCAGTATCTGCATGCGGCTCTGGTTGCGCGTACGCAAATGCGCAATCGCCTCGCCCGGCAGGTCGTGCTCTTTTATGATTTTCTCCAGCCGTTTTTCGACCTGCTTCAATGCGGCTTGGCGGGCACGCAGCTCGGCCCTGATTTCGTCCTTGTGCTCTTTTTTTCCCAAGCGACTGAGCCCAAGCCAGCGCACCACATAGGGCAACATCAATCCTTGGCCGATCAAAGTAATGATGATGACGCCGAAAGTGACGAACAAGATCAGATCGCGGTGGGGAAACGGCTGGCCATCAAGGACGAAGAAGGGGATGGCGAGTGCAACGGCGAGCGAGTCGACGCCGCGCATGCCTGTGAAGGCCAGGAAAAAAGGCGATTGCCAGGGCGGTGAGGGATCGCGCTTGCGCAATCGCGGGCTGAGCCAGCGAGGAATGTAGGTCGCAGGGAACACCCAAATGAAGCGTGCCGCGATCGCGATCAGCGTCGTCCAGGCTGTTGCAATCACGAGTTCGCGAATCGAGAACGCGTGTGTCTGTTCGATCAGCGTGCGTGTCTGCATGCCGGTGACCAGGAACACCAGGCCTTCGATCAGATAGACGATAAGGTCCCAAAAGAAGATTCCCTGCAGCCGCGTCGCGAACGGGATTAGGCGCGGTCCATTCCAGCTCACGTATAGCCCGCAGGTGACGGTGGCGAGCACGCCGGAGCCGCCGAGATGCGCGGGTATCCAGAAGGCGAGATAGGGAGTCATCAGGGACATCGTGATTTCGACGCGCGGCTCACGAGCCCATTGCCGCAAATGCAGGCTGAGCCAGCCTATCGCGAGCCCATAGATGGTCTCGCCGACAACAATGAAGCCGAAAGTGATGGAGGCGTGCTCGAGCGAAAACGTACCGGTGCTCACGGCGACGACGGCAAAACGATAGAGAACCAGCGCGGTTGCGTCATTGGCGAGCCCTTCACCTTCGAGCACCACCTCCAGCCGGCGCGGCAAGCCTAACTGCCGCGCGATCGCGAGCGGCGCCACGACATCGGTCGGAGAGATGATCGCGCCTAGCAGGAATCCCACCGCCCAGTCGAAATTCAGCAGATAGTGCGCCGCCGCCGCGATCGCGCAGGTGGTGAATACGACGCAGCCGAATGCGAGCAGGCCAATCGGGCGCAGGTTGAACTTGAATTCACGCCAGCTCATCGCGACGCCGGCGGAATAGATCAGCGGCGGCAGGATCACCAGCAAGACGACTTCAGGAGCGAGTTCGACTTTCGGCAGGCCAGGGATCAGCGCCATGCCGATACCGGCAACGACAAGCAGGATCGACGGCGAAATCCTCAGCCGTTTGGCCGCGACCGCGACCGCCGCGAGCACCCCGAGCATGAACAAAGCGGTTTGGACGATCGCAGTCATCGGAGTTGCCGACTTATTGGTTCATGCGCGTCAGATCAGGCTTGAAACGATGTTCACGGTCAGGGCAAACACGGCGACATTGAAAAAGAACGCCAGCGCACCGTGTATCGTCACGATGCGGCGGAGGACCTTGCTGGTGATTACGACATCGGACACCTGCGAAGTCATCGCAATGACGAGTGAAAAGTATAGAAAATCCCAATAGTCCGGCGGTTGCCGGCCGGGGAAGTTCAGGCCGCCGATCGCCTTGTCGCCGCGTGCTCCGTAATATTCATGGGCATAGTGAAGCGCAAAGATCGTGTGCACAAACGCCCACGACACGAAAATCGTGATCATCGCGATCGCGACTCCATATCCACTGCGAGGCTGCCCGGAGATTTTGGCAATGCCGAGTTCAGCGACGATCGCGCCCATGATCGCCAGCCCCGAGATGCCGGTGAGAACAAGCAGAGCGAGTGCGCCTTCATCGTCTTCGCCGGCGCGGCGGCGAATGTCGTCGATGCCGCACGTGACCATGAGCTGGTAGACCAGCAGCAGATAAAGCACGACGCCGATATCCCAGCCGATCAGCAGCTTGGTGGCCA
>Ga0134126_10008261_pt1 | contig 13086 bp, 14 predicted proteins | sample KB31752_FD_96881 | JGI IMG/M metagenome (GOLD analysis project Ga0134126, IMG submission 96881) | Terrestrial soil microbial communities with excess Nitrogen fertilizer from Kellogg Biological Station, Michigan, USA - KB3-175-2 | ecosystem: Environmental > Terrestrial > Soil > Unclassified ...
CGGCGCTCAGACACGAACTCCGTCCGATCCTCTGCATCGGGGAATCGCTCGCACAGCGAGACAACGGTTCGACTGACGACGTGCTCACGCAACAACTGCGCGAGAGCTTGTCCGGCTTTACCGGTGAGGCAATGGCTGGAGTCACCATTGCCTATGAACCGATATGGGCCATCGGCACCGGCAAATCGGCAACGACCGAGCAAGCCGTCGCCGCCCACCGGACCATTCGGCAGGTCCTTGCCGCTACAGCCTCTCCCGCGATCGCCGACTGTACGAGGATTCTCTACGGAGGGAGTGTCACGACCCAGAATATAGAATCGCTACTTGCCTCGGACCAGGTTGACGGCGCACTCATCGGCGGCGCTTGTCTCCATGTCGAATCCTTTGCTACAATTGCAAAGGTCGCTTCCGCTGCCCGATCAATCGGAGTCTAAGATTTCATGCTATATACGTTGATTGTTGTTATCCATGTCTTTATTTGCTTTCTGATGATTGGGGCGATTCTTCTCCAATCAGGGAAGGGCGCGGAAATCGGCGCCGCTTTCGGCGGATCCAGCCAGACGGTGTTCGGCAGTCGTGGCCCCGCTAATTTTTTGAGCAAGCTGACGGTCGTTGTAGCGGCCGTGTTCATGGTAACATCGCTCACTCTTGCAATTTTAGCAAAGCAACGAAACGTCTCCTCGACCATCATCGATATGCAGCCCAAGAGCGAACCAACAGCTCCCCCGGCTGCCCCACCCGCTCAGTCTTCAGGGGATTCGCATCCCTCGGGAGAAACTCCTACGACGGGCCACTGATCTTTTTTTCACATCAGGTCGTCATCGATCTCTCAATCGAGAGAAAGTCCCAGCCCAAGACTTGTGTTTCGTTGAATTGACGAAAGATCCTGCCTATAGAGACAATCGCGAGCCGACCCCTGTCGCTCTTACGAGAGCGAATCCCAGTCACACAGGCATACCTCTTCGGATCTCAGGTGGAAGGCATTCCGGACGAGAATAGCGACATCGATATTGCGGCCTTTAGCCCAGCAGCAGATGTAATGGATGCCACCAAGAGGATAGAGTTAATTGTAGACGTGGAACGGCAAATAGGTGCATCGGTCGAACTGCATTTATACGGAGCCAGCCAATTCGCCGAAGCTCGACCCACCAATTTCTTTGGGTATCTGCTCACCCACGGCAGGCCGATTCACTAGCCGAGCGTTGATTCATGTCGTCGCCGTCGCCTAGCCTTTCACGGCTTACTCTTCACATATTCTTCTAGCCGCCGTCCGACGCCGACAATCGTCAGCCCCACAACTTCCTTGGCTTGCTCGTCGTATCGAACGACGACCCCTTCCCCGATATCAAGGCCAACAGCAGCTTTCGGCTTGCCGAAACTCAGGTAGAGGGTATCGGCGTCGTCATCGTAATCCCAATCCAGAGGCACATCTTTTCTTTCGAACACCTTCACGGCTTCCATATAATCCTCCTCCAGACGGCTGGACGACTGGTGAAATACGCGGTTACAACGAAGCCATCTGCGTCGCTCAACTCACGATATATCACCGCGCATGACTTCTGAGACAGCGGCGTTTTCGGATACGATTTTACCGCAATCAGCGTACCGCTGTCCCCTTCTTGAACATAGTCCGGTTGATTCACCGTTTCCAAAATGCGGTCTTGTTGATCTGCCATTTCAGGATGGCGCACGGCAATATGCTTAAACCGCTCTGGAGTGAGGCGGATGGGAACTCCGGCGATGGAACAGACCAATCATGATCGCATTAGCACCACTCACATTAGCCGTCGCACAACGGCGTCTCACAATATCACGCTCGACCATCTCCAGCACTTCATCGCTGCAGTGGCACGCAACGGGTTTCAGTGTGCCAGCCAATTCGGGTTGCTGAAACGAGCCGAAGTACTTTTTCTTCGACGATACTTTTATACAAGTGAGAACATGCAGATGGACTGCGTCGGCAACAAGGCTAAGAGTTTAGGATTGTCTTTAGCTCGTCATGCCAATCTTGGTCGTGGTACTCGCCTTCATCTAGGATCTGGAACCGGAAAGTCCTGTCACGAAATCCTTCTCCCAGTTCCTGCCATGTGACTTTCTCACCCACGCTCTCGAAGATACGGGCAAGATTGCGCTTATAGATGGTATCTTCGCTGCCTTTTAGCTGCTTCCCCTTGCTCTCAACAACCAAAACCTGTGGGATCGGTTTCCTCGTTTTAGTGTCGCCCCTCTGTACGACAAAATCGGGATAAACCGGATTCCGGCGATATCCTTGGATCTTGAATTGCTCGTGTCCGACCAGGTTGCGATACCACCACAGTACTTTTGAGTGCTTATCAAGCGCTAGGGCTATGCTTTTTTCATACTCATTCATGTTATCGGGTACCCAATTAAACAGGCTGCGTTGAATCTGTTCACCATCTTCGTGAGTCAGTTTTCTAGGCGCATCGACGTCGAGATTCCGCGGAATCTCGAACCGCCCTTCAATGCATTCAAGATAAAAACAAAGGTCGCCGGCCTTGTGAAGTTCTTTGAAGATATCTGCTGTTAATTCATCGGTATTTCGACAAACGAATCCCTCGACTCGTTCCCTGAGCGAAAATTTGAGCAGACCAAGTTTCCCATGCCATTTCGGAAGCCTGCTATACACTCGCTCAACGACCGTTCGCATCTGCTTGGCGCTGAACCACGGGAAATCCAAATTGGCAACGAGCCAGGATTTAACTGCACTGTCGTCTTCGAGGAGTGGATGGTCTTCGATGGCCTGAATGTCAGTCTCCATGCCAAGACTAATTTGCCAGAAATGAGCCTTGCTCTTTGTCAGTTCCTCATCCAAATCCCAATCAATTGTATGGTAGTCGAAATCTTTCACGTATGTTCGAGCCAGAAGATGTCGATAATAATCAAGAGCCTCAACGCTCTTGCCAGTCTTGATGCAAAAGCGCGGAAGGAATATTCGTCCTTGAAAGGGTTTTTTGTAGAACTTTAAATAAAACTCTCGGATGTTTGTCTTGTGGGGCGGGGTTGGCGTGCCTTTATCATTGCTACGGTCTACTACACTTTCTAAGTTCCCTTCGTACCCTTCTTGCTCCAAGGCCTTCTTTACTTCCGACGTAACCTCTCGGGCTTTACGTCGAAGACAATACACATATGATTGATTCAGCGCCTCGAATTCGGTTCGCTGCTGACGAGGTTGCCTCAACACGCGTCCAATCAGTTGGGTCATACTTCTGGCAGCTCCCGTCTGGGCTAGAGAAACCAATATATAGGCGAACGGGCAGTCCCAGCCTTCTTGGAGAGCCTGTTTGGTAATGATCCATTCAACTGGGCAATTCTCATCTAGTAAGTCGATGCCCTCTATATCATCCTTCTCAGAGCTCTTGATAGCGATTGCTCGCTCTTCAATCCCAAGGTGTTGCAACAGGTACTCTTTCACATCCTCACTGTGAATCACTCTCGTGTCTCGCTGGTCTCGTCCTGTACGTTCGACCTGCACAAGGACGATGGGGCGAATTAAGTACCCTGAGGTTCGGAAGTGCCGATTAGCCAGCTTGACAAGTTCCTTTCGCTTGTCTCTCGCCGCCGTAACCACATCTTTCCATGAACTAACATTGTTGTTGGCGACGTTGAGAGGGAGCTTGATCATTTGCTCCTCTAGCAGCTCCTTCCCGCTGACATCGACGAGAATGTTGGCTTCCCCAACAGGCGGTGTTGCAGAAAGCTCGACAATCATCCGTGGGTTGAACGATTCCACGGTGGTACGTGCCAACACACTGGTCCACTTGTGGCCCTCGTCCAAGATAACCGCAGGCTCATATATACGGACGAGATTAGCCAGTGAAGTCTTGACAAGGTGAGATTCTCGCTTTTCGTCATCCTCGATCATGTCGAGGTTCGGAAACTGCCTCTTCAACTCCTTATGCTTTTCAGCCTCGTTCTCCGGAGGGAAATGAGCAATGATGTTTCCTCCACTATCACGGAAGAATTTGAGTGATTCTCTGTCCTGGCGATTGGTGCCTTGGAGCTTGATAACGAGAACGTTTAGACATGTTGCCATCTGACTCGGGGTAATCCTGAAGATTTCGTGCTTTTCCCAGATCTCGATCCGCTGAGACAAGGCATGCCTGAGGGACTCATTGTAGAAGTCAGACCGATCGCGCATTCTTCTGACAGTATCTTTATAGATTTGATCGCCCGGTACAACTCAGAGGACCAGTCCTGTTCCACGTCGCTCTTTGAGGATTGTTTGGTAGATACCGCCTAAGATTTGAATAGCAAGCAGAGTTTTCCCCTCACCCGTTGGAACCTTAACGCAGATGGTCGGAAGATCTTTCCCAAGTCCGTTCTGGCGTGGATGAAATAGTCGAGAAAGCCCGATCTTTTTCCAAGCCGCATAGGAAGGGCAGGAATCATTTTTTCGTTGATACTCCTCCAAGACCTGGAGATAGGCTTTGGTTTCTTCAAGGACCCGCTTTTGATAATTCTTGAGTTCCACAGCTACTTGAGATTGAAGGGAACGATCATCGGACGGATACTTTTCTTATATTTTGCAGACCATTCAAGAAGCTCGCTGCGGTGTATCCAGATCTTTTCGCAATAGACTACGATGCTTGGATTCTTGTCTTTCGCTGCAACGTCGTTCAGGAATGTTATGTCCAATGCCTGGTCATCTTTTTGATCTGGAGTGTAAAGAAGATAGTAGCTAGCGTTATGGTAAGTCCCAATTTTCCCAGTCTTTTTTTATAAGAACTCCTTGTCCCAAACAGAACTTGTTTCTGTGTAGTAAATGTACTTTGCTATTTCCTCATACGAGGGAGGTTGTTTAGTGATGTCCCGATATTCGCCAAAGATTGGTTTATCACTGAGACGCACAAATGAAAAGGAGGCTCCAAGCCCTTCGCATTTCCCTTTGATCCTTGAGACTCCATGAACTCTCACAACACCACCCTCGCATTTGGTCGCAATGTCATCGAATTTCTCTTTAAACCGTAGCTTTGTTTTTTCAATTCGATCTCGCAAGTCTTGGGAATTCTTTAGAGTACTGAGTCCAATCTTCTCTTCTAATAATGTAACCGTCTTGGCGCCTTCGAATTTATAGCCATTCATCACGCGTTTCACGCGCTCTCCTGTAATTCGCTGACAGATATTGAAATGTCTATCCGCGTCGGCTTTAGTGTCATATGCCTGCTGAATTAGAACAAACCTTCGCTGCCCTTCGTCCTTCAGATTTTGTTTCAAGACTGCATGAGCAGTTGTGCCTGAACCTGCAAACGAGTCCAGAACCCAATCTTCTTCCTCCGCTATCTGTTCAATGAGAAGGCGAATTAGTTCAGTTGGTTTTGGAAATGGGAAGACCCCTGACCCAAAAATCTCCCTAATTTCTCCCGTGCCGTCTGAAGTATAGATAGAAGAAATGATGCTTGGCAGACCGGGAAACTTCGTCTTTAGCTCCTTGAGGAAGACTTTTTCTCTAGGCCTTCCATCTGACTCTTTAGGGAACAGTATCCGACCTTCTTGGATTTTCTTCGTCATGGTAGGTGGCTCATATCGCCACCCTGTTTCCGAAGGCGGGTCGAAAGGTTGTTTGTTCTTAGGGTTATAGATGGTGTAATGCAGGTTTGGACGTTTATCTTTTGGAGCTAATCCTAAGATACTTCTGCTCATCCAGTCGCCTCTCGGGTCATTGTCTGGATTGCTGTACTTGGATTCGTCTCGCTCACCACCTCGCAAGCGGTTTAATGGATTTTTGCCATAGACGAGAATATATTCATGGTCGGTCGAAACTCCGGTCGTGGCACGGGCATCTGGATACTGCCGGGCCTTCCAAACCATGCGAGAAATGAAACAAGAGGTCCCAAATATTTCTTCCATGAGCATCGAAAGACTGGTTACTTCATTGTCATCAATTGAAACAAAGATAACGCCATCCTGGTGCAAGAGTTCCTTTAGCAGCATGAGCCTGGGATACATCATGCAACACCATTTATCATGGCGGCACGCATCCTCCGCTTCTTTCCCAACAGTCTGTCCAATCCATTCTTTGAATTGAGGTTGTGAGAGGTTGTCATTGTAGATCCAGCCTTCATCGCCAGTGTTATAGGGCGGATCAATGTAAATGCACTTTATTTTCCCGGCGTGAGTTGGCAATAAAGCCTTCAATGCAAGTAGGTTGTCGCCTTCAATAATTAAATTCCCGTCGAGTGAAGGCTTGTCGCCCTTCCCCAATACACTCATCTTTTCATCAAATTCCAGGGCATGGTGAGGAACCGTGTGATGGTATGTCTCAATGGCAGTTTTCCCTTTGAATTGCGGAACCGGCATACGATTCCTCGGCGAAGGCTGAAATGGTTATTATTTTGGCGCTTCCGGGTTTAGCATGGGTCCAGATCGAGCCCTCCACAGTGGAAGTAGATGGCCGTTTTGAAGTGCTCGATGTTGCGGAACCCGCAGGCCATGCTTTTGATCTTCTGAATCTGGCTATTGAGCCCCTCATTCATCGCGTTGGTCACCGGGTGCTGGTAGTACGTCACAATGTTGGCGATGTGCCGGCGAATCGTCTCCGCTGCCTTCCGAATAGGTTCCAGTCGGCTGTGCATCGCCCTGAAATACCACCGCTTCCAGAACTTCCAGCCTGAGGCGGGATAGACATAGTGCCACAGCTGGCGCCACGTCTCGTTGATGGCCCCCGCCAGTCCGACCTTCAACTCCTGGCGTTTCAGCGCGGCGAACTCATCGCGCCGTCGCTCCGGCACGTTCTCCCAGCTGTAGAGCCACAGGTACTTACTGCCCTTGAGTGTCTCGTCGCCTGACGCCATTAGGTCGCGGTGCTCCTGTTTGCGGACCGTGTCCACCGCCTTGCCGATGTGACCAGGACGTGGAAGCGGCCAAAGACGCCGACGCAGAAGTCGGCCCGATTCGAGACGAGTAGCGTCTCTTGGAGCGCGGGGAGTAACTGTCTGTCTATATTGTCGAAGATGCGTGGCATTGCAACCGAATGGGAGTGGACTGCTTGAAAGGTTCCCGGCTTCAGCAGGGGCTGCAAAACGATTGCCACGTGTTGCTATTGGCTTAGCCGTATGGTGATGGCAGTGTAATTGATGGTTTTTAGAGAGTAATTTAGGGAACGCGTGTGTGAGGTGAACGAGAAGTGAGGCGTGACTCTAGGATCGTAACCTACTTATATGAGAGTTATATTGACGGGTCAGGCGTCAAAAGGATGACAAGATGCGGGTACGGGAGGCTCGTATTCGGCCGGCGTATCGGTGGATACGGTAGAAGCGCTCAGGAATAATGTAGGCTAGGAGCCTGTCCGACGTTGCCGTTCGTGACGAGGGGAAACAGGCACTGGCAGATGCAAGGCCACAGGCCACGAAAAACCGGAGGCGTATTCACTGGAATACGTTGAGGATTTTTCGAGGCCGAGAACGACGCAGATGCCGGTGCATCCTTCGCCGCAGTAGAAAGGTCAATGTCGGACAGGCTCCTAGATACGTGTGAGCCAGGACTCGTGGGCAAGATCTTCTCCACGCACGATCGAAAAGAAAACGTCTTGAAGGGCGCGTGTAATCGGTCCAGGCGTACCATTTCCGATGAGTCGGTTGTCGATTTCTCGGACCGGGGTCAATTCAGCAGCCGTTCCCGTCACAAATACTTCGTCGGCAATATACATTTCATCGCGCGTGAATCGTTCCTCCACCACAATGATTTTTTGTTCTTGAGCCAATTGAATGATGGAGTTTCGCGTAATCCCTTCGAGCACCGACGTCAACGGCGTCGTCTTGAGAACACCTCGACGCATGATGAACACATTCTCCCCTGTTCCCTCGGCAACATAGCCTTCGGGATCGAGAAGAATCGCCTCGTCATATCCATCGGCCTTCGCCTGCCGTTTGGCCATGATGGAGTTCACATAGTACCCGGATATTTTTCCTCTGGTCATGGACACATTCACGTGGTGCCTCGTAAAGGACGAGACGCAGGCACGCATCCCGTTGGCCAACGCATCGTCCCCCAAATAGGAACCCCATCTCCATGCGGCGATGGCCACCCGAATCGGATTGTCTCCCGGATGGACACCCATCGCACCATACCCGATGTAGACCAACGGACGAATGTAACAGGCATCGAGACGATTGACACGAACGGTCTCGATGATGGCGTCGGCGATCTGCTTTTTGTCATAGGGCATGGCCATCATGCCGATGTGGGTCGAATCAAACAATCGATCGACATGCTCCTGAAGGCGGAAGATGGCGGATCCCGATTTGCCCTTGTAGCACCGAAGGCCTTCAAACGCTGCCAGGCCATAGTGTAACGAATGGGTAAGAACATGGACGTTGGCCTCCCCCCACCCCACAAATTTCCCGTCCATCCAGATTTTTTCAACGGGTTCCAACATTGAAGACGATCTCCGGTCAAGAATCGTAACAGTTCCGTCTCTATGGTCGTGAGGGACTATAGCGTGAGGTTGAACGTGGGTCAAGCAAGCCGGCCGGAGACTTCTACTCGACTGATGCGGCGGGCATCTACTAAGAGGCGCAATAGGCGCGCAGGCGGGAACTCAGAAATGTTCCGACTCGATCTTCTCCCTCCGGACTCATGGTCACGACCTTGACGCCAAACAATAGGCCGCGCACCCATCGCACAACGACTCGCTGGATTTCGACCGGTTCATCTTTGTCGGGAAGGGTGAGCCGAACGACCAGCTGCATCCCGGGAGCCACTTGATGATCGCCCAGGACACGGAATCCGTTACGACACAGGTTCATGACCGTTCCTTTTCCGAGAAAATCCCCGCCCAGATAGTACACCTCGCAGCGAACGGGAATCCGATGATAGGTCCGGATCACAAACTTATTAGAGTGAGACATGTGCTCGTTGCCGTCTCTCAGTTTGTATCGCGAAATACTGACAGGTGCCATCGCGATGATGGCGCCAAGCATACTTGTCGGCACGACATCCCTCATAGCCTTCTAAAGAGGGGCCTATTGAGTGATCAATGATCTCCGGTCGCTCCTCGTTTAGCTTGACACCCCCCATATCCCCATGTTAAATGGACGGTTCCTTATTCTCGGAGAATAGATTATGTACGCGATCGTTGAAACAGGCGGCAAACAATATCGAGTTGAAACAGGGACGACGATTCAGGTCGAACGGCTGCCGGGAGACATCGGGGCCCAGATTGAACTCAGCAAGGTCCATCTCGTACATGGCAATGACGGTATTCTGGTTGGGCAGCCCATTATCAACGGAGCCAAGGTCACAGCCGAAATTGTGCGGCAAGGACGGACCCGATCGATTACCGTTTTTAAGAAGAAGCGCCGCAAGAACTATCGCCGCACCCGTGGTCACCGACAAGGATTCACCCAGTTGTTGATTAGGAATATTGCGACGGCCTAAAGACACAGGAAGGACTTACCCATGGCAACAAACAAAGGCGGCGGATCATCACGTAACGGCCGTGATAGCAATCCTCAATATTTGGGCGTGAAGGCCTATGGTGGTCAGACTGTGACGGCCGGCAGCATTATTGTTCGCCAGCGTGGCACCAAGTTTTTCCCTGGATTCAATGTGGACCTTGGAAGAGACCATACCTTATTTGCCAAAATGAGCGGTGTGGTTAAGTTTGAGGGTGGACGCGGCAGACGAAAAGTCAGCGTATATCCCGTTCCGGTCAAATCCTGATTCTCTTTTCTGCCTCCTCTGTTACGATCACACAGGATAAATTCTCCTCTCACCTCGGGCACGGTCGGGTATACTTTCTCATCAGCAGGTACCGGAGTTACCCATCTGTGGAACGTTGACAGATTATGTTTGTCGATGAAATACATATCACCGTACGAGCCGGTCGTGGTGGAAACGGCATCTGCAGTTTCCGGAGGGAGATGTTTGTTCCGCGTGGAGGCCCGGACGGTGGGGATGGAGGCGACGGCGGCGACATCGTCATGACCGCATCTCATCGATTGACGACCCTACTCGATCTCCGCTACCAAAATCATTATGCAGCTCAGGACGGGCGAGCCGGTGGAGGATCCAATTGCACGGGCCGTTCCGGCGAAGATCTGACCATCGCTGTTCCTGTCGGCACCATCGTCTATGATGACCTGACGAAAGAAACTCTTGCGGATTTCATCGCAGATGGCCAAACGGTCATCATCGCTCAAGGGGGGCGAGGCGGGAAAGGCAACAGCAACTTTGCCACTTCCGTCAACCGAGTGCCGACGAAATGCACTCCCGGAACTCCGGGTGAAGAACGGACCTTGCGGCTTGAACTGAAACTGCTCGCCGACATTGGGCTGGTTGGCTTTCCAAACGCCGGCAAGTCGACGCTCATTGCAGCCATCTCAGCGGCCCGACCCAAGATCGCCGACTATCCCTTCACCACCCTGGTCCCCAATCTCGGAGTTGTCCGGTGGGGGTCCGACCGAAGCTTTGTCGTGGCTGATATTCCCGGCCTGATCGAGGGCGCCCACGAAGGGAAAGGCCTGGGCGTACAGTTTCTCCGCCATATCGAACGCACCGCGTTCTTGCTCCACTTGATCGATGTGTCAGAATGGGCTCCTGACGACCCGGTGATCGCTCTTGAGACCTTACGGCGGGAACTTGCCGCCTATGATCTGGACCTCGCCAAGCGCCCGTTCGTTGTTGTCCCAACCAAGATCGATGTCATCGGCACGAGCGAACGACTTACCCAGCTGCAGACCTATTGTCGTCTCAACGACTCCCCCTGCTTACCGATATCCGCCGCCACGAACAAAGGGCTTGATGACTTGATCGCCTACCTCGGGAAACAGGTTGAGCGTTTACGAAAGACGCCATGCGAGACAAACTCTTAATGCAAGCGAAACGGATCGTCATCAAGATCGGCAGCAGCCTGATCGCTTCGCGCGCGGAAGGCCTGCGCCCGCAACAAATCGAGCGATTGGCCGATGAAATCGCGATGCTCCGAGCACAGGGCCTCGAAATCCTGGTGGTCTCTTCCGGTGCCATCGTCTCCGGCATCCGAAAGTTGCAGCTGAAGGATTACCCCAAAAGCCTCCCTGTCAAGCAGGCAGCGGCAGCGGTGGGGCAAAGCCGGCTCATGTGGGCCTATGAAAAAGCATTTGAACGTCTCAATATTCAAGTGGCACAGATTCTACTGACCCACCAGGATCTCGCCGATCGACGTCGATTTCTTAATGCTCGCCATACGCTTACGGCCCTCATCGGTTTCGGCATCGTGCCCATCATCAATGAAAACGATACCGTTGCGGTTGATGAAATCAGGGTCGGCGACAATGACACCCTCGCGAGCGAAGTGGCTCACCTGGCCGATGCGGACTTGCTGGTGATCCTCTCTGACGTCGATGGACTGTATACGGAAGATCCGCGTAAAAACCCATCGGCGACATTGATCCCGCTGATCACGGAGATTACCCAAGACATCGAACGCCTGGCAGGAGTATCCAGCACATTCGAAGGGACAGGCGGAATGGCGACCAAGCTTCGAGCGGCCAAGAAAGTCGGCGAGTATGGAATCTCGACGTTAATCCTCAATGGCGAGCGGACCGGACTCCTCCCAACGGTTCTTGGAGGCGGGCCTGGTGGAAGTCTGTTTCTCGCCCGGGAGCGTCGACTGAACAGCCGTAAACATTGGATCGCCTTTACGCTTCGCTCCCGAGGCCAGGTCCATCTCGACCAGGGGGCTGTGGACGCTTTGACCAATCGAGGGAAAAGTCTGCTGGCATCAGGCGTCCTTCGAGTGATGGGATCGTTTGAAGCCGGCGATCCGGTCGGTTGTGTCGATACAGACGGAAAGGAATTCGCAAGAGGCCTGGTGAACGTTTCGTCCGACCTATTACGTCAAATGAAAGGCCTCAAGACAGCGGACATTCATGAACAGTTCGGACTCCAAGAGTATGAAGAAGTCATCCACCGAGATAATTTAGCCATCCTCTAGTGCTGAGCCTTGCGTGCTGAGTCATGAATTCTTCTAACCTAGACCTTCAGCACTCAGCATTCAACACTCAACATTCCCCTCCGCAACGCCTCGGCTTATTCGGTGGAAGCTTCAATCCTATTCATAATTGTCACCTGACCATTGCCCATCACGTACATGAACGTATGCAGCTCTCCCAGGTTCTATTCATCCCGACCGGCAACCCGCCCCATAAACGGAACGGCTCACTGGCTCCGGCGAATGTTCGCTTCGAAATGGTACGTCTTGCGATTGCCGACAGCCCACTTTTCATAGCCTCGGATATCGAGATACAGCGAAAGGGAAAGTCCTACTCGATCGATACTGTCCGCGCATTACAACACCACTATGGGCCATCCACCGAGCTGTTCTTTATTATTGGGCTCGACGCGTTTCTTGACTTCCCTACATGGAAAGAACCCCACGAGCTTTTAAAGATCTGTCATTTCGTAGTGGTGCCTCGACCTGAGCGATCGTTCCAGGCGCTGTCCGAAATGCCGTTGCTCCCCAACCTGGATCCACCAGCTCTTGCCTCGCTCGACACCGGCGCTCAGAAGGGACTCGACATCGTAGTCCCTTCCTGCCGGGGGATCACCTGCCTGGCCCTTCCACCCTGTCCGACCTCTGCCTCAGAAATTAGACGGAGAGTTCGGAGCGGACTACCGCTGGCAAATATATTGCCCCCCCCCGTAGAATCCTATATACTTTGTCATAGCCTTTATCAGGAGGAGAGCGATCGCACCACGCCCATCTAAGGCCACAGCCCTAGCCGTAGCCAGGGCGATGCTCGACAAGAAGGCCCTTGATGTCCAAGTCCTCCACGTTGCCCCGCTTACTTCAATCGCTGATTACTTGGTCATTGGGTCAGCTGAATCCGACCGACAAACACGCGCAATCGCTGATTCCGTCGCCGAGGTACTCTCGCGCGTGGGCCAACGACCGCTGAGTCTCGAAGGCACCACATCCGGCCAGTGGGTCCTGATCGATTTCGGCGATGTTGTCGCCCATGTGTTCAGACACGACACGCGCTCGCATTATGCTCTTGAGCGCCTGTGGCACGACGCCCGATCTATCCCGATTCCAGACAATGCGTCGCCTTCGGTCGCCACACTGAAGGGACACGTGATCCAGAA
>Ga0134126_10008262_pt1 | contig 13085 bp, 2 predicted proteins | sample KB31752_FD_96881 | JGI IMG/M metagenome (GOLD analysis project Ga0134126, IMG submission 96881) | Terrestrial soil microbial communities with excess Nitrogen fertilizer from Kellogg Biological Station, Michigan, USA - KB3-175-2 | ecosystem: Environmental > Terrestrial > Soil > Unclassified ...
CCGCCTGCCGCGGACCAGTCTGGTCGTCGTGTCGCACCGGCCCGGCGTGGCGGTGCTGGCGGATCAAAGCCTGACGATAGAAAACGGCTTCCCGGCGTCAGTGACCGGGAGCGCCGTCCTGCGGCACGGCATGGAGACAGGCCCGCAGCGCCTGAACCAACTATCAAATTGCACGCACTCTTTACCTGAGCAAGCCGATGGAGGCAGGTGATTAGGTGGGGTTATCGTGGCTAAAGGGGCGAGGACACGCTACCCACTCGAGGTTGTTGCCACACGGTGACGGTTGATACACGATCCGTTGACGCTGGGTCTGGGAGGACTTCGTGTGACCCTTCGGCGTCCGGGCGACTTCCGGTAGTTTTGGATCTCGCTGCCGTCGATCGCAAGAGCACTTGCGATTGATGCTCACTAGGCCAGAGGGTGAATGAGTCGCCCACACGAAATCCAGCCCCGCGTTCCGTTGGAGTGTGACATCAGTAAGCGACGTGCATCGTCGCGTGGGATCAAGAAGCTTGAGGCTTCTTGACATCGTCGCCCGACCGGCTTGTCAGGATGGCGCTCGTCATCAGGCGAACGAGGTGACATCCTGACTGGACTGCCTGTGCGACCATGCGGCAGGCCTGTGGGTCGTCGAGCTGTTGCAGACTGGCGACGAGTTGAGAAATACCTTTGGCGTCGCCAGATCCCAATGCTTCGCACCGGTTACGCAAGGACAGTGCCAGATCGTGAATCTCGACCAGGTTTGGCAGTAGCCATGCGCCAGTTTGCCTTCGTGCTCGATCGGTTTGGGCGATGGCATGTCGTCGCCTCGTTGATTCTGATTCTGTGCGGCCTGCTGGTGGCGTGCGCGGCGGCTGCCGTGGAATTACCCGTCGCCATACTTGGTCGAGATGTCGGCCTGAATCGGCAGGACGTGCGCGTTTTCTATCAGGACCGCGATGGCTTCGTATGGGCCGGCACCGACACAGGCCTATATGTGTTCGATGGCGTGGGCTTCCTGCCCGTGGACGCTGCCCAGGGATTCCAGCCTTCCGCCGTCGTTGACATGATCGAGAATGGCGACGGCGATCTTTGGGTTGCCACGCAAACCGGCATGCAGGTGCGTCACCAAGGGCATTTCGCCACCATGGCACCGGCAGGGCAACCGTTGATTGCCGATAGCGGCCAGACATTGGCGACGCAGGCCAACGGCAGCCTGCTGGTAGTCAGGCATCATCGCTTGCTCGTTGTAACGAGGCAGGCGGATGGAGACTGGGCGACGCGGCCGCTCTTTTCCCCGCAGCAGCGCCGGCAAAACGCTGTGCTGGATCAGGTTGGCATCGTTGCTAGGCAGGCGGATGCCACCTGGTTCAGTTGCGGCGACGAGTTATGCAGGGTCCAGCATGGGCACATCAGCCGTTTCGGCCCCCGCGAAGGCGTGCCCGCCGGCACATGGCAGGACATCCTGCCTGCGCAGGACGGCAGTCTATGGGTGCAAGGCCAGTTCAAGCTGCTGCATCTGGCAGTCGGTGCAGCGGATTTCGTCGAACAACGCCTGCCCGACGGACAGGCGTGGCTCGCCGGCGCCAGCGGGCTGCTGGCGCAGGACGCCCACGGCCACGTCGTTGTCGGCACGGATGCCGGCCTGCTGCGCCTCGAAGGCAAGGTCTGGAAAGTGTATGGCGACAGGCAGGGCATCATGCCCCAGCCCGTCCAGCCGGTATCGACCATCCTTGCCGACCGCGATGGCAGCCTGTGGATCGACAACCCCGACTGGGGCGTGCTGCATTGGATGGGGAGTGGAGCCGTCGAGAACTGGAGCGCGTGGCGCGGATGGGACAAGCCGGAATACGCGGGGCTGGACCGCATCAACGCACTTACGCTGTGGACTCCCGACGACAGCAAGCTGTTGTCCGAGGCCGGCGATCAGACCGGTCGGCGCTGGCCGCTGACTTCGTTGCCTGCCGGCAAGGCGCACTTCGATCGTCGCTCGCGCGACGGCTCCACGTGGAGCTTCCATTTCGACGGGCGAATCATGCGGCGGCTGCCGGGCGCCAGCCGGTTCACCACAGTGGCCGTGCTCAAGAACTATATCCGTGGCGTTCTGACCGGTCGCGATGGCAGGTTCTGGATCTATACCCAGGGTGGCGTCGACTCCGTGGATCCGAAAACCGTCGCGGTGGAGCCTGCCGACCAGTTCCAGAATGGAACCAGCTGCACCGATGCCGCCGAAGACGATGCGGGCCATATATGGGCGGCTTGCGGCACAGTCCTTTACCGTCATGACCGGGAGTGGCACAAGGTCACGTTGTTCCTTGCCGAAAGTAGGGTCGGCCGCCAAGTCACTCCGATCACGACCGAGCGCATCGCCATCACGCCCGACGGGAGGTTGTGGGTTGGCACCGCGGACGGCAAATTGCTGGTGTCGCGGACCAGCAAGTCCGACGAACTGGCCCTGAAGCCAGTCGATGCCGCCATGCAGGATGGCGTGCAGTTGGACTTTCTCGAAACCGACCAGCGTGGATGGCTCTGGGCGGGAAGCTCCAGGGGTGTGGCGGTATTCGACGGCCACCACTGGTCGCGCCTCACGTCGCGGAACGGTCTGTTGCTGGACGAGACGGGCAGCATTTCCTTCCATGCGGACGACGACGGTTCCGTCTGGATCGCCTCGAAGATGGGCCTGTCGCACCTGATCGCCCCGGCTCGATTGCTCGCTCCGCCGGCCTGGCAGGCCAGGGTGATCGCGGCGGATTACGGCGGCAGCGACTTGCTTCCATACCCGGCGGCGCCATTCGACCAGGGCAAGATCCTCACGCTGCATCTGGCCGTCGCGGGCAACAGCGCGGGCAGTCCGGTGCGCTATCGCTATCGGCTGGAAGGCATCGACAAGGAGTGGCGCGAAACCAACGAACGCACCGTGCACTACCAGCTGACCGACCCGGGTGCGTACCGCTTTGAAATGCAGGCGATGGACGTGAACCACGGGAACGTACTGGCACCGGCCACCTGGACGTTCACGCTGACCGTGCCGTGGTGGCGTTCGCCCTGGATGGCGCTGCTGACCTTGCCCTTGCTGGTTGCAGGCATCGCGCTGGCCTGGCGTTGGCGCAGTGCCGCCCTGATTGCCCAGAACCGGCAACTTGAATGGACGGTGGATCGGCGCACCGCGCAGCTCAAGCTGGCGTTGCACGCGCGCAACGACCTGCTCGCCAGGATCAGCCACGATCTGCGCTCGCCGCTGGCCAACATCATCGAATGCGTGAACCTGTGGCGCGCCGGCGATACCAGACGCGACTACCCGCGGATCATCGAGCAGAGCATTTGGCAGCAGGTCGGGCTGGTCGACGACCTGCTGGAATTCGCGCAGGGCGAGCACACCAGCGCCGAACTGGAGGAAGTGGCCGGGTACCTGCATGCCTTTCTCGCAGAGATCGTCTCGCAGGCCGCTTTGTTGGCGGAACGTAACGCCAACCGGTTCACCCACCGCTTCGACGACGCGCTGCCGATACTGGTCAAGGCCGATTTCCGTCATCTACGGCAGGTATTACTGAACCTGCTCGGCAACGCCGCCAAGTTCACGCACAAGGGACTGGTCGAGTTCGAGGTGATCGCGGAGCGTGGGGGAGCAGGGCGCGCCCGCCTGCGCTTTACCGTACGCGACAGCGGCATAGGCATTGGGGTCGACAAGCTCGAATCGCTGCTGGAACCGTTCGTCCGCGGCAGCAACGTCGAACAGCGTGAAGGCAAGGGTCTGGGGCTGTCCATCGTTGCGCATTGGTTGGACCGCATGCACTCGCGGCTGCAGGCGCGCAGGCTGGACGACGGCGGCAGCGAATTCTCCTTCGCGGTGGATTTCGATATAGCCAGCGAATCCGAGGCGGGCTCCAATCTCGTCGACGACGACCCCATGGAAACGAACCTCGACGGCGGCGGCCAAGCCATCGTGGTGGTCGACGACCAGCCTCAGAACCGCGACATGTTGTGCGACCTGCTCGACAGCTACGGCTTTGCCAGCTTCCCTGCCGGCAGTGGCGAAGAAGCATTGCCGATAGTGGAGGCACATGGCCCCGTCATGGTAATCACCGATCAATACATGGTCGGCATGGGGGGGTGGGCTTTGCTGGAAGCGCTGCGGAAAACCCATGCCAGGTTGCCGGTCGTCCTTTGCTCCGCGGCGCCACCGCGCCGCCCGCCTGCCGGCGGGCCCGCGCTGGAGTTCGATGCCGTGCTGCTGAAGCCCGTCAGTATTCGGGAGTTGTTGCAGGTGGTTGTGGGGACACTGTCGGGCTCTTGAGAAGCGCTGGCTTCCGGGAAGCCCGGACTGTTGTGAGCCTTGGGAACCTGCTCAGGATCTCCAGGCGCTTCACGCTGCCGTCGACCAACTCTCAGTCAATCGTCGGCGCCGTCATCCCGGGCGTGCATGCCAGCCCGGTATGCAGTGGGCGTCATCCCCATGCGCTCCCGGAACGCGGTGGTGAAGTTGCAGGCGCTGCGAAAACCGATCTGGTCGGCGATGTCCTGCATGCCCAGGTGCGAATTGGCCAGCAGCTCGCGGCTGCGGCGCAAGCGCTCCTCGCGGATCCAGTGGAACACCGTGGTGCCCAGTCGCTCGCGGAAAATCGCCGACAGCCGCTTGCCGTGCGTGCCGGCCTTGCTCGCTATCTCGCCCAGTTCGGGCAACTCGGCCAGGTTCGCCAGGATGAAGCGCGTGGCCGCGCGCAGGGTCACCTCGTCCCGCGCCAGCGGGGCTTCCGGTTCCGCCGGCGCCGCGAGCTCCACGGGGCGCGAGGCCAGCTTCAGGTGGATGCGTACCCGCGCCAGCACCTCCACGGGCAGACAGGGCTTGAGGATGTAATCGACGCCGCCGTTGAGCAGGCCTTCCAGCCGCTCCCCGTCGGCGCCGGCCGAGCTGAAGAAGATGATGGGGATGTCCCGCGTTTGCGGATCCGCCTTCAGGATGCGGCAGGCGGCAAAGCCATCCGCACCCGGCATGCGCACGTCCAGCAGGATGAGATCCGGCCGCAGCGCCTGCGCGCGCTGGCAGCCCTGCTGGGCATCCGTGGCGAGGTTGACGCGCATGCCCTCGGCACGCAGCAGTTCGGTGACGCTCCGGATGTCTTCGGGCTGGTCGTCGATGACCAGCACGAACGGTTGCTTGGCAGTCACGCCATTTCCTTGTGGATGCTCGTGCCCGCCGGGGGATGGGGGCGGTTTTCCATTATAGACACAGAGCCCCGGAGCTCCGGCAAAGCCATCGTGCCTTTCGGCAAATACCAAGTCGGATCAAAAAAAAGAGACTTGCGTCACAGGACGGTGTTCGGAGTGCAGATCGCGCCGGACAGAATTAAATCTCGATCTGCCACGTGCGCAGTTGCTGCGGGCGTGGCTAGGGCTTGGAGCCGTCCTTTCTCTTTCGAACCGGACGGACCTCGCCATGAACCACATCTACCGACTCTGCTGGAACCGTGCCTTGCGCGCGTGGGTGCCGGCTTCCGAACTGGCAAAGAGCAGGGACGTGGGCGCATCGGGTCGACGTTCGATGGCGCGTGTGCCGCTGATGCTTTCCCTGCTGTCGGTATCGCTGGGCATGAGCGGCCTCGCCTGGGCCGGCAACACGCCCACTGGCGGCCAGATCGTGAGTGGTTCGGGCCAGATCACGCAGTCCGGCAACGTCACCACCATTCGGCAGAACAGCCAGGCGCTGTCGCTGAACTGGCAGAGCTTCGACGTCGGCGCGGACCAGACCGTGGATTTCCTGCAGCCGGGCAGCAGCTCCATCGCGGTCAACCGCGTCCTCGGCAACACCGCGAGCGAAATCTACGGTCACCTGGACGCCAACGGGCAGGTGTGGCTGATCAACCCCAATGGCGTGCTGTTCGGCAAGGACGCGCAGGTGAATGTGGGCGGCATCGTCGCCTCCACGCTGGATCTCGACGCCAGCACGCTGGGCACCGGCGAGGTGCGCTTCGCCGGCAACGGCAAGGGCAGCGTGGTTAACCTGGGCACCATCAACGTCACGCCGGGCGGTTACGCGGCGCTGCTGGGCCACGCAGTATCCAACCAGGGCGTGATCCGTGCGCAGCTGGGCACGGTGGCGCTGGCCGGCGGCACCGCGATGACGCTGACCTTCGCCGACAACCACCTGATGCACCTGGTGGTGGACGCCAACGCCGTCAAGAGCCTCGTCGAAAACCGCCAGCTGATCGTGGCCGACGGCGGCAGCGTGCTGATGACGGCCGGAGCGCGCAACTCGCTGATCGACAGCGTGGTCAACGACACCGGCACCGTGCAGGCGCAGACCGTGGCCGAGCACAACGGCACCATCACGCTGCTGGGCGGCATGGACGCGGGCTCGGTGAACGTTGCCGGCACGCTGGATGCCAGCGCGCCGAATGGCGGCAATGGCGGTTTCATCGAAACCTCCGGTGCGCGGGCGCACATCGCCGATGGCGCCGTCATCACCAGCAGGGCCGCCGGCGGCAAGGATGGCACCTGGCTGGTCGATCCCACCGATTTCACCATTGCCGCCAGCGGCGGCGATATCACCGCCAGCACGCTTGAAACCCAGCTCGCCAGCGGCAACGTCGCGTTCACCAGCGCCGACGGTGCCGGCGGTACCTCCGGCAACGTCAACGTGAATCAAGCGGTGACCTGGGGCGCCGACACCACGCTCACACTGACCGCGAGCAACAACGTCAACCTCAACGCCGCCATCACCAACACCGGCGCCAGCGGCAAGACGGTGCTGAACGCGGGCAACGCCTTCGTCAACAATGCCGGCGCTGCGGGCCTGGGCGGCAACTGGGCGATCTACAGCGCCAGCCCCACGGCCACGGGCGAAAACCTGGGCGGCCTCGCGCCCAACTTCATCCAGTACAACGCCCCGATCGGCACGGCGGCGGCGACGGGCGCCACCGGCAACGGCGCGTTCTACAGCTACAAGCCCACGCTCACGATCTCGGGCCTCATCGGTGCCGTAAAGAAGAGCTACGACGGCACCACCAGCGCTACGCTCGCGGGCGGCAACTTCACGGACAGCGGCCTGGTCAACGGCGACGCCATCGCATCGGCCGCCGGCACCTACAGCCAGTCCGACGTGGGCACCGGACTCACAGTGACCTCACCGTCGGCCATCTCAGGTTTCAGCATCGTCAACGGCGGCACGCCGGTTTACGGCTACACCCTGTCCGGTGCGTCCAGGACGGCGAACATCGGCGAGATCGATGCGGCGCAGCTTTACGCCACCGTCATCGGTGATCCCACCAAGGTGTACGACGGCACCACCACGGCCACGCTGACCTCGACCAACTATTACATCACCGGCCTTGCGGCGGGGCAGAGCATCACGGTGAACCAGCCCAGTTCGGTGGGCTACGCCAGCGCCGACGTCAACACCAACGGCGGCACCACACCCGGCGGCGGCCGGGTGGCGGTCGATGCCAGCTTCACCAGCACCAACTTCATCGTCGGCTCGGGCACCAAGCTCTCCAACTACATTCTGCCCACGACCACTTCCATCACCAGCGCCGCGCTCGCCCAGGACGCGACGGCCGGCTACGGCATCATCACGCCGGCGCCGGTGCAGCTGAGCGGCGTGCTTGCCACCAGCAAGACCTACGACCGCACCACCAGCGACACGCTGGACACCAGCAACGCCAACATCTACGGCGTGCTCGGCACCGATCACGTCACGCTCGACAAGAGCAACGCCGTCGGCATCTTCGCCAGCGCCAATGCCGGCAACAATATCGCCGTTGCGCTCAGCGGCTTCGGCCTGGTGGATACGACGGATTCCGCCGGCGTCGCCGCCGCCAAGGTCGCGGACTATCAGCTGATCGCCCCGACCAACCTCACCGCCGACATTGCCCGCTACGGGCTAACCGTCAGCGGCATCACCGCGAACAACAAGACCTATGACGGTACCACCGCGGATACCCTGAATACCGCCGACGCCCAGCTCAGCCCCGCGTTGAGCGGCGACAGCGTGCATCTGACAGGGGCGGTCACTGGCACCTTCAGCCAGGCGGACGCGGGCACCGGCCTGGCGGTGGCGGTCAACGGCCTGTCCGTCGACAACAGCAACTACATCGTCGACGCGCCGACCGGCCTCACCGCGAACATCACGCCGCGGGTGCTGGACATCCAGTTCAGCGGTAGCGCCGACAAGGTCTACGACGGCACCGATTACGCCACGCTGTCCACCGGCAACTTCACGGTCGGCAACGTCGTGTCGGGCCAGACCGTTTCGGTGAACCAGGCACCTGCCGTCTACTCTGGCTCCAGTGCGCCCAACGTTGGCACTGACACTGTGACGGCCACCCTGCAGTCGTCGGATCTCAGCTTCGCCAACGGCGCCAAGGCCGGCAACTACAGCTTCAACACCAGCGTCGTCGGCAGCGGCCACATCACCCCCGCGCCGCTGACGGTGACCGTCAACGACAACCCCACCCGCACATATGACGGCAGCAGCGACACGTCAACCCCGCTCTCCGGCGGCAACTACACGCTGTCCGGCGTGATTTCTGGCGAAAGCATCACGCTGAACGGCCCGGCCACAGGCAACTACTACGACACCTCCAGCGGCGCGGCCCCGGGTCCGGGCAGCTACCAGGGCAACGCCGGCGTGTGGGGTGTCGTCGCCGCGCTGTCCAGCAGCGACTTCACGGCCAACGGCGGCACCTTGCTGTCGAACTACGCGTTGCCGACCCTGGCGCTGGGCTACGGCACCATCACGAAGGCGAGTGCAGGCGTCTATCTCGTCACGGACGTCAACGGCAGCAAGGTCTACGACGGCACCGATACGCTCACAATCGCACCGGGCTCCCCCACCAACTACCTAGTGCTGGGCGGCCTTCAGGGGAGCGACCAGGCCACGTTGACATCTGGCGTCACCGGTACCTTCGCCAGCAAGAACGTCGGCTCGCAGCCGCTGACGGTCGCGGGCCTCATTGCGTCGGATTTCACCTTCACCAGCGGCAGCGCAAGCAACTACACCTTCCCGGAGACCGTCACCGGCACCGGCACCATCACCCCGGCGGCACTGGCCGTCAGCATCGTCGGCAACCCCACCAAGACCTACGACGGCAACACCGCGGTGTTGCCGCTCGCATCGGGCAATTTTCAGATCGCCGGCTTCGTCGGCGGCGAGGGCGCCACCATCAACCCGACGGCGTCGTTCACCTACGCCACGCCCAATGCAGGTGCCAGCGGCGGCGACGCCATCAGTGGCACGCTTACACAAAACAACTACGTCGCCAACAGCGGTACGCTGCTGTCCAACTACACGCTGGACTACGCCCCCACCGGCTTCGGCACGATCAACAAGGCGAATCTGTACGTCACCGGCGTCTATGCGTCGAACAAGGTCTACGACACGACCGACGACGCCACTGTCAACATCGTCAACGGCCAGTTGGCCGGCCTTGCCGACGTGGACAAGAACACGGCAGCCATCACGCTGACCGTCGGCAACGCCGCCACCAGCTCGGGAGCCAGCGCCACCCAGGGCAGCATCGCTGGCAATGGCAGCATCACCGGTTCGACCGTCGCCGGCACGTTCGCGTCGTCGGATGCGGGCAACGGCCAGGCGGTGTCCACGCTCTTCAGCCTCGGGGGCACCTCGGCCAGCAACTACAACCTGGTGCAGCCTGTCCTCGCCGCCGACATCACGCCGGCGCCGCTGACCATCGGCGGCATCGTCGCCAACAACAAGGTGTACGACGGCACCACCACCGCCACGTTCGGTGCCAACAACGGCTACACCTTCGATACCCAGAACGCCACGCTCAGCGGTTTCGTGGGCGCCGACAACGCGAGCGACGTCGCGTTGTCGGCCACGGGCACCACCGGCACGTTCAGCACCGCCAATGTCGGCAACAACCTCAGCGTCACCGGCGTCAACGGCTTTTCGCTGGGTGCTGGCACGGCCGGCGACAAGTCCCATGACTACTACGTGGTGCAGCCCAGCGGACTGACCGCCGCCATCACGCCGCGGCCGCTCAGCGTCAGCATCACCGGCAACCCCACCAAGGTGTACGACGGCACCACCTCCGCCACCCTCACCGCGGGCGACTACACCATCGGCGCCGTCGTGGGGAATGCCAACAGCGGCTGGGTGAGCGGTCAGGGCGCCACGCTCCCGCAGTCGGCGACGGCGAGCTATGCGTCGCCCGACGTCAATGGAAGCAATGGCAGCGTCGTCAATTCGACCCTGGTGTCGTCCGACTGGAGGATCAACAACTCCAGCACCTTGCTGTCGAACTACATCCTGCCGACCTCGGCCACCGGTCTCGGCACCATCACGCCGCTGGTGCTGAACCTCGGCGCCACGCGCGTGTACGACACCACCGCGAACATCTATTCCAGCCTCTCCGGCAACGTCACCAACGCCGACAACGCCAACGTATTCGGCACCTTGAACGGCCTCAACGGCGACCAGTTCACGGTGACCGGCACGGGCGCGACGTCGAGCAAGAATGTCGCTACCTACACTTCCGGCGCCGGCTCGTTCAACCTCGGTTCGCTGGCGCTGGCCAACGCCGGCAGCAACGCCGCCACGGAGAAGGCCGGCAACTACACCCTGGTCGGCGGCGCGGACACCTACACCATCACCAAGGCCCCGCTGGACATCAGCGGGGCGTCGGTCACCACGAAGGTTTACGACGGCACCACCACCGCGACGGTGATCGGCGCGACGCTCACATCGGGCAATGCGTCGGGCGACGTGCTGCCCGGCGACAACGTCGCGGTGAGCAGCGGCAACATCGCCGGCACGTTCAACAACAAGAACGCCGGCACGGGCAAGGCAGTCACCATCAACGGCGGGGACATCACCGGCACCGATGCCGGCAACTACGCCATGGTGCAGCCTGCCGGCCTCACCGGCACCATCGACCAGCGCCCGGTCACCGTCAGCGGCCTGCGTTCGTACAACGGCGTGACCACGGTGACCGGCAACAGCGGCGCCATCACGTGGGCGACGCCCGCCACCGTTGCGGGCGATGCGAGTTCCGGCGTCGTGTCCGGTGACTCGGTCACGGTGAACGGCGGCAACGGTTCGGTGTCGCTCGCGGACGTAGGTACCTACAACTCGGACGGTTCGGGCAGCGGTACGTTCACCGCCACCGGCCTGGCCCTGAGCAACGCCAACTACACGATTGCCTCGACGGGCAACCAGTTCCAGATCACGCCCTACGTGATCAACTTCACCGGTTCGAGCACCTACACCGGCAACGCCACGGTCAGCGTCGGCGCCGGCAACTTCCTGAATGGCAGCAACGCGGTCTCCGCCACCGACGGCAGCTTCACCACGGGCGTGGGCGGCGAGACGCTGACCCTCAATGGCCCCTACACGCTCGCCAATAGCGGAAATGCCGGCTCCCATACGACGTCCGCCAATGGCCTGAGCCTTGGCAACGGAACCGGCAATGCCAGCAACTACCAGTTTGGCAACGTCAATTACACCCTCAACCCCTACGTGCTCAGCTTCAGCGGCACGCGCGATTACGATGGAACGAAGAACGTCTACGGCAGCGGCCTCGGCACGCTGACCGGCCTCAACGGTGACACGTTCACCGTGAGCGGCATGGGCTCGCTGAGCAGCGCGAACAAGGGCAGTTACGGCGGCAGCGCCAGTGGCATCGGCGGCACACCGGCCGGCACCGCGCAGATCGGCGTCAGCGGACTGACGCTGAATGCCACGGGCGCCAACTCAGGCACGGAACTGGCCAGCAACTACACCTTCGTGGGCGGCAACGACACATACGACATCAACGCGAAGCTGGTCACCATCACCGGGCAGCGCGTGTACGACGGTCTCGTCGATGCCAACGGCGGCCAGGTGGGCACCAGCTGGGTAATCAACGGCGTGACCAGCGGCGACCAGTCCAAGGTGAGCGTGGCCGGCGGCGGTTCGGTGTCGAGCGCGAACATCGGCATCTACGGCGACAGCGGCACCACCGGCGGTAACGTATTCACCAGCAACATCGGCAGCGGCGGCCTGAGCCTTGGCGGCAGTGCGGCCGGCAACTACACGCTGGCCACAACGGGCAATACGTTCACAATCTCCCCGTATGTGGTGAACCTCAGCGGCGACCGTGCCTACAACGGTAACACCACGGTCGACGTCGGCACCGGCAACTTCACGTCCAACGGAAGCAGCAATGTTGCCGCCAATGGCAGCTTCATGGGCGTGAACGGCGAAACGCTGACGCTCGCCGGCCCCTACAGCCTCGGAAGCCTCACGAACACCAATGGCACCGCCGGCGGGAACGCCGGCACCAACACCACCGCCTACAACGCCGCGAACGCGAGCGGCCTGAGCCTTTCCGGCGCGACGGCCGGCAACTACATCATCGGCAGCGTCAGCTACACGGTGAACAAGGCCGTGTTGAACCTCAGTGGCACACGTGTGTACGACGGCACCACGGGCGCCCAGGCCAGCGCGTTCGGCAGCAACGGCGTGCTGAGCACCGGCATCGGTACCGAGACGGTGGATCTGAGCGGTACAGGGCAGGTGGGCGACAAGAACGTCGGCGCCGACAAGCCGTTCACCAGCCTGGGTTCGCTGACGCTGTCCGACGGCGGCAACGGCGGCCAGGCCGGCAACTACACCCTGGTCGGCGGCAGCGATGTGCTGACCATCACGCCGAAGCACATCGATGCGACGGTGACGGCAGCGGACAAGGTCTACGACACCACGGACACAGCAACGGTCATACAGTTCGGCAGCACCGGTGCGGGCGCCACGGGTACAGGCGTAGTCGCGGGCGACATGGTGGACTTCACCGACACCGGCGCGACGTTCTCCGACGCCAACGCGGCGAACGGCAAGACGGTGACGGTCATCGGCATCGCCACCAGCGGCTCAGATGCGGGCAACTACGTGCTGGATAACAGCACGGCCACCACCACGGCCAACATCACGCCCTACGTGCTCGGCCTCAGCGGCCAGCGCGTGTACGACGTGAGTACCAACGCCTACAGCAGCGATTTCGGCACGTTGACCGGCCTCAACGGCGACACGTTCACCGTGAGCGGCACGGGTTCGCTCAGCAGCAAGAACGTGGGCACCTACAGCGGCGTCGGCGGATCGAGCTTCGGCCTCG
>Ga0134126_10008263_pt1 | contig 13085 bp, 12 predicted proteins | sample KB31752_FD_96881 | JGI IMG/M metagenome (GOLD analysis project Ga0134126, IMG submission 96881) | Terrestrial soil microbial communities with excess Nitrogen fertilizer from Kellogg Biological Station, Michigan, USA - KB3-175-2 | ecosystem: Environmental > Terrestrial > Soil > Unclassified ...
CTCGGTCAAGCTCACCAGGCTGGCGGTGCGCAGCGGCCAGGGCTCGTGGCTGAAGCGGTGACGAAGCAACATGCCGGCATGTCTTGTGTAGACGTGCCTGCGGTTGGTCAGCCATAGGTCACGCTCGTCCGGTTCTGTCACCTGCCCAGGCTCGACGACAAGTTTGCACGCGGCGGGCGGCCTGCGCGCGTGCCGTATGCCGACATAGCGGGTTGTCCGCCTCGTCCTATCCGAGGCGATATCTTCGCGGGCGAGGAAGTACGGAGCGCCTAGCAGGAGCCTGGCGACCGCGGTTATCCACAGGCGGCCCGCGTCGACCGAGAAAAGCCAGATGCCGGGCACGCCGTCTGGACCGCGGACGTAGGTACGCACGTTGGTCGACGCGAAGGAGGAAAGAAACGGCACCGGTGGCATGCCTGGCAGCCGGGCTCCTGTCAGCCGCAGCGCGACCAACGTCAGCCAGGCCGATCCGTCAAACTCGTCGACTACCAGCCCCGGCGGAGTCAGTGCCTGGATCGCTGACCGGTCGTAGCGCCAGTTCACGAACGTGACTTCGCGCCACGATTGCCGAATGACGGGTACGCAGGGTACAGGTGCCATTGCCTCGCTCCCTGATTCCGGCGCTGATTCGCTCGCTCGTTCTCCCTACCCGCCCGGCGTCTGGTTCTCTCGCCGTTTAACCGCGGCAGGTGAGGCAAGAAAACGCCGAGATCGCCCGAAAGACGCTGGAGGGGAAGCACTGTGGCTCGTACCGTCGTCATTACCGGGGCAAGCGCTGGCATAGGACGGGCGGCGGCCCGCCTGTTCGCCGAGCGCGGTGACCGGGTCGGGCTGATCGCGCGGGGCAGCGAGGGGCTGCGCGCCGCCGCCGACGAAGTCACCCGCGCCGGCGGAACGTCGTGCCAGGTCGAGGCCGATCTCGCGGACTTTGGGCAGGTCGACGCGGCTGCCCGCAGGATCGAAGAAGAGCTCGGTCCGGTGCACGTCTGGGTGAACTGCGGCTTTACCTCGGTGTTCGCGCCGTTCGGTGAGATCAGCGCGGATGAGTTCCGGCGGGTAACCGAGGTCAGCTATCTCGGGTTCGTGCATGGAACGATGGCCGCGCTGAACCTGATGCGGCCACGTGATCGCGGCACTATCGTCCAGGTCGGTTCCGCGCTCGGGGAGCGCAGCATCCCGCTTCAGTCCGCATATTGCGGCGCCAAGCACGCTATCTGCGGGTTCACCTCTTCGCTGCGCTGCGAATTGCTGCACGAACGATCGGACATCCAGGTCACGCTCGTCCAGATGCCCGCGGTGAACACGCCGCAGTTCTCCTGGGTCCGCTCAAGGCTGCCGCGCCACCCGCAGCCGGTACCGCCGATCTACCAGCCTGAGGTAGCCGCTCGCGGGATCGTGTACGCCGCTGATCATCCAGCCCGCAAGCAGTACTGGGTAGGCGGAACCACCGTTGCTACCTTGATCGCTAACCGTGTCGCGCCAGCGCTGCTCGACCGGTACCTGGCCAGAACCGGTTATGACTCACAGCAGACCAGCGCGGTAGCGGTGCGAGGCCGACCCGACAACCTGTTTGACCCCGCGGACGGCACCGATGGCCATGACTTTGGCGCCAGGGGCGTGTTCAGCGCCAGGTCGCACGAACGCTCGCTGCAGATGTGGATGTCACACCACGCCAGGCAGGTAGCGGCGGCCGCTGCCGGTGCGGCCCTAGTCGGCGGTGCCGCAGCCGCCAAGCTGGCCCGCGGCAAAGCCTGAACGGCACGCCGATCCGTGCGCCACGGGGCCGGTGCGGCCGTCGGCTGCTAGCCGGATGTGCACGCGCACCGTGGTACCCCACGATCCAGTTCTGACCTGAACCAAGTCGCTAACCTGGTGAACCAGCCACAGTCCTCGGCGGCTGCTGATCTCGCTGGGATCAGGACGAAGCGTGCCAACCAGCGGATCGGTGATCTGCCCGCTGTCGCTGACCTGGCAGATGATCTCCTCGTCCGTCGTCCAGATTGTCAGCGTCCCCGCACCGCTCGTGTGCACCAGGGTGTTCCCCGCCAGCTCGCCGACCGCGATGAGAAGATCGGTGATCCGGCTGGCTGGCAGGCCGGCCTCTCGCGCCTGAGCTGCCGCGAATCGGCGGATCTCGGCCTGATTGCTGCGGAACATCACCGCGCTGGCATCGTCAGGCGGACGGCTGAGCGTCTGCCTGGCCACCTGCGCATCCCTGGCGCTGCGAGCGAAGGCAGGGTTGGCGCGACGCGTCGTGCCGTCAAGCACGACGGGATGCACCCGCTCGGCCGCGGTCAGCGAGGCGATATCCCGCTCGGCGTCGTAGCAGCACAGGACGTCGACACTGAGCCCGGCTAGCGCCAAACTAAGCAGGGATTCGTATCTGATGGCTTCCGCCAGGTACTCCTCCGGACGTGCTAGCCACGCCACGTCCTGCACGCATCGCACCGGCCGGCCGGCGTTTGCGCGTATAAACATCCTGATCAGCGACAATACCCGGCCGGGGTCGGCGTCATCGCTGGTCAGCTCGCAGGCAAGCGCATCACCGTCGGCCAGAGAAAGCTCGCCGCGAAGGCTATCCAGGTGCCCGCGCGTCGCGGCAACAAGAATTGCCGCGTCGTCCGCGATGCCGTCCTTCACGTACTGCGCGCATGCGGCGACGTATTCGCGCCGACCGCGATAGAGCAGTATGGCGTGGTTGCCGTTTGCCTTCGCCTCTTGATCGTAGATCACCGCCGATCCCCTCCCCGCGCGGACTTGTGACTACGGCCACTCGCGGCACCCGAGTCTGGCTGCCCAGGTTCGATGACTTCAACCCAGGATGTTGGCGGGTAAGAGCACGCCGAGGACATAATCGACTTCTCGGTACCTCAGCCAGCGAGCAGGTCGCCACCATCTGGAACACCTAGCGCAACTCGCACCCCTAGGTTTGCTCAGAGGTGAGAGGCCGATGGCTGGTCATTCGCCCGAGAAGTCCCAGACTGGAGATTGGGCGGACATCCTCGGGCATGGCTCGTGATGGCAGTGGGTTTGGCAGGCACAGCGCTAAGACCGGTTGCTTGTGAAGCGATCTGCTCGACTATCTGCGCTGCCAGAACGCTGACCTTAATGTTGGCGCGCTGAGAAGCCCGGCGCAGCAGGTCGAACGCCTCATCAGGCCCGCACCGCTGCTCCGCCATCAAGATGCCCTTGGCCTGCTCGATCGTCGGCATGGATGTCATCCTCGCCGCAAGCCGGGCGAATGCGGAGTCATGCAGGATCTGTCTCTGCGACCGGCCGGCATAGATCTGGTCAATGATCTCCTGCAGCCCCGCCTTGGCTTGCTCGATCCTTCGTACCTGGGCGTCGAACTCTAGCCGCACAGCCTCCAAGCGGTCCGCGACCGGCGAACCGCCTTCACTGGGATCCCGCTCCACGCTGGATATGTTATTCCGGATACTCCTAGGAGTTGAAGGGGATATGAAGAATATATGGCTGCTCCATGGTAACTAGAGAACGGCGGTGCCCAGGTTTACTTTGACAGTAGTTAGTCAACTACTACTCGATTGATACCGCTCAGGTAACAGCAAGAGCCTGCCGCTAAGCTCCTCGGTCGTCCGGAGGGTCGTGCCTGGCCACCTCGCCGTTAGCTCGCTGCTTCCTGTCGGTCGGCTGTCCGTCAACCACGCGAAGACCGGTCGCTTCGCGGCCAGCGCGCTGGCCGTCGGCCGGTGGGCCGCCCCGGTCCATGGCGACGGCCTCCATCATCAGGATCACGCCGCGTGGCGCCAGCTCCCCGACCAGGCAACTGACGCTGACCGCGCAGTCGATCGCGCGCCCGCTCCGGTTCACGGCCTGCTCCACCACCTGCGCACGCTCAGCGCGGCCAGACAGGCAGTCACGCACCGCGGTCCTGAGCGCCTCGACAGGGAACCCGATGTCGAGGTTAAGGAAATGCTGGCCAATCACCTCGTCGCTGCGCAGGCCCCACAGCTCTTCGGCCTGCCGGTTCCACGCAATGACGTCCATCTGCGGCCCGAGGACGATGACGGCCGACCGCAAGCTTCCAAGTATCGCCTGCAAGAAATGGTTGAGGCCGGTGACCTCAGAACCGCGCTCCCTTAGCTGATTATCACGCCGACGTTACTCTCGAGCGGCGCTACAGTTATGTCGAGCGTCATCGGCTCGTCGCTGGCCGTCGCATTTTGCCAGGCCACGTCGTAAATTGTGACCTGACGTCGATCTCTGAGTACTCGCTCTACCGGTCCGCGCAAGTCGGCGAGCCTGTAGGACAATTCGGCTTCGCGCAGATGGCGCCCTAGCTCGGTCGAGCCGATCGCGAGTATGCGCCTTGCCGTCCGGTTTGCCAGGACGATTATGCTATTGGCGTCGAGTACCACCTGGCCGACCACGCTGTTTTCGAATACGGACTCAACAGGGTTGGGCGCTGCGCTCCGCACAGGTTTGATGTTGCGCGCCTGCCGCATCGCGGCGAGCTGCGCGATGTCGGTGCCGCTGCCGTCTTTGCGCATGATGTGCCGACGCTGGTCCACAACCTGGAAGAGCTGATTGCGCGTCACCAGAGCCTCTGACTTGCCGAGGAAGACGTAGCCTCCGGAGTTAAGTGCGAAGTGGAAGTTAGCCAGGATCTTGCTCTGGACATCAGAGGTGAAGTACATGAGTGTGTTGCGGCAGGTGACCATGTCGATGCGGGAGATCGGGGGGTCCTGTACCAGATCGTGCCGACCGAAGACCAGCGCCCTGCGCAGGTCGTCGCGGAAACGCCGAAATCGCCGTCGCTCTCGAAGAACCTGGTACTGAGCTCGTCGCCAAAAGCCGCGGTAAGGTCAGTCCACCTATATCTGCCATGCCGAGCCGTGGCCAACGCGTCAGTGTCAGCATCGGTCGCGTAGATTTTGACAAGCCGACGGAAACGATCCTCGCCCATCGCGGTCGCGAAAAGGACGGCGAGCGAATATGCCTCCTCGCCCGACGCGCAGCCGGCTGACCAGATCCGTATGGGTTCCCCGGATGCCTTGCTGCCGACGATGACAGGTATCACACGGGCGGCGAGTGCTTCCCAGTCATCCTTGTCCCGCATCAGGCTTGTGACATTGACAAGGATCGTGTTGAACAATTCGGCGAACTCGCCTGGGTTGGCCTCGAGCACCTCCACGTAGCGCTGATAATCCTCGACGTTGATCATCATCATGCGCTTGAAAATCCGCCGGGTGAGACTGGCCCGCTTATAGCCGCGAAAATCGAAGTTCCGGCGCTCGTACAGGTACTCGAGTAGCGTTTCAAGCTCGCCGTTAGGAGGCGGAGTTGTCACTGGCTGCCTGCCCATGGCTCATGCTCTCTCTTCGCGGGCAACGAGGCGACGCCCGCAACCGACCCGCTGTCACTGACGGCTCTCATTCGCTCCCCCTTTCCTTAACTGGCAGGGGTATGCGACGTTGACCCATCGCACGGGCGTACAGCCTGATCGTCGTGCAGTCATCGACCTATGTACTGCTGCTGGCGGTTGGTTACCGGCGTGGCGCGGTCGCTCCTTATTTCTTCGACATCCCGCGCACACTCCTGCCGTCGACCCCGTCGTCCAGGCGCTCACTCGTCCAGTTCAAAGGCTGACGACTGCGCGCGGCGTTATTGGCACGGTTCGAGCGTGAGCAGGGCCTCAGATAGTCCAGGCGCTGGTGCGGCGGGATCTGCGGCGACGACCTGCTCCAGGCGGCGGAGGCCGGCCTCCTGCTCGTCGGGACTGAGCTGAGCGAAGAACGAGAAGGTGCGCAGGCGAAGCTGTTCGAGCATGTCAGCGCGGGTGCCGGAGGACGGCTGGGTGACCGTGCCGAAGTTGGCGACACGCCAGCCGGCCGAGGTGAACATCGCGATGACCTCGTGCAGCGGCTGAAACAGCGAGACGTCCGCTTCCAGGCCGCGGGGGAAGTGCTCCAGCCACCACGGCCTGGGGTGATGGTCGCTAAAGTTCGCGCGCAGCAGCAGCCGCCCGGCGGGCCTGAGCACCCTGGCCAGCTCCCGGATTGCCCGGGGCTTGTCCGGGACGTGGTGCCAGGACAAGAACATCAGTACGTAGTCGGCGCTGCCGGACGGCACTGGCATGTCCTCGGCGGCGCCTGCTAGATACCGCACGCCGGGATGCGGGGGCTGCGCCAGCGCGATCTCGCGCATGCGGACTGAGGGCTCGACGCCGGTCACTGGCCCGAACGCTCGCGCCAGCGCGGGGGTGAACCTGCCCGTCCCTGAGCCGACATCCAGCCCGGTCAGCGGTCGCCGCTCGGGCAGCACCGCTTCGAAAGCGCTGATCCATGCCCGCATCTGACGCTCAGTGAGCGCCCGGCCGCGCGCGTAGTCCTGGTACTGCTCCGTGTCGTAGTCGATCCGCCTCATCGCAGCTCCCGCGTCGGCCGGGCTACGGCGGACCGTCTGCCGGACGTATCGGAATGATATATCGGCACGATATACAACGTCGAGTCATGTCGCAAGCCGGACGTGGCGGTCGCGGTCAACTGGTGCCGACACTGCAGGAGCGGGAACCGGCGTTATGTTAACGTTCGGGAGTTTTAATGTAGTGCCGATCCGCGCCAGTGGTGCGCGGACCGGCTGCACCTGACGGCTGACGGGCACCGGCGGGTGGCGCTGCACGTCGCCGAGACCGCCGGGCTGGCCGTCAGCGAGGACTGGCGGACGGCGCTGCCGCCTGACCCGGCAGGCCGACCTGGCTGGCTGGGGGCCAGGCGCCAGAACTTGGATTGGGCCAGGGCCTATGCCGCGCCGTGGATCGGACGACGGCTGCGCGGCGTGTCAAGCGGCGACGGCCTGCCCGCCAAGCGCCCCGACCTGCGTCCGCTATAACCACGGCCGCTCAGACTCCAGCTCCGATGGAGTTGCGGCCCGTCAACCGAGGCGGCCCCATCCGACGTAGAGTCAGGTTTGGACAGACACTAAACCGCGAAATTTTGAAAATTGCACAAGTTTATCGATCACCGGACCAAACTCGGCGCTCTCGACGGTCTATGGATGCACTCTGCCGACATCCAACCTGGCTACCCGATAGAATGGCACGCTATCGGTTGAAATTTCGGCGTCGTGCGGGGTCGTCGCAGGATGTGAGCGCATGTCGCCGTGGAGCGCAGGCATGGACGGTGGCGCGGACCGGCCGGCTGACGCAAGAGCCAGTGCAGCCGCCGGGAGGATCACGGACGGCGTTGCGCCGCTTGTCGGACGGCGCGACGCGCTGCGCGCATTCGAAGAGGCGCTTGACGCTTCGAGCGCGGGAGCATTTCAGTTCCTCGTTGTGGTCGGTGAGCCGGGCGCCGGCAAGACACGGCTCCTTGGTGAACTTGCCGCTGCCGCCTCACAACGGGAGCTGACCGCGCGGTGGGGCCGGGCTGCTGAGTTCGAGCAGGAGCTTCCGTTCGCCGTGGTGGTTGACGCGCTCGATGACGAGGTGGAGGCCTCGTTGCCTGGCCTGGCCGAGCGGCTTGGCGCGGAGACGTCCGGGTTGCTGGCGACCGTGCTGCCGTCGGTGCGGGCACCTTTGCCCGGTCAGGCCACCCCGGCCGGCTCCGGCCCCGGCAGCGACCTGACCACCAGGCTTCGCGTGTACCGCGCGATGCGGCGGCTGCTTGAGGATCTGGCCGTTGCCAATGGGCTGGTTCTGATACTCGATGACGTGCACTGGGCCGACAGCGCGTCTGTGGACTTGCTTGACCACCTGGTCCGTCATCCGCCTCCTGGCAGGGTGCTTGTGGCGATCGCCTATCGCCCGGCGCAGGCATCGGCGCGGCTCGCGGCGTTGCTCGGCTCTGCTGCCGGGCACGGCCAGGAGGTGCCGGTGGGACCGCTGACCTTTGCCGAGGCCGAGGAACTGCTCGGTGCGGGGATGAGCAGGTCGCGCCGCCGGGCGCTGCATGAGGCCAGCGGCGGCAACCCGTTCTACCTGGAAGCTCTGGCCCGGATGGACGAGCAGGAGCCGCTCGCGGCGGGCACCTCCGACGGCAGGGAGCTGCCGCCCGACGTACTGACGGCGCTGCGGCTCGAGCTGGCCGGCTTGCTGCCGCTTACGCTGCGAGTGGCGCAGGCCGCGGCGGTCACGGCGAATGAGTTCGAGCCGGCGCTGGTCGCGGTCGCGGCCGAACTACGTGAGGACGAGGCAATCGCCGCGCTGAGCGAGATGGCCGCGCGTGACATCGTCAGGCCGGCGTCCACCGGACGACTGCGGTTCAGGCATCCGCTGGTGCGCCGCGCCGCCTACGATTGCGCCGCGGCTGGCTGGCGGCTCGGCGCGCACGCGCGGATCGCCGCGCATCTGGCCGAGGTCGGCGCACCCGCCGCTTTGCGTGCACTCCATGTCGAGAAGTCAGCGCCCTTCGGTGACCAGGCCGCCATCGCGACGCTCGTGCAGGCGGCCCGTGAGGCGGCGGCGCAAGCACCATCCACGGCGGCGCACTGGCTGGAGGCGGCGCTGAAGATCATGCCCGTCGGCGCCGCCGGTCCTGACCGCCAGCTCGAGCTGCTCCTTGAGATCGCCAGGCTGCGAGCGGTGAGCGGCCAGCTCACCGAAGGCCGCGAGGCAGCCCGTGAAGCACTGCGACGGCTGCCGGTCGGTGATCACGCCAGGCGGGCGCTGGCGGCACGGTTCTGCGCTTTGATGGAGCGTCAGCTCGACCGCCCGCAGGAAGCCCGCGCGATCTTGCTCAGCGAGCTGCACCGGATACCCGACCCGCAATCGGCGGCCGCTGTACCGCTGCGGACCCGGCTGGTGGCCGAGAGCCTGATGCGCGGCGATATCCGCGCGGCCCAGGCAGTACTCGACCTCATGCCGGAACGCGCCGATGCGCTTGAATCCAGCATCGCGGTCGCGATCGCGGCGCTGCGGCCGCTACCGGCCTACGCTCTGGGCCGGATTTCCGACGCGGCTCGCTTCATCGAGAACGCCGGCCAGCTCGTTTCCGCCGCACCCGACGACGAACTCACCGACTGGCTCGACGCCATTGCCTGGCTCTGCTGGACCGAAACGATGATGGGCCACTACGCCAGCGCGGTGGCCCACTTCGAGCGCGCGATCGCGATCGCCCGCTCCACCGGGCAGGGCTATATCATCAGCAACCTGCTGGCAGGCCAGGCTCAGGTACAGACAATGCTAGGCCGGCTCGAACAGGCCTCATCCTCCGCCGACGAAGCCACCGAAGTGGCCAGGCTGCTCGGCTCCGGCCACCAGCTTGTCTTCGCGCTCGCCCAGCAGTGCCTGGCGGAAAGCTGGTCCGGCGAGGATCAGACCGCCGTGCGCCTCGGCCAGGCAGCCGTAAGGACGGGCAACGGCAACGGCGAATGGTCAGGCGCCCAGGCGCAGTACGCGCTGGCGATCGCGCTGATCAACGCGGGCCGCCGCGAGCCCGGACGCGATGCCATGGTCCAGGCGTGCGGCGGCGCTGGCCGGCCCATGCTCGACCGGCGCAGCCTGCTGTCGGCCTGTGAGGTAATGGCCGACGTGGAAGCCAGCTCAGGCAACCCAGGTGAAGCCGCCCGATGGGCCGACCGCGCCGCCAAATTCGCCTACCCAGGCCAAGAAGCCACCGCCCGGCTCGCCCGCGCCCACGCGCTGCGCGACACCGAACCGCACGCCGCCGCCGAGGCGGCGACCGAAGCCACGCAGTTGTTCGATACCGCCGGCCTGCTCATCGACGCCGGCCGGGCCAGGCTATGCGCCGGAGTTGCCTGGGCCGCAGCGGGCGATGGCGACCGAGCCCGCGAACAACTCGCCGCGGCCGCGCAAACCTTCGCCGAGTGCGGCGCTCGCTCGCTACAGGCCGCCACCGCGCGCGAGCAACGCCGACTTGGCGTCCGGGTGCCAGCACCAGGCCAGGGCGGCGGCGCGCACGGCCTCTCCCGCCGGGAAATGGAGGTGGTCAACCTGGTCGCCGAGGGCTATACCAACCAGCAGATCGCCGAAACGCTGTTCCTCAGCACCCGGACCGTAGAGACCCACCTATCACGCATCTTCGCCAAGCTCGGCGTCACCACCCGCACCGGCATACTCAAGGCCATCAGCCGGGAGGGGACCAAGTGATGCGGTCACGCGATCGGCAGCGATCAGTGGTGACGATGGCCGCCGCCTGCGCCGGCCTGGTCGTGCTGACAGCATGCTCGCCGGGCGGCGTGTCGGCGCGTCCGGCTAGCCGGCAACTGCCTGCGCGCGCAAATGCGGCGCTGGGGACGGGTACGTTGTATTTGCTGCTGGGCGACGTGGCCATTTCGGCGAACTTGTGGCGAATCGACCTGGACACTGGGCGGGTACGGCAACTGACGTTTAACCGCCCACAGTACGGAGTGTCAAATTTCAGCGCCTCGCCTGCTGGCCTAGTGCTCGGGGATGCTCGGTCTGGGGTTGACAGCACCGAGATCATGGTGCGAGGCGGGCCGCAGTTGCTGAGCGGCGGCGTCGGTGACTCACCCAAAATCAGCGAAGCCGGGCAGATCGTCGATGTGGCGTCGGCGGAACAGGGCGTCCGGCACGGCCCGTGGTCACATGATCGGCTGTTGTACTGGGCCAGCCCCTCATCCGCGTACAGGACGATGTACCAGGTACCGCCCGAAAATCTGATTAGCATCGCCTGGAACCGGCCGGGACTTTGATCCTGGCGGTCAACGGACCAGACGACGAGGCTTACACCCGGCTCTTCGCGGTGAACACGCGCGGACAGGTCGTGCGCCACTTCCTGACCATACGTGGCCCTTCGGACGGATTGGCATGGGGACGGTACGGACTGGCGGTCGGCTACCAGATCGCCCATCCCAGCATGGTCATCGACATGTCGGGGCGAGTTCTGGCCCGGCTCCCCGGCGCCTGGATACCGGGGTGTTGGAACCCGGCCGGCACCCGGCTACTAGTCACAGCCGGGACCGGCGGCGGATCGGGATCTGGGATCTGGCCAGTCCCCGCCAAGTCCGCGACCTGGGCCGGCTGCCCGGTGGCGCCCTTGCGGAATGCTCTTGGACAGCAAGCCCCGCACGAGGCACCTGACACCCGATTAAGGCCTAAGCCACACGATGCAGAAGCGTGGCTCGCTGTCGCAGGTCTTCGCCACGTTTGGCGCAACCACGCGGACTGGCGAGCCCGTAAACGCTCAGCGAGCGCTCAGATTCAGTGTTTTCCACGATACGCAGAACTCGCCTGAACCTGCATTGTGGACGGTAGCGAGCAGCGGAGCACAGGGAGAGACAGATGACGGGCCACATACAGCGCTACACGCTTGACGGCGTGACCGATGCTGAGGTGTCAGTGCATCCCTTCGCGACCGACGACGGCCTTGGACTTAGCCTGACGCGGTTCCGCCGCGCCGAATGCGATGACGTGGTGCTGCTCGTCCACGGCCTGACATCCTCAAGTGACCTGTTCATCATGCCCGAGCACCGCAACCTGGCGAGCTACCTGCTTGACAACGGATTCACCGACGTCTGGGCTCTTGACTTCCGGATGAGCAACCGCTTCCCCTATGACTGCGAGACTCACCAGTACACACTCGACGACATCGCCGACTACGACCACCCAGCCACGATGCGCGAGCTGCGGCGGCACATCGGAGACCGGCGAGTGCACGTCGTCGCCCACTGCCTCGGCTCGCTGTCATTCATGATGAGCCTGTTCGGCGGCAGGCTACCCGACATCGCCAGCGTGACCTGCAACAGCGTCGCACTGATACCGCGAGTGCCGGCATGGTCACGCCTGAAGCTCAGATATGGCCCGCCGTTGTTTGAGTACCTACTCGGAATCTCTGTCCTTGACCCGCGTTTCGCCAGCAGCCCGAGGCTGACCCGCGACTGGGTGCTCGGACGCCTGGTGTCGATGGCACACCGCGAGTGTGGCGTGAGCGAGTGCCACATGCTCAGCTTCATGTGGGGCAGCGGCCGTCCGGCCATGTACGAGCACGACAACCTGCTGCCCGTGACGCACGAGCGGATCGCCGACCTCTGCAGCGCCTGCGGGATCTACTACGACCGCCACGTCGCCAAGATGGTGCGGGCCGGGCACGCGGTGAAATACGACCCAGGCGACCAGCGCCATAGCGACCTGCCCGACGACTACCTGACCCATGCGGCCAAAGTGACGACGGCCATCCTGCTGCTGACAGGTGACCACAACCGCGTGTTCACCGACTCCAACATCGTCTGCCATCAGCGGCTCACAAAGATCATGCCCGGTCAGTGCGAACTTGAGGTTCTCCCCGGTTACGGTCACGTAGATCCGATCATCGGCAAGGACGCCCATCTGGACGTGTTCCCGCGGATAGGTCAGTTCCTCAAGCGGCAGGCATCCTGACATGGCGAGCGCATCCTTTTCCTCAGCGCCTCAGCATGCCGACGCGGTCGTAGTCGGATCGGGCTTCGGCGGCTCGGTGGCCGCCTACCGGCTTGCCCAGGCTGGCCTGTCGGTAGTGGTGCTCGAGCGCGGCAACACGTACCCGCCTGGCAGCTTCCCTCGCACGCCCGCGCAAATGAGCCGGGCGTTCTGGAACCCTGGCGCCGGGCTCTACGGGATGTTCGACGTCTGGCGCTTCAGCGGCTGCGACTCCGTCGTGTCGAGCGGGCTAGGCGGGGGCTCGCTGATCTACGCGAACGTCCTGCTGCGCAAGGACGAGCACTGGTTCGTCCATGACGATCCGCTGCCACACGGCGGGTACGAATGCTGGCCCGTGACACGCGCCGATCTCGACCCGCACTACGACGAGGTCGAGCGCATGCTCGGCGCGACGCCCTACCCACTGGAGGCACCCGACTACGCGGCGACCCACAAGACGCACGCGCTGCGGGACGCCGCGGCAGAACTCGGCCTGAAGTGCCACCTACCGCCGCTCGCGGTCAGCTTCGCTCCAGCGCCAGGTGCCGCGCCAGGTATCGGGCTGCCGATCGCTGAGCCGAGCCACGGCAACCTGCATGGCCGGCAGCGCAGCACCTGCCGGCTGTGCGGCGAGTGCAACATCGGCTGCAACATCGGCGCCAAGAACTCACTGGACTACAACTACCTCTCCGCGGCCAAGCACCATGGCGCCGACCTGCGTACCGGCCACGACGTAAAGGCCATCCGC
>Ga0134126_10008264_pt1 | contig 13084 bp, 14 predicted proteins | sample KB31752_FD_96881 | JGI IMG/M metagenome (GOLD analysis project Ga0134126, IMG submission 96881) | Terrestrial soil microbial communities with excess Nitrogen fertilizer from Kellogg Biological Station, Michigan, USA - KB3-175-2 | ecosystem: Environmental > Terrestrial > Soil > Unclassified ...
CTCCTCGATGAGGGTCATCACGCCGCGCGCCATCTGGGTGTCGAGATTTCCCGTCGGCTCATCGGCCAGCAGCAATCGCGGTGAGCCGGCGAGCGCTCGCGCGATGGCGACCCGCTGTTGCTGGCCGCCGGAGAGCTCGGAGGGATAGTGCCGTGCCCGGGCGGACAGCCCGACCCGCTCCAGCGACTCGCCGGCGAGCCGCCGGCGCTCCTCGCGGGGCAGCCCGCGGTAGCGCAGCGGCAGTTCCACATTGGCGGCGACGTTGAGCTCGGGAAGCAGGTTGAACGCCTGAAAGATGAAGCCGATCTTCTCATTGCGCAGCCGGGAGCGCTTCGCATCGCTCAACCCCTGAACCTCGACGCCATCCAGCCGGTACTCGCCGGATGTGGCCTCCTCCAGGAGGCCCGCGATCGTCAGGAAGGTCGTCTTTCCCGAGCCCGAGCGGCCCGTCACCGCGACAAACTCGCCCGCGCGAACGTGCAGCGAAAGCTCGCGCAGCGCGTAGGTCTCGATGACCTCGGTCCGGTAGACCTTGGACAGGTTCTTCATTTCGAGCATTTGGGCCTCTCAATTCGATAATCTGACGCGCTTGACGTCGTGGAATGCGTCGGCACCCGATGTGACGATGCGATCTCCGGCCGTCAGGCCGCTCAGGATCTGCACCTTCTGCAGGCTGACGGCGCCGATGCGGATAGGTGTGCGCTGCGCCGCATCGCCCCGCACCACATACACGTATCCGCCGCCTTCCTGCTGCGCAAACGTACCGCGATCAACCATGAGAACGTTGCTCAGGCGCGCCAGGAAAACCCGCACGAAGATCCGCTGGCTCTGGCGCAATCCTTTGGGTTGCGAGCCGGTGAACCGGAGGCGGGCCACCACCGAGCCGTCGACCACCTCCGGAGAGATGCCGCTGACATATCCGGGCCAATGCTGGCCATCGCCTTCCAGGTCGGCTTTCATTCCCGTGGCAAGCTCGTTGGCTTCGCTCTCCGGCACCTGTACCTGAACTTCGAGGGCATTGAGATCCACGGCCGTGAGCAGCGGTGCACCCTTCGCGACCTCCGCCTGGTCGAGTATCGACACCTGGCCCACCCGGCCGTCGACCGGCGAATGGACCGAAAGCTCTTCGACCTGCCGGCGAAGCAGCGCGACACGCTCCTCCTCGCGGTCGAAGAGCGCCTTGCTGCTGCCTACATCGAAGCGGTTCTGGGCGGGCTGCGAGTCGTAGCGCACCTTGGCTTCCTGCAGGGCGAACTGCGCCTTCTCCAGCGCATCCTGAGCCCGCAGCATCTGCAATTGCGGATACGCGCCGAGCCGATAAGCCTCACGACTGCGATCGAGCTCCCGCTGGGCGGTGCTCACGTCGATCCTCGCCTGCTCATAGTCGTTGCGCAGCTCCGTCAGCTGCCTGGCGGCGTGAAGTCTCGCGCGCTGCCACGCGATCCGCAGGCTTTCGGCGACGGCCTCCTCCTGTTCCAGGCTGGAGGTCAGATCGGGATCGTCGACGACGGCCAGCAGCTGTCCGCGGTGAATCGGGTCGCCGGCGTGCACCTTGAGAGTCACGATGCCGGGCGCCCGCGCATAGAGCGTCGGGCTGATCGTCGCCACGACCTGTCCGTCCGCTTCGACGTCGCTCACGAAATCGCCGCGCTCTACGGTCGAGATGGTGAGCGTCGAGCGACTGAACGAGCCCTGCGTGCCGGCGAATCTGATCGCGAGCGCAGCGAGCAGTGCAAGCGCTGCGCCGATCCCGAGTCCCGCGGCAACGAGCGTCCGCCGCCGCTGCCATGGGGAACGCGGCTCCAGGACCCGGTCCTGGCCCGTTCCATCGGATCTGATTGTAGCGACCGCCCGAGGCGCCGTATGTCCGCTCATGATGTGTGCTCCACCAGCAGGTCGTCCACTTTCTCCAGGTCGCGCGCGGTGAGCTCGCCCGCCTGCTGCTTCAGGACGAGGAGGCTGGTCAGGTAGTCGTAGCGTGCCTGATTGTATGCGCGCTCGGCGACGTAGAAGTTGTCCTCGAACTGCAACAGCTCGAACTCGCTTCCCGTGCCGTATTCCACTGCCCGGCGGCTCGCCTCCACGGCGGTACGGGCCGATTCCAACGCCTGCTTCGCCGCGGTGATGTCGCGTATGCCATTGACGACGTTGCGGTAGGCGGCACGAGTCTGCGTCTCTATGTCGCGGATCACCGAGGTATATTGGGCTTCGCTCTGCCGGTAGAGGGCGTGCGCCTGCCGCTCGGCTGAAATCCCGCCACCGCCCTGAAACAGCGGCAGGCTGACCTCGACGCCGATCTCGTCGACCGTCTGATTGCCGTTGATCGCCGGGTTCTGCCAGAGGCGCGAGCTCGTGCCGAAGAGAGACACCGTAGGCATCATGGCTCCGCGCTGCGCCAGTACTTCACGGCCCGCCGCCTTTGCCGCCAGACTGGCGGCCTGAGCTACCGGGTTGTTGGCGCGTGCGAATTCGACCCAGGCATCGGCCGAGGCAGGATCCGGCGCCGCCAGAGGAATGTCCTCGCGCAGCGGCGCAAGCTCCGTGACCGCGCGGGTATATGGACCGGCAATCTCCCGCATCGCAAGCACGGCGTCATCCAACGCATTGCCGGCATCGATCACGGGTTGCTCGGACAGATCGTAGTAGGCCTCGGCCTGCTGGACGTCGCTGCGGGGACCGATGCCGGTCTGCGCCCGGATTTTCGCCTGGCGCAGCAATGTCGCGAAGGCATCCCGCTCGCTGCGGTAGGTTGCAAGCTGATCGCGCGCGGAGAGGATGGCGAAGTAGCCCTGCGCGACGCGTAGCAGCAGGCTCTCGCGGGCGCCCTGCAGGCTCTCGTCCGCGCCCGCGACCTGGAAGTCCGCTTCCTTGAGGCGCTCCCACGATTGCATGCTCCAGAGAGTCTGCGACAGCGTCAGGGTAACCGCATGCTGATTGCCGATGCAGTGCTGCAGGCTGCCCGGTAATACCGCCGTGCAGTTCACGGCCGTGCCCCCCGAGCTCACCGTCGTATTGGAATTCGCCGATCCGACTCGCTCCCGATCCGCCGAAGCGGCCACGTGTACCTGCGGCAGGAGTTGCGCGAGCGCCAGCGGACGCTGCTCGGCAGCGGCATCGCGCGAGAACATAGAGGTCATCAGCGTCGCATCGTGATTGCGTGCGAGCTGATAAAGCCGGAGGAGGTCGTTACCCCGCGCAAAGGGGCTCAGGAGCAGAGACCCCGCACTCAGAGCCACCCAGAGGACCGTCGCTCGCCGTACGCTTGCCATGAGCAGTAAAGGCAAGACCCGTGCCATCTCGAGCAGGCAGCTAAGTCACTGTTTCTATTTAATTTTCATCTACCGTTACGCGCGGCAAGTTGTCCGCGGACAGTCCGCGAGCGATGTGGACAACGCGGACATCACGGCTATCGGGCGCGAAAGGTCACCGGCTCACCGGGCAGCGACGGCTCTCAAAGGACGGGCACCGACCCCGAGGTTCGCAGCGCTAAGTGATCCAAAAGCGGTTGGAGTGAAAGTCGAAGGTCACGCTGTGACCCGTGAACAGCTGTGCGCCGACCGTGCCATCGAACATGCCGTCCGGTACATGGACTCGTGGCGTGGCGAAATAGAGCGGCGCATTGCTCAACAGTTCTTTGGCGGCGAATGACTCACCCCTGGCCCTGCCCTCGATCATATCGACGCCGCCATCGGTGAACGGAAACCGGCGCCGCTGGACGGATGCCGCCTGCGCCTCCAAGCCGAGCTTCGCCACTGCCGTCGGATAGATCAACAGCGTGCCCGAGTAAAGGGTATCCACCTGCACCGTGACCGGCTTACCGTTGACCTCGAACCCCGTGGTGGCGACGATATGAGGCCCCTTCTTGCCGAAAGTGGGGTACGTCAGCACGCCGGCATCGCCTGGCGGCGCGACCTGTGCCCCGGGATCGGAAACGGTGATCAGGTGGTGGGCGTAATCGAGAGTAACAGCCCGGTCCTTCAGGGTCACATAGGAAAGCATGCCGTCACAGGGCGGCGAGCCGTCCTGCGCGAGATCCATTACCGCGAACCTCATCGGCGGCAGTACGATGCTTCCCAGCCTCACACCGCTCACCTGCGCGAGAAAAATACCCGGCACGAGCTGGCCGGCGCGGCTCCTGTAGGGTACCAGCCGCAAATGCAGTGCCTTTGCGCGGCGGGTATCCAGAACGGATACGGCATCCCCGCTGTCAAACAGCAGCTTGACCGAATGACCCGCGGTGATCTGCACGGTGACACACGGCAACCCGGCGCAATCCAGCATCGTTACCCGTGTGTTGTTCGCCGCCGCCGCGACGCCACCTGCCGACACCAACATCGGGAAAACCGACAGCAACGTTGCCGGGAGCAGCGCACCCGCCAAAACGCGCACCTTTGCCATCACCCATTCTGGTTGCATCCGCGTCCTCCCGTCTTGGTCGTCCGATGCTAACCGAGCGCGGCGGCCGAACCGCTGTTCAAACCCTCTGTTCGTCGCAGCGTTTGGTCGCTCCGCCTTGACGCGAATGCGGCCTCGAGGTGCATCGCGTCACAAGAGCGTCCGGATCTCGGCTGCCACAGAGCCTTGCGCTATCGTGAGATGGCCGATCGTAATGGGCAGCTTGAACCGGCGGGGGCCGGCGCTCCCCGGGTTCACGTACAGCACGCCGTCGCGCTCGACCACGGCCGGTTTGTGCGAGTGGCCCGCAACCACGACTCGATATCCGCCGCTCCCAGTTTCGGATCGCCGCTCGGATTGAACCTCGGATCGCAGCTCCTTCAGGTCGTGCAGCACATGAATGTGGACGCCCGCGATATTCAGCGACAGCCGTAATGGCAACGAGTCCGACCACGCGTCGGTATCGTTGTTGCCGCGTACCGCGTGGACCGGCGCAATGGCGCGCAGACCCTCGAGCACGGTAGGTCCACCTACATCGCCGGCATGGATGATCTGCGCCACTCCGGCGAGGGCCCGGACCGCTTCGGGCCGAAGCAGCCCGTGAGTGTCCGAGATCAGCCCGATTCGCACGTCACGCCACGAGAGCCGGCCGATCGAGTGCAACCCGCGACGAATAGACGTGATCCACCAGCCCCCATTCCCTGGCCTCGGCCGCAGTCATGAAGTGATCGCGGTCCAGCGTGCGCTCGACCTCCTCGTAAGTACGCCCGCAATGCTTCGCGTAGATCTCGTTGAGCCGCCGCTTGGTCTTCAGGATGTCCTGTGCATGCCTCTCGATATCCGACGCGACACCCTGAAAACCGCCCGAAGGCTGATGCACCAGGATACTGGCGTTGGGCAGTGCGATCCGCTGCCCGGGCGCACCCGCCATCAGCAGAAAGGATCCCATGGAATATGCGGTCCCCATGCACACGGTGGCAACGGGGCACTTGATCCATTGCATGGTGTCATAGATCGCAAGGCCGCTCGTCACCATGCCGCCCGGCGAGTTGATGTACATCGCCACCGGCTTCTCAGGGTTCTCCGCCTCGAGAAACAGCAGCTGCGCATTCACGAGCGCCGCCATGCCGTCATCGACCTGTCCGTTCACGAACACGATCCGGTCCCGAAGCAGCCGCGAGAAGATGTCGAATGCGCGTTCGCCGCGCGCAGATTGCTCGATCACCATCGGCACGAGGTTCGCGCTCATTACGCGGCCCTTCGCAACGAAGAGTGCGCAGCAAAAGCCATTATCGGGCTCTTCCGTCGCCGCGTGCGTGCGAGAGGCAGCGCGATCGGCCTGACTCGGGCGAGAGTCACGGGCAGCACCGCAGAGACGATCCTGAATTCCCCATGCGTAAGGCGGAGATGAGTTCCGCCGCTCGGATCCGGAGCAAGCTCGAAAGTCACCACGGAATCGACCTCTCGAGCGCCTGAGTAGCCAACTCCATTCTCCCGGTCGCGCCAACGGTAGCGCAACAGTCGGTGGGGTTCCGCAGTCAGGATATCCAAGTCCCGCACACGCCGACGCGACCGCCGCGGCTCAGACGACGAGAGGCTCTCTTGCGCCTCATCTACCCTGCCCGTCCCGATTGGCATGTCCGCCTCGGCCGGTCTGCCCGCCCCGTTCGCGGCGTTCGGCTTGTCGGCCGCGGTCGCCCACGGAGCATCACCTGTCGTCAGCCATTCATCCAGCAGCTGAGGCTCGGTCAGTGCGCGCCACACCTTCTCCGGCGGCTCCTCGAGATCACACTCGAAAACAAGGGAGTCCGAGGACTCCGGCGTCGCCTTCGTCATTTGACCTCCTTCAGGATGCGTTTCAACTTCTGCAAGCGCTCCGGCCAGAACTGCCGATAACGCTCCATCCACATCGCCAGCGGCTCGAGGCCCGAAGGGTCCGAGCGGTAGAAGGCCCTCCGCCCTTCCCGACGCTCGAGTACCAGCCCCACGCGCCGCAACGCCGCCAGATGCTGCGAAATCGCAGGCTGCGAAACCGAAAACCCAGCCGTGATCTCCGCCACACTCATCTCTCGCCGGGAGAGCCGCTCGAAAACCGCCCGCCTCGTGGGGTCGGCCAGCGCCTGGAATACCTGCGATTCGACCATGCGATAATCATAAGCGCGCACTTATATAAACGCAAGATGACCGCTCCCGAATGCGAGCTGTTGCTGCGAGCCCGGCCCCCTGAGCCCGCGCGCGGCCTCCTATCTGGAACAGCCTCACCGCGGCATTCGTGAGTACATTGCGCGCGGCCGTTCCTCACTCCGAATGCGAGTAGATGGACGGCGGCCGTCATTCGTATCATGGGTCGACTCCAACGCCTGCCGGACGAGCGACCGAATGAAGGCAATCGCCTGCGACTCAACGGAGGATCGCTACTGGGACAGAGAAGTCTTCCCGCACACGGCACTCCGTCAGCTCGCACCAGACCTCTGGGTCGTCCAGGGCGAGTTCCCGGCGGCGAAGCTGCCCCGAAACATGGTGGTGTACCGGTACGCGCAGGATTCGCTCCTGCTCCATTCCGTCGTCGCGCTCAACGAGCGGGCGATGAAGGAGCTGGAGGCGCTCGGAGAGCCATCGGTGATGGTCATCCCTCACTGGGATCATTGGGCGCACCTCGCTGCATATAAGCGACGCTACCCCAAGATTGAAGTCGTCTGCCCGCGAGCATCCATCGAGCGCATCAGGAAGCGTGTACATGTGGATTACAGCAGTGAGGAGTATTTCCCTCGCCACGGAATCACTTACCACGTTCCTCCAGGCATCGAACCGGTCGAAGGGGTTCTCGAGGCGCCGCTCGGCGGAGGCGAGCTGGCGGTGATCATGAATGACCTGATCACCAATGTTCCTCACCAACCTGGCTTCTACGGCCTGGTGCTCCGATTGACGCGATCCACGGGACGTCCCAGGGTCATTTTCTTCGTCAGAAGAGACCTGCGCGTGCAGCGACCTTTGGTAAAAAAATATCTCGAGTCGCTTGCCGCGCGCCGGGAGATCCGGATCGTCACGACATCTCACGGCGACTGCCTCGTGACGGACGTTGCCGAGACCCTGGCCACCGTCGCACGGAGTCTGTGACGTATACTCCACCCATGAGCGCACCGATCGACGGCACCGGACATCCCGGCCCGGTCTCCCACGTATCCGATACCGCCCTTTGGGTTGCGGTGCACCGCGCGACGGAATCGAAGAGAAAGGACGCCCTCTTTCACGATCCCTACGCTGAGCGGCTCGCAGGTGAGCGCGGTAAGGAGATCGCCGGCCAGCTCGATCGCGGCCAGGGCAGCGCCTGGTCGATCATCACGAGAACGGCGGTCCTCGACGACCTGATCATGAATGCCGTTCGGGACGGCGCCGATGCAATCCTCAACCTGACCGCCGGCCTGGATACCCGGCCCTACCGCCTTTCGCTCCCGTCGAGCCTCCGTTGGGTAGAGGTCGATTTCCCGGACATGATCGCCTACAAGGAAAGCCGGCTCGCCGACGCGTCTCCGCGATGCGCCCTCGAGCGCATTGCGCTAGACCTGACCGACCGCCCTGCCCGCCAACGCCTCTTCGCCCGGCTGAACGAAGAGAACGATCAGCTACTCGTGATCACCGAAGGGTTGCTAATTTATCTCACTCAGTATGACGTCGCCGCGCTCGCGGAAGACTTGCACGCCATGCCGCACTTTCGCCGATGGATCGTGGACGTCCTCACCCCCGAGCTGCTCGAGTGGCTCCTGAAAAGCCATTTCAAGACGTTTGCGACCGGTAGTGTGCAGATGCGCTTCGGAGCGCCCGGAGGCCCCGCCTATTTCGAGCAGTTCGGTTGGCGCGCCCACACGGTACGGAAGATCACGCTGGAGAGCCGACGCCTCAAGCGACAAATGCCGCGGGCGTGGCTTTTCAAGCTGCTCGCCTCGATCTCCCCGAAACACGTTCGAGAACGGTTCAGCAAATTCGAGACGTACCTGTTCATGCTGCAGCGAGCCTGATTCCGGCCAAGTCCCTGCGCTGCGTCAGTAACCTCCGAGCATTCACCAGCAAGCAATGCGGAGACCACACGGGTTACACCTGGCGCACCCGTTCACGTTCGATCTGGTCGAGAAGGCCTGGAAGGTTCAAGCCAGTGGCGAGATCCCGGCAGTCTCTCAAAATCACCGCTGTCAGTGTATTGCGGACATCGCCAACCTCAATCAGCAGGGAAGGTTCGAATGGGCACTAGCCCATAGCTGCCTGAGTCATTTCGAGAAAGACAGGTATGCAACTCACGGGGAATGGGAACGTATGAACGATTGTACCCGCTGCTGCCCGGCCGCGCGTTGAGCGTACCACTCGTCGTTGTGCACGATCGGAGCGGCGACCGGCCCCGCAACCGCCATCGGGGCTACCGCCGGCTATTTCAGCGCCTCGGCAGTCTTGCTGAGCGAAGTATGCTCGATTGTCAGCAGCGACTTGACCGGCTACCTGCTTCATTTGGAGCTGCGTGCTGTTGTCAAGTTCGACTTGTGTGTCGACGTTCTGCATTGAGGCCTTGGCGCCCGCCGCGATCTGTGCATTCATGTCCTCCTCTTGACCTGGTGTCAGGCCAATCTGCTGGTGCACGATGCTGTCCCCGATGGCATTGCCGAATATGTCCGTGGTATGCGTGTGCCGCTTATATGAAACGCCTATCTGTAGACGCACATGATTTGCGAAGAGCCTCCGCGCAAATCAAGTTCGGCTGAGATCGTTCCCCACCCGAAGTTGTAGATGACACTTGTGTTCGTTTTTTTGGCAGGAGACCCTAATTCCTGCTGAAGGAACGCTGAGTGCTCATCAAAGAGGCCTGTAAGGTCAAGGTCCGGTCTATCGCAGAAGGAGAGGCCTATGCGCCTCAAACGATCGCGCTCAAATTCCAAGGAGACGTAGACCTGCCTTCCGGCAGCTGCATAAGGACCCGTAGTCTGAATCACCCACCCGGTTTTCATATCGATGACCCTATCGATTTTCGTACCTGCCGCCGCTAATTCCCCAGGGTTCATATCGGCGGTCAATAAAAGCGGACCGATAGAGACTTCGCCAGTTTTGATGTCGAAAGTACCTAACACAGTCATTTGCTCGCGAACGGAATCGAGTAGAGAGGGGTCAATTGCGATTCGTACCCTGGAATGAAAAGTTGCCCTTCGCCTCCTGATCCATACGTAGGATTCCCAAGGGCAGCTCCGGAAGCAGCCGGAGTAAAGTCGCTGTTAACTTTATAAACTGTCACACCAGACCTGTACATTGGGTAGAGCGGATTGGTATTCGGCCTAATTTGCAGCGATTGGTAATAACCCTCAGCTGTTCCTCCAGAATTGTTAAGGGCGTCCAGGCTCGCATAAAACGGAGTCTGACCAGGGGCCGCCCCTATAACCAAGGTTCCCTTTGGAAGCGTAACATTACTCCAGGTATCTACTCCAGGGTATAGTGGTGACCCTTGAGCTGCCTGAGCGAGCTGCGAAGGCGAAAGGGGTCCAATGAAGCCCGGTTCGCCCGGTTGAGGAACGGCCGGGAACCCTTCAATTTCGTTTAACGCGGGCGCCTCTCCGCCGGGAAGTATCCCTGCGCCTGCGAAGGTCGCTGCCAATGAGAGCCCGCCTGACAGGGCTTGGCTGCCATTGCCGTTCATCGTGCCCGTGGTTAGGTCATAGGCTCCAAGCCCCACGGCGCCAAGGGGGTTGTATGCCAAGCCTTGGCGTAGCGCGTCGCCCGAATTGCCGGTTTCCCCAATGGTACTGTACGGGGTGAGCTGGTAAGGCTCTTTCGAGAATTGGTTGTAGACGCCGGCGAAGGCCACTTGCGCAAGGTCCACAGTTTGTGCAAGCGGCTGAACGGCGCCACCAAGAACTCTGGCGAAGACGTATGCCCCCGAGTTGGCCATCGATTCGAGCCCAGTTATGGTAGAAGACTGGGTCCAGGCATATTCTGCCTCGGTGTGCTCGAGTTCGGCATCACTCACACCGAGCATTTGTGCCAGCGTGGGGTTGTTCTGCGCCTCCTGCATGGCAATCCCTTTCTGGACCTCGTCGGGCGTAAGCTGCCATCCGTCAGGACTGGTGTTCTCCGGAACGACGAGCGCCTGGTTAACCTGTGGGGCCTGCAGATTCGCCAGAGAATTCTGTAGCGACTTAGTTAGGTTCGTCTGTACTGAGTACTCCCCGTCAATAGCCAGATCCCGTAGGCCCTGAGAGGCATTGAAGTCGCTCTCTTGCTGAGTAAAGTATGCTTGATTGTCGGCGGCGACTTGGCCTGACACCTGCTGCATTTGAAGCTGCGTGCTGTTGTCGAGCTCGACTTCCGTGTCGACGTTCTGCATCGAGGCCTTCGCGCCTGCCGCGATCTGCGCATTCATGTCCTGCTCTTGCCCTGGTGTGAGGCCAATCTGCGCGTTCACGACGCCATCACCGACGGCATTGCCGAACGCATCGCCGACGATCTGCGCGTAATTGATCTTCCCGCCCGTGAAGATGGCATAGGTGGTCTCATCAATCGCCGCACGCGTAAGACTGCCGGCAATCTGCGCTCCTCCAGCGCCGAGCGCTTGGCCGGTCGCTCCAGTAACACTGGCGGCCGGCTTACTGCGCGAGCGGCCGCCGCACCGGCCGAGGCGGCCACCGCTGCCCAGTTGTACCCCTTCTGTAACTCCAGGGCCTCGTTGACTCCCTGGGTGACGGCATTGTTGAGGGCCGCCTCTCCAGCACTTTCTAGAGCCCCCGTAAAACCACCGCCCACGGGGCGGATTTCTCCCGCGGTCCCTCCGCCGATCCCTGCCGTCAATGCAGCGCCCGCCAGCGCCTTACAACCGAAGGAACTCTGATCGCCTAGGGCAATCGCCACCCCCTGTGCGTCCTCCTTCCACGGAATACGCCGCTACCGAGAAGCTCGAGGACGGTTACGTGATTTGCGCGTGCGGATTTCTCCGCGCGCGACCTCCGATCATAGCCCCTTGCTTTACAGCAAAGACGCGCTGGAATTGAAGGCCGTGATTTCGTGGCACGATTTCATAGCCTGCCAGCGCCGCGGCGATCCCGAATCCTACGCACAGTTGCGTCTGATTCACCTTATGTCCCCTAGTCGACACGACTATTCCACGAGGGATTTCATTGAGAAAATTCAGATGACAGGACGAGTACACTCCGGTAAACAACATATTAATGTCGGGGACGCCCCATGCTTCCCCGGTCATCGCTCCTGCGCTTGTAACCGACGGCGGCAGATGGTGCCGGATCACCGCCATGTTCTTAGTCGCCAGCTCCGCTCGTCTGCCAATTTCCTCATCCTCTCCGTACACTATCACGAACTTGCCATTCAGCATTCGCTGCTTTACCGCACCTGCAATGTTCGTGACGTCCCCCTCCAGAGTGCTACCTGTGGCACTCCCGATGATTTCCGGACTGACTACATAATATAGTCCCGTCCTCACCCGCAGCGATTCATAGAACTGCCGCCACGGCCGCAGAGTATTTTGACCTGCCGCCTCCGTCGCAGTCAGCGGTGTGAGACAAAGTAGCAAAATCGTCGCGCGCGCGAGTATCGTTCCCACGCGCCTCCTCGTTAATCTTCTCATCGGTCGCACCTCGGATCACTCAAGACGCTCCTGGCGGGAGCACCTTATAGTACGTCTGCTGAGGAAAGTTGTCTTGATTTCCGAAATACGCGGCAGCCTTCTGCAATAGTTCGATCTGCTGATTGAGTTGGTCAATTCGCGGCGGAATCGTCGCAACATTGTTCAGTGTGCTGTTGATCGCCGTCGCATATTGCTCTATCGCGCCCACAGCCGGAATACTTTGAATCGCCGAAACCACATTGATTCCGCCGCTGGGTCCCACCGAGTAACCATTCCCGTCGACGACTTCCCTTGCCATCGGCGCGGTGACGCTTACTGTGCCATTCGACTTCATGCTGACGGGGCCGAGGTCCAGACCACCATCCGTCGTCGCGCCGACGTTGAGGACCTTCACTCCGACATTGCCATCCTGACCGAGCGAGAAGCCGACCTTTTCCGTGCCGAGATCCACTTCGAATCCGGAGTCGGTACTGTAGTTGATGCCAAATTTCTTGTCGTCCAGGATGATCTCCGCCGAGGCGCCCACCGAAAATATTGGGCCCACAGCCGGAGGCGGTCCCAGCGGCGCTACCAGGGACTGGGATTGTAGGTTATTTACTTCCATCGTCAGTGCGTCGGCATCCTGTTGGAACTGCTTGGACAGCATTTGCGCGTCCGAGCTCGCAATGACGTAGCCAGATCCATTTCCATTCGGAAAGATTTCACCAGCGTAAATCGTCCTCCCGTCCGGTAGTGTGTCCCCTTGGAGGCTGCTGTTGAACTGCTTGACCGCGCTATACCACGAGGCCGGGGCGGCCGGTGTTTTGTGTACCAGGCCGGCAAATTGGCTATTGTCGTTTGCGGCCAACAGCGGATATCCTTGATTGTTGAACCCGCCGCTCGTCATATCCTCCGCCGCAGTCTGCGCAAGCTCACTCTCGTTTGCGGTGGTGATCTGATTGCTAATCTGCTGCCCGTCCGCCGCGACCGCGCCATTGGCGATCGCATTGATATCGCTGTACTCCTTCTGCTGTTGCTGCTTGGTCAGTCCGTACTGCGGGGTCTGGGCCGCCACGATGCCATCCCCGATGGCATTGCCGA
>Ga0134126_10008265_pt1 | contig 13084 bp, 12 predicted proteins | sample KB31752_FD_96881 | JGI IMG/M metagenome (GOLD analysis project Ga0134126, IMG submission 96881) | Terrestrial soil microbial communities with excess Nitrogen fertilizer from Kellogg Biological Station, Michigan, USA - KB3-175-2 | ecosystem: Environmental > Terrestrial > Soil > Unclassified ...
CACCCCGTCTACGGCGCCGAGTCGCTGCGTCATGTGCTGATTCCGATGGCCTTCACCGGCTTCTGGGCCGCGTGGCACTACTGGCGCTGCGCAAAGTACCTTCGCTGACGGCGCCTCGACGGCTCGGCCCTCGAGCGGTTCGCCCTTTTGGCCGGCTCGATCTTCTTCCCTAACTTCTTTCTCTGTATTCCTCAGCCTGGGCGGCTCGGGCTCCGGATAATCCGTTCATGAAGACTCATGCGCGGGTGGCGGTCATCGGCGGCGGCGTCGTCGGCGCCAGCGTCCTCTACCATCTCACCAAGCTCGGATGGCGCGACGTGGTGCTGCTCGAGCGATCGGAACTCACCGCGGGCTCGACCTGGCACGCCGCGGGCGGCGTGCATACCTTGAATGGTGATTCCAACGTGGCCGCGCTTCAGGCGTATACCATCGGCCTCTATCGGGAGATCGAGAAAGCGTCCGGGGTTTCATGCGGCCTGCATCGTACCGGCTGCATCTATCTTGCGGTGACCGAGAAGGAGGCAGAGTTCTTCGAGTCCGAGGACGCCAAGGCCCGGCATCTGAACGTCGGATTGCATTTCATCGATCTCGACGAAGTGCGCGAGCGCAATCCGCTCATCGACACCTCGCACTATCGGTCGGCCATGTTCGATCCAAACGACGGACACGTCGATCCGAGCGGTGTGACGAATGCCTACGCGAAGGCCGCCCGCGATGCGGGCGCGGAAATCCAGCGTCAGACCCCCGTGACAGCCGTTCGGCGGCTGCCCGGGGGGGAATGGGAAGTGTCCACGCCGAGAGGCTCGCTGCGCGCTCAGTACATCGTCAATGCCGCGGGACTGTGGGCGCGGGAGGTGGGCCGCCTCATCGGGGTGGAACTTCCCGTGATACCGATGGAGCACCAGTATCTCGTCACGAACGAGATTCCTGAGCTGGGGACGCTCGGCCGCGAGATCCCCGCCGCCGTCGATTTCGACGGCGCGGTGTATCTGCGCCAGGAGGGCAAGGGGCTTCTCGTCGGCACCTATGAGCAGGACTGCCGTCACTGGGCGATCGATGGAACGTCGCAGGATTTCGGCATCGAGCTGTTGCCGCCGGATATCGACCGGCTCGCCGGCCCGCTCGACAAGATGATGCAGCGCATGCCCGTCATGCGCAGCGCCGGCATCAAGCGCGTCGTCAACGGCGGGATGGTCTTCTCGCCGGACGGCAATCCCCTCATCGGCCCGTTGCCCGGTTTGGATACGGCGTTCGTCGCGGCCGGCTGCATGGCGGGGTTCTCGCAGGGCGGAGGGATCGGTCTCGCGGTGGCGCGCTGGATCGTCGAGGGCGAGCCCGGGATGGACGCGTTCGCGATGGATGTCGGCCGTTTCGGCGATTTCGCCAATGCGGCCTACGTGCGCAGCAAGACCCGGGAGAATTATCAGAGGCGATTCATTCTTCCCTGCTGGAACGAGGAGCTGCCCGCGGCGCGACCATTGCGCACCTCGCCGATCTATGATCGCCTCGCGGCGGCGGGCGCGGTATTCGGGGTGTCCGCCGCTCACGAGGTTCCGCTCTGGTTCGCCGGGTCCCCGAAAGACGCCCACGAGAAGGCCTCGTTCCACCGCTCCACGGCTTTCGACGCCGTCGCCGAGGAGTGCCGTGCGGTGCGTGAGGCGGTAGGCGTCTGGGAAACCTCGTCCTATTGCAAGCTGGAGATCGAAGGCGCGGACGCGCAGACCTGGCTCGACGGTGTGTTGTCGAATCGTCTGCCCCGCGAGCCCGGCCGCGTCGTCTTGAGCCCGATGCTGTGGCCAAGCGGCCGAATCCTGGGGGAAGTCACCGTTGCGCGGATCGACCCGGATCGTTTTCTGCTGTTCGGCTCTCCCAGCGCCGAGAGCCATTACCTGCGCTGGCTCGGGCAGCGTTTGCCGCCGGCCGCCAGAATCTCGATCCGCAGCCGTACTCGCGAGCTTTGCGGACTCAGCGTGACGGGACCGCGCTCCCGCGAATTGCTCGCACGGGTGACGGCGGCGGATGTCTCCGACTCAGGCTTGCCGTTTCTGCGGTCACGCTCCCTCATCGTCGGCCTGGCAAGCACGTTGGTGCTGCGCCTATCCTTCACCGGCGAGCTGGGCTATGAGATCTACATGCGTGCCGACGAGCAACGCCACGTGTTCGAGCGTTTGTGGGAGGCGGGCGCCTCGCTGGGCCTGCGCAATTTCGGTCTGCGGGCGCTCAATGCCCTGAGGCTCGAGAAAGGCTACGGCGCTTGGGGACGCGAATATTCCGCCGACGCGACACCCGACGAGGCCGGCCTTTCGCGATTCGTTCGCACCGACAAGGGCGATTTCGTCGGCCGCGACGCGGTGATCGAGGCGCGCGGCCGACCGCCGAAGCGGCGGCTCACGCTGCTCGCGGTCGACTCCACCGACCCCGATCCCGTGGGCGGCGAGCCGGTCTTTTTGGACGGGAAGCCGGTGGCGCGATTGACCTCCGCGGCTTTCGTGCCTGGCATCGGCCGAGCCCTCGGATTTGCCTATCTGCCGGCCGGTCATGAGCCGCGCGCGCGGGTGGAGGTGCAGGTGTTGTCGCGCCGTCTGTCGGCGCACATCTTGGAAGAGCCGCCTTATGATCCGCGCGGCGTGAGGTTGAGGGCCTGAGTTTCGAAACGCGGGGTGCGCGCCGCCGATTTCCTGCTGCAGGGTGACATGACCGCTTACGACGGCGAGGAGAAAGTATTCACGCGCGCCTGGGAGCGCAAGATTCCGCGGCGGTTCGTGTAACCGGCCGCCAGGGAGCTGCAGGCCCGCCCGCTCAGGACACCGGCGCGGCGCCGCCCTCCGCCTTGCGGCGTTCCACGAAGGAGGTGAGCGCCTCGACGATGGCGGGGTCGCGAGACGGCGCCGTAAATCGATCGAGGGTCTGGTGCCACACGGTGTTCGCGCGTTGCGTCACCGTCCGCGCCCCGTCTTCATGCCATTGGCCGTAGTTGCGCCAATCGGAGAGGAGCGGCGCATAGAATGCGGTCTTATAGCGTTGCATGGTGTGCGCGGTCGAAAAGAAGTGGCCGCCCGGCGCCACATCGGAAATCGCATCGAGGCCGACCTCGTCGGCGTTCGTCACCAGGGGTTGAAAGATCTCGGCGAACATCTGCAGCATTTCGATATCGATGATGAATTTTTCGTAGGACGCGCAAAGGCCCCCTTCGAGCCAACCGGCGCCGTGAACGAGCAGGTTGCAACCGCCGAGCAGCGCTCCCCAGAGACTCATCTGCGATTCGTAAACCGCCTGGCCATCCACGGCGTTCGAGGCAGTGGCGTTCGAGGAGCGCCAGGGAAGTCCCACGTGGCGCGCGAGCTGGCCGGTACCGAAGCTCGCCTTGACGTATTCCGGCGTGCCGAACGCCGGCGATCCCGATTTCATGTCGACGTTCGATGTGAAGCCGCCGTACACCACGGGCGCGCCGGGCCGGGTGATCTGAGCGAGCGTGATGCCGGCGAGCGCCTCGGCGTGGGCCAAGGCGAGGGCGCCGACCACCGTGATGGGCGCCATCGCGCCCGCCAGCGTAAAGGGCGTGATGATCAGGAGCTGCCCGGCGGACGCGAAATCCAAGATTCCCTGCGCCATGGGGATGTCGAGCTGGCGGGGCGAATTGGTGTTGATGTTGGTATAGGTGTAAACGGCGTTCCGGAAGGCTTCTTCCGACAAACCATGCGCTGCGCGGACCATTGAAAAGCAATCCTCGACCTGCGGGCGGCCGCGGCTGTAGACGAAGGGGATTTTGTCGCTCAGCGTCAATTGCGCCAGCGTCGACTCCAGGTGCCGGAACGGGGGCGAAATGTCTTGAGGCTCGATCGACGGGCCGAGGAGATGGATGACGTCGAAGGATTGCGCGAGCTTCAGGAGCTCATGCAGGTCCCGAAGCGTGCCCGGCCGCCGTCCCCGGTCGAGATCGCTGGCGTTCGGCGGTCCGGAGACGGGCACGACCGCGACGCTCCGGCCGCCGAGGACGACGCTGCGATCCGGGTTCGGCGCCGTCATCTCGACGCTCGCCGGCGCCGTGGACAGCGCCGCCGCGATCAGTGAACGATCGAGTCGGACGGTCTCGGACGCCTCATCGACCATCGCGCCCGCGGCGGCATATCGTGCCCGCGCCTCGGGCAACAGGACGCGCATCCCGTCATTTTCCAGGATCGACAGCGCAGAGCCATGGATATGGGCGACCTCGTCCTCCGACAGCACCTTGAGCGGCTCGAAGGGATTGCGCAAGCGGCGGTAGTCGGCGGACCGAATTCCCGGCGCGGGCTCCGGCGCACCTCGCCGGCGGCCCGGCCGCCGCGATCGACTTTGCTGTGAATCCATGGACGATTCCCGAGATTTAGACGGAGGTAGGGTGCGCGCGGCGAAGGATCGGTGCTGAGGCGATCGGACCGAAGATCGAGGCGTTCGTTCAAAAACCCAGGCCCACGCCGCCCGTGGCGGTCAGTCGGTTCCTCTCATCGTGCTCGGCGCCCGCCCGGCGGCAAGTTGGCCGGCCGGCGCGAGTCCGCAATAATTGATCGACTGCGATCGGGAGCTGGTGCATGCTTACGGGCCGTCCGCCTTCGAGCCCGCGCCAACGCCCAGATTTGATGTCGTCCTTCAGAAAGCCCTACCTAGTCCGGGCGCTGACCATTACGGTGTGCGCGCTTCTACTCACCCCGCTCCTCAGCACGTTTGGGGCCGCCGCCGGGTCCCCCGATCCCTTCGCGCACCCGCCGTCGCTCGAACCGGATGTGCGCTTCTGGATTCGCGTGTACACCGAGGTCACGACCGACCAGGGCTTGCTGCATGATGCCTGGAATCTCAGCCTGGTCTATGAAGTGCTGCGCTTCGATCCCGCGAGTTCGCCCCGGGAGCGAGAGCATCGCGTGGCGGCGGCGAAGGCGCGCTATGCGGCGCTGCTGAAGCGATTCGCGGCCGGGGACACGGGCGATCTGACATCCCACGAGCGGCGCATTCTGCACGCCTTCGGCGACCACGCGGCGCCGCGCGACTTTCTGGACGCGATCGAGCGGATCCGCTTCCAGCTGGGGCAGGCGGACCGGTTTCGCGAAGGGCTGATTCGCGCCGCGGTGTGGGAAAAGCAAATCGCGCGCACGCTCACCGAGCACGGCGTGCCTGCGGAAATCGCCGCGCTTCCGCATGTGGAGTCCTCATTCAATCTCGCGGCGTACTCGAAAGTCGGCGCCGCGGGCTTGTGGCAATTCATGCCGTCCACCGCGAGGCGGTTCATGCGCGTCGACGGCATCGTGGATGAACGCCTGGATCCCTACACCGCCACCGAGGCCGCCGCGAACCTGATGCTGTACAACTACCGTCTGCTCGGCACCTGGCCGCTCGCGGTGACAGCCTACAATCACGGCCCCGGCGGGTTGCGGCGGGCGCAGGACGAATTGGGAACCAGCGACATCGCCACCATCGTCAAACACTACAACGGCGCGACCTTCGGCTTTGCGTCGCGCAATTTCTACGTGGCGTTCTTGGCGGCACTCGAAGTGGACCGTCATGCCGAGAAGTATTTCGGGCCCATCGCGCGCCTGCCCGACACCGACAGCACGCCCGTGGAAGTGCCGGACTATGTCCCGGTGGACGCGTTGGCGAAGGCGTTCAAGGTGGACTTGGGCGCATTGCGCGTGTTGAATCCGGCATTGCGGCCGCCGATCTGGAACGGCAGCCGCTTCGTGCCGCGCGGATATACGCTGCGCCTGCCGGGCAGCCCGCCCAAGGCCGAGATCGCCGCCGGATGGGAACGCCTGTCGCCGGCGCAGCGCTATGTGGCGCAGCGTAATGACGGCCGCCACAAAATCCGCCGCAAAGAGACCCTGGCCGGCATTGCCGCGGCCGGCGGCGTGAGTTTGAGCCGATTGCTGGCCGCGAATGGCTGGAGCCCGGGCCACGCTGTCACGCGCGGCGAGACGATTCGCATCCCGCTGCCGGCATCGCGCGCGGATCTCGCCGGCGGCGCGGCGCCCGCCGTCGCGGCCGTGCTTCCCGCGCCGGAGCCCGCACCTCCCGCTGCCACGCCTCCCCGTGAGCCCAAGCATGAGCTCGCGCGGGCTCCCACGCCAACGCCTGCGCGCGAGTCCGCGCCAACGCCCGCGCCTGCGCAGGAACGAGTGCCTGCCCCCGCTCCCGCTCGAGAAGCGGCGTCCGCGCCGCCGAAGGAGCCGGTCTCGCAGCGCCAGACCGACAGCAACGCCCTGCTGCCGGTGGCGGCGCCGACGGGAAATTCGGATACCACGGATTATGGCGTCCACGCCGGCAACACCATCATCGTCCGGGCCGCGGAAACCCTCGGCCACTATGCCGATTGGTCGGGAGTCACTTCGCAGACACTGCGAAATTTGAACAAATTGCACAAGAAAGCCACGGTGTCCGTCGGCCGCAAGCTCAAGATGGATTTCTCCCGGGTGAGCGCCGAGCAATTCGTGGCGAAGCGCCGCGAGTATCACCACCGCCTGCAGGAGGATTTCTTTGCCGCGCATCGCATCGCCGGCACCGAGAATTATTCGGTCAAGCGCGGGGAATCAGTGTGGGTGATCGCTCAGCAACGTGGGGATCTGCCCATATGGCTGGTCGCGGAATACAACCCCGACGTGGATTTCAACGACGTGCGGCCCGGAACGACGATTACTTTGCCGAAAGTCGTCCCCATCAATCGCCAGTGATGCCGCGGCCCCGCGCGTATCGGGTCAGAACCGCGCGGCTATCCTGCGTGGGAGAAAAATCGATCACAGAACCGTCCGTCGCGCGCACGGCGAGAACGAGCTTGGAGCTCGCAGCCATGCGCCTGAGCGCTTGCACCGGCAGATTGAAGTACCCGCTCTGGCCCCAGGAAACGAGCGCATGATAAGGCTCGCGCCCCAGCCTGGGTGCATCCATGGGGGCGAGTTCGAGCGGCCCGTCGTCGAGATTCAGGGTGAGGGCGGACGGCGCGTGAATGTCGGCGGCCTGGCGGTCATTCCCTGGCGCGATGTGCACCCACAAGCCATAGGTGATCGTGCCCATGCTGTCCCATTCGACGGGGCCAAGGTAAGCGAAGGTGGCGCGCTTGCCGCGGGCCAACGGCACGTTCTGCACGCCCGGCAGAAGCTCGATCGGCTCCTTGAGCGAAGCCACAGTCATTCCGGTGGCCTGGTCGAGGACTTCGACGGATTGGGTGCCGGACTGCGTGGCGCAGCCGCCGCAGAGGCCGAGAATCAAGAAAACGGCAGGGAACGTCGCGGTGCGCATGGCGTCCATTATACCGGGACGTGAGCTAGACCCGATTATGTCGCAGCGACTACACGCTATAATTTAACAAATGAACCATCGAATGGCCCCCTCCCGGGTGAATTTTTGGGTTTTGGTGCTTGCATTGGCGCTGGCTTTTTGCGTTTCCGGCCCGCGGTGCGCCCGGGCCGACGGCATCGCCGCGGCGGACCATGTGGTCGTGCGCAAGGCCGAACACAAGCTGTATCTCTACAGCGGCAGCCGGCTGCTGGGCGAGTACAAGGTTCAGCTGGGATTGAATCCGACGGGGCAGAAAGAGCGGGAGCACGATTTTCGCACGCCCGAGGGCCGCTATTTCCTGGCCCGGCGCAACACGCGCAGCGAATTCTTTCTCGCCATTCAAGTGTCCTACCCGAACAAGCAGGACGAGCTGCGGGCGCGCAAGCATCGCTGGGCGCCCGGCGGCTCGATCATGATTCACGGCTTCCCCAACACGCCGAAGCACCCGGCGTCGTACTACGAGACGAACGATTGGACCGACGGCTGCATTGCCTTGTCCGATTCCGACATGGTCGAGGTGTGGATGCGCACCCAAGACAACATTCCCATCGACATCTATCCGTAACGGAGCCGCGTGGAAACCTCGATACTTTCGTCCGACATGGTCGATGCCCGGGTCGCGCCCAAAGGCAGCCTCGAGCATCTCTCGCAGCAGGAAATTGCGAAACTGCTCGATTCGGGCCAGGGAGGTCTGTATCCCCTGTTCCGCCAGTGCGCGCTGGCCGTGCTCAACTCGGGCAACAACACCGACGATGCGCGGGCGATCTTCGAGAAGTACCGCGACTTCGACCTGCGGATCGTGCGCCAGGCCTGGGGCATCAAGCTCGAGATCAAGAATGCGCCGGCGGCGGCCTTCGTCGACGGCGTGATGATCAGGGGATTGAAGGATCACCTGTTCGCGGTGTTACGCGATGTCGTGTTCATTTCGAACGAAATCATGGAGAGCGGCCGCTTCGACCTGGGTTCTTCGGCGAGCATCACCAACGCGGTATTCCACATTCTGCGCAACGCGCGCGTTCTGGGGGCGCAGATGCGGCCGAACCTGGTGGTGTGCTGGGGCGGTCATTCCATCCGGCGGATCGAATACGACTACACCAAGAAAGTCGGCTACGAGCTGGGGCTTCGCGGCCTGGATGTGTGCACGGGATGCGGGCCGGGCGCCATGAAGGGACCGATGAAAGGCGCGACCATCGGGCATGCGAAGCAGCGCATCGTCGATGGGCGCTACCTGGGGGTGACGGAGCCCGGCATCATTGCGGCCGAGCCGCCCAACCCCATCGTCAGTCAGCTGGTGATCATGCCGGACATCGAAAAGCGCCTGGAGGCCTTCGTGCGCATGGGTCACGGCATCGTCGTGTTTCCTGGCGGCGCCGGCACCGCCGAGGAAATATTGTATCTGCTCGGCATTCTGCTCGACCCGGCCAACCGCGACCTGCCGTTCCCGGTGGTGTTCACCGGACCGGCCGACAGCGCCGAGTACTTCGCCCAGATCCACCGTTTCATCGGGTCGACCCTGGGCGCCGACGCGCAGTCCAGGTACCAGATGATCGTGGACGACCCTGCGGCCGTCGCGCGCGCGATGGTGCAGGGGCTGGCGCAAGTGCGCGACTATCGCCGGCAGGCGAGCGACTCCTACGGCTTCAACTGGCTGTTGAAGATCCCGCTGGAGTTCCAGCTGCCGTTCGACGTCACGCACGAGTCCATGCGGGCGCTGCGCCTGTCGCACGACCAGCCCGTGCACGAGCGGGCGGCGAATCTGCGGCGGGCATTTTCGGGAATCGTGGCGGGGAACATCAAGGAATACGGCATCAACGCGATCGAGCGCCACGGCCCCTTCGAACTCGCCGGCGAACCCTCGATCATGGAGCCTCTGGATCATTTGCTGCGTTCCTTCGTCGCGCAGGGCCGCATGAAATTCAGCGGAACGGAATACACGCCCTGCTATCGACTGGTCGCCTGAGCGGTCCCCACCCTTGCGGGTTGAACCGCGGCCTCGCGAGGCCCGGCGAAGGGCCGGAAATCCGGGCCATTTAACTTACCGCGATGGCCTCTGAGATGCGCATCGCAATGCTCGTCGCCGGACGGCGACACCCTTAAGTCGCCTGTGACACAGTTCCTGCCCTAGAGGAGTCGCGACACTTACTGTCGTGACCATCGACAGAGGCACCAGATGATGAGCGACGTCAAGAATCTAACTCGATACAGCGGAGTGGACCGCCGGGCTCCGCGGGCCGAGCCGGGAATTCTCAAGCCGGGCGCCGCCGTTCCGCGGGATCTCTACAAGACCGGCGGCCGGCATGGCGCGATCACCACCAATCTCTACAACTGGCACAGCTACAAGAACTGGGCCGAGAAAATCCGCGGTTCCTGGGAAGAGAAGAAATAAGCCGCCTACCCTAGGTTCAGGCGGTCTCCGGCAGCGGATTGATGCCGGCACCGGGACGCCAGACACCCTCCTTGGTCTTGAGCCACGCCAGCAAGGGCTGCCAGTCCGCCAAGTCCTGCTCCACCAGGTGCCGCTTCATCTCGTACAAGCCTGAACCCTGCTCCGCCGCGCGCACGTAGTTCTGCGAGTCGCGCAAGGTCGCGACGACGGGGATTCTCAAGGTCTCGAGGAAGCGCATCAGCGACTGATAGATCACGGTGTTGCGTTTGACGCGATTGGCAACCACGCCGATGCGATTTTCGTCGCGCCGCACCTTGGCGATCAGCAGCAGGTCCGCAATGCACCTCGAGCAGGCGTGAATGTCGATGTCCGAAGGCAGCACGGGGACGATGATGGCGTCGGCGGTTTTGGTCATTTCCGGCATGTCCTGCGCGGGCACTGCCGCCGGCGTATCGACCACGACATGCGCCGCATCCGGCGGCACGCGCAATTGCCAGGCTCTGGTCATGCGGGCGTTGCGCTCGAAAGTCGCGATGCCGTGGATGAACGCCTGCTCGGGCTTGCGCTTCTTGAGCCAGCGGGTGCTCGAGCCCTGAGGGTCGTTGTCGGACAGCAGCGGACGATCACCCTGGCTCGCGAAGTAACTGGCGAGATTCGTGGCAATCGTCGTTTTACCCGATCCGCCTTTCGGATTCAGGACGAGAATTCGCTGCATGTGGCTTCAAGCCTACGCAGCCGCGTGCACCATGGCAAGGGTGTGATCCCACTCACGGCGGCGGCTCCCGTTCCGCCCTAGAGTCCGCAGCCTATGGAATGGATGCTGCAAGCGGCGGATGAAATCGATGACGCTCTATGCGCCTTGTGGCAGTGCTGTCTGGGGCTGGCTGCCGAATTCGGGCCGGACAGGCGCAAATCGGCCGCCGCAGCGAGGCGGCGGCAGCGTAGAATCCCCTCCTATGATGGTCACGGAACGCTATAAGGCGCTGCGCAATCTGGGCATCCTGCTGCTCGCAGGGCTGATATTCGGGTGCGCTCCCAAGCCCGCACCGGTGGCCACGGCCGCGGTGAACACCCTGCAGACGGTGGAACTCAAACCCGGCACGGGTGAAGCGGTCACCCCCGGCAAAATCGCCGTGGTGCAGTACACCGGCTGGCTGTATGACGCCGCCGCCGCGGACCACAAAGGCAGGCAGTTCGACAGCTCGCGCACCGCCGGCCAGCCGTTTCGCTTTCCGTTGGGCACGGGCCAGGTCATCAAAGGCTGGGATCAGGGCGTGGCCGGCATGAAGGTGGGCGAGAGCCGCCGGCTCATCATCCCCTCGGATCTCGCCTACGGCGACAACGGCGCAGGCGGCGCCATCCCGCCGGGCGCGGCCTTGGTCTTCGATATCGATCTCGTCGCCATCGAATGAATTCGAGGTTGGAGCGGGTTTCCATCGCGGGGCCGGCCGGCGAGTTGCAAACCGTCGTGGAGGACCCGGGAACCGCCGCAACGCGCTACGCCGTCGTTTGCCATCCGCATCCGCTGTTCGGCGGCACCATGGACAACAAAGTGGTGACCACCATCGTGCGTGCCCTCAATCAGGCCGGGATTGCCACGCTGAGATTCAACTTTCGCGGTGTGGGCTCGAGTGCCGGCGTCTTCGACCAAGGCGCCGGAGAAACCGACGATGCGGATGCCGTCGCCTCCTGGGGGGCGCAGCGCTGGCCCGGCCGTGCCCTGGTGCTCGCCGGGTTTTCATTCGGCGCCGCCATCGCGCTACGCCTGACGCAACGCCGCCTGCCTCAGCATTTGATCACGGTGGCGCCGGCGATTGCCCTGTTCGACGCCTCGGCGATGCCCGTTCCGCGATGTCCGTGGCTGGTGATTCAGGGAGATGCCGATGACGTGGTCGATCCGCGGGCCGTCATCCACTGGGTCGAAGGGCTCGATCCCAAGCCGCAATTGACCCTACTGCCCGGAGTGGGGCATTTCTTTCACGGCCGCCTGCAAGAGCTGCGAGACGCCGTCTTCGATGCGATTCGGAGCGGCTGATACAGCCGCCCCGAACCCCAGGGATCATCAGTTCACGAATTCCTTGAGCGTCTTGAGCGCGGCAATGCGCACTTTCTTGCTGGCCGGTTTTGCCTTGAACATCATTTTCTCGCCGTTGAACGGATTGACGCCCTCGCGCGCCTTCGTGGCCGGTTTCTTCACGACTTTCATTTTCAGAAGTCCGGGCAAGGTGAACAAGCCGTGGCTGCGCAGACTCTTTTTGATCGAGGCGGAAAGCGAGTCAAACACGGCTCCGACCTGCTTCTTAGAGAGCTCCGTATCCTTTGAAATGCTAGCGAGAATTTCAGACTTGGTCGGTGCTGCATTCTTTTTCGCCATATTAAATCTCCTGCTTGGGTTTGTGAGCGCGGGCATCAAGATCACTATAATGCCCGCTAATTCAACTCGGCGCCGAAAATAACATAGAAAAAAGCCGATGTTTAGCGCAAATGCGAAAAAAGATATCGGCGCGGCGTGCGCCTCGCCCCGGTTTTTTAAGGCTCTGCGCCGTTCCGTGTCCTTGGGCGCACGGCGGATAACGCATCGTTCACTGTGATTTCAGGCATGTAGGAGCCGATGTTCAACGAAGCAGCACAAGCAGCGCGCCGATCAGTATGGACACCCACAGAACCGAGAAATCGATCCGGCCGATCGGCGGAATGATCCGGCGCACCGGTTTCAAGATCGGCTCGCAGAGCTGCGCGAGCAGGCGGACGCCGGGGGCATAGCCGCCCGGCGATACGTAGCTCGTCAGCCAATAGAGCAGCAGAGCGAACAAATATATTCGCAGCACCAAGCCGGCCAGATCGACGACGGTGTGACGCAGGAACTGACCCAAGTCGCCGGCGCCCTGACCGGCCAGAGCCATGTCGGCAAAGGTGCGGACCGACGCGGCGGCGAGCACCGCGATGACGGTTGCGGTATCGATCTTGCCGATCGGCGGGAACACCTTGCGCAACGGCATGATCAGCCAATTGGTCACGCGCACGATGGCGTCGGCTACGGGATCGCGAAAATCGGCCCGCACCCATTGAAACAGGAGGCGCAGCAGGAAGGCCAGGGTGAGCAACAAGAGCAGCGTATCGACGATGTATCTAATTGCGTCCATGTTGTCTCTAGGCGCTTGTTCTCAGGCGCCACGCGCCATTTTTCCAGGCGCTGCGCGCCACCTATTAACGGGGTCGGTACGACCCCGACCTATGGGCCGCCGAATTCGGCGGCCAGTTCGGCCGAGCGGCGGTCGGCCGCCGCCACTGCGTGCGCGACGATACCACGAAGCCAGGCGGCGTCCAGAACGGCGAGCGCCGCTGCGGTCGTGCCGCCCTTCGAGGTGACCTGCTCGCGCAGAACGGCCAGGGAGTCGG
>Ga0134126_10008266_pt1 | contig 13084 bp, 10 predicted proteins | sample KB31752_FD_96881 | JGI IMG/M metagenome (GOLD analysis project Ga0134126, IMG submission 96881) | Terrestrial soil microbial communities with excess Nitrogen fertilizer from Kellogg Biological Station, Michigan, USA - KB3-175-2 | ecosystem: Environmental > Terrestrial > Soil > Unclassified ...
GTCTTCTCCGCGCCGGTAAACCAGAAGGACTGGAGACGCGGCATTTCAATTTCTGAAAGCACAGCGTCATTGAGATGACTCACCTGGCGCGCAGCCCCCAAGCGGGAATTGTCTGCGAATTCGGCGGAATAGATTTCATTGGGTGTGCGCACCGTCATGCGAGTGAATAGCAGCGTTTTGCCATCGCGCGTAATGGTCAAGTCATCATTGGTGCCACGCTCCATTCGGTGGACCGGACCGCCACTCGCCGGAACCGTGTAGATGGGTTGCTCGCCCTTGTCTTCCGCCACAAAGTAGAGGCGTGAGGAATCCGGCGCCCACACGAAGCCGCCCACCCAGCGATCGAAATTTTCCGTCAGGCTCTTGCGCTGCCCGGTGGCACAGTCAAAAAGCATCAGGCGGAAGCGGTCGCTCTCGTATCCCGGCCGGACCTGCGCCAGATACGCGATGTACTTGCCATCCGGCGAGTACCGCGGGGTGGAATCACTGGCTGGATTGTCGGTAATCTTTTTCGGCGTGCCGCCGCTCACCGGCACCACAAACAGGTCGTTGTTGGTGCTGGTGGCTTCGACTTCGCTGATGTTGCTGGTAAACGCCACTTCCTTGCCGTCGGGCGAGAAGGCGTACAGATCGTTGCCGCCCAGCTGGAATGGCGGCACATCGTGGTCGCCCGGGGTGAGGTCGCGGGCCACGCCTCCGCTTGCCGCCACAAGGAACAGGTGCCTGCGCTTGCCTCCGGTGTAGCCCGACCAGTGCCGATAGAACAGGTGGGTGAAGATGCTGGCCTTCACCTTCGACATGGCTTTCGCATCCATCCGCGCCTTGTTGCAGGCGTCATCCTTGCAATCGGGATAAACCGAGGAGACAAAGAGGATGCTCTGCCCGTCCGGCGACCAGAGTTCGCCCTCGGCTTCGGTGGAGATCGAGGTGATCCGGCGTGGCTCTGCGGTGAGAGCGCCGGTCGCGCTGTCGAAGTCCGCGACCCAGACTTGCGAGCTGCCGTCCTGGGAGGAGATGTAGGCCATCTGCTTGCCGTCGGGCGACCAGCGCGGACGGTCCTCGCCCGACATACCCGAGGTCAACTGCCGCGCCTCTCCCGGGGCCAGTGGGACAATCCACAGGTGCGGCGTGCGCGTGTTGGCTTTCAGGTCCACCTTCACCGCGCTGAACGCTACCCAACGTCCATCCGGCGAGACCTGCGGCTCGCCCACCCTCTGCAAAGCCATCATGTCTTCAAAGGTGAACGGGTGCTTGGCCTGAGCCAGGCAAAAACAGTTCAGAAGAAAAACAGCGGTCAGAATGCGGCGCCTCATGGCATCTCCACAAAAAGCAGACAAGTGTAGCGGATCAGGCGGGCGCGGTGTCTGTGAGGGAGGTCACGGCGGGTGAGGAGGGGGGGAGTGGCCAGAACTCAGTAGTCAGCCGTCAGCATTCAGCATCCCGCAGTCAGCAGTCTCGCTAAAGCCGTGGATGGGACTATTCGTAGCGAATCGGACGATTCGCATCAGGGCACGGCTTCAGCCATGGCGACAACATCCTGCTGCGGAAGCGCCTTCAGGCGCTGCCACAAGCGCAGCGGCTGAAGCCGGCCATAACAGCGGCTTGCCTTGGCACGACTGAAGTCATGCCCTGATACCAAGCTGCCCAAGACTGCCCCACCGAGCGCATTTGACGAGAGCGGCGAAGCTTGGCTGATTGCTGAGGGCCGATTCCCCACTACTGACGCCGACTCCCCGCCCACTAGCTAACGGCTCACTGCTCGCCTTCAGCCCCCACCTCTCCCACAGCACCTTCAGCACTTCCTGGATCTGCTGGTCCCACACCGGCCAGTCGTGAATCCCCGGCTGTTCGCGGTAATCGTGAGGAATCTTCTTGTCCTCCAGCAGCTGGGAAAAGTTGCGGCTCTGCAGCAGCAGGTGATCTTCGGTTCCGCAGTCCAGATAAATGAACGGCAATTCCTCGACGGGCGCGTTGATGAGCTGCTTCAGGTCGTATTCCTTGCGCTGCGGCGAGCCCGCCGGCCCGAAGGCCGCCACCACGGACTGGCGAATCCAATCGGGAAAGTCGGAGCCCATGTTTTCCGGCGTCCAGTCGGTGACCGCGAGCGCTCCGCTCAGGGAGGCGGCAAAAGAGAACAGGTCGCGATGCTTCAGCCCCAGCATAAGCGCGCCGTAGCCGCCCATGGAGAGGCCGGCCGTAGCCTCCCGGTGCTGCTGCTGCAGGGTGCGGTAGTGGCTGTCCACGTAGGGCATCACTTCCTTCATGATGTAGTCTTCCCAGCGGCTGTTGGGGCCAGTGCCATTCACGTACCAGGCCTTGTCGCCTTCCGGCATAACGATGATCAGCGGATAAGGCCGGGCGTACTCCACCAGGTTGGTGTTCTTGACCCAGGCATCATAGTGGTCGCCAATGCCGTGCAGCAGGTAGAGCACGGGATAGCGGCGGACGCCATCCTCATAGCCTGCCGGCAGGAGCACGTTGAAAGGCGCGCGCTGGTGCAGGGTCTGGCTATCAAAGGGAACGGTGGTGACGGTCGGGTTGGCCTGCGCCGAAGCGAGGCAGGAGAGGAGCAGGGCAATGGCGAGGAGAGTAGCGCGGCGCATGGCGGGACATTATAGCTTTTGGCTTTTGCCCTTTGGCTAATAGCCTGTAGCTACGAGCTAACAGCCAATCACCACAGCCCCGTCTCGCGCTTTACAAGCTCGATAAAATCCGCCACCTCTGGCCCGCAGCCCGCATCTAAACAGGTAAATTCCCGTAGAATTGAAGGGTTATGAGCCTGCGTTTCTTCTCCTCCCGTGTCCTGTCGGTTGTCGCTATTTTTGCGCTTGCCGCGCTGCCCGCGCTAGCCCAGCGTGGCGAAGGGCCCTTGAACCCGGCGCAGCCCCAGAACATTACCGTGGACCAGATCATCCAGCGCTTCGCGGCCAAGGAAAAACTGTTCCAGGAGGCCCGCGACAGCTACACCTATCGCCAGTCGGTGCAGGTCATGACGGTCGACGGAGACACGATCACGGGCGAGTACCAGGAAGTATTCGACGTCCTGTTCGACAACAACGGCAACCGCATCGAGCAGGTGAAGTTCGCGCCTCAGTCCACTCTGGAGAACGGCGGCATCTCCATGACTGAGCAGGATCTGAACGACGTCCGCCACCTGATGCCCTTCGTGCTGACGACGGCAGAGATTCCGGAATACGACATCCTTTACAAGGGCACGCAGCAGGAAGACGAACTGCACTGTTACGTGTTCGACATCGCGCCCAAAAAAATCGAAAAGAACAAGCGCTATTTCCAGGGCCGCATCTGGGTGGACGATCACGACCTGCAGATCGTGAAGACTTATGGCAAGAGCGTGCCCGACATCCGCAAAAAGAATCAGGAAAACCTGTTCCCAAAATTCACCACCTGGCGGCAGCAGATTGATAACGTCTACTGGTTCCCGGTCTATACCCGGGCGGATGACGTGCTGCACTTCAGCATGGGCGACGTGCACATCCGCGAAATTGTGAAGTATGAGGACTACAAGCGCTTTGGCTCGAAGGTGAAAATCACCTACCAGGGCCAGGAACTGCCCGGGCAGTCGCAACCGGGCTCGCAGCAGGGCCAGCAGCAACCACCTAATCAGCCTCAGGGCCAGCCGGCGCCGCCCAGTCAGCAGGGCCAGCCGGCGCCGCCTGCACAGCAGCCACCGACGAAACCACAGTAAGTATAGTTATGATTAACGGTGCCGGTACCTGGCCGGAAGGCACGGCTGAAGCCGTGCCTTTCCGAACGCATTTGTGAAACATGCGGCTGCCGGGGCTGACACCCAGGAAGGGGGTACTGCTGCTACGCTGCCGGGGCCAGCGAGCGCTCCGCTGCCTGCTGGATGAAGCGCTTCATCACCGTGGCCCACATCACTTTCTTGCGCAGGGCGCTTTCCTTGCCCCGGCGTCCCTGAGCGAACATGCTGAGCAGGGCGCGCATTTTCATCACCCGCAGCACTCCCATCTCCGCGGGACTGATGCCGTAAGCGTCCAGGAATTCCTGCTGTACCTGGCCGGTGATGGCTCGGTTACAGAACGGATACTTCTCCAGCGCCTCCACGGCTGCCAGGAAATTAGCTACGTCGTTGAACGACATTCCGTGCGGCGCCATTTTGGCGAAGTCGGCGATGCCCACTCCCTGCTCGCCCACAATCACATTCAGGGGGGTGAAGTCGTTGAGCACAGCGGAGCAGGGCAGGGATTTGCGGGCGCGCGCCAGGGCTCCCCGCGACCCGGCAATGATGGTTCGGATGGAGCTATCGTCCAGACCCTCGCCGCGGCACTTTTCGCACAGTTTTTCCAGTTCCGTGATCAGGCAGGAAGCGTCCAGCGCGGCCGCACCGTCGGCCACCGCGCGATGGTAGCCGCGCAGCCATTCGCCCGTTTTGCGAGCCGCCGCCTTCAGGATGGCGCCATCGGCATAGCCGGGCAGCAGCGCCGCTTTCATGATCAGCGACTGGAGAGGAAACCCACTGAACTTTTCTGCTACCACCGCTCCCATCGCGGTGAAGTCACCCACCGGGCGCGGTACGCCGCTCAGCTTCTTTTTCTGAAACGCCTGATATACCCGCTCCAGGTTGCCATATTCCTGTTTCGCCATGCCGTGCGCAGTCTTGGTGCCGCAGCGATTGGCTCGATACACCTTGGCAGCCACCCGTTCGCTGCCCTCGGCGAAATCAATCACCATGTCGTAGATGTAATGGTCCGGCTTGGGCGTATGTCCCACCACGCGGACACTGCGGGGCGTTCCCCGCTCGGGGTAGTACTGCCCTCCGTTGGCCCGCAATTCTGAAACTATTTGGTCCATTACACTTTCAGGCATCGTCTCTCCGGCTGTCCTGGATGTTTGCTGGTGCTTGCTACTTGCCGGCCGCATAGGCCGCTGGCTGGATGTGCCCGCCACCGCCCTGGGAATCCTGCGCGGTTGCGGCAGCAATATGACTTCTGCTGTGGTGCAGTTTGGGTTCCAGCCGCCGGGCTAGTACCCTATTTTATGTCTTTGAAAATACAGGGGATTGCAATCGCAGCGGGGCGGGCTGCACGGCAGAATTCCCGTATGTGGTACCAGGAGGGATACCTTGGGCAGGCTGAGGGCCAGGGTTTGTTCCTGGATTGCTGATTGCAGGTTGAGGGAATGACGAGTGCCCCTGATTCAGATCCGCTATCCATGTTCGGAGAAGGGTCTAACCCGTCAATCGGAAGCGTTCAATTGTCAATAAAACAAGTATTTCCGCCACTTGGCATCGGAGTGGCCCATCAGGCGCATGATATGGCGGCTGGTGTGGAGGTTGAAAGCGCGCGGCTCGCGCAACAGCTTCATTTTGGCTTCGCCGGGCAGTTGATTGCCCTTACGGCGGTTGCAGGTGTGGCAGCAGGTGACCAGGTTTTCCCAGGAAGAAGCTCCGCCGCGCGAGCGGGGCACTACGTGATCCAGAGTCAGTTCGCCGGCCGGCAGGATGGTCCCGCAATATTGGCAACTGTTGCGATCGCGCAAAAGAATGTTCTTGCGGGAGAGCGCGCGGCTCTGGTGGGGAATGCGGCGGTATTCCAGCAGGCGGATGACAGAGGGCACGCGGACGGCAAAGCGCGCGGCGTGCAGGTAGTGGCCGTTCTCCTCTTCCGCCATCGCCACTCCTTTCAGCACCAGCACGATAGCCCGGCGTGCCGCGCACACGTTGATCGGCTCGTAGGAGGCATTCAGCACCAGCACGGGAGCGTGCATGGAGTGGCCGTCGCCCTGGTTGTGCGCGGCCTGCAGGGCAGGATGCAGCACCTCCCGGCCCGGCATTCCCATCGAACTGTTCATCTCCAGAGACATAGCTGAATTCAGACGCTGGCCGCCATGGCCCGCGGCTCCGGCGAGCACTCTTCCTCTGCTTGTTCAGATGCAATTTCCGGGACAGCAAAGCTGGCTTCCGGCCGTAGCACACGCGCCACGGTGGCCACCCACACGCGCTGCGCCCCCGCTTTGCGCAGCACCCGGGCGCACTCGGAAACCGTGGTCCCGGTGGTGAAAACATCATCCACCAGCAGGACGTCGCGGCCGGCGACTTCTTCTGGACGCAAGACGCGAAATGCGCCGCGAATGTTCTCCCGACGCTGGTGGCGCGTCAGTCCGGTTTGCGAAACGGTGGCCCGCGCACGCGCTAGCACAGAGGTGTGCAACGCCAGGGAAATACCAGCCAAACCCGGCGCCTTCAAAGCCGCCCTCGCAATCAATTCTGACTGGTTGAAACCACGTTGGCGCAGTTTGGCGGCGTGCAATGGCACCGGAATGACCAGCGGTGAAACCTGAGTGAATAAGGGATTCAGCGTGGCCATGGCTTCGCCCAGCATGCGGCCTAAAACGCTGGCGCTGGGACGGACCTGCTCGTATTTCAGCAGGTGAATCAGTTCGCGCAGTCCGCCTTCGTAGCTGCCGTAAGCGGCCGCCCGGTCGAACATCGGCTCCAGTCGCTGGCAGGCGCCGCAGCGGGCCATGCCTTCTACAACTGTGTAGCGACTGGCCAACCGCTCCCCGCAAATACCACATACCCAGCCATCAATGGGGCGCAGGGCAGAAAGGCAAGACTCGCATACTGGAAGGCGGGAAATTCTGACAAGGGGAGCGCTGCACAGACGACAATTGCCGGGGAACAGAGTGGCGAACAGACTTTCGGCGGCCGCACCCAATAGGGAAATAAGCGAGGACTTACTTCCTGAGGACTCAGCCCTGGTAGCCCGAGTTAGGTCTCCGCTACTGCTGAAGACGACCCTCCCCAGCCCGGATACAGCTTAACCAGTCCACTCCGGACGCTGCAGCCTCAGTATACCGATGTTGCTGGAGCGTTCGCAACGCCGCAATCCCGTTACCAAGGTGGATTCACCATGGTTATGCGCGCGGGGTATCGCCGCCTCGGGACTCGTATTTCATGCTCGCCAGCATAGTCTGAACGGGGTTCACAATTGCGGGCTAGAACGTACGTTTGGCCCGGTTCCTGGCGAGGGAGTGCTCCCAATGAGTTCCTGATAACCTAGGCGTGACACTTGCCCTTGTAGGCAAGCTACCCGCCATGCTAAGTTGCGCGGTCTTCCCGGTTCGCGTGTCAGCTAGTCGCGAGGAGTTTCTATGAGCGCCAACACCACCACTGTTTCCCCATCGCTGGGTGGTAAGAAGAAGCACCAGCCTTTTGTTCCGCCCAGCATGCAGATGCGCGAATTCTCCCTGCGTGCCGTGATTCTGGGCATGATCATGACCGCGATCCTGGGCTCGGCCAATGCCTACCTGGGACTGCGCGCGGGCATGACCATTGCCGCCACCTATCCCGCCGCCGTGATCGGCATGGCGGTGTTGCGCCTGCTGAAAGGATCGGTGCTGGAAGAGAATATCGCGCGGACCATCGGCTCGATTGGCGAATCGGTGGCGGCAGGCGCGGTGTTCACCATCCCCGCATTCGTGCTGGCCGGCCTGTGGCCGGGCCTGGCTGGCAAGTACTGGCAATCAGTGGCGCTGATGATCATCGGCGGCACTCTGGGGATCCTATTCGTCACACTGCTGCGCCGGGTGATGGTGGAGGACCCCGAGCTTCCCTTTCCTGAATCCGTGGCCGCTTCTGAAATCCACAAAGCGGGCCAGCAGGGCGCGCGGGCTGCCAAGGTTCTTTTCGCCAACATGGGCTTCGGCGCGCTCATGTACTTCCTTTCGCAGATCAACCTGTTCTGGTACACGCGGCAATTGCTGGTGAAGATTCCTTCCATGGCCAAGGGTTTAAAGATCGGCGGCGGCTCCACCGCGCCCACCGTGGCCACCGGCGGCATGACCACGTTTACTTCGCCGGCCATCAGCCCTGCCTACCTGGGCGTGGGGTACATCATTGGGCCGCGTTTGGCTGCTTTGAACTTTGCCGGCGGCGTAGTGGCGTGGGGACTGCTGGTGCCGCTCCTAATTTATTTTCTCGGCCCCAACCTGCCCATGCCCGCGGGCAGCAACGCCATCGGCTACTGGGGCGGAATTGCGGGAGCGGTCTGGTACTCCATCGTGCGCCCCATCGCGGTGGGAGGCATGCTGGTGGGCGCCGGCTTCACCCTGTTCCGCATGCGCAAACAGTTAGGGGCCGGCATGGCCCGCGCCGTTTCCGATTTGAAAAAGTCGGCCGCAGCCCATGAAGTTACCGACCGCACCGAGCGCGACCTGAACGCCAAGATTGTGTTTGCCGGGGTTGGCGTGGTGCTGCTGGCCATGATTGCCCTTTACTATTTCTTTATCGTGGGCGCGGGCAATCTGACGCTGTCGAAAGTGGCGGGCGGGGCGGTAGTGGCCGCGCTGGTGATGGTGATCCTCGGGTTCTTTTTCGCTGCCGTTTCCGGCAACCTGGTGGGATTGATTGGCTCTTCGAATAATCCTGTGTCCGGCCTGACCCTGTGCACGCTGGTGGTGGCCGCGCTGCTCATGGTGGCGCTGGGCGTTTCCGGCGTAGGCGGCGTGGCTGCTGTGCTGGGGGTCGCCGCGGTGGTTTGCGTTTCCTCCGCCGTTGCCGGCGAAATGCTGCAGGATTTGAAAGTAGGCCACATTCTGGGCGGCACACCCGCCAAGATGCAGATTGGCGACATGTTCGGCGTTGTCGTGTCCGGCCTGGTTTTGTTCTTCCCTTTAATGATCCTGGACAAGGCCTATCACTTTGGCAGCGCGGCCCTGCCCGCGCCGCAAGCCGGGCTGATGGCCATGCTGGCTCAGGGCATCGTGGGCGGCAACATGGCGTGGCCGCTGGTTGTGGTCGGAATCCTGATGGGCTTTGCCATGATCCTGATTGAAGTGCGCAGCCCCATGCTGTTCGCGGTCGGCATGTACCTGCCGCTGGAAACCACGTTCGCCATCTTTGTGGGCGGGGTGATTCGCTGGGTTACCGACCGCATACGCGACCGTCGCGGCTTGAATGACGCGCAAAAGGCTCGCGTGGACAACGCCGGTGTGCTCACCGCCTCCGGCTTGATTGCCGGGGAGGCGTTGTGCGGCCTGGTGATCGCCGGAATCGTGGGGTCGGGGCACTCGCTGCCACAGATTTTCGCCAACCCGCACTGGATTTCCGGGCTGATTGGGCTGGCCATTCTGATTGCGGTCATGGTCAAGGTGCCGCTTGCCAATGCCGGGCGCCCGGAAGATCCGGCGCCGCCGACCGCCATCATGTGAGCTCTCTTTCACCGCAAAGGGACGAAGGAAAAAGCGCTTGGCACTTGGCATCTGGCCAGTGAATATCTTCGGTGCACCCGAAGAGTGTTTGATGTCAATCGCGAACAACATTGCTGAAGTGCGGGAGCGAATTGCAGCGGCGGCGAACCGGGCGGGGCGCCGGCCGGAAGAAGTCGCCCTGATGGCGGTCAGCAAGACCTTTCCTGCCCAAGCGATCCGCGAGGCCTACGACTCCGGCCAGCGGCTCTTTGGTGAAAACCGGGTGCAGGAGTTTGCCGAAAAGGCGAGCGCCCTGGGCGACCTGGTGAGCGCGGAATGGCACCTGATCGGACATCTGCAAAGCAATAAGGCGGCCAGAGCGGCGGAACTGTTTGGCGCTGTGGATTCCGTGGACTCCCTGCGGCTCGCGGAAAAACTGAACGCGGCGGCGCAGAAGGCGAACAAGCGCCTGCCTGTGCTGATCGAAATCAACGTAGGCGGCGAAGCGGCCAAGAGCGGAATTGCCCTGGGCTCGGACGAACTCGAACGACTGCTCACGGCCGCGCCACGGCTGGAAGTGCTCGAGTTCAGAGGGCTGATGACCATCCCCCCTTTTGCCGAGGACCCTCAGCAAGCACGGCCCTACTTCCGAAAATTACGCGAACTGCGCGACCAGACCGCGGCCCGTCATCTCCCCAGCCTCTGTCTCGACGTGCTCTCCATGGGCATGTCGCACGATTTCGAAGCGGCCATCGAGGAGGGCTCCACGTGCGTGCGCGTTGGAACGGCGATCTTCGGGGAGAGGATCAAGCCGTAATCACGGAGAACTCCAGGGCAGACGGTTTTTTTATGGATGGGGACTGGCCGCGTCGCGCTCAGATCGGCCCTCGAGGCTGCTCAGTGCCCACGCCCCGGCGGCTCCAGCACGGTGCGCTTGCGTCTCCAGTGAGCGATGCCGTTCATTGAATCCCTTGACAATCAGCCACAGCGCTAAAGTCACGTAAGCGGGAGCCAAGGGCATGGCCAGCCGGGTTTCGGGAGCATATCCCAAGAGCCCCCGCAATGTTACGCCGGCGATCTGAAGCAAGCTCCCCACCAGGCCCAAAGCTGCCAACGCGCGCGGGACGAGCCGGAAGCGGTACAGCAGAGCGTTGAGCAGAAAAATCCAACTACCAATGACAAGCAGAAAGGAATAATGCGACCATCTTCTTGCCGAGCCGACAACGACAGCCAGCGCCTGGAACAAATCAGCTTTGTCAGCGCCCGCCTTTGCGTACTCCTGGCTCAGAGACAGCATGGACAGGAGGTGGGCGTTGTCGAACGCCTGCAATGAAAAACTGGCGACCGCGAGCGCCAAAAGCCAGAGCGCCATCGCGGAGCTGTACTGACGAAAGACTGACCATGCGGTGCTGGCGATACCGATCGCTAAGGCGCCGCCAACGAACAAGAGAAGAACAGCCGCGCGTACCTGATTTGGAATGTCTGCCGCATTGGCCAGAAATCCGGGCGGCGCGATGGCCGGATTCAGCAGGATGAAAGGCACTGTGAGTCCTGCCGCAAAATGCAGGAACAACAGCACGCCGACGGTTCGGCCCACGCCCTTCGCTGAAGGTTCCGATACTGCCGTGCTCATGCTCGTTTCTCCTTGTCGAGGGAGTTAACGCGCCATGCAACTCAGATCGGCGCTTGATTGCGGCGCAGGCGCACCGCCACGAACAAGAACGCTGCAGTGATGGCCATGCCGATCCACAGCCCCGGGCTAGTGAGGAATTGGCCCAGGTGATGCGGCGCCAGCATGTCCATTGTCATCCTGCCCGCGGGCGCGGCGGATTCCGGGCTGCCCATTAAGCGGTACTCCACCACTCTGGCGAAGTGCGAGGTGTTGAAAGCAAGCTTCTCGACGGCACCGATGGCCACCGGCGGTAAAGTGGCCCAGAGAAATGGGGCGCGCTTCGCCCAGGCCGACACCATCAGCAGCCATCCGTAGAATGGCGCGTACCAGATGCCGTGGAACACCACCAAGTGAAAGAGATTGATTGCCGACGTCTTGAAGAACGGCACGTTGGCCCACAAGGTTGCGACGCTCATGTTGCTGCCCGCAAGCACGGCGCTGCTCACCAGCAGCATGATCAAATGCGTCGCCACGGTAACCGCGAACGTCAGCAGCGGGAGCACCAGGATTGGAATACTCGCTTTCGCCAGTACGGTCGTGAGATCTGACACCGGCAGCGACTTCCAGAAAAGAACGCTGCGATCGCGGCGCTCCCCATACAGCGCGTCGAGGCAGTAGAACAGCGCGACCACAAGATCAATGGCCATCAGCATGAGCGCGACGAGCACATACGGCTGCCCGATGGCCGCATGCTGCTGCGCGGGGCTGAGAGCGGCCGCGGCGCGCATCCTCTCCGGCAGATGGATGAGGCCTATAGAGAAGCCGGCCAGGAAAAGGGCGGCGACAGACAGCGGCGCGAGATAAATGGAACGGTTCTCCCAGAGCTCGCGCCGCACCGACCAATACATGCGCCGCGCCGGCGAGATCTCCCCCGATGCCACTGCCTCCGACCGCAATTGCGAGTCCGCCATCACACTTGATGGAGTATTCATTGCGTGCTCCTTACGCCTGGCACGGCCTGTTTGCCGACCACGGCAACGAACAACTCAGCGATGCTGGGCGTGCGTACCTCGCCCAACGCAGCCAATCGCTGACGATCAACGTCATCGAACAGCAGGAGCCTGCGGCCGAACACCTCGCGCTCCTGGATAGGATTGAGCGCCCGCGCCGCGGCGACCTGTTCGGGACTGACCGTGACTTCCGCATAGCGCGACTCCAGTTCTTCCATGCTGCGATTCAAGACGATGCGGCCGCGATTGATGAACATGACGTCGGTAAGCACGTTCTGCAGCTCTTCCACCTGGTGAGTCGTCACCACGATGGTGCGGCTGCGATCGAAGTAGTCGTTCAGCAGGGAATCGTAGAACTGCTTGCGATACAGGATGTCCAGGCCAAGCGTCGGCTCATCCAGCACCAGCAACTTCGCGTCGATTGCCATGACCAGAGCGAGATGCAGTTGGGTCACCATGCCCTTCGACAATTCCCTGACCTTGCGGCCGCGGCTGATGCTGGTCTTGGCCAGAAAACCTTCCGCCTTGGCCTCATCGAAGCGGGGATGCACCCCCGCGACATAATCAATCGCCTGCGAAACCCTGATCCAGCGCGGCAGCACGGCGACGTCGGAAAGAAAACAAACATCGCGCATTAGCTGATCGCGCTCCCTCCAGGGGTCGCGGCCGAGCACCTTCAGTTCTCCCTGATATGGGATGAGGCCGAGCATCGCGTTGAGCGCCGTGGTTTTGCCGGCGCCATTGGGACCGATCAGTCCCAGGATGCGGCCCTCTTCCACGCGCAGATCGAGGCCGTCCAGCGCGATGGTTGTGCCGAAGGCCTTGCGCAGGCCGCGGGCTTCTATGCATGCCATAGTGTCAGCGCTCCTCCTTTGAGGGATTCGACTCGGCAGGCGGCGACGGCGCCTTATCCGAAGACGGGTGGGGGTTGGCGCCATTCAGCAGTTCTTCCGCCGTGAGGCCGAGCCGCTGAATCGTCGCGCAGACTCTGGGCCATTCTTCGCCAAAAAACTTCTGGCGCTCGCCCTGCAGCAACAGACTGCGTGCGCCCGCCTTGACGAACATGCCGAGACCCCGCCTTTTCTCGACAAGGTCCTCGTCCACCAGTTGCTGATAGCCCTTCAGAACCGTGAGCGGATTAACCCGGTATTCGGTTGCGACATTGCGCACGGAGGGCAATGGATCGCCTTCCTTGAGAATCCCGTCGAGTATCATCGCGACGACACGGTCGCGAAGCTGGCGGTAAATCGGCTGACTATTGTTCCACTCACGGTCCATCAGGTTTTCCCGA
>Ga0134126_10008267_pt1 | contig 13082 bp, 11 predicted proteins | sample KB31752_FD_96881 | JGI IMG/M metagenome (GOLD analysis project Ga0134126, IMG submission 96881) | Terrestrial soil microbial communities with excess Nitrogen fertilizer from Kellogg Biological Station, Michigan, USA - KB3-175-2 | ecosystem: Environmental > Terrestrial > Soil > Unclassified ...
CGCGGTGCGCGCGGTGCTGCCCCGCCCGCTGGCGGGAATCGTGTTCCTGGCCCGCGGCTCGTCGGACAACGCTGCGGTGTTCGGCCGGTACCTGGCCGAACTGCGCGCGGGCCGTCCGGCCGGGCTGGCCGCCCCCAGCCTGTACACCCGCTACCACGCCACCGTGGACTGGCACGGGTACCTGGTGGTGGCGCTGAGCCAGTCCGGCGCCACGCCGGAGATCATCAGCACCTGCCGGGCGGTCCGGGCGGGCGGCGCCGTGGTACTTGGCATTACCAACGAGCCGCAGAGCCCGCTCGCGGACGCGGTGGACCTGCTGCTCAGCACCGATGCCGGGCCCGAGCGGGCGGTACCGGCCACCAAGACGGTGACCGCCCAGCTCGCGGTGCTGGCCACGGTCACCTCGGCGCTGCGAGCCGGGCCCATGCCCGACGGCACCCTGGACGGTCTGCCCGGCGCGGTGGCCACCGTGCTCGATGACCCCGGCCCGGTGCGGCAGCTCGCGGACCGCTGGCGAGACCTGGACCGGCTGGTGGTGGCGGGCCGCGGGCTCGCCTACGCCGCCGCGCTGGAGACCGCGCTCAAGGTGAAGGAGACCACCGGCATCCTGGCCGAGGGAATCTCCACGGCCGACCTGCTGCACGGGCCCATCGCCGCGGTGTACGCGGGCGCGCCCGTGCTCCTCGTGGACGGCGGCGGCCCGGCCGACACCGACCTGGCGGAACTGCGCGCGCTGCTTGACAGCCACCAGGCGCAGTCGGCTTCCCTGCCGGTGCCTCCCGGGCTGCCCGAAGCCGTGCACGTGATCGCCGCGATCACCCGCGGGCAGCAGCTCGCCTGCGAGCTGGCCCGGGCGCGGGGCATCAACCCCGACGCTCCCGCGCACCTGAGCAAGGTGACCGCCACAACCTGAGCCACTGCCCGCCCGGGGCGCTACCGCGCGCCCCCGGTCAGGCGCACTTGGTGGTCACATAGAGGATGAGCTGCTTGAGCGCCTTGCCCGCCGGGCCGGAACTGGTCAGCGAGCCGATCTGCTGCTCGATCTGGCTGAGCGAATGGGAACCCCCATTCACGAGGGAGGAGGCCAGCTGCTGATACGCCGAACCGATGCTCCGCAGTTCCTGCCCGGCCTGCGGCGGCGCCTCCGCCGCCAGCCTGGTGTAGTAGGCCGCCACCTGGTTGAGGTACCGGCCGTCGTGCTGCTCCATCGTGGCGACGCTGCCGGAACCGGCCGCCGGAAGCGGCATGTTGGTGCCGAGGTTCTTGAAGTCGGTACAGAAGTTGCCGGTGAGCTTCCCGTTATGGGCGGAGGCATTACCGGCCGAGGGGGCCGACCCGCCGGACGGCGCGCCGGCCGCGCTGGGCGATGACCCGCCGGCCGAGCCGCAGCCCGCCAGCGCTGCGCAGGACAGGACGAGGGCTGCGGCACCGGGGACTGCCCAGCGGGCAGTTCTGCGTGCGGGCATGGGGTGTGCTCCCATGATTCTGGAGGTGTCGGGGTGAGGCCGGCCCGGCCGAGGCTATCGCGCCCGGTGTTCGCCTTGCTGGCGTTCGTGTGCGCCCTCGTCCTGGTCGACACCGTTTTCTTTACCGCACTTACCCCGCTGCTCCCGCACTACGTCGCGACCGCGGGCCTGACCAAGGCGGGCGCCGGGATCCTGGTCGCTGCCTACCCGGCGGGAACCCTGGTGGGCGCGCTGCCGGGCGGGGTGCTGGCGGCGCGCCTGGGCTACCGCCCGACGGTCCTGCTCGGGCTGGCGCTGATGAGCGCGTCCACCCTGGTGTTCGGCTTCGCGACGAACCCGGCCGTGCTGGACCTGGCGCGCTTCGTCCAGGGCCTGGGCGGCGCCTGCACCTGGGCCGCGGGCCTGGCCTGGCTGGCCACGGCCTCGCCGGATGAACGGCGCGGGGAGGTGCTCGGCACAGCGCTCGGGGCGGCGGTGGTCGGCGCGCTGTTCGGCCCGCTCGTCGGGATCGTGGCCGACCAGGTGGGGACCGGGCCCGCGTTCGCGGGGGCGGCCGTGGCCGGCGGGATCCTGATAATGCTGACGTTCGCCGTGACCGCCCCGCCCGCTGTGCCGGCACAGCCGCTGCGCGCGGCCTGGCCCGCGTTCCGGGACCGGCAGGTCGGCGCGGGCATGTGGCTGACGTTGCTGCCTGGCTTTGCCTTCGGCGTGATGGACGTGCTCGCGCCGCTGCGGCTGAGCCAGCTTGGCGCCTCGGCCGCGGTGATCGGGGGGACGTTCCTGTTCGCCGCGGCCATCGAGTCGGGCATCCAGCCGCTGACGGGTCGGCTCTCGGACCGCAGGGGGGCGCTGCTGCCGGTCCGGATCGCGCTGGCCGGGGCGGTGGTGGTCACCCTGCTGACGCCGGTGCTGCCGTCGGAGTACCTGCTGGTGGTGCTGCTCGCCGTCGGCTTGCCCAGCTACGGCGCCCTGTTCGCGCCGGCCACCGCGCTGCTGTCGGCGGGGGCGGACCGGATGGGGCTGCACCAGGGCCTCGCCTTCGGTTTGGCCAACCTGGCCTGGGCGACCGGGCAGGCGGTCGCGGCATCGCTGAGCGGCGCGCTGGCCCAGGCAACCTCTGATCTCGTGCCGTACGCTCTGCTCGCCGCGATCTTGCTCGGCACGCTGGCCGCCGCCCAGCGCAGGGCCGGTTCCGGCGGCTGACCGCACCCGCACGCCCGGGCGACTTCGTCGCTAGCCGCCGTATCCAGCAGGCTGGCCCGCGCCCTTCCCGGTCGTCTGCGCACGCCGACCCCACAGCAGCCCGGACATCCGCATCACCAAAGTCGCCGAGTGACCACACGCCACGTCTGTTGTGTGTGCGGGCCGCGCTACCCGATGAGCTTCTCTGTTGTCCCGCCAGTCGGTGTGGGCCCGGTGCCGGTGACAGTGGTATTGCCGCTGTTGGTCAACGCCTCGCCATCCGGCCGACATGCCGGCCGATTAACGGACACGTGTTTCGTTAAGTAACCGATAGCATACAATAAGTTACGAGATCTCGGTTCCTCCCGGCTTCGGGACACCGGCATCGGGCGCGGACGCGGTTGCCCGCGCCCGCGCCCAGAGCCCGCTAGCCGGTGAAGCCGTCGAACACGTGGCTGAACGCCCAGGTGGGCTGCTTGATCCCGGAGCAGGAGTTGCTGTCGATGGTGCCGGGGCAGCCGCCGTTGTCCCGCTGGATCGCCCAGATGGAAATCTCCGGCAGCCCATGGGAGCGCGCGAAGCTGGCAATCGCCCGTGCATCTGGCAGGTAGGTGACCTCGGTCTTCTTCGGGTAGTCGTCGATGCCCGGCAGGATCGTAAGGCCCTCAATCGACCACAGCTTGCGCTGACTCAGGTGCGGGTATAGCTGGGCGAGTTGCGCGTGCGTGCGGTTCAGCGCCTTGATGGCCGCCTTGCCCATCTCGATGCCCGTCTGGCTGGCCTTGATGTAGTAGTCGAACGTCATGATGTTCACGGTGAACCGCACCCCGTGCGCGGCCGCGCTCTTGATCACGTTGAAGCAGTTGCCGGGCAGGCCCCACGGTTCGACACCGATCGTGAACACGATCTGAACCGTGCGGTGCGTCCGGGCGGCCCACTTCTGCAGCATCGCGATGGCCTCGCTGCGCCGTTCGATGCCCGCCTTGTTGTTCAGCGAATTCGCCTCCACGTCCATGTCCAAGCGGGTCACCCCGTAGGTGGTCACCACGGACTCGTAGGCCTTGGCGATCTTCGGCACGCTGGTGCAGGAATCGGCGATCTCGGTGCCGCCCTGGTCAGCGCTGAACCCGCCGAACGACGGGACCACGTCCCCGCCTATGGCGCGCAGCTCGCGGACCTGGTGCACATAGCGGCCGCCGGGCTTGACCACCTGCCGCAGGTCACCGTTCCAGGCGACCTGGCACGACCCCTTCTTGGGTGTCTGCAGGAAGGCGAGGGTCAGGTAGTGGGCGCCGGACTTGCGGGCGATGGCGGGGATGTTGTTCCTGGTCCAGGTCTCGAAGTAGGGCGCGTACACGTGCCGCGGGATGAGGTTCTGACCATGGTGCGCGGCAGGCGCGGAGCGGGCGGCCGCCGCGGCCACGCCAGCGCCAGCGCCGAGGGCGACGGTGAGCGGAACGCACAGCCCGATGGCCAGGGCCGTTCGCGGGCGGAGCGGGATGCGCTTCATGCGGATCGGGTCCTCCTGCCTTGGGGGCGTCACAGCGACGGCGGGCGCGGCTCTGAGCGCGACTGCCGGGCCAAGTTTGTTAGGACAGTATCCTTACTATTAGTCCGCTACAAGGCCATGACGCCGTGACCCGGCCTGATGGCACCCGGGCTGCCCCGCTATGACATCCCGGCACACACCGGCGACGCGCCCGCACGCTCGCCAGCGGCGACCCCCACCCGCGCCCCGGCGCGGCCAGGCCCGGTTCGGATCGCGATGAATGTGACGTTCATCGTCATCTTTGGTGATGAGCGTGGCATTCATCGCTTTCCCGGTCCGCGGGAGGGCCGGGGAACGGCCAGGGCCGCGGCGCGCGTCCGCGTCAGGTGACCAAGGCGATCTTGCCGGTGGTGTGGCCGTCCAGGATCGCGCGGTGCGCGGCGGCGGCCTCGGCGAGCGGGAAGGTCTGGGAGACCAGCACGCGCAGCTTCCCGTCCTGGGCGAGCGTGGCCAGTTCCAGCCGGGCGCGCTCGCGGATCTCGGTGCCCGGATCCGCGCCGGGCGCACCGCCGAGCACCTTGATCCCTGCCTGCAGCCCCCGCCGGACCGCCACGATCGTGGCGATCCGGGCCTTGTCCGGGACCCCGCCCATGGACACGGCCCAGGCCTCGTCGGTTCCGACCAGGTCAAGGGCCGCCTCGACCCCGCCGGGAGCCGCGACAGCGACCCGGTCCGCCAGGCCCGGGCCGTAGGCCACCGGGATGGCGCCGAGGTCCTTCAGCAGTTCGTGCCGCGCGGGGCTGGCCGTGGCCACGACCCTCGCCCCGCGAATGACCGCGAGCTGGACCGCCATCAGGCCCACGCCGCCGCTGCCGGCGTGGATGAGCACGGTATCGCCCGGGCCCACATCCGTCGCAGCCAGCAGATGCCACGCGGTGACCCCGGTCAGCATCAGCCCCGCGGCCTGCGGCCAGTCCAGCGGGCCGGGCTTGGGGACGATCGCCTGGGCCGGCACCACCAGTTCGGTGGCGTAAGCGCCGGGTGCGCGGAAGGCGATGACCTCGTCGCCGACGCCGATCGGGCCCGCCGGGCCAACCGCGCCGGGCCCCACCGCGGTCACCACCCCGGCGGCCTCGGCGCCCAGGCGGATCGGCAGCCGGGCGGGGTCAGCACCGAACGCCCCGCTGTAGGACTTGACGTCCACCGGGTTGACGCCGGCCGCCCTGACCTCGATCCGGGCCTCGCCCGGGCCGGGGTCAGCGACCGGCTCGTCAACGACGGACAGAACCTCGGGGCCGCCGTACGCGGCGGCGATCACGACAAGCGCCACATCGCGCGCAACATCCCCGCCGCGGCCGCGCATTCCCGCCGCCGCTGGCTTCCGCGGCCGCACCGGATTCCCTGTGGCTCAGCGGAGCGTGATCACGTTGGCGGTGATCAGGGCGGCGGCGTCCGAGGCCAGGTAGGCGATCACCTCGGCGACCTCCTCCGGGGCGGCGATATGGAACATGGTGGGGTCGTCCGCGACCAGCTTGCGGACCGCGTCGTTGACCCAACCGGTGTCGGTGATCGGCGGGTGGACCATGTTCGCGGTCACGCCGTATTCGGCCAGTTCCATCGCCGCCGACATCGTGTAGCTGTCCTGTGCCGCCTTGGCCGCGCCGTAGGAGACCTCCCCGGGGAAGCCGATATCCCCGCCGGATGTGAGGCCGACGATCCGGCCCCAGGTCGCGCCGCGGGCGATGTGCCGCCGGGCGAACTCGGCGATCAGCAGGCCCGCGGCCATCGCATCCACGCTGAACTGCTGCAGCCAGGTGCCGGGGTTCACCGGTTGGACCGGCCGGCCGAACCCGTCGGTGTAGGCCGGCTGGAAGGTGTCGGCGACCCATCCGGACGCGTTGTTCACCAGGATGTCCACCGGGCCCAGTTGTTCCTCCGCCGCGTCGAACAGCGCGCCCGCAGTCGCCGGGTCGGACAGGTTGGCCTCCATGGCCAGCGCCCGCCCTCCCGAGGCCCGGATTCGGTCGGCCACCAGGGCGCCGCCCCGCGCCCGGTTGGCCCGGTACGCCGCGGGCAGGCCCGGGCCGGCCGGGTCGTCCACCCGCAGGTACGTGCACAGCACGGCGCAACCGCGCGCGGCCAGGGCCGCGGCGGCCGCCTCGCCGATGCCGTGGTTGGCGCCGGTCACTATCGCGGTGTGACCACCCGCAGGCCCACTGGTCACGTACCACCTCCTGGCTCCGCCCACATCGCGCTGCTGGCCCGGCCGGCCAGCCGCCCGCGGCAGCCGACCGTAGCCGGCTCATCGGCCGTTGCCTACCGGTTAGCGCCCGGCCGACCTGCCGAGGCCCGGGGACCGTTCACGTAACCGTCCAGGCTGCCCACGGCGCGCCCGTGGGCAGCCAAGAGTCGGTTCCTCCCACGGCCGGGCTCTTTACCTCTAAAAGAGGGTCTTTACCTGTAAAAGAAGTGGCGCCCTGCCGCGTCCAATACGTGGAACACCCTCGCGCGGCAGCAGCCGCTTCGCGAGGAGACCCATGGCACCGAGGGAGAGTCGTCACCAAGATGGCACGTCACGCACCATTGCCGTCAGCGCGCTTGCTGGTCAGGTGGCTGTTTACCGGCGCGATACTGTGCTGGCCGCTGGGAGCCTTCGGCGGCTGGTGGCGCTGGCTGGCTGAGGCCGCGTGGCTCAGTGCCGCGTTGGCTTGCTGGGCCGCCTCCCGGTGGCAGTCGCGCGAGCTGGCCGCGCCGCGCGTCGCGTCGCAGCCTGCGGCCCGGCTCCATGCCGTTGGCTTCATGAGCCAATTGCCAGACCGCCCACTCGTCCCGGACGGGTGGACCGATGAGAGCGGATTTCACGAGCACGTGGTGGCAGCCATCTCCGCGCCGCTCGCATCCACGCGGTAGCGGGCCGCCCGGCAGGGCATCGCGCGCATTTCACCTGTGAGCGTGTAGCCTTGACAACTGTCAGAGAAGCGCCTGACCAGGGAGAATGAGCGACCTGCACCTCATCACCCATGCGGACAAGGTGTTCTTCGCCGAGCGGGGCGAGACCAAGGGCGACCTCGCCGAGCACTATTTGCGCGTCGCGGAGCCACTGCTACGGGCCATGGGCGGCCGCCCGGTGCTGCTGCAGCGCTTCCCCGACGGCGCGTCGGGGCCGTCGTTCTTCCAGAAGCGGGTGCCGAAGAACGCCCCGGAGTGGCTCCAGACGACGATCGTGTCCACCCCGAACGGCACCACCTCGCAGGCACTGGTCGCCGCCGACATCGACCACGTGCTGTGGGCGGTGAACCTGGGCTGCCTGGGCTTCCACGTCTGGCCCTACCTGGCCGACGACCCGGAGCACACCGACGAGCTGCGGATTGACCTGGATCCCTCCCCCGGGGTGGAGTTCGCCCACATCAGGCAGGCAGCGCACGAGGTGCACGGGCTCCTCACCGAACTGGGCATCACCGGGTACCCGAAGACGACCGGCAACCGCGGCGTGCACGTGTACATCCGGCTCCGGCCGCGCTGGGACTCCTACCAGGTGCGCGCCGCCGCCGTGGCGCTGGCCAGGGAACTGGAGCGGCGCAACCCGGACCTGATGACTGCCGCCTGGTGGAAGGAGGAGCGCGGCTCCCGGGTCTTCATCGACTTCAACCAGAACGCCCCACACAAGACGGTGTTCGGCGCATGGTCGGTGCGCGCCCGCCCGGGCGCGCAGGTGTCCACGCCGCTGGCGTGGGAGGAGATCGACGCTATCCACCCCGACCAGTTCACCATCGCCACCCTGCCGGCCAGGCTGGAGTCGGCCGGCGACCCGTGGCGGCCGATGAACGACGATCCGCAAGACCTCTCGCCGCTGCTCGGCCTGGCCGCTCGCGACGAGGCGGCCGGGCTGCCCGACGCGCCCTGGCCGCCGGTCTACCCCAAGCAGCCGGGCGAGCTGTCCCGTGTTGCGCCAAGCCGCGCCAAGAAGCCCTGACCGCGCCTTTTCATGATGAACGCATCGTTTGCGACGGCTCTGGCCGGCTGGAAGGCGAGCGGCAAGAACCGGCTCGGGTGGACATTAGTGCCGAACGCAGCGGACGTGGATAGCGCCGAATCCATGCGCATCGCCGCCGGGGTGCTCGACGCGCTCGGCGTGTCCCGCGAGGTGACCTCGGCCGTGCCCAAGGACCCTGGCGGCCCGCTTGAACAGGCGGTCTGTGACCATTTGCGCGATGTCCTGCCCGGCTACCGCACCGGCAGGGACTGGCTGATCGGCCGGAGCAAGCTGATCACCGGCTTCGACCAGTACGCGCATCTCAAGGAGGTGGACGCGCTCGTCCGGGCCAGCCCGCAGCTGCGCATATCGCTGGGCATGGACTACCTGATCAAGCCGGATGTCACGGTGGGCCTGGCCGGGGTTCGCACCGGCTCTGGCCTGCCGCCGCTGCACGCGGCCATCTCCTGCAAGTGGACCATCCGGTCGGACCGGGTGCAGAACATCAGGCACGAGTGCCTGCAGATGATCAGGCACCGGCGTGGCAGGCAGCCGCACCTGGTCACGGTGACCGCGGAGCCGCTGCCGAGCAGGCTGGCGTCCATCGCCCGCGGCACCGGCGAGGTGGATGCCGTGTACCACATCGCCTACGACGCGATGGATGCCAGCGTGGCCGGGCACGCGAACGCCGAGCAGCGGGATGCCTGGCGCGAGGTGACCAGGCAGCGCCGGGTGCTCAGCTACGAGACGCTCGCGGAAACCCTCGCGTCACAGTGAGCGCACGGACGTATTCCGTGGGTCGGCAGCCCGCGCTGCCGGCGTGTTCCACCGCCCGCTGTCCGGGGGTGCGGGCAGAATCAGCCAGAAGACGGGCGCGGGAGGGAACGTGGGGCATAGCGGCTTTCCTGGAGGGCCCGTGGCGCATGCTGACTTCCCGGCGCTTACCTCGCTGGAGATCTGTGCCGGTGCGGGCGGCCAGGCACTCGGCCTGGAACAGGCCGGGTTCAGCCATGAGGCCGTCGTCGAACTGGATGCCGACGCGTGCGCGACGCTGCGCTACAACAGGCAGTGGAAGGTCATCGAGGGCGACGTGGCGAACGTGGACGGGCGCGCCTTTGCCGGGTTGGACCTGTTCGCTGGCGGGGTGCCCTGCCCGCCGTTCTCGATCGCGGGAAGGCAACTCGGCTCCGACGACGAGCGGGACCTGTTCCCCCAGGCGCTGCGGCTGATCGAGGAGATCGGCCCGCGCGCGGTGCTGCTCGAGAACGTCCGCGGGCTGGGCACCCGGAGGTTCGAGGGGTACCGCGCCCAGGTGCTCGGACGGCTCCGCGCGCTTGGCTTCCAGACCTGGTGGGACCTGGTGCACGCGAGCGATCACGGGGTCTCCCAGTTGCGGCCGCGGTTCGTGCTCGTGGCAATGCGCTCGCCGTGGGCGGAGTGGTTCCGCTGGCCGCAGCCGCAGGCCACGCCGCCGCCCACCGTCGGCGAGGCCCTGGGCGACCTGATGGCCTCCCGTGGCTGGCCGGGTGCGGCCGCCTGGGCGCGGCGGGCCGCTGGGATCGCACCGACCATCGTGGGCGGCAGCAAGAAGCACGGCGGCCCTGACCTGGGCCCGACCCGGGCCCGGGCGGCCTGGGCCGCGATGGGCGTGGACGGGCTCGGTATCGCCGACGAGGTACCCGGGCCCGGCTTCCCCGTGGGCAAGCCGCCGAAGCTGACCGTGGCCATGGTGGCCCGGCTGCAGGGCTTCCCCGGGGACTGGACGATCACGGGCCGGAAGACCGCCGCCTACCGGCAGGTCGGCAACGCGTTCCCGCCGCCCGTGGCCAGGGCGCTCGGCACCGCGATCGCCGCCGCCCTGAACGCCGCACCGCCCGGATAAGGGCCGCCAGATCAGCAGCAATAAGCGTGACCCCTAGGACATCCGGGCTATTTCGCGCATCTTGTTGGTGGCGTCGAGCGCGGCGACCTTGTACGACTCGGCCAGCGTCGGGTAGTTGAACACGGCATCGACCAGGTAGTCCACGGTGCCGCCGCAGCCCATCACGGCCTGGCCGATGTGCACGAGCTCGGTCGCGCCGGTGCCGAACACATGTACGCCGAGCAGGGTGCGGTCCTCCAGCGAGACCAGCAGCTTGAGCACCCCGTAGGAGTCACCGATGATCTGGCCGCGGGCAAGTTCCCGGTACCGTGACACACCCACCTCGAACGGAATGTTGTCCTTGGTGAGCTCTTCCTCGGTGCGCCCGATGAAACTGATCTCCGGAATGCTGTAGATGCCGATCGGCTGGTGTTTCCCGATCGCGTGGATCGGCTCGCCACACGCGTGGTGCGCGGCAATCCTGCCCTGCTCCATGGAGGTGGCCGCGAGGGCCGGGAAGCCGATGATGTCGCCGACCGCGTAGATGTGCGGCACTTCGGTGCGGAAGAACTCGTCCACCACGATCCGGCCGCGCTTGTCGGCGGACAGGCCGGCCGCGTCCAGGTGCAGATCGTCGCTTGCGCCCTGACGGCCGGCCGAATACATGACGGTGTCGGCGAGGATCTTCTTACCGCTGTGCAGGATGGCGATGGCGCCTTCGGGCCTGGCCTCCACCGAGGCCACGGTCTCACCGAACCGGAAGGTGACCGCGAGGTCGCGCAAGTGGTACTTGAGCGCCTCGACGACCTCAATATCGCAGAACTCCAGCATCCGGTCCCGTTGCTCGACCACGGTGACCTTGGTGCCCAGGGCGGCGAACATGGACGCGTACTCGATGCCGATCACGCCGGCGCCCGCGACGACCATGGACCGCGGCACCTGCTGCAGGTGGACGATCCCGTCCGAGTCGATCACCGTACGCTCGTCAAAGTCCACGCTGGCGGGCCGGGCCGGGCGGGTACCGGTGGCGATCACGATCTTCTCCGCGGTGGCCCGGCGCGTCCGGCCGTCGCCGTCGTCGACCTCCACCGTGTTCGCGTCGATGAAGTACCCGGTGCCGGTCAGGTTCACGACCCGGTTTCTGGCCAACTGGCTGCGCACCACGTCGATCTCGCGGCCCACCACGTGCTGGGTTCGTGCCGCCAGGTCCGCGATGGTGATCTCGTCCTTGACCCGGTAGCTCTGGCCGTACATCTCCCGCTGGTCAAGCCCGGTGAGGTAGAGGACCGCCTCGCGCAGCGTCTTGGACGGGATCGTGCCGGTGTTCAGGCACACCCCGCCGATCATGTTCTTGCGCTCGATGATGCCGACCCGGCGGCCCAGCTTGGCCGCTGCGATCGCGGCCTTCTGCCCGCCCGGTCCCGAGCCGATCACCAGTACATCGAAGTCGTACATATTCCCAGTGTGACGACGACAGGCCGGCTAATGGAAGGCTTGCCCGGCGGCGCGGTTATGATGCGAGGACGCCGGATGAAGCTCCGGCGGGCTCGCCGCCCGAACCTGTTCGCCAGCTACGGCTGGCTGCTGCTCGTCTTCGTCGCGGTCAGCGCGGTCACCGGGGCCGGGGTGATCGCGGTACTACTCCTGGTCAAGCTGGTCGCGAAACTGATCGGCGTGTGGCCGGTGGCCGCCGCGTTCAAGCTGCCGCGCCGGGAGCGCACCTACACCACGCTGCTGATGGCCACCGGGCTCACGTTCGGCTCTATCGCCGCGCTGTTCGGGCTGACACACCACCTGATCACCCAGGCCCAGTACACCGAACTGGTGACGGTCGTGATCCTCTCGGCGTTCGTGCCGACGCTGATCGCCCAGCAACTGTTCCGGCCGGCCCTCGTGGACAGCGACGAAGAGGAGGCCCTGGGCGAGGAGGACATCTCGATCGTCCGCCACAAGCCGGGGCTATCGTCTAGCCATGATCAACCGCTGGGCCCACGAGATTGAGGCGGATCTGGCCGGCCGCCCCGCGCTGCTGCAGGATGCCTGCTCGCGGGCGCTGGCCTACCTGGGCGGGCTGGCCGACCGGCCGGTGGCGCCCGCCGCCACGGACGTTGCGGCGCTGGACCGGCTGGACGTAGCCCTGCCAGGGGCGGGCCAGGACGCCGCCTCGGTGCTGGCCCTGCTCGACGGCTACGGCTCACCGGGCACCGTCGCCAGCGGCGGGCCGCGGTACTTCGGCTTCGTCACCGGCGGGGCACTGCCGATCGCACAGGCGGCGGCCTGGCTGACCGCGGCATGGGACCAGAACGCGGCGCTGTCGGTCATGTCGCCCACCGCGTCGGTGCTCAACCGGGTGGCGCTGCGCTGGGTCACCGAACTGCTCGGGCTGCCCGAGGGCACCGGCGGCGGTTTCGTCACCGGTGCCACCATGGCCAACGCGGCCTGCCTGGCCGCGGCCAGGGATGCGGTGCTGGCCGGGCATGGCTGGGACGCAGCCGGCCAGGGCCTGGTCGGCGCACCGCCGGTCACCGTGGTGGCCGGGGCGCAGGCACACACCACCGTCCGCAAGGCGCTCGGCCTGGTGGGCCTTGGCCGGGACCGGGCCCTGCTGCTGCCGGCCGACGGCCAGGGCAGGATCGTGCCGCGGGGCCTGCCCGCGCTGACCGGCCCCGCGCTTGTCTGCCTACAGGCGGGCAACGTGAACACCGGGGCCAGCGACCCGTTCGGCCCGCTGATCGACTGGGCCCACGACAACGGCGCCTGGGTGCACGTGGACGGCGCGTTCGGGCTGTGGGCGGCGGCCTCGCCGGGCACCGCCGGCCAGGTCGCGGGCATCACGACCGCCGACTCCTGGGCGACCGACGCGCACAAGTGGCTGAACACGACCTACGACTGCGGTATCGCGCTGGTCGCCGATCCGCGGGCGCTGCGTTCGGCGATGGAGGCGGCCGCCGCCTATCTGCCCGAGGACGCCGCGCTGCTAGCCCCGACCCCACCACCCCCCCCCAAAACCCCCCCGCCCCCCACCCCCCCCCCGCCCCAACCCCCCACGCGCCCCCACCCCCCCCCCCCGCCCTCCCCCCCCACCCCCCCCGGCGCCCCGGCCCCCCCACA
>Ga0134126_10008268_pt1 | contig 13082 bp, 10 predicted proteins | sample KB31752_FD_96881 | JGI IMG/M metagenome (GOLD analysis project Ga0134126, IMG submission 96881) | Terrestrial soil microbial communities with excess Nitrogen fertilizer from Kellogg Biological Station, Michigan, USA - KB3-175-2 | ecosystem: Environmental > Terrestrial > Soil > Unclassified ...
CGCCAGCAGCACATCGGCGCTCGCGAGCAGACTGCGCAGCTGGGTGCGCTGGTTCAGCGGGTGGCGCCAGGGAAAATTCATCCGGTTGCCACCGTCGCATACCGGCGCCTGCAGGGTCTCGGCCAGCTCGATCAGATTCTTCAAGCCCTCAGGGGTGCGTGCCATCCGGTCTGCATACAGCACCGGATGCTCGGCATTGACCAGTTTCTCGGCGATCTCCTCGACGACTGCTTCCTCCGCCGCCGGCGGAGAGATGCGCGGCAGCTTCGGGATGAGCGGACGGTTGCCGCCGGGTATCTCGTCCTCCTGCATGTTCGTGTCCACGGCCAGCAGGACCGGTCCATAGGGCGGCGTCATTGCGAATTTGTACGCACGGGTCGCCGACTCGCCGAAATGCCCCAACGAACCCGGGGTGGAGTCCCACTTGGTGTAATCCCGAACCATTGCGGGAGCATCCGTGCCGCTGTGGTCCCATTTGTCGCCTCCACCGCGCCGTAGGGCGTCGAGCGAGGCCGACGTGATCATGAAGATGGGCACGCGATCGGCGTAGGCGTTGTAGATCGCCATGCTGGCATGCTGCAGACCCACCACGCCGTGCATGCCGCAGGCCATCGGCTTGCCTTCGATCTTGGCATAGCCATGACACATCGCCACCGACGCCTCTTCATGCAGGGTCAGCAGAGAGCGCATCTTGGGCTCGGTCACCATGCCGTAGTTTAGGATCGACTCGTGCAGGCCCATGAACGTATTGCCGGGCGTGGCGGCGAAGTATTCGATGCCCAGACCACGCAGCACGTCGGTCATGTAGTCGCCGCCGCAGCTGGAGAAGGTCAGTTCCCGCTGCTCGGCCTTGTAGGCCGGCGGAGTCGAAGACGGATCGCGCGTTTGCGCGTGGGCCTCGCCGGCCGAGGTCTGGGCCGACGCGAGCAGCGGTGCCGCCGCGGCCGCCACCATGCCGCCCAGGGCAGCTCCGGCCAGAAGCTGGCGCCGCGTAACGTCAGTAACCTTCTCCGAATCGTCAGCCATTGCAATCTCCTGTTACGCGAGCCAGCGGGGACGCAACGCCCACTATAAATCTGAAACCCCGCACGAGGTAGGTGCAGCGCAGCCGCGACCGGCGCGCCCTTACGGCGAGGATTTGTACGTGCTCTTTGCGCTCTCGAGGATCTTCTGAAACGCAGCAATCCCTTGCGGGTTCGGTGCATCCAGTACGAAGGTACGCACATAGGCGTACAGCTCGAGCGCATCCGCATCGCTCAGGGCGCTGGCGGGAAAGCTCGGCATGCTCGTCGAGGGTAAGAGAGGTCTGTCATTGGCGCGCAGACGCAGGAACGCCACGAACGTCTGGGCATTTGCGAGGATGGGGCTGCCCACCAGATGCGGCGCGCGGCCGGTCTGGCCGTTGAAGCCGTGACAGCCATAACAGCCGTTGACGAAATATAGTTGCTGACCGCGCCCCTCAGCACTGCTCTGCGTCTGCCCGAGCGCGCAGGCCATGAAGATCAGCGCCGCACTGGCCAGCGCGCCGACCGCCGCAGTCTTCCAGCATTGCCCAGGCGTCGTCACGGGTCATTCCTCATCGAGGTTGAGTGATCACGTCGATCATGTATGGCTCGCCGCGCTTGACGGAGCTCACGCCGCGCTCATAAGCGGCCGCGAGCAGGCCCGGCTGCTCGATGGGCCCCTCGCCCGCCATGCCGTAAGCGTCGGCCATTTTCCGGTAATCGATGTAAGGGTCACGAAGCGTCGAGCCGATGGACGCACGATCGGTGCCGCGGCCACGTGAGCCGGCCATGAACTCGAGGAACATCAATTCCTGATGCCAGGCGCGGTTGTTATGCATGATCGTCAGCAGCGGCAGGTGATGATGCACGGCCGTCCAGAGCATGCCGGGCTGATAATTGAGGTCGCCGTCGGTCTGGATGTTGATCACCAGGCGTCCGGTTCCGCGCGCCGCCAGCGCAGCGCCGGCGCACGCGCCCGCGCCGTACCCCATGCCACCGGCTCCTTGCCCACCGAGATAGCTGTACGGCTTGTCATGCTGCCAGAGCTGGTTGTTGTGCGAGCCGGAGAAGGCGCTCGGGCTCGCCAGGCACCAGTCCTCGTCCATGATGAGCGGCCAGAGATCGGCATAGACACGCGCGGTGCTGATCGGTGACTGATCCCAGCCGACCCGGGCTTTATCGATGGCCGCCTGTACGGCTCGCACCGCGGCGTCTCGATTGGCCGTCGCGTGCTTGTGACTGCGCTCGACGATCAGACGCTCGCGGCGGGCGCTCCTCAGCGAGCGCACGGCACTGATCAGCTCGGGCAGCGAGGCCTCCGCATCGACGTCGATGCGCCGGCCCTCGGGGCGCCGTGGCGCATTGCCTCGTGCGAATGGCGCCGTCGGATGATTGGCTCGTAGCCCCCCAAATCCGATGTCGGCGTGATCGCGCGCAGCGGCGATCGATGCCAGCGGCGGTCCGATGAGCTCGACGTCGGGCGAGCGCGTCTCCAGTCCCAGGGTGAAGTCGTAGGTCGTGCTCGCACCTGGGCCGCACAGCGGGTGGCCCTGTGGAAAGCTCATGGAACCGGCGGTCGCCTGGGTGCTCGTACAGGCACCCACCAGCTCGGCGAGCTCGATGGCCTGGCGCACGCCCTCGGGCGTGCGCAGGTTGCCCACCGCGATACGCGGGTTTGTAGCGGACAGCAAACGCTGCGCGAGCTCATGCGCCATCGTCGGATCGATGCTCGGGATGACCGGCGGCCGGTAGCGCGGCACGGCCAGGGAGCCGGCATCCTGCTTTTGCAAATTGGTGTCGATGACGACGAGGGTCGGGCCGGTCGGCGGCGTGATCGCCTGCCGATAGGCCTCCTGCAGGGCGTCGAGGCACTCCGCAAGCGTCTGCGGGTGCGCATCCCACTTGGTGAAGCTGCGCACGATCGCTCCCTCGTCATTCGCGGTCTGCGCCTGAATGAAGTCATCGTCGCGACCCGCGATGATCAGGATCGGAGTGCGGCTGCAATACGCCTGATACGTCGCCATGGCTCCATGCTGCAGCCCGATCGTCCCGTGCAGCATCACGCACATGGGCTTGCCGGTGGCTTTGCCATAGCCGTCCGCCATATCGACCGCGGTTTCTTCGTGCAACGCGGTGATCCACTCCGGCATGGTGTTGCGCGGGGTGCCGTAATTGACGACGGACTCCTGCAGACCCTCGAAGCTCGAGCCAGGATTGGCCGCGACGAACTCGATCCCGAGTTCTTTCAGGGTCTGCACCATCAGGTCGGAGCCTGGCCGAATGACGGTGGCCGCGGGCAGTGGCGGTGGGGAAACGTTGCCGGCGTCACGCGCGAGGCTCTGCGCGCTCGGCGCCGACGCGGACGCCGGCCCCGGCGTACCTGCCGCGGGGGCATCCGCTGCGTCAGCGCCGTGCACGACCGCGACGGGAACCGCGACCACGGCCGCCGCGGCACCCGTGGCCGCCCCCTTCAGGAACTGCCGGCGGTCCAGCGCCGGAGGCCCCTCTTTCTTGCTCATCTCAAAGCCCCCGCTACCCGCCCGAACGCTGCCCCAGCATATCCTCAGAAGCTCGTGCGCACTTCGAGGCCCACCTGCCTCGGATCGCTATAAAGGCCAGGACCGTTCAAATATACGGCGTTTGCGAGATTGGTTCCAAATACCGTCGTCGTCCAGTGGCCGACAGCCCAATCCAGGTAGGCGCTCCACACGGAATGTCCAGGCAAGAGGTAATAGTTGTCACTCTGAAACAGGCTTGCATAGCTCTTGCCCTGGTACGCGTACACGACGCGCGGCTGCAACGACTGGTTGCCGAGGGGAATCGTATATTGAATGGTCGCATGAGCGGAGAATACGGGTGCATACGGCAGCGACTCGCCGCTCAGATTCTCCAGGTACGGCAGATAGTTGGTACAGTTGCTGTTCGTCGCGTTGGGACTGACGCCGGGCGCGCACTGGTTCGTAATCCCGTAGGTTGACGGAAACTTGTAGGTTGCCGCGTCAATGAGCGGTCCCAGTATCGACTTGTTATAGGCGCCACTGAGCTCGACACTGAGGTTTCCCACGCGCGATTGCATCGAGGCCTCGATTCCCTTGATGATCGAGAAGGGGATATTCGACGCCGTCGACGCCGTCGCGTTGAGCGGGTTGAAGATGCTCTCGATCATGCCGTAGTACTGGGTGTAGTAGCCGCCGAGCTGTGTCAGCACGTGCCCGCCGGCCAGCCGGCCCTTCCATCCGAACTCGTAGTCGTGCGTGGTCTCCTTGTTGGCCGGCGGCGCATTTCCAAGGTTATTTTCGCCCGGCTTGTAGCCGCGCGCCCAGAAGGCATAAAAATACTGCCCCGGCAGCGGCGTCCAGTTGATTCCGACCTTGCCGGTTGGCGTGGGGCCGTCGCTCCAGCCGATCTGGTTATGCGTTTCGGCCGCGGGATACGGCGGCGGCCGCACGCTCTCCGAGCCTCCGAGATGGGAGGGCTCGCTGTCCCAATTCTCGCGCACTCCAATCTGCAGCTGCAGCGTCGGAGTGAAATTCCAGGTCATCTGGCCGAACACCCCCTCCGTGCGGATCCAGAGGAATTCGCGGTTCCATAAGCTGTAGGCCGGCGCGGCTGCGGAGTACGGCGGGCCGGAATTATGGCCGAAGCTGACGAACTCCTCGCGGTTGAAGGACCAGGCCGCACCGGTTATCCAGCTGAATTCGCCGGTCGTAGGCGAAAGCGCGTCGATTTCCTCGCTGTAGGTATGAACCGTCTGGCTGGCATCGGTGGAACCATAGTTCAGCGAGTCATTGGTCGAGTCACTATTCGTGTAGACGTTGATTTCCTGGTCGCCGCCGATCGAGCGCAACACGATGCCGCTCGGTAACGTGTAGCGCAGTTCCTCGCTGTAATAATCGATGCTCTGATCGGCCAGCAGATTGGTATTCCAGTTGTTCAGCACATACGGGGATCCGGAGTAACCCGGATAATAGATATTGTGGCAATTGGGGGCGGCCCCCTCCCCCCTCGGACAAGGCAGTCCGGGCAGCGGCGCGAAGGAGGCGATATTGGGCTGCGTGGGTATGCCCTGGGAGTCGTCGTAATCGATCTCGATCTTCGTGAGCGACTGGAAGCTGTCGGTGGGCTTCCAGAGCACGCTGAAGCGCCCGTCCCTGTTGTCGACATTACCCGGATCGATGATCGTCTTGTTCGACGTGCCGGCCGTGCCGGGCAGGAAATGTGGGCCGCCCAGGTAGGGGCCATCCATCTCTGCTCCTTCGTCGAAGAAGAAGCTGCCGCGCGTCTCCTCGTTGAACGCGAGACGCACCGCAAGCGTGTCGTTAACGGGCAGATTCACCGCACCCTGGAATCTCGTGTCGCTGTAAGTAGCCACCAGGGCGTCTACATAGCCATTCACGCCCCTGAAGTTGGGATTCTGCGAGGTAACCTCGATCGCTCCGCCGGTCGAATTGACGCCGGCGAAGGTGCCTTGCGGGCCACGCAGCACCTCGACGTCCGCAATGTCGTAATAGGGCGCATTGAGGCCCACGCCGTTTTCATTGTTGGACAAGCCGTCGTGCACCATGGCGATGCCATTCTGGCCGTCGCCACCCACCGGCGAGATGCCGATACCGCGGATGTTTACATCCTGGGTGGTGCCGCCTTTTGTCACCGTTAGATTTGGCGCGATCTCCTGCAGATTCTGCACGTTGGTGATCTGCTGCGAGGCCAGCGTGTCGCCCGAAACGGCCACGACTGAAATCGGCGTCGTCTGCACATCGGTCGCGCGGCGCTCGGCGGTGACCACCACCTCCTGAAGCACGCCCGCGGTAGCGCTGGTCTGCGCTGCTGTCGTCGCGTCAGGCACCGCCGGGTCCGCGGCGGGAGCGCCAGCAGCAGCCGCGACGAACGCCGACGGGTCGTTCGCAGGAGGGTCGGATGCACCCGCACGCGGATCGGATGGCGTACTCGCGCCGGCCGAACTGGTGCGCCGGGAGCTTGCGACGGCGGAATTAGTCCCGGCATTCAATCGCGAAAAATAGCCGATCGTGACGACGCCGGTGGCGGCAATGCGGTAGTTCAGGCCGGTCGATGTGAGCAGCATGGCCAGTGCGCGCGCGGCAGTGTATCGACCGTCGACTCCTGCAGTCGTCCAGCGGGAAACCTGGTCCGCGGCGCTGATCACCTGCAAATCCGCCTGCCTCGAGAAGCGCACCAACGCCGTCGGCAGGTCGGATGCGGGTATGTGAAAGTCCGTCATCGAGTCCAGGCCTGCCGCGCCTGCCTTTGGAATCATGGCTGCTGCGGCGAAAGCAAATACCAGAAGCAGAGCGATCCCATAACCTGCCGCCGGCCGGCTGGCCTTGCATGGACTCATTGCAGCACCCCCGTTATCTATTTCTGGCTGGTGTCGGCGCTCACAGAGCGCGCCACATTGTCACTTAGACGTTCGAGGGTCCGCCGGCGGACAGAATGTTTTCCGGACGGCGGCGATTTCAGCGCCGCGACAGTACGGTGATATCGGGATTGCTTTGATCAAGGGAGACCTGGAACACGCTCGGCAGGCTGGCAATCCAATCATCGATGGATCGCAGGAAGACCGTACCTGTGAATCGCTGTGCTGCAATTGATGGGTCTGCGATCACCAGAGGCCGGGCGGTATAGCGGTTGATTGCCTCAATGACATCGCCGAGCGAAGCATCGGCGAATTCGAGCCGGCCTTCTCGCCACGCGATCGCGCTATCCTTGTCGATCAGAAAAAAATGCACCAGGCCGCTCGCTGCGACGGTAAGCTTCTCGCCTGCCTTGAGCTCAAACACTGCTCGATCGCTGCGCGCGCGTGGCTGCCGAGGCGCGTGCGGCAGGCTTGCATCAGCACTGTCACCGTCCACTGACACGTCGACCGTGCCTTCGACGACGCTCACCGCAACCTGCCGGCTGTTCTTGACGATGTCGAAGGCGGTACCGGTCGCCACGACCTGCACGTTGGCGGCGGTGACCACGAACGGCCATGATGCGTTGTGCTTGTCCTGAAAGTAGGCCTCGCCGCTCAGGAGCGCCAGCAGCCTTTCGTCACGATTGTATTTGACCTCAATGGCCGAACGGCCGGCCAGATCCACCTGGGAGCCGTCTCTCAGCACGACCGTTCGTTGCCGTGCTGGCGCTGCCGACAGCGTCTCGGGCCGATTCGGCGCGTGATGTCCGAACAGCTCGAACATGCAAAACACACCCGCCGCCACGATGAAGCCCAGCGCCGGTAGCGCATGCGCCATTTTTATGCGGGTGAACTGCATGCGCCGCCACAGCGGCCATCGACTACCACGAGCCCGATCGATTTTGTCGGGCCGGGTGTCGGAGGCGAGCAGCGCCATCACCGCCTGGGCCGAAGGCGGGTGGGCTTTGGCAGCGCCCCACAGGGCCTCCAGCCGCTCGAAGGCCCGCGTTGCATCCTGACTGGATTCGCACCACTGGCTCCACGCTCTGACGTCTTCCTCGGAGGGCGTGGAGCACGACAGGTGGATCAGCCACTCAGCCGCCTCGCGCAGTCGTTCATCGTCTGACCTGGAGCTATTCATCTCGGAAGGCCGTGGCGCTCGCCTGACGCGGCGATTGCCCGACAAGTCGCAAACGACAGTACGTCAGGGCATCCGCGATATAGCGTCGTACGGTTCGATCCGTCTTGCCTAGTGACGCCGCGATCTGCAAAGTCGACAGACCTTGAATTCGATTCATGACGACAGCCTGACGGTAGTGTCGCGGCAGCTCTCCGAGGCTTTCCCAAAAGCGGCCTGCCTGCTCGGCTGCTTCGACCTCCTGCTCGACGCGATCGGAATGATCCTCGTCGACGAAGAAATTCAGCACGTCGGCGCGACGTTTGGTGCCGCGTGATCTGATTCGATCGATTGCCAGGTTGGCGGCGATTTTGAACAAATAGGCCCGCAGGAAGCCGATCGTGTTCGGTCGCTCCAGCTCCAAAAGCCTCACATAGGCTTCCTGGGCAACGTCCTTTGCCTCCTGGCGGTGCCCCAGGCGCGCCTCGAGAAAACAGATCAACAGGTGGTTGTGCTCGCGGAAGAGCTGCTCGATTGCGCCGCTGCCTGCATCGTCCCTGGCTATCGCCTCAAGCTGGCCAGCCCTGGGACTCATTCCTCTGATTCTTCCGATTCTTCTAGTTCTTCTGGCGCGTTCACAGGTCTGGCACCACCCGTTGCACAACCGGCCCCATCAACCTAAACGTTTGAACCTCCCGAGTCGGACATCAATTCCAACATTTTTCCTACGGGGAGGGGAAACCCTCCGTCCGCCCGGAGCCCAGTATGTCCGCGGGCGAATCGCACATGAGCGTGCAATTCTTCGCGCTCGGAAAGGTGTGAAAAGTTTTCAAAAACTGATCTTTCATCTTGTCGCGAAACGCCGGAAACAGGGCATCCGGGTTTCCTTCCGCACTGTCGGGTACATGATAGATCTTCGCCATGTCACCCACGCCACGCGAGCCGGGCAAAAAGAATGGCACCGAGCCCGCTGGAAGGCCTTCGGAATTGGGCAGGCATGATGGGTTGGCGGCGACGCCAACCGGCTCCGTGGAAGACCTCAGGTAGGCGTTGGCGTAAACGTACGGCCGCGTAAGGTAGGCGGGGTCGTGCATGATGAAAACGGCTGTCAGAAAGCCATTGTCGTGCGGGATGAACATGCTGGTCATCGTCGCCTGATCGCTGCTGTACGCCACGCCGCGGCGCATGGCCGTCGTCTTCATGTTCGTCGTCTCTGCGATGAGCACATCGCCCGCCCAGTGGCCGACCGTGAAACCACCCTCGGGGTGATCTGCGTATTTGGAGGGCTGCGGCATGCCATTCATCCAGATCGTCGTCAGCGGGTGACTGCCACCTCCCGCCTCTTCCCAGGCAATGATCCTGGTCCCGGCATCCGTCCCTGGCGGGCCTCCCAGCACGGGCCAGAATCTCAGTGCCGCGATTCCCGCAGCGAGCTCGAACTGTGAGTAGAGCCGGCAGACATGATCCGGCACGCTGTCCAATGCTGCCGTATAGGCATATTCGCGGGCGTAGCCGGCCTTGCTGAGAGGAATTCCGGCCAGATCGCCCTCGACCGGGCCCCAGCCGCGCTCCTGGGCGGTCTGGGTGTCCACGGGAGCCCACGACCCCGATATATCGAATGGCTCCGGCGCGATCTGCGCCTGCGATCGCTCAGGCAAGGCAAACGAAGCAAGCATGAGCGCCGTAGCGAATGCCATACCACGCACGAATATTGCGCGCGCGGCGCAATGCGCCGCTCGCATTTGCCCACTATTGCTCGGCATGTCTGCCTCCTTACCAAATGGCCGAGCAGGCCGAAGGTTCCCAACCCGCGGCGCTTGGCTGCTGAAGAAACTGCGAGGTAGAGATGTACGGATAATACAAATAGACCGGATCCGTGATGTCGCTGGTGAGCATGATCAGTCGCGAGCCACTGCCGTCCTGAATGACGTCGTAGTACTCCAACAGCTTCGTGCTCTCGCTGTAGGGGATACCGTTCTTACGGATGTATCCCGCCTTCAGATTGGTGGTGATCACCTTCAGCTCGCCCCCTTGCGTCCTGCCGGGATTGAACTGATCGCTGCCCGGCGAACCACGCGCTCCCACCTGGTAGCGATGCCACTCGGCGAGCGAGTATCCCTGCCATGTCCTCGGGCCGTGCTCGGCGGCCGCCGATGCAGTGAAGCGAAACAGGCGCGTCTGCTCGCCCGCGTCCGTCTCCAGCTTCAGGGTTTGGTCATCCTGCCAGGTAATGTGCAGACGCTCCGGCAGGCGCATGAGCAGCGGTGCCCCATAGGACTTGCACTGCTGGCCCGCGGCCGTGTCCTTGGCCGGATCCCATGCATTCATGATCTGCATCGCGGCTGGCTTCAGGGGAACGCCATCGTGATCGCCGGGTCTCGGCGTGAGCATGCGGATTTCCCACTCGTAGGTGATCATCGATTCCCAATAGCCGGTGAGGTCGATGGGAGCGGCCGCTTTGGCGCTTGGCGTCGGGGCGCCCGGTCCTTCAGCTGCATCCTGTGCGTAAGCGCCCGTCAGCGCCGCCAGCGACACAAGCAGCGCAAGAGTGCCAACATGCATGATCCGCGCAGCTGGATTGAATTTGAAATTTCGCATCGTGCTCACCTGCTACGACTTCTTCCGGGTCTGCAGACTCTTGTAGATGGCCTCGATGAACATATTGGTTGTCCATGGACCAGTAGTTGCTCCGTACACCGGCTCAAACCCCAGGGCGGGATGCGCCGCCTCGATCTGCGCCAGACTCATGTGCTGCTTCATCATGTGCGCGACGGTATCGCGGATGATCACCATCATCTCCCGATAATCGATCACCTCCCAATCGTCGGCGACCCGTCCATGAGCCGATATGACATAGGTACCCGGGTCACCGAAGGTGAACGGTGCCGGACCAACCACCAGGTTCTCGAGATTGGTCAATGCAGCGATCTCACCGTCGATGCTGCCGCCATGAGCCAGATCGATGACGGGGAAGTGGTCCATATCCATGACGTCTCCGGCCATCACGACGTCCGAGCGGCGAAACAGCACGAAGCTGTCGGCATCGCTGCTGGCCGCGGGCTCGTCATAGATCAGGATCGGCTCCTCGTTGATGAGGACCCTGTAGGGACTCAAAGCCCTTGGGAAGGGATTGTTGGGTATGGCGGCGGAGGCGTATGCCGCAGGCAGACCCGTTGCACCGGTCATCCGCTGCGCTATGGCTTGTTTCGCGACGATCGTCGTCGCAGGAGCAGCGCCCATGACCGGATTATCGAAGCGCGTACCCACGGTGGAACCGGCCAGGGCCGCGTTGCCTCCCACCGTGTCCGCGTCTGCGTTGGTATCGACTATCATACGGATCGGCAGCGGCGATATCCGACGCACGAGCGCCCGCAGAGCGGCAGCGCCCGCGCCGGTTCCGGTGTTGACGACGAATACGCCGTCCTGGCCGACCTGAACGCCGACGTTTTCGCCGTCACCGCCGATCATGTAAAAGTGATCACGCAGATGCAGTACGGTCAGGTCACCGACCTGCGCCGTGCAGCGCGAAAACAGATCCGCCTGGCAGACCGGCAACTGCAGCGGAGGTGGCGCGGCAGCGCGAGGTTTTTCCGCAGCTCGCGCGGCGCCCACGCCAGGCAAAGTGAGTACGCCGAGAAAAAGCGAGGCGGCCATCTGCCTGACAACGCCGGACATTATTTTCGCCACGGCTTCACCCCCCGGAATCCTTCATGGTCTGTGCTATCGCAGACCTGCCGCTGACTTCGCCAAATATCCTACTCTTCCCGAACGCGCAGGGGTGCTTGCACTGTTGACGCCCGGGTACGGATGCGCAACGCGCCTTCCATGACCCTGCGATAGGTGGCAATTGATGGCTGGGGGACTAGGATTCGAACCTAGGTTAACGGAGTCAGAGTCCGCTGTCCTACCACTAGACGATCCCCCAGCAGTAGCGCTCCGGTACACCACACCGGCGAGGCCCGCCGGTGGGTGGCCGCGCTGGTGCAGTGTGCACTAGCGCTTGGAGTACTGCGGGCCGCGACGTGCCTTGCGACGACCGACCTTCTTGCGCTCCACCTCGCGCGCGTCGCGCGTGACGAAGCCCGCCTGCCGTAAGGGCTTGCGCAGCGTCTCATCGTAGCGGATCAACGCCCGGGCGATACCATGGCGGATCGCGCCGGCCTGGCCGGTGATGCCACCGCCATCCACGTGCGCCTGGATGTCGAACTTGTCCGCCAGCTGCACCGTCTCGAGCGGCTGACGCACGATCATGCGCCCGGTCTCGCGACCGAAGAATTCCTCGATTGGCCGCTCGTTGATGGTGATGCGGCCGGTGCCTGGCTGCAGATAGACGCGCGCCGTGGAAGTCTTGCGCCGTCCGGTGCCGTAATTCGCGTTCTCTCGCATATCCATCCTGCTGGCGAAATTTAGATCTGCAGCGGCTTGGGCTGCTGGGCGGTGTGCGGATGCTGGTCGCCGGCGAAAACGTGCAACTTGCGCAGCATGCGCCGACCGAGCGTGGTCTTGGGAAGCATCCCTTGGACTGCAAACTGCAGTGCCCGCTCCGGGTGCTCCTGCAGCAGCTTGCCGAGTGCAATCGACTTCAGGTTGCCCAGCCGACCGGTATGGTGATGGTAGAACTTGTCGTCGAGCTTGTTGCCGGTCACCGCGATCTTCTCGGCGTGCAGCACCACGATATGGTCGCCCATGTCGACGTGGGGGCTGTAGCTGGCCTTGTGCTTGCCCTTCAGGCGCAGCGCGATCTGTGAGGCGAGCCGCCCCAGGGTCTTGCCGCTGGCGTCAACAACGTACCAGTCAACCTGCGCCGTCGCGGGCTTTTCGAATTGCGTCTGCATGGTCCTAGAGGTCTCCAACCCGCGCTGCGGGCCGCCTTGCCGAAGGGCGCGGAAGTTTACTGAAGGGCCGCCGCCATTGCAAAAGCCGCTGCGGCCTCTCCTATATACTGCCCGCATGGCCCGACACGGTCTGCTCGATTCGCTGCTGACGCTCGCCGATGAGGGCCTGCGCACCCTGTTTGCGCCCTCGCCGAGCGGCCGCGCACTGCCCCTGCCGCCCGATCCGCCGATGACCGAGCCGGAAAAGCGCCATATTGCCGGGCTGATCCGCGTCGACCACGCCGGCGAAGTCGCCGCCCAGGGCCTCTATCGGGGGCAGGCCCTGCTGTCGCGTCATGATGCGACGCGGCAGCTACTGCGCCGGGCTGCCCGCGAAGAGGGTGATCATCTGGCCTGGTGCGAGCGGCGGCTCTCGGAGCTCGGCGCACGGCCGAGCTACCTGAATCCCGTGTGGTACGCCGGTTCGCTGGCCATTGGCGCCCTGGCTGGAGCGCTCGGGGACGAGCTCAGCCTGGGCTTCGTCAGCGAGACCGAGCGCCAGGTCGAGGGCCATCTGGCCGGGCATCTGGAGCGTCTGCCGGTGGCCGATGTGCGCAGCCGCCAGATCCTGCAGCAGATGAAGTCCGACGAGTTGGCCCACGGGCAGGCGGCCAGCACGCAGGGAGGCTCGGAGCTGCCGCCGCCCCTGCCCTGGCTCATGCGCTCGGTCGCCC
>Ga0134126_10008269_pt1 | contig 13082 bp, 10 predicted proteins | sample KB31752_FD_96881 | JGI IMG/M metagenome (GOLD analysis project Ga0134126, IMG submission 96881) | Terrestrial soil microbial communities with excess Nitrogen fertilizer from Kellogg Biological Station, Michigan, USA - KB3-175-2 | ecosystem: Environmental > Terrestrial > Soil > Unclassified ...
CACCACGCCGCTCGCCCATTGCTGGCACATCGCGATCTACCGGCCGCGCGAGCAGGCGGCGGCGTGACTTCGTCACCTCGCCCCGCTTGCGGGGAGAGGTCGGATTGCGAAGCAATCCGGGTGAGGGGGGACTCTCCGCGACTCCAACTCTCACCGCATCTGCGGAAGCGCCCCTCACCCCAAACCCTCTTCCCGCGAAGAGCGGGGCGAGGGAGTAGGACCTCCTCTCACACGGTAAAAATGCGCCCGGGATTGAGAATGTGATGCGGGTCGAGGGCGCGTTTCAAGGTGCGCATGGTCTCGATCTCTTCCTCGGTGCGGCTGAGTTTCAGGTACGGCCGCTTGAGCAGGCCGATGCCGTGCTCGGCCGAAATCGAGCCGGCAAAGTCGCCGGTGATCCCGTAGACAAGCTTGGTGATGTCCTCGCTCCGGTCTGCCGTCGCCGGATATCGAGCGTTGACATGCAGATTGCCGTCGCCGGCGTGGCCGAACACGATGGCATAGGCGTCCTCGTCGATCGTTTTCAGCTCCCGCTGGATCGTGTCGGCGAAGGCCTCCATCCTGTCGATGGCGAGGCTGATGTCGAAGCCGACACCGCTCGGGCCGATCGCGCGGCCGAGTTCGACCGAGGAGTCGCGGATCTTCCAGATCGCCGCGGCTGCCGCGCCCGAGCTTGCGATGGTCGCATCAAGGATGATGCCCTGCTCGAGCCCATGTTCGAGCATTTCCTCCAGGTCGTCGCGGATGCGCTCGGCATCGCTGCCGGACGATTCCAGGAGAACGTAGAATGGGTGGCTGGTCGGCAGTGGCGCGGCGACGCCTTGCACGAGCTCGGTGGTGAGACGGTAATACTCGTTCCACATCACCTCGAAGGCCGTGAGGTCGCCGCCTAGCCGCGCGCGGGCGAGGTCAAGGAGGCTACGCACCCTGCCAAAGCTCTCGAGCGCGCAAAGCGCGACCTGCTGCTCGGCCGGCGCCGGGAAGATGCGCAAGGCGGCGCGCGTGACCACGCCGAGCGTGCCTTCGGTCCCGACGAAAAGCTGCTTCAAGTCGATGCCGGTGTTGTTCTTGATGTACTTGCGGACGCCCCTGAGAACGGTGCCGTCGGCGAGCACCGCCTCGAGGCCCAGCACGAGATCGCGCGTCATGCCGTAGCGGATCACGCGGTTGCCGCCGGCATTGGTCGAGATGTTGCCGCCGATCGTGCAACTGCCGCGCGCGCCGAGATCGAGCGGAAACATGAAGCCGTCCTCGCCGACGCGCTCCTGCAGGCGCTGCAGCGGCACGCCGGTCTGGGTGATGACGACTCCGCCGCCGGTGTCGACTTCCTCGATCGCGGTCATTCGCTCCATCGACAGCACGATCTCTCCGGGCAGCGGCATGGTGGCGCCCACCAGGCCCGTCATGCCGCCCTGCGTCGTTACCGGCAGGCGCGCCTGATGGCAGAGCTTCAGGAACTTAGAGACATCCTCGGTCGAGCGCGGCCGCATGACCGCGAGCGGCGGGGCGACCGCGACGCCGGCCATGTCGGTGTGATAGCGCGCGTCGATGTCGCCGCCGGTCAGAACCGTCGTCGCATCGAACATCGTGCGGAGATCGTCGATGATGGCCCCTGGCATGCATCCGGCTCCGTTGCTTTCCGCAGACGTAACGATAAGCGCTAAGCCGTCCTCGCCTTGGCGTCCTGGATCGCGCGCCACACTTTTTCCGGCGTCAGCGGCATATTGATGTGCTTGATGCCGTATTCGCTCAATGCGTCGAGCGCCGCATTGACGACGCATACAAGACTGCCGGCGCAGCCGGCTTCGCCGCAGCCCTTGGTGCCGAGCGGATTGGACTTGGCGGGCGAGGGGTGATCGCCGACCTCCATCATCGGAATATCCTCCGCGCGCGGCAGCGCGTAGTCCATGAAGGAGCCGGTGATCGGCTGGCCGCCCGCGTCAAAGTTCACTTCTTCCATCAGCGACTGGCCGATGCCCTGCGCCACGCCGCCGTGAAGCTGCCCCGCCACGATCATCGGGTTGACGACGGTGCCGAAATCATTGACCCCGGTGTAGCGAACGACCTTGACCACGCCGGTGTCGGGATCGATCTCGACCTCGGCGACGTGGCAGCCGTTCGGAAAGGTCGATGGCGTTTCCTTGGTCGCATGATCGACGTCCAGCGAGTTGGGCATGTCCTCGGGCATCTTGCCCTCGCGCAGGCGTTCCGCGAGCTCCATGATGCCGATCGATCGGTCGGTGCCGGCGATGGTGAAACGGCCACCCGCAAACTCGAGGTCGGCCTCGCTCACTTCCAGAAAATGCGACGCCGCCTTCTTGCCCTTCTCGACGACGAGCGCGGACGCCTCGACGATCGCCTGTCCGGTCGCGGTGATCGAGCGCGAGCCGCCCGTGCCGCTGCCGAATCGCACGAGCTCGCTGTCGTTCTGCTGCAGCTTGATCTTGTCGAAGGGGACGCCGAGCTGGTCGCTCAGCACCTGTGCAAACGGCGTGGCATGGCCCTGGCCGTAGTCGAGCGTGCCGGTCGTGAGCGTGACCGATCCGTCGGGATCGAAGGTGATCTTGCCGAGCTCGCCATTCGGCGGCGCGGTCACTTCGAGATACGAGCCGACCGCGATGCCGCGCAGTTTGCCGTTCTTGCGGCTTTCGCGCTTGCGCTTGCCGAAATTGGCGTGGTCGGAAATCTCCAGCGCCTTGGCCAGCACACCTGCGAAATCGCCGCTGTCGTAGGTGACGCCCGAGGCGGCTGCGAACGGCATTTGCGCCGGCTTGATGTAGTTGCGCTTGCGCAAGGTGAGCCGGTCAATGCCCGTCTCTTCGGCGGCGCGGTCGATCAGGCGCTCCATGAAGTAGTTGGCTTCGGGCCGGCCGGCGCCGCGATAGGCCCCCATATGGGTGGTGTTGGTAAGGACCGTCTTGACGTCGATGCCGAGCAGCGGTGTGCGATAGACGCTGGCGAGGTTTTTTCCGGTGTTGAGCGAGAGCGGCGAGGGCGCGACGCCGGTGATGAAGGCGCCGAGATTGCCATGGCCGGAGAGGCGCACCGCCAGGAATTTTCCCTCGGCATCGAGCGCGAGCTCGGCATGAATCTTCTGCGCGCGGCCCTGGCTGTCGGAGAGAAAGCTCGTCGATCGCTCGTCGGTCCACTTCACCGGACGGCCGAGCTCCCTGGCCGCATGCAGGATGCAGGCATATTCGGGATAGTTGAGATTCTTCATTCCGAATGAGCCGCCGACATTGGCCGTGAGGATGCGGACCTTCTCCGGCGGCACGTTGAGGATGCGCGCCATGATCGCCTTGTTGCCGGAGACGCCTTGCGTCGGCACCTGCAGCGTGTAGCGCTCGCTTGCCTTGTCGTACTGGCCGAGCGCGACGCGCGGCTCCATCGGCACCACCGCGACGCGGCTATTGACGATGTCGAGCCTGGTGACATGCGCGGCGCCGGCGAAGGCCGCTTCGATCCTGGCGGCGTCGCCATAGTGATAGTCGAGCGCAACGTTGTTGGGGATGTGATCGTAAAGCTGGGGCGCGCCGGGCTTGGCCGCTTCCGCGGCATCGGTGACGGCGGGGAGCGCCTCGATGTCCACTTCGACGGCTTCTGCGGCATCCCGCGCCTGCGCCAGGGTCTCCGCCACGACGAAGGCGATCGCGTCGCCGACATAGCGCACCTTGTCGCTCGCAAGCGGCATGCGGTTGGTCTGGAGCAGTGGCGAGCCGTCGCGGTTCTTCAGGGGCAGGCCGCAGATGAAGGGCTTGTAGCCGGCGGCGGCGAGATCAGCGCCGGTCCACACACCAAGCACGCCGGGCATGGTCCTGGCGGCGGAGGTATCGACGCCCTTGATGATCCCGTGGGCGTGGCTCGAGCGCACCAGCCAGCCATAGGCCTGGTTGGGCAGGCTGAAATCGTCGGTGTACTTGCCCTTGCCGCGGACGAGGGTGTCGTCCTCCTTGCGGCGGACGGGCTGGCCGACACCGTATTTTTGCATTGCAATAGCGTTTTCGAGGGATGAGGGCGACGTATGATCTTGCATTGAATCAGCCTGATTTTGCGCGGTTTTGCGCGATTTCCCTCAAATAATGCAGGGAGAGCCGCCCCACAACGTGCAGATTGGACATAGTCCTATGTGGTGCTGTTGCACGCCCTTGGGCGCTGCTAGAGTTTGCCGTGAAAAGGCCATTCCAAGCCGGCCGGTCACGGCCGCGGAAAGACAGTTTGAATGAATAATGACATGAGCCTTCGCGCCGGCCTCATGCCGTGCGAGGTCCTGCAAGCTGCGGGCGCGTTGAGGGAGCCTCTCGCGGCAGGCGCGCAGCCCGCGCCGGTCCCGGGAACCGGGGTTTATGCGGCGCTCGACCTCGGCACCAATAATTGCCGGCTCCTGATCGCCTGTCCGTCCGCCGACGGCTTTCGCGTGGTCGACTCCTTCTCGCGCATCATCCGGCTGGGCGAGGGCGTCTCCGCGACGGGCTGCATCAGCGAGGCAGCGATCGAGCGCGCGATCGCGGCGCTTTCGATCTGCCGCGACAAGATCCGGTTCCGCCAAGCGAAGCGCCTGCGGCTGATCGCGACCGAAGCCTGCCGTGCGGCCTCGAACGCCGATTGTTTCCGCGACCGCGTCGCCGCCGAGACCGGCATCCGCCTTGAGGTGATCGACCGCGAGACCGAGGCGGCGCTGGCGGTGATCGGCTGCTCGCCGCTGCTCGACCCAAAAGGGCGCGGCGCGATCCTGTTCGATATTGGCGGCGGCTCGACCGAACTGGTCCGGATCGAGCGCGATCCGGACCAGACGAATGGCAGGCCGCGTACAAGGGCGTGGATGTCGATCCCGCTCGGCGTCGTGACCCTGGCCGAGCATTTCGGCGGCCGCGATGTGACGAGGGAGGACTATGCGCGGATGGTCGAGGAGGTGGCCACCTACATCGCGCCGTTCGCGGCCGAACATGGCCTCAACCTCGCAGGGATGCATCTGCTCGGCACCTCCGGCACGGTGACGACGCTCGCCGGCATCCATCTCAACCTCGCGCGCTATGACCGCCGCCGCATCGACAGCATCTGGATGGAGGATGCGGACATCACCGCGACCATCGACCGCCTGCTCGCCATGAGCTACCAGCAGCGCGCCAGCAACAACTGCATCAGCGTCGATCGCGCCGATCTGGTGCTCGCGGGCTGCGCCATCCTCGATGCCATCCGCCAGGCGTTTCCGCTGCCGCGGCTGCGCGTCGCCGACCGCGGCTTGCGCGAGGGCATGCTGGTCGAGATGATGCGCGAGGACGGCGCGCTCGGCGTCTGGTGACGGTATGGCCAAGGATACGACCGGCCGCCTGCATGTCACAGTGAGGACCGGCGGCAAGCGCAAGCATTCCTCAAAGCTCTGGCTGGAGCGCCAGCTCAACGATCCCTATGTGGCGAAAGCCAGGCGCGAGGGGTTTCGCTCGCGCGCGGCTTACAAGCTCATGGAGATCGATGACAAGTACCGCATTCTGAGGCCCGGCATGAGCGTGGTCGATCTCGGCGCTGCCCCTGGCGGCTGGAGCCAGATCGCGGCCAAGCGCGTTGGCGCAGCCGAAGGCAAGGGCAAGGTGATCGCGATCGATCTGCTCGAGATGCCCGACATTCCGGGTGTCAGTTTCGCGCAGCTCGATTTCCACGCCGATCATGCGCCGGAGCAGTTGAGGGCGATGCTCGGCGGCCGCGCCGATCTCGTGATGTCGGACATGGCCGCCAACACCACCGGCCACCGCAAGACCGATCAACTCCGCATCGTCGGCCTCGTCGAGATTGCCGCGGCCTTTGCCGCCGAAGTGCTCAATCCCGGCGGCGTGTTTCTCGCAAAGGTATTCCAGAGCGGCGCCGATGCCGAGTTGCTCGCGCAATTGAAGCGCGATTTCACCGGCGTGAAGCATGTAAAGCCTGCCGCGAGCCGGCAGGATTCCTCCGAGCGCTATGTGCTGGCCACGGGGTTTACGGGCGGCTAGACGGCGTCATTCCGGGACGGTCCGAAGGACCGGACCCGGAATCTCGAGATTCCGGGCTCGATGCTCCGCATCGCCCCGGAATGACGTGTGTTGGGTCCTTCGGACCATCCCGGAATGACGTGTGTTGCACGTCACCCCAGCCTTTGATCACGCGCGTTCTGAGTCTCTTCGGTCGCGACGGCTCGTGCTTCCAGCGCGGCGCTTTTCGCGGCACGTTTGCGGCTCGAAATCGCGATCGCCTTGCGGCCGGAAATTTCGTGGCCGGCGTCACCGGGCATCAGCCAGAAGAAATAGCACGCGGCGGCCGACACCAGCGAGACGACCAGAAAGGACGGCGCGAACGCACTGGCGGTCAGCTCGGCTTGCTGGCGAACCCACATGGTCGCCTCCACCGAAGCCGCGCCCAGGGCTACCCCCGCCGACACCGCCAATTGCTGGTTGACGCTGACGAGCGTGGTGGCCCGGCTCATCTGCGCCGGCTCGATCTCGGCATACGCGACCGTATTGATCGCAGTGAACTGCAGCGAACGGAAGAAGCCGCCCACCACCAGGATGATGAAGATGAGAAGCAGCGGCGTCGTCACCGTGAACAACGCACAGGCAGCGAGGAAAAACGCACTGACCAGGGCGTTGACGGTCATCAGGTTGCGGAAGCCGAAGGTGCGGATGATGCGTGCGGCCAGCGTTTTCATACCCATCGCGCCGACCGCGGAGGCGAAGGTGACAAGGCCCGATTGAAACGGCGACAAGCCGAAGCCGACCTGCATCAAGAGCGGCAGCAGGAACGGCAATGCGCCAATTCCGAGCCGGAACATGAAACCGCCGACGATCGCGGCCCGCAGGGTCGGCAGCCGCAGCAGCGAGAAATCCAGCACCGGCGAGCCCGTCCGCCGGGCGTGCAGCGCATAGAGCGTCATCGAGACCGCGCCGCCGCCGATGAGGGCGACGATGACGACCCACGGCAAAAAGTTGAGGCCGGCGACCGACAGGCCAAACGAGATGCCGGCAAGCCCGATGCCGGCCAGTACCAGGCCATAGAGGTCGAAGCGCTCGGGGTCCACGCTCTTGATCGGGTCGATGTACTTCATCGCCATGAAGATGCCGAGCAGCCCCATCGGAATATTGATCAGGAAGATCCAGTGCCAGGAGAAATAGGTCGTGATGAAGCCGCCGAGCGGTGGCCCGATCACGGGACCTATCAGCGCAGGCACTGTGACCCATGTCATCGCGTTGACGAGGGCGCTCTTGTCGATGCTACGCAGCAGCACGAGCCTGCCGACCGGTGTCATCATCGCCCCGCCCATGCCCTGCAGGATGCGCGCGAACACGAAATTGCTGACCGACAAGGATAGCGCGCAGCCGATCGATCCGACCATGAACACGGCGACTGCCAGGGCAAACACCAAGCGCGCGCCGAAGCGGTCGGCGGTCCATCCCGAGGCGGGGATGAAGACGGCGAGCGACAACAGATAGGACGTGATCGCGAGCTTCAGCGTCAGCGGGCTCGTGCCGATGTCGGTCGCGATCGCCGGCAACGAGGTCGAGATCACGGTCGAGTCCATGTTTTCCATGAACAGGGCAGTAGCGACGATGAGCGGGATGACGCGCTGTTTCTTCATCAAGGCCGGGGAGGTGAGAAAGGCGGGAAAAGCGCTGTATCATCCCGTCGTCACAGAGGCTATTGCGGAAGGCGCTACAAAACCTAAATGCTGCCTGACGCTTTTCGCATTGGTCGGGCCGGTTTGCCGATGATCTACGTCCTCGCTGCGCTGCTGCCGCCGGTTGGGCTGCTCCTGAATGGGCAGCCGTTTTCGGCGATCTTGAACCTGCTTCTGCTGGTGTTTTGCCTGATTTTCGGGCTGTTTTTCCACATCCTGCTGTTGGTGCCCTCGGCACACGCGGTCATCATGGTCTATACGAAGCGGGAGGATCGCCGGCACCGCGAAGTGGTCGACGCCATCCGCCGTTATGGCCCGCCGGGCTATCCGCGTTGAAAAGGGCCGAGCCGGCCCGAAAATGAAAAGGCCGTTTATGGTGCTTTGATTCGTCGCAGCACCATGCTATCGACCAGCGTCAACCCCACCGATGGGCATCGATTCGACGGCGGAACGAGAGGTTTTGCCGATGACGGTGTTCATCCCCAAATGAGCTCATCGCGGCCAGGCGGCCGTAGACAAGGAGTTGACGATGGCGCAGGGATTCCAGGGCTTTCGCGAAGCCTTCACGTTCGACGACGTGCTCCTGAAGCCTGGCCATTCGGATGTGCTCCCCTCGGAAGTCGACATCCGCTCCAAGGTGACCCGCGCGATCCCGCTCAACATCCCGATCATCGCCTCCGCCATGGACACCGTCACCGAGGCACGCATGGCCATCGCGATGGCGCAGGCCGGCGGCGTGGGCGTCATCCATCGCAATTTCGATCCCGAGGCGCAGGCCGCCCAGGTGCGGCAGGTGAAGAAGTACGAGTCCGGCATGGTGGTCAATCCGCTCACCATCGGTCCCGACGCGATGCTCTGCGATGCGCTCGCCCTGATGAAAGACCATGGGTTTTCCGGCATTCCCGTGGTCACTGGCGGTGGCAGCGGCACGCCCGGCAAGCTCGTCGGCATCCTGACCAACCGCGACGTGCGCTTTGCGACCGATCCTCGGCAAAAGATATCGGAGCTGATGACGCACAAGAACCTCGTCACGGTGCGCGAGGATGTGAGCCAGGACGAAGCCAAGCGGATGCTGCATCAGCACCGCATCGAAAAGCTCCTGGTGGTCGACGATCAGTATCGCTGCGTCGGATTGATCACTGTGAAGGACATGGAGAAGGCGGTCGCCCATCCGCTGGCCTGCAAGGACGGGCAGGGGCGGCTGCGCGCCGCCGCGGCGACCACGGTCGGCGAGGGCGGCTATGAGCGCACCGAACGGCTGATTGATGCCGGCGTCGATCTCATCGTGGTCGATACCGCGCACGGTCATTCCTCGCGCGTGCTCGAGGCGGTCAACCGCATCAAGCGGCTCTCCAACGAGGTGCAGGTGATCGCAGGCAATATCGCGACGGAAGAGGGCGCACAGGCGCTGATCGATTCCGGCGCGGATGCGATCAAGGTCGGCATCGGCCCCGGCTCGATCTGCACCACGCGGATCGTGGCGGGCGTCGGCGTGCCGCAGCTCACCGCGATCATGGATGCGGTGGAAGCGGCGAAGAAAGCCAACGTGCCCGTCATCGCCGATGGCGGCATCAAATTTTCCGGCGATCTCGCCAAAGCGCTCGCGGCCGGCGCCGACATCGCCATGGTCGGCTCGCTGCTCGCCGGCACCGACGAGACGCCGGGCGAAGTGTTTCTCTGGCAGGGCCGCTCCTACAAGGCCTATCGCGGCATGGGCTCGGTCGGCGCGATGGCGCGCGGCTCGGCCGACCGCTATTTCCAGCAGGACATCAAGGATACGCTCAAGCTGGTGCCTGAGGGCATCGAAGGCCAGGTGCCCTACAAGGGTCCGGTCGCCAACGTCATGCATCAGCTCGCGGGCGGCCTGCGCGCGGCGATGGGTTATGTCGGCGCGCGGAATATCGCCGAATTCCACGAGAAGGCCGAGTTCGTGCGCATCACCGGCGCGGGCCTGCGCGAAAGTCACGTCCACGACGTGACTATCACGCGCGAAGCCCCGAACTACCCGGGCGGGATGTAGGAAACGTCATTCCGGGGCGCTCGTGAAACGAGCGAACCCGGAATCTCGAGATTCCGGGCTCGATGCTGCGCATCGCCCCGGAATGACGGCGTCTCTCTCTTCCGCTTCGGCTGCTTCCTCGCTACATGTCGGTCATCAGACAATATCAAGAGGACACATCATGGCCCAGGCCAAGCGTATCGTTCTGGCGTCCCGTCCCGTCGGCGAACCCAAGCCGTCGGATTTTCGCCTCGAGGACGTGCCGGTGCCGACGCCCGGCAACGGCGAGGTGCTGCTCCGCACGATCTGGCTCTCACTCGATCCCTACATGCGCGGGCGCATGGCCGATGGTCCGTCCTATGCCGCGCCGGTGCCGATCGGCGGCGTCATGGAGGCAGGCACTGTCAACGAGGTGATCGCGTCGAACAATCCGAGCTTCGCCAAGGGCGACATCGTGCTGGCGCGCGCCGGCTGGCAGACGCACGCGCTCTCCGACGGCAGGGGTCTCGCCAAGATCGATCCGAAGCTGGCCCCGATCTCGACCGCCGTCGGTGTGCTCGGCATGCCCGGCATGACGGCCTATACCGGGCTGCTCGACATCGGCAAGCCGCAAGCCGGCGAGACCGTCGTCGTGGCGGCGGCTTCCGGTGCGGTCGGCTCGGCGGTCGGACAGATCGCGAAGATCAAGGGCGCGCGTGCGGTCGGCATCGCCGGCGGCAAGGACAAGTGCGGCTTCGTCAAAAAGGAGCTGGGCTTTGACGAGTGTCTCGATCACCGCGATCCCGATCTTGCGGCAAAACTGCAGCAAGCCTGCCCGAAGGGGATCGATGTCTATTTCGAGAACGTCGGCGGCGCGGTGTTCGAGGCGGTGTTTCCGCTTCTGAACAATTTCGCGCGCGTGCCGGTGTGCGGCCTGATCGCGCACTACAACGACACGCAAGCCGTCGCGCCGAAATGGGCCGGGGCCATGATGCGAACGATCCTCACCAAGCGGCTGACTTTCCGCGGCTTCATCGTGTCTGATTTTGCCGCGCGCCACGGCGATTTCCTGCGCGACATGTCGGACTGGGTGCGCGAGGGCAAGGTGAGGTACAAGGAGTTCGTCACCGAGGGCCTGGAGAGTGCGCCCGGTGCCTTCATGGGGCTGCTCAAGGGCGCCAATTTCGGCAAGCAGCTCGTGCGGGTCGGGCCGGACAAGGCATGAAGCCCACCGATAGTCGGTAACGAAAAAAGGGCGGTGTTTGCCTGGCCTTTTTTGCGGCCTGAATTGTGTCACAAATACAACAGTGGTGCGGAAGCGACACTTCAGCTGCATACCGGTTCCTTGACCTGGAACCAAGACATTGAAACAATGCAGCAATTTGTGGTGCTGCAATGTTTGAGATTGGTATTTTTTGCTTCATCCTCTTCGCGATTGCCTATTGGGCGACCCTCTTCATCATGGGCCGCCGCGACGACGTTTTGCATGGCGAGTTTGTGGAGGCGGACCCCGAGCGTGCTTCGGCTTCCGTCGTCCCGCCGATGGATGTGAGCGTGGCGGTCTCTGAATCGGCCTCAGCTGCTGTGCCCGCTGCGATCGCCAATCCGATTCCATCTGCACCGGTAATCGCGGCCGAGCCCGCGCGCGTTGCCGTCGCGCGACCCGTTCGACGGCCAGCCGCCGTGACGGCGCCGGTGAATCATGACAAGCTGCAATCGCTGCTCGCGTCCATCAAACGGGAGCTGAAGAACGCCGCGCAGATGTGAGCGGCGGATTTGCGCTAGATCGCAGCCGTCTTCGAAGGCGCGGCTGGTGTGTGCGGCTCCATGGTCCACAGTTCGTCGAGATCGACGTCGACCTGGTCCGGCGCGCGGACGTGACGGACTTCAAAGCTGTCCGGCTTGAAGCGGTATTCGACGAGGCCGACTTCCTTGAGACCGATCCGCTCCTGCCGCCGGTCTGAGAGAATGAAGCCCACCGACGGCGACCAGACATGCCGCGTGTGGCCAAAGGTGAAATCCCGCCGCTGATGCACGTGGCCGCTCGCGACCAGCCGCAGGTCGACGCGGCGGAGCATTTCGACCAGGCGCCGCCGCGCCGGCATCGGCACGTAGCGGATCGCGCTCGACTCGAGCTCGGGATCGTCGGGCGCATTGAGGAAGATCGGCTTGTGCAGGAACAGTGCGACCGGCCTGCCGCCTGAACTCGCGAGCTCGCCGGCGAGCCAGTCGAATTGTTCAGCCTCGCTGACGAGGCCCGAATTCATCACCAGTGAGTTGAGGCCGATGAAGCACCAGCCCGCAGCCTCGAAGCGCCAGCGGTCGTCACCGAACGCAGCAAGATAGGCCTGTCGGCCTTTCTCGCTCACAAGCTCCTTCGGCACCGGCCCGATCTGGGTCGGGTTGTCGCCGATATCATGATTGCCGGGCAGATAGCGGCAGGCAACGGGTAGGGTGTCATGCAGCGACCGCGCGTAATCGAGATCATCGGGGCTTGTCGGCGCATCGAAAGCCAGATCGCCGCTGTTGACGACCAGATCGGGACGCGTGGTGTCGATATGGTCGGCGATGCGCTCGAAGTTCGCCGTGAGCTTGGTCAGGCGGCGGGCGAGGTGGGTATCAGAGATTTGCGTCAGGCGAAATTGGGTCATGGTTCGTCCCTTCGGGCGCGATCCTATCGCGAGCCGGATTCGGAATCATGACGTTCAGTTCACACTTCGCGCGAGGAGAGAACGGAGTTTAAAACACAGCTTAAAACACCCGATAACGGATCGCGTAGGCGTCGCGGGCGTTCGCATCCCCTTCTCCATTCGCCAAAGCGACCCGATCGGCGAGGTGCCAGGGTCCGAAGGTCTCCGAGCGACTCGGCTCGGCAGCGAGCCTGAGCTTGAACTCGCACTGCGTCAGTCCCGGAAGATTCACGACAACGACGCGGTCGGTGGTGCGGTAGTCGAGCGCGACCACGCCGCGCAGCACGCTCTGGTCGTTGCTTGCTTCGACGGTGCCCTCCACGCGGGCGAGCCTTTCGTTACGGTCTGTGTGAAGCTCGATCTGGGTGTCGGAGATCGCGGACAACTCCGCTTTCGGCATCCGGATTTCAAACTCGACCGCGGGCTTCGACGCGTTGAGACCGAGATAGGCGAACGCAGCATGCCGCATGTCGGAGACGGCAAAGGCGGCGAGGGCGAGTGCGACCCCTGCAGCAACGCCGTGCTTCACGACATCCCGCTTGGCGCGGTCACCTCTGTGAAAATAGATCGTGAGCGCGATCGCCACCGCCAGCGCGGCGGCGACTCCGGCGAGCCCCGAGGTTACGAGACCAAGCCCGTCATGCGGGCCGTCGCCATAAAGGCCGGTGAAATCGCCGATCGCCTTCAAGAGGGAGGCAACGGAATCGCCCGGCAGGGCAGCGATCTGGCCCGCGCCCTTCAACAGCGGGGCGGTGATATTCATCGCGGCATCGTC
>Ga0134126_10008270_pt1 | contig 13081 bp, 7 predicted proteins | sample KB31752_FD_96881 | JGI IMG/M metagenome (GOLD analysis project Ga0134126, IMG submission 96881) | Terrestrial soil microbial communities with excess Nitrogen fertilizer from Kellogg Biological Station, Michigan, USA - KB3-175-2 | ecosystem: Environmental > Terrestrial > Soil > Unclassified ...
AACGCGATTGATCGCGAATGACCTCCAGCTTCACGTCGGCAGGCAGTTGCGCGCCAACCCGCGGCAGCGCGTTCTTGATTCCGTTGATGACTTCGACCGTGTTAGCGCCCGATTGGCGGCGAATGTCGAGCGTCACAGTGGGCACGCCGTTTAAACGCGCTAGCGACCGCTGCTCTTTGGTGCCGTCTTCGACCCGGCCGATGTCACGCAGGCGCACCGGCGCGCCATTGATGTTCGCGATCACCAGGTCTTCAAAATCGCGGGGGTTTTCAAAGCGGCCCAGCGTGCGCAGGGTTATCTCTTCTTTGTTGGTCTCAACGTTACCGCCCGGCACGTCGGCGTTCTGTCGCTGCAAAGCCTGACGCACTTGAGTAATCGGAATCTGATATGCCGCCAGCCGATCAGCATCGATCCAAACGTTGATGGCGCGCTGCAGTCCGCCAGTTACTCGCACTTCGCCAACGCCGGCAACGCGCTCGAGCTGCGGCCGCGCGATCTTATCGCCCAGTTCAGTCAGTTCGCGGAGCGAGCGGTTTGCCGAAATGGCAATTGTCAAAACGGGCGTGCTGTCGTTATCAAATTTTTGGACGACCGGCGGCGTGACATCATCGGGAAGCTGCCGTCCGAGGCTCGCGACGCGATCACGAATATCCTGGGTCGCCGATTCCAGGTCGCGGTTCAGCTTGAAAGTGGCGATTACAACTGACGTACCCTGACTCGAGATTGATCGCAATTCGTCGATGCCATCGACGGTATTGACAACATCTTCGATTGGTTGACTGACCAGGGACTCAACTTCTTCAGGCGCCGCACCGGGCAATCCCGTGCGAATGCTGACAGTCGGCAAGTCGACCGAGGGAAAGCGATCGACGCCCAGCTTGAAATAGCTCGCCGCGCCGACGACGACCAGAGACAAAACGATCATCGCGGCGAATACCGGACGGCGAATACAAATTTCAGCGAGCTTTTGCATTTTAGATTTTTGACTTTTGATTTGCGATTGGCGGGTTCCGAACCCTGACTCGCGAAGCTGTCACAAGGGACTTACCGGCAGACTTTCTGGAACTCGTCATTATCGCAACTAGCTCGTTGGCCTCTATCCATAAAGGCTCAACGAGTTCTCTTTTTAGCAAACCACCCTCCATAGTCAATTCGAGCCAAAACGCGCTTTCGTCTGCTTCTTCCTCGACCACGCCCAATCGCGAAACGAATTCAGCTTTCGATCGCGCCCTGCAAGCCGCTCGATAATTCGCAGGGACTGAGGTGCCGGATCGCGCCAACTGATTTCCTATAGTTCGGCCGGCTATCGTCCGAGGAAGCGCCGCGACCAGCTTAAGCACGCGCAGTGCAAAGCGCTTCGTTCGTTTCTTCAGATCATCTTCAGTCATTGAAATCGCCTGGGAGTAGCGAGATCAAAAATCAAAACTCCAAAATCTAAAATTCCGTTACCGCTTGACCTGATTGCAAATTTCCAGGATTGACGATTACTTTCTGACCCACATTAATACCCGACTTAATCTCGACCCAATCCTCGCCGCGGCGGCCCGTCATGACGACCTTCTCGACCGCTTTGCCACCTTCGACGGTGATCACTTTTTCGATGCCGGCGAAGGTCACGATCGCGCTGGGCGGAACCGTCGCGGCAGTCGTCGCTTGATCAGTGACGATTTCCGCTTTCACAAAGGCGCCCGGTTTTAGGTGTCCATTGTTGCGCACGTCGGCTTCGACAGAGAGGACGCGATTCTGTTGACTAATTGACGGGCTGAGTCGCTTCACCGTGCCGAGATAGGCGTCCGGGTCGCCTTCGACGGTGACGCGCACGCTTTGCCCAGTATGAATCTTATGTGACTCCCGTTCCGGCACATCCACGCGCAGTCGCAACGGATCGATTTGCACGATATCTACGACGGGCGCGGCCGCCGCGAGGTACTCACCGGCGCTGGCGCGCTTCTGTTGCACGACACCTGTCATCGGTGAGTACAACACGGTGTCAGCAAGTTGTTGCCGGGCGAGATTCAATTCTGAACGTCGCTGTGCGAGGAGTCCCTGACGATTACGAATCTCTTCGATCGCATCCTGGTAACGACTCATCGCCACTTTGTAATCGGCGTCTGCCGTGTCCATTTCAGCCTTCGGAATAATTCCCTGGTTAATCAAGCGGGCGGCCCGATCGCGTTTGGCTTTCGATTCATCCAACACCGCTTTCGCTTCGCGCACCGCTCCGGTTTGGTCTAACGTCACTCGATCGTCCCCGCCGTCGGGAGACAATCCGACCCGCGCGCGTGCCTGCGCCAGCGCGGCTTCGGCCTGCTGCACACGCAGTTGATAATCCTGCGGCTCGAGCTTCGCAATCGCTTCACCCTTCCGCACGACGGTGCCGAAATCGACGGATATCGACTGCAGGCGACCCGCGACCTTCGTCCCGACAGTCGCTTGATCGTACGCGGCTAGAGTTCCGTTGACCGTTACCGTTTCACCAATCGGCGTCTCGGCAACCTGGACCGTCTTGACCTGCCGTGCCTGTGATTTTGCGTCGGCGTTGGCCGCTCGACCTGAGGCCGGATAGTCGCTCTTGCAGGCGGCGCCCCCCAGAAGCAGCAAACCCGCAAAACAGACTGAGAAAAGGCTGAGATTTAGTCCTAAGCGCAAGAAAAAGACCCTCTAATTACCCGGCGAGTGGCTAGTGTAGCACGCAAGTAACTAATACGCTTTGGCTTCGAAATCAGTTACACGAAGGCGTTTAGAGAGGTGTGTCGGTAGGGTGAAACGAGCCCGTTTGCGACTCCGCTAACGGACGATCGGCGAGGTTTCGCCCCACGCGCCTTCGAAGACAAAACTCGAGATAGGCTTTCGCTGGCGAGCCCCGATTTCCTGCTGCTGGAATGCTTCAGGCAAACCATTCGGATCGCCGGGATAGCCCAGCGCGATTGCGGCCACCGGCTCGAACGCTTCGGGCACTCCGTAAGTGTCGCGTACTTTTTCCGGCGAGAAGCCCGCCATCTGGTGAACGAACAATCCCATCGCGGTGGCCTGCACAATCATCGCCGCGACCGCCATGCCCACGTCATGGAACGCGTGGCGATTTGGCTTGCCGTTCTTTTCGAAATTCAGTTTCGCGACCGAAACCATCAACACCGGCGCGAGGTGCGCCCACTGCTGGTTCTTCTCGATGAGACAACTCAGCAATGTCGCGTACTCATCGGGCTTCTCTTTCGTAGCCACGATGAACGACCAGGGCTGCTCGTTGAAAGAGGACGCGGCCCACCGCGCAGCTTCGAACAAGCTCTGCAACTTTTCTTTCTCGACCATCCGGTCCGAAAAAGAACGTGGACTCCAGCGCCGTTTCAGGATGTCTTCGACCGGATGATCGGTTGGTGCCGGCTTTTCCATGACAAAGCTTATCCGCCAAAGCTTTTGCGGATGAGATACGAAACCTTCACAAAAAACGTCCGGCCGTTGCGCCGGAAGCCAGGCTCGAGTTGGCCGGTGAATGGATTGAAGCCGTTGCGGCTGATGTCGTCGTTGTAGCCCACGTAAAAGGCGGTGCCGGGATTGGGTGTGTAGCCGAACAGCAGTTGGCCGCGGATGCTCGACTCGAGCGTGTCATAATCAGCGCGCGCGCGCAGAAACACAAAGCGCGTAAATTGATATGTCGAGCGAAACGAGAAAATATTCTCGTCGAACGCCAGCAGTCCGGTGTCATTGCGGCGCAAACGGCTCTTGGTGTAGTCGAGCGACATGTGAAATTCGTTTCGTGGCTGAAGTGAGAATCCGGCGTTGATGCCCAGACTGCGTCCCGGCCCCGGATCCAAAGGCGCGTCAGGATCAGCCAACGCGGCAGGACTTACGCGCGGGTAACGTTCGCCCGCTCCGAAATCAAAGTCGAAGTCATTAATGCTACGGTCTATCGAGAAGTAGCCGGCGATTAGTTTGCTTGGATTGGTCGAAAAGCCGAAGCCGATTCCCCTGTTATAGGTCGATCGTTCTGGCCCCCCAAAGAAAGCGCCCGACTGGGTCGCCGTTCGCCTCTGCCCAAACTCTTGTTCGAACACACGTTCATAACCAACTCCGACGGCGACTTCGATATTTGTGTTTCGATGCAATTGAAGATTTAGGTGCGGTTGTGCGCCCCAATTCTGCATGTGGCCCTGCCAATCAAAATTCGAGTCCACGCCTCCCTGCAGCCGCCATGAGATGATCTTTCGTTTCGGGTCAGGATCGTTGCTCAGCCGCCCGTAAAGAGCCTGCCGGTTTGTATTCAGCCGGCGCGTGAAACCCACGTCAGCGCGATAGTCCTGCGTCTGACCTTGTGCCTGATAGATCCAGCCGAAATTGCGACCGGTGAAGTCATAAACTCCTGAATAAGCGAAGCCGTTTCCTTGCCGGTAGTAGTTTCGCGTGGGCTCATTGACGAAGCATGGATCAGTCGGCGCCGGCGTATGTTCGTTTTTCTCCGGCGCGAAGAAACAACGACGCGATGTAGTGCCGATGACTTGAAACGTTGCCACCGTCTTTGGATCGACTTGAAAACGACCGTCAATGCCCAGCAGTTGATTGTGTTCTTCGATGAAGTTGTAGCTCGTCGCGATCATCCCAATGCTGGATTCCTTGCCCACGTCGCGTTTCAGCCGCAAGACTCCGATGAACGCATTCTTATCGATGAACCGCGCGTTCACCGGATCAGATTTTTCATCCGTGCTGAAGTTCCCGGGCGCGTTGTCGCTGGCGACCAGGAAACCGAAGGTATTGCGGCCGCGCTTCCCGGTCAGCTTTACGGCGGCATCCGGATCGACGATCGCCCGCGTATGCACCGCTTGCAGTGGCGTCTGCAAGATTTCGATGCCTTCGAGAAAGAATGGCCGCTTCTCTTCAAAGAAAATCGGGAAGCGCTGATTGGCGGTGATGACAGTTTCGTCCGCCTCGACTTGCGCGAAGTCGGGGTTCAAGGCCATATCGAGCGTCACCGTCGGCGTAATGCCAAACTTCATGGTCAAGCCAGGATCGAAATGGAGCGGTTCATTGACGAGACGTCCCGGATCCAGACCAGTCGCCCCGGGTGGTAAAGCCGGGACGCGCGTTCCTGTCTCAGATACAGTAGCGCTGGGAATCAGCTCAAGCGTTCGTTCTGTCGAGATTCCTTCCAGACCCGTGATATGTCCTTCCTGACTCAGTTGCGAAGCGATCTCGCGCGACTGGGGCATCCACGAATCCATTTCGTCGTTGAAGCGAAAGAAATTTCTCACAATGTTGAGACCCCAAAGCTTTCCCTTCCCGGCTTCGTAACGCAGCGACTTAAATGGAATCGCAACTTCGACAGTCCAGCCGTCACTCGTCAACGTGCCTTTCGATTCCATTACGATGTCGACACTGAAGTCGACGTCGTCGCCTCCAGTCAGGATTCCGTCCTGCTGAATGCCCAGCGGATTCCATCCCAGCACGTAAGCCCGGCGTTGGTCGTTGAAAGTGTCGAGAAAGATCCGCACATTGTCTTCGCCGAAAACGTTGTCACGCTTCGCGACGGTGGCGCGCACATTGTTTGGTTCGTCGAAACAGTGAAACCCGAAGTAAAGAAATCTGCTGTCATAGCCGATCATCACGATCGTTTGACGTGACGGTGCGATGTTGTCGCCCGGTTGTGTCTGCAGAAAATCTTTGAAGACGGCTGCCTGCTTCCACACCTCATCGTCGAGTTTGCCGTCGATTACCGGCGGCCTGTCGAAGCGGGTAATGCGAATGGGAACAGATTTTTCGGGTGGGATCGTAACCTTGCGGCTGGATGGACGTCCGATTTGCGCGGGCGCCATAACCACCACGCACAGCAGAACGAGAATCAGCAGGAGTGACTTTTTGATCTCCACAAGTTAGCGAACGTCTCCTGGTTCGCCTCAAGATGCGGAGTTTAACCGAAGCTCTTGCGGATAAGATATGACATTTTAATGAAGAAGGTCCGGCCGTTGCGCCGGAATCCGGGCTCGAGCTGGCCAGTGAATGGATTGAACCCGTTATGATTCATGTCGTCGTTGTAGCCGACGTAGAATGCCGTACCGGGATTCGGCGTCCAGCCAAAAAGAAACTGCCCGCGAATATTCGACGCCAGTGTGTCGTAGTCCACACGCGCTCGGGCAAAAATAAACCGCGTGAATTGATACGTCCCGCGCAAAGAATAGATGTTGTCGTCAAACGCGACTAAAGCAGTGTCGTAGCGGCGCAAACGTGACTTGTTGTAATTAAGCGTGAGGCTCAATGCGCCAGTCGGATTGTAAGTAAAGAAGCCGTTGAGATCGATTGCCTGTCCTGGTCCGGGATCGAGCGGCGCGCCCTGGCCAAATTGGAGCGCGGCTGGACTGACGCGTGGAAATCGATCCCCACCACCGAAATCGTAGTCCATCGCACCATAGCCAAAGTTCGCAAAGAAGTTGAACGAATAGGTCTTGCTGGGTGTGGCGCCGCCACCAATAAACCAAACTTTGTCGTGAGCACCACGCGTCGGTAAGCCAAAGAAGGCGCCACTTTGAAAAGAAGTGCGCTTCGGACCAAACTCTTCCTCGTAGTCCTTTTCGTAACGATCGTCAAACCCACCGCCAAAAAACGACTGCTTTTGAAAATTGAAAAACGCATGAGCACCCGTCGCGCCGCCCTGTATGCGTCCATTCCAATCGTAAAGAACGTTATTAAAGCTTTCGACATTCCACGAAACGAACCGGGCTTTCTGCTTCGGCGTCGAATTCCAGGACACATAGAAGTCGTCTTCATTCGTGTTAGTGCGGCGGACAAAACCGAGGTCGGATCGAAAATCCGCGGTGCGCCCAAAGGCCTGGCCTTGTATGAACAGATGACGCCCCGACTTGGTGTAATTCGCGAGATAACCGAGGCCATTGCCGGTGCGGTAAACCATGCGACGGTTACAGAAAACCAGATCGCGTCCCGTCAGGCCATCGCACGCCACGCTGCGGTCTAATTCCGGATCGCGGAACCAGCGCCGCGAAGTGGTACCAACCACATGCAGAGTCAAAGTCGTCTGCGGATCCAGTTTGAAACGTCCATCGACCCCCAGAATCTGATTGTGTTTCTCGGGAAAGTTGTAGGAAGTCGCGACCATGCCGATGCTGTTCTCTTTGCCGACATCGCGCTTCAAACGCAGCACTCCCTGATAGGCTTTCTTGTCCAGCAAGGGAAAGTTAAATGGATCAAGGCGCTCGTCTCCTGTGAACGTCCCGGGACCGCGATCGACTGCGACCATTAATCCGTAAGAATTGCGGCCTGATTTGCCGACGATTTTGCCCGCAACCAACGGATTAATGATTGTCCGCGTGTGCACGACGTTCAGCGGAAGCTGAAAGAGATCGATGCCTTCGAGAAAGAATGGCCGCTTTTCCTGAAAGAAGATTGGGAAGCGCTGGTTGGTGGTGACGACGGTCGCGTCGGCCTCAACTTGAGCGAAATCAGGATTGATCGCGAGGTTAAGGGTCGAGTTTGCGTTCAATGTGTACTTCGCCGTCAATCCCAGATCGAATTTGATCGGTTCGTTGACCATGCGGCCCGGGTCATTCGGAATGAAATTGAAATGCGGCAACAGTTTGCCAGTTTCGGAAACAGTGATGCTGGGAATCAGCTCCAGCGTTCGTTCCGCCGAGATTCCTTCAAGGCCTGTGATGTGACCCGCTTGATTCAAAAGGCCGTTAACGTCGCGCGAAATCGGCATCCACGAATCCTGCTCGCCGTTGAATCGTTGGATGATGCGAAAGATTTGAATACCCCAGAGCTTTCCTTTGCCGGCTTCATAACGCAACGACTTGAACGGTATCGCCACTTCAATGACGTAACCGTCTTCAGTCAGCGCCCCCTTCGATTGCATGACGATATCGACGCTGAAATCGACGTTCACGCCTTCTGTGCGAATGCCGTCCATCTGTATCCCGAAAGGATTGAAGGCAAGCACATACGCTTTTCTCTTGTCGTTGAATGTGTCGAGCAACACGCGAATGCTATCTTCTATTCCGTTCAAGACATTGTCGCGCTTGGCAACCGTCGCGCGCACTTTGTCCGGCTCGTCGAAACAATGAAACGCGATGTAAAGAGTCTTCGCATCGTACCCAATCATGGTCTCGGTCGGCTTCGACGGGGCAACGTTATCGCCGGGACTGGTTTGATAGAAGTCTTTAAAAACGGCCGCCGTCTTCCAAACATCATCATCCAGCCGCCCGTCGATCACCGGCGCCTTGTCGAACTTCGCAATGCGAACGGGCTCCATCTTTTCTGCCGGCACCACACGTCCCCGACCTGCCGGCGGCGCACCGTTAGTCGCGGCGTCGCCCGTACTGCCGTTGGTTGCAGGTGCGGGCTGAGGCGAAGGATTTGGCGTTGCGCTCGGGGGTACGACAGCCGCGGCGGCGGTTAGCGCAAGACAAAAGACAAATGCAACCGCGACTAAAGTTCGAGGCACGTGCGAGTGGTGTAGGTCCGTGAAAGTCATGCAATTCCCCTGAATGCGAATTTAGTTCGTCCGCTGTTGCCCGATGTGGTTGCGCGAGCTGCGTCGCTACTTTGTTAAGCGAGAACAGATCGGGAAAACTGTTCAAGATGAACCAAGGGGACGAAGTTTTACCTGCAAAGACCTCAGAAACTCTTGCGGAATAGGTACGACATCTTGACGAAGAACGTGCGACCGTTGCGGCGGAAGCCGGGGATGATCGAGCTGCTGATGGCATTGAAGCCGTAATTCAGATCGTCATTGTAGCCGGCATAGAAAGCCGTTCCGGGATTTGGCGTCCAACCATAAAGAAACTGCGTGCGCACCCGTTGGTTGAGCGTGTTGTAATCGACGATTGCGCGCGCGAAACTGAACTTGGTGAATTGATACGTCGTGCGCAAAGTGAAAATGTTGGTGTCGAAAGCGACCAGACCGGTGTCCTTTCGGACCAGGCGATTCTTGACGTAGTTAAGCTGCATGCGCAGTTCGTTCGTGGGTTGATAAGTGGTGCCGCCGCTGAACTCGAACAGGTTCCCCGCGCCGGGATCGAGCGGCGCGAGCTGGCCCAACGCCAAGGCTGCTGGACTCACCCGGGGAAATCTTCGGCCGCCGCCAAAGTCCAGATCGAGATGGTTCACGCGCCAAACTGCGCGCCCATTAAATTGAATCTTCTTATTGAACTGCGAGCTGCCCGCGATGAAGAAGTGGTTCTTGTGTACGGAACGCTCGTCGTCCGGACCGTAAAAGGCTGCCCGACAACGCTTCGCGGGATCGGGATCGTTGATGCAAGGTGCGTTGCGCGAAACGCCAAACTCCTCTTCGAGGATGCGTTCGTACGCCGGTTCCCACGCCAGACTAAAATATGAATTGCGGGGCAGCCGCCACTCAACGTAGTTCTCGCTCTCCCAATTCTGAATTCGCCCCTGAAAGTCGTAGCCGATCCAACTAAAGTTGTGAATGTTGCGAGCGATGATTCTCTTTTTCGGATTGGGCGTCGTGTTGTGACGTACAAACACACTGTTGAAGTTCGTGTTGGTTCGGCCAAAGAACCCCACGTCGGCGCGGTAATCATGTGTGTATCCTTCGCCGTAAAGTTGAAAGCCCCAGTGACGTCCCGAAATGTCGTATGTGGTTGAGTAACCAAGACCGTTGCCCGTTCGATAATTTGTTTGGGCAGTGAACGGATCAAAAAAGAAATTACGCGACGTAGTACCGAGAACCTGAAAATTGAAAATTGTCTGCTTGTTGATTCGAAAGCGACCGTCGAACCCACCGAGCTGATTGTGCTTCTGAATGAAGTTGTAGCTCGTGGCGATCATTCCAATCGTGCTGTCGCCCTTCCCTATGTCGCGCTTCAAACGGAGCACGCCGATGTAGGCGTTCTTGTCGAGAAATTTTTCGTTGTTGCAAATGACCGCCGGATTCAAACTTCTTCGCTCGAAGCAAGACGCCAGCGCGCCCCGATCGTCAGCGCTGAGATTGCCCGGGCCGTTGTCGCTCGCGCCCATTATTCCGAAAGTCGTCTTGCCCTGTTTGCCTGACAGTTTCACCGCGATGTCGGGGTCGACAATTGTGCGCGTGTGCACGGCCAGAATCGGCGTTTGAAAAATGTCGATGCCTTCCAGGAAGAACGGCCGCTTTTCAGGAAAGAAAATGGGAAACCGCTGGTTGGTTGTGACCACAAGCTGGTCCGCTTCAACCTGTGCAAAATCCGGATTGACCGCCAGGTCGAGCGTGACGGTTGGCGTCAAACCAAATTTCGCAGTCACGCCTGCATCAAGTTTTCCCGGCTCGTTGACAACACGCCCCGGATCTACCAGCGCCGCCGGCGTGCCGGGATAGACGCCGTAGCTCCGCACCTGACGTCCGGTTTCAGAAATGGTGAGACTCGGAATAATTTCGAGCGTGCGCTCGGTCGAGATGCCATCAAGGCCGGTGAGGTGTCCGGCCTGGTTCAGTGTCCCTGAGATGCCGCGCGCAACCGGCATCCACGAATCGAGCTCGTTATTGTTGCGCTTGATGCGACGAAAGAAGTGTGCGCCCCAAAGCTTTCCCTTGCCTGCGGTGTAGCGAATTGATTTGAACGGAATCGCGACTTCGACGGTCCAGCCATCGCTCGTCAAAATCCCTTTCGATTCCATAACGACGTCGACGCTGAAATCTTCACCTCGTCCTTCGGTGAAGGTCGCGTCTCCCTGAATCCCGAAGGGGTTGAAAAAAGCTTCGAACGCCTTGCGCTGATCGTTGAACGTGTCCAGAAAGAACCCGACGTAATCATCGGAGAAAATATTGTCGCGGCGGGCTACGGTCGCGCGCACTTTGTCAGGCTCGTCGTAACAGTGAAACGCGATGTAGAGAAACTTAGGATCGTAGCCAAGCATCACCTCAGTCCGCAGTTGCGATGGCACGGTGTCGCCCGGGTCGATGTCGTAGAAGTCTTTCAAGGGGACAGCCTGCTTCCACACTTCGTCATCGAGCTTGCCGTCGATCACCGGCGCCTTTTCAAAACGGGTGATGCGGACCGGCTGCAATTTTTCGGGAGGCACGACGACCGTGCGCCCGGCAATCTTCACCTCATTAGGTTTGGCTTCAGGTGTCGAGGCCGGGGATGGCGATGGCCCTGGGCTGGCTACTGCCGACTGAGCACGCACTTGCATGGCGCCGGCTATCATGGCGATAACCGCGACAAGCATTTTCAGAGCGACGATTTGACGCACGACTGGCAATCGATGCGAGGGATTGACGATGAAGGTCATCAGGCGCAAGCTCCGCGGTCCCGGTATTACACGAACCAACGACTGAAAAGGTTCCGTGAAATTGGCTATGACTTGCGCTGTACTAAATCGATTCTTATTGAGATGAACTGGGCTCATTCGGATGTCCCAGTTTACGAATGAGTTCGCTCAGTTGTTTGTTAAGAATTGTAAATTTAGCGAGTGGTGATCTATGCGACCTTCAAAGTATTACGCGTGGCGAGCAGGCGTTCGATGGTGGCGAGAACGTTTTCTGGATTGAGTGGTTTGGGTTCGTACGCGTCGGCGCCGGCCTGTAAGGAAAAAGTTGCAGTGCCGGTGCCATATGCGGTGGTGACGAGAATCGGAACGTTCTGCAGAGAGGGAGTATCGCGCACGCGCCGAACGACATGCACGCCGTCGGCGCCAGGCATGCGAATGTCGGTGATAATTAGATCAGGATGCAGGAAGAGAGCTGTGTCATAACCCGACACCCCATTATCGGCGACAGTCACTTCGTGCCCGCGCGTTTCCAGTACCATGCGCATCAACTCTCGCGCGACGTCGTCATCTTCTATCACCAGTATTTTGGACATAGCTTCGCCTGAAACTTACCTCGTCTCTCGTCTGTCTTTGTATGGTAAGTAAACATCGATTCGTGACCGCATTCCGTTAATTCGGATTGTTGATTCACACGATCTAAACATAAAAAAAGACGTGAGCGGAGTTTGCACTGCCGCTCACGCCTAGCGCTGGGGTCAGGAAAACTAGTTAGTAACCTGCATAGCCGTCTGCATAGCCGTGCTCGAACGCTACGCGATAGTACTGCTGATAGATGTACCGATCGCCCTTGCTCGAGCTGTAGTCACGCGTGGCCTTCTGATACTCGCTGTGACCCTGAATGTTATAACGACCTCTGCGGCGATCCTCGCGGCCCGCTTTCGCGCCATCCGCAAAGCCGGCATTCAACGCCGTCTGCCTTAGATCGAACGAACCACCCAGGTTCGGATAGCCATCGTTACTCCGTCGATAACCATAGTTGCCATTACGGTTGTAGTACCCGTTCTGGTTCTGATTCGAGTACGGATGAAATACTCCACGTTGGTCGTAATAACCATTTTGGGTATTAGCCGGATGATAGTTTCCGTATTGATCGTACCAGCCGCCCTGCTGCGCTTGTTGTTCGCGCTGACGGCGAAGTTCGCGCTGTCGTTCGCGCTCACGCTCTCTTTGATCCTGACTCCAAGGATACTGCGCCTGGGCCGTCGTGCTCGACACTACGCCAATGCCTAACAGCGATAGTCCCAGGATTAACCCTCCGAGAATTCTCTTGAAATTTATTGTTCGCATACCTGTTTGACCTCCACCCGGTTCGTTGGCAATGAACATGCCACGCGGTTGGCGGGACTCCAGAGTCGCGAAACATCCCAAATCGTGTCGGTTTAGGCGACACAGACGCAAAAAGAGTACGGCGAATCAATGCAGGATTGACTCCCTCGCGCGTTTGTCGTAGAAGCAGGTGCAAAATGAGCGGACACCCTGACAATTTCGAAATCGAACAGCGGCTGCGTCACATGAATGAAGAGTGGGTCACGGCGATGACAAATGGTGATGGCGCAGCGCTGGATAAAATCATGGCGGATGATTTTGTGTTTAGCTATCCGCTTGAAGGCGACGATAAGGCACAGTTCATTGGCGATTGCGTCAGCGGTGACTTGAAGGTTCAACACATCATTCGAGAGCAAGTAAGCGTCCGCGTGTTTGGACCGACGGCGATATTGACTGGGCGCGACACAGCTCATTGGGTCTATCACGGCCGCGAAATCTCTGGTCAATACAAAATTCTCAACGTGTACTCGAAACGCGACGGCGAATGGAA
>Ga0134126_10008271_pt1 | contig 13081 bp, 10 predicted proteins | sample KB31752_FD_96881 | JGI IMG/M metagenome (GOLD analysis project Ga0134126, IMG submission 96881) | Terrestrial soil microbial communities with excess Nitrogen fertilizer from Kellogg Biological Station, Michigan, USA - KB3-175-2 | ecosystem: Environmental > Terrestrial > Soil > Unclassified ...
CCGGGTTTGGTCGAGTTGCTGGCGCGCATCGGAAAGGGAACTCGAATTCGGCGACTGCTGCATTTTCTGCTGCAACTCATCCACATCCGCGAGCATCTGGCGCTCTTCATCGCGCAGCCGCTTGAGCTGGCGTTGGATGTCCTCACGTTCCTCGTCCGTCTTGGCGGCCTGCAAGGCCGTCTGCAATTCCCGCAATCGATCGTTCAAATCCTGCTGGCGCTGCGCCAGTTCTTTCAGGCGATTCGCAATCTCTGACTGTTCACGCTGCTGCTGCGACTGCGGGTTGGACGCCTGCCGCTCCGTCTCATAACGATTCTGCTCGTTCTTCATCTGGAGCTGGTCCAACTCCCGTGGGGCCGGTTGGCCCGAACCATTTCCGCCTTGCTCGCTGCGCGAGCGCGACACGCGAAATTCGCGCGGCGTGGCTTTCAACAAGGCTTGATATGCCGCCTGTTCCGCGGTCAAAGCCGCGCCGAGTTTACTAGGAGAATTTTTCGCCGCCGCCAGCGCCGTCTGCGCTTTTTCCATTTCCTGGATGGCCGTTTCCAATGCGCTGTGCGCGCTGGCATCTTCAGTCTGGTCCAACGCCTCTTTCGCCTGTTGCACAGCCTGCCCTTCTGCTTCCGTCACAGTATCGATGTCCGAGGCGTAATCTCCGCTCGTGTTCGGCGGGCGCATCGGTCCATTTTGCGCAAAAGAAGCCGCCGCACAAAACATCGCGGTGATGGTAAGAACTTTTAGGTGACTTTTCATAACGGCCTCACTTTGCTTTCGGTACTAATTTGTCGCGCTGAAGTTTCCAGGTGGCAATCACAATTTGCTTTTGCAACTCCGCCAGCTTCGTCGCCTCGCTGCCACCGCCCTGCTGGCCTTGACCGCCACCGCCCTCGTCCGATTGGTCCGCCCGAAAAACCTCCTCGAACGGCCGGACTTCGGCAAAAAACATGTCGCTGAACGTCCGCCGCACCTGCCCATCCGGACCGTAATCATCCGCCCAGGCGAAATAGGATACCACCTGGTCCACGTCCACGCCGAGTTTTTCCAGCGGAACCGTGTTGGTGAACTCGCGCTTTTCATCGGCGCGCGTCGAGCCGCCCAATTCCACAAATCGCGGCTCCTGCCCGGCGATGCCGTAACCAATGCCATACTTCACCACGCCAAAATCATCCCGCGTCTCCGCCTGCAATTGCAATTCCTGCAACCGCGATACCCGCTGGTCGCCACGCGGGAACGCCATTTTCACTTCCGGCCGGCGATTGGTCAGCACCTGGATCGTAAAATCCGTCAGCGCCTTGTTTGTGCGGCCATCCGCATCCACGAGTTCCAGCGAATATTTTGCGCTATTTGTGAGCGCGAGATCGTCCAGCATGGCGATGGCATTTGTTTGTGTCGTGAGATTCAGGGCGCCGCCATTCTTTGTGAGCAAACGCGCGCGGACCACCGGTTTGTTGAGTTGCAACTTATAAGTCAGATGCGTGCCTTCAACAGCGCTGACGCGGAGCGTGTCGGGGATCGTTTTATTTGTCAGGCCGGTATAGCCGGGAAACCGCAGCGCGGCATCGGCTCGCGTGAGAGCCGGATAATCAAAAACGGTGATTTTATAATCCTTCGTTTTGTCTTTGCCATATTCCACGTGATAAATTCCCTCCTCGTCCACTTCCAACAAACTCGCGCCAAAAATCGGATCAGCCAAATGACGCTCCAGCGGAACACGCTTTGTTTTTCCGGATGCTGAAATCATGACCAGCGTCGCTTCCGCCGGCGGCCTGCCGCTGAATCGCGCCGAGATCACCAGTCCCGTTCCCCGTTCCACTTTCGTGTCCCCCGGCGAAACCGTCACACCCGCTCCCAACCACGGCGCTGATCCGGGCCGTCCACCCATAAAAATGTTTGCGATGACCAGCACCGCGAGCAAGGCAACCAGCGCGGCCATTTGCAATCCGAACGCCAAAGACAATTTCCGCCGCACGTCCTGCACCCAAAGACGATGCTCGCGATGCGTCAGCACCTCATTGATGACGCGCCGTTGCAGGAAATGAAATCCGCCCGTTTCGGGATCAGGTTGTTGCTCGGTTGCCGTGGAAAGCAGATGGCGCGATTCCGGATGCGCGTTGCCCAATACATTGGCCAGTTCCTTAAAGTCAGTAATGCGCTGTCGCTCTTTCCTCCAAATCCAAACCGCGCCCGCCACTCCAGCGAGGATCGGCAATACCCAAATCCATCGCGAGTGCCATCCCGTGAACCCATGAACCAACACCAGCAAAACGCACAGCCCCGCCGCCGCGAGCCAGCAAAGAGCCAGCCGACGCCACAATCGCGCCTGCCGGAGAGCCGATTCCAGCTCACCGAACTTGCTTTGCAGACGCGGTTCCATCATGCGACGACCTCTGCTGTCCGGACGCGGCGCGCGAGCCAGCCGCTGACCGTGATTTCCAGCAACGTAATGGCGAGCACCCCCGCAATCAACCAGCGCCAGAGCTTTTGCCGGTTCTCCAGTTCCGCCTCCTGCAAATGCCGCTGCTGCAACTGTCTTTGCGCGGCCGACACTTCGGTATTGAAGCCCAGCGGCACGCCCAACCGCGCCAATTCATCCGGCGCAATCGGCGCCGTGCGGCTTTCATCCAATGACAAATTCACGGCGTAACGATGCGATTTGCCGTTCCATGTTGCGGTATAAATTCCGGGCAAATCGGTCTCCGTGAACGCGCCGCCCGCTTTGAGCGTTAATTTTTTTCCATCTGGTTTTTGCCATTCGATCTCCGGAGCAGACGAACCCGCTGGCGGGACGCCGGCGCTCCCGGGAGCAGGAATCGCATCCCCAGTCAAAAACTGAAAGCGCTCCGGTCTGTCCGCCCCGCTCCAGTCCAGCATTCGCTGCATCAACGGCGGGAACTTGCTCGACACCGCCAATTGGCTGTCCGATGGATCCCATCCCGACGCAAGCACGAGCAGGCTTCCCTTGCCGACGTTCAATTGCGCGAGCGCCGGCGAGCCGTCGTCGAATTTCGCCAGCACATGCGCCTGCGCCCCGGCGGGAATTTCCCAGCGCCGATGTTTCCAGAAATGGATTTGCGTGAAATCGCTGAAGCGCGGATCGGCAAACGCTGCAAAAATCGGATGCGAAAAATCGATTTCACCCAGCAGCGCATAATTGCCATCCGCCTCGGTCATTTGAATTTCAGGCAGGCCCGCCAGCGCGGACAACATCGGAGCCATCTCTGCATTCGTCACCACGAGCAGCGCGGATTTTCCGTGTGCCAGCCATTCGTGCATAGCCGCCCCTTCGTCAGTCGCCAGCGTGCCCGCAACGACTGCGAACGCCGCGCCGTTCAACATCCCGGCAGAGAAAATCGAATTCGTATAAGGCCGCACGATCCGAATTGGCTGACGCGGCCCCTCCGGAAAAACGCGCTCCACATAATATCGCAGCCTTTCCGGGTCATTGATGGATTCGTTCCCAAACCAAGCCACGGTCGTGTGCTCAAATTCCGGCGCAGCGTAATAGGAAGTGTCGTCGAACATTTCCGCGTTGCCGCGCAATTGCAGTTGGGCCGAGGTTTTCTCCGATGAAACTTTCGGCGCGGTGAACGTCCGGCTTTGGCCGGGCGGCAAATAAATATCCATCGAATCGCCCGCGCTTCCCGTCCACGCCAGTTTAAATTTTTCTCCACGAGAATCGCGCGCGTTCGTCACCCGCACTCGCACCGGATTTTCACCGGTGTCGCTGGCTTCGGATTGCGCCAATATTTCCAATCCCGCATTTCCTTTTTTCGACGGCTCGACGCGCTCCACCTGCACTTTTACATCCGTCGGCCAATCGTGCCCCTGCAAGCCATCGAGCCTCGCCCCTTCCTGCAAATCACTGATCAAAATCACCTCGCGGCGCGCGGCGGATTTGCCCGAGACCGAATCGTTCAGCATTTGCTCCGCGGCACTCGTGAGTGCGAGACCGAGTTGCGTGCTCATCCAGCCCGGATTGATCGCGGCCAATCGTTCCCGCGCGAGCCCCGCGCGTTGATCCGCTGACCATGACGACCAATCCGCGAAGCTGACCAGCGTCCGCGGCTGGCGATCGAACGTCATGATGGCAAACTGGTCCGCCGGGGTGGATTTATCCAAATAAGATTGCGCCACCGCGCGCGCTTTGTTCCAAAGTCCCTCGCGGCGCATGCTGGCGCTGGTGTCCACGAGCAAAACGATTTGCCGCGCCTCGCTCGGCGATGCCGGCAGCGCGATGTCTTTGGAAAAAAATGGCCGCGCAAAAGCCGCCGCCAGAAAAATCAACGCGAGGCAGCGCAGCAGCAGGAGAAATAGATGCTCCAGTTTGCTGCGGCGCGTGAGTCGCGGCGGCGTTGGCCGCAGGAACATCAACGAACTGAAAGGCACCCGCTCGCGCGCCGCGCGCCGGATGAGGTGGAACAAAATCGGCCCGGCGATGGCCAATCCTCCAAGCAGAAACCATGGCGCGAGGAAGTTCATATTTGAAGCTTGGACGATGAAGAATCGAGGCTGGAAAATAGTTGGCACTGGGCCAAAAAATGCCGTCCGTTTTCGGCGCCCACGACGTCCTCGTTTACCAGCGCGTAGTTTCGCCTCCCTCTCCGCCACGGAGTGGGGGAGAGGGACGGGGTGAGGTGGTGCTCGGGGAACAAGGGCACAAAGTGTCTGTCTTCTGTGCGAAAATTTATTTGGGCGATCACGCTATTCTCTCTTGAAACAAGGCACATCATGACACACCCGCTCCGATCTGAACGCGTCTTCGGACCAACTTGCCCCTGCGGCTCCGGCTGCGAAGAAAATCAGACAAACTCATTTCCAACGGTTTGTCCGTCGTCACGCGATGAAACGAAATCCCCAACCGCCGGCAGATTTGCTCCACGCCCTGGCTGTGCGCGGCGAGCTTGCGCTGGTAATCCGCCCGCACCGCGTCCGGATCCAAATAAAAATCGCGCTCACTCTCGATGTCCTGGAACAACATCGCGTCGTGAAAATTAAAGGCCAGTTCGTTCGGGTCCAGCACCTGAAACAAAATCACTTCGTGCCCCGCGGCAGTCAGCCGCCCGAGGCTCGGCTCCAGCTCATCAATCGGTGCGAGCAAATCGGAGATGAGCACGGTCAGCCCGCGCTTGCGGATGAGTTCCGAAACCCGCTGCAACGGCGCGTTCAAATTTGTTTCACGACCGCCGCCGCGCTTTTCCAGCGCCAGCATCAATTGCCGCAAATGGCCATGGCGATGACGCGCGGGCAAATATTCGCGCACCTCCGAATCAAAAGTGAACAGTCCGACGGCATCGCCTTGCCCGTTCAAAAACCACCCGAGCGTCGCGGCCAGCGTGCGCGCGTAATCAGATTTCGTATAGCCCGTCGAGCCGTATTCCATCGATCGGCTCTGGTCCACAAGCAAATGACAACGCAGGTTCGTCTCATCCTCGAATTTTTTCAGGTAATAACGATCCGAGCGTGCGAACAAGCGCCAATCCAGATATCGCGTGTCATCGCCCGGCGAGTATTGGCGATACTCGGTGAACTCCACCGAGAAGCCATGATACGGACTGCGATGCAGCCCAGTCCAAAAACCCTCCACTACCACGCGCGCGCGCAATTCCAGATTGCGGATGGCCATCAGAGCCTTGGGGTCGACGAAGGCTTCGTTGCGCGCCGATGTGGGAAGAGAGGGCATGTGTCAGCGGGGAAACATCGAAAACGCGTTGTAAAAACCATGCGGCTGTCGCGGAGCGACAGAGGAAATTAGCCAGCCACAACGTGGCTGGTTTGCTGGCATTGCGAAACACGTCCTGAAGGGACGTCGGAACGGGAGGAATGCCCGGCGTCCCTTCAGGACGTGGCTATCTTTTCCCTGATTCCAGCCACTTCGTGGCTGGCTAATATCCAGAGTCGCTTCGCGACAAAGAATTTTTTCCGCGGAGCATCTTGAATGGTAAGCGAAAACCGAATACGTGCTGCGGAAATACTTCGGCGTTCGGCATTCGATGTTCAGAGTTCGATGTTTCATAGCATCGGAGCTATTATGGCAGCTACCGCAATCAACCATCCAAGAATGGCAAGTGCCCCTTGTGAGCGAGCAAGAAAAGGACTTCCGAAAAATAGAAATGCCAACGCAATGCCGACAACCAAATCGATTAAAGGCGACGGGGAGATTATGTCTTCGCGACGTTGAGCCAACTTCACGAACACGATATAGCACGCGACTAGCGTTTCACTTCCGATAAGAGCCCATCGCCAGAAAAGGTGAGGCCGTCTCATGCTCGTTTCGTTCATCATACTAAACACCGGGTTCTTTGACCGTCTCCAGCAGCTTCTTGATAATCGTCTCCACATTCGTCCCCTCCGCTTCAGCGCGATAATTCACCAGGATGCGATGACGCAGCGCCGGAGCCGCCAGCGCGCGAATGTCCTCCAGCCCCACATGTGAGCGCCCCTGCAATAATGCCCGCGCCTTCGCTCCCAACACCAAAAACTGGCATGCGCGCGTGCCCGCGCCCCAGCTTACCCAATCATTCACGAACTGCGGCGATTCCTTTTGCTGCGGGCGCGATGCCGCGGCCAGCCGCACCGCGTAGCGAACAAGACTGCTCGCAATCGGCACCTGGCGGACCAATTCATGGAATTGCAACACGTCCTCCCCTGTGAACAAAGGCTCAATCTTCGGCGCGCGGCGCGCAGTCGTTTGCTGGACTACGGCAACTTCGTCATCTTCCGGCAAATAATTAATCACCACATTGAACATGAAGCGGTCCAACTGCGCCTCGGGTAGCGGATACGTCCCCTCCATTTCAATCGGGTTCTGTGTCGCGAGCACGAAGAACGGCTCGGGCAAGGCATGCCGCACGCCCGCGGCCGTCACCTGATGCTCCTGCATCGCTTCGAGCAGCGCCGATTGCGTCTTGGGCGGCGTGCGATTGATTTCGTCGGCCAGAATCATGTTCGCGAACACCGGACCTTTCACGAACGTCATCCGCCGGCCCGCATCCGTTTCCGAGAGAATTTCCGTGCCGGTGATGTCCGCGGGCATCAGGTCGGGCGTGAATTGAATGCGCTGGAATTGCAGGTGAAAAATCTGCGCGATGGATTTTACGAGCAGCGTCTTCGCCAGGCCCGGCGCGCCCGTGATCAAACAATGCCCACCCGAAAACAGCGCGAGCAGAATCTGCTCGACCACTTCCTTCTGGCCGACGATGACTTTTGAGAGTTCTGATTCCACGCGGGCGCGCCCGGCGATGAGTTTTTCCACCGCTGCCGCGTCGGTGGATTGGATGGGAGGTTTCGCTAAAGTTTCCACAATGCCTTTCAGTTGTTAATGGGTCATGATGTAAAAAATGATGTTGATGCCGAGCGGGTAGCCGCGCTTCTCGGAAAATTCGTGAAAGAACCAGTCGTCCTCGCCCTCGCGTTCCCATGCGTCGCCATTGTCCGTGTTGTGAGTCGCAATCACCATGATCCGGCCCTTGTCATCCAGCAGCGCGCGCACATGCACGTCCCGGCAATCCTCCGGGCTGCCGTCTTTGTAGCGATGGTGTGCCTCCCACGTAAAATCAGTCGAATGCCGTTGAATCGCGATAAAACTGGCCGGCGTTTGCAATTTATTTTTCGGAACGTTGATGTCGAACACGCAATGAAAAATCGGATGGTCCATTGGCAATTCCACAAAATCGCGGTCCGGAAACACGCGTTTCATCTGCGCGGCAAACGTCTCCCACTGCCACTTGCCCCAAAAATCGTCCACCATCAGCACGCCGCCGTTGAGCAAATACTTCCGCAGGATCGGCACTTCTTCATCGCGCAACAACAATCCCCCCGGCTCGACTGTGTAAATCCACGGATAATTAAAGAGATCCGGATCCGTCAGCCGAATCGTGCGCCCATTCGGGTCCGTATGAATCGAAGTCACCTGCTGGATGCGAAAGGAAAGATTCAAATCGCTGTCGGGAAAATCCGTGATCCAGCTCCCCGCCGTCCAGGACGCATCGGGATCGCGGTCGCGAATGAGGCGGCAAAAGGTGAAGCAATCCTTCTCAAACCCCGGCGCGTTCGTCCACTCCGGCGTCCCGGTGCTGTGCGAGGCGATTTCCCGGGCGGTCTTGACCGTGGTTTCATCCACCCAAACGCCGCCCTCCGTGCGGATCATGTTCCCGTTTCCACCATATCCACCATATCCACCATAGCGCCTGCCCCAGCCTTGTGCGGCACAAACACCGGCCAGCGCCAGCGCGGCAAAAATCAAAATCGGCCAAAATGTTTTCACAACTTCCTCTCCATGGATATTATCAATGAGTCATGACATAAAAGATGACGTTGATGCCTAAAGGATAAGCAATCTTTTCGGAAAAATTTTCAAAATATTCCGGATCCTCGCCCTCGCGCTCCCAGCCGTCGCCGTTGTCCGTATTGTGCGTGGCCAGGATCATGATGCGGCCTTTGTCGTCGAAGATAACACGGTGATGCGTTTCATGCGCATCCGGTCTTTCCCATGTGACATGGCGCCGCTCCCACACCGCGATGCCGGGAATCTGGGCCTTGGATTTAATGTCGAACACACAATGATACAGCGGATGGTTGAGCGGCAGGTCTACCCATTTGCGATCCGGAAAAACCTTCTCGATTTCCTCGGCCATTCCCCGCCATTCGGCCTCGCCCCAAAAATCGTCCACCCAAAGAAATCCGCCGTTGAGCAGATATTTACGGAGGGCCTTAACCTCCTCATCGTTCAGCGAGAGCGTGCCGGGCTCGACCATATATATAAACGGATAATTAAAAAGCTCCGGGTCCGTCAGCCAAAGGTAACGGCCGTTCGGGTCCACTTTGATCGAAGTCACCTGTTGCAGGCGGAAGGACAAATTCAAATCGCTGTCCGGGGTGTCGGTCGTCCAGAAACCGCCGGAGCCCCATTTTCGGTTTCGCTTGATGCGCACGAAGGTAAACACGTCCTTGTTGAACGAAGGCGCGTTGGTCCAATTCGGCGTGCCCGTGCTGTGAGAGGGAACTTCACGCGCGGTTTGGGCGTCATCCGGCACATAACTTTCCCCGCCCCAACCACCGCCGCCACCCCAGCCACCCCCACGCCAGCGTTGCGCGAATACCCCGCCAGCCACTAGCAAGAGAGCAATGGAAATCCAGCGGAGTTTTTTCATGGATTGCCTCCCCCGGTGGGGACAGCGCGCTGCGCTGTCCGCGCCGCGTTCAGCGGCGCAACGGTGCCCGTCAAAACGTTCGAAGCCTCCGCTCCGTCCGCTTGAGGTGATGGCGGCGTTTTCTCCAATTCCAACAACAGCCGCTGCGCCTCCCGATAACGCGGCGCATCCTCCAGCGCTTCCAATACGTTCCGCTTCGCCTCGCTTTCAGAATTCCCGCGCGCGTGCAGCAGTTTGGCGAGTTGAAAATGCGTTTCCGCCGGATCCGGTGGGTCCAGCATCAGCAACTTCCGGTAGGCGGTGATGGCCTGCTCATTGTTTCCCAGCGCCGTCCCCGCCTGCGCAAGCCCGCGATACGGCACCGGGCTCAGCGGATTGATGGCCAGCAATCGCTCCGCGTAATTCGTCACCGACGCCCAGTCCTTGCGTTCGCCGCATAATTCCACCAATCGCACGAACAAGTCCGAGAAATCCGATTCCTGCGTCGCGAATTTTTGCAACGTCGCCAGTTCGGCGTTCGTATCGCGCAAATTTTTCTCCGTCACCGCGAGCAGCCACAGCGGATTCTCCTCCTTCTTTTCGCCGTGATAGCTTTCCGCCACGGATTCCAAAATCGGTCTGGCCTTCGCCCAATCTTTCGCGCGCATCAGCTCCGTGGCCTCGCGCATGCGCGTGTAATAATTATTCGGATGCCCAACCTCCCACGCGGTTTGTTCTATTTTTGAATGCAGTGCCGGCGGTTTGGCCAGGTCCACGCCCGGCGCCAACTTTTCGGCGAGATCCTTCGCGAACGCCGCAAATTGCTTTTCCAATTCCGGCAGCGGCGCTGTTCGCTGGGCAATGGCTTTGTTCACTTCATCGCCATCGTGCAGATCGCCGAGGATTTTTTTCAATGCCTCCATGCCGAACCGGTCCACGATGAATTGCACCACCAGCGACGATTCATAATACGCAAACAGCAGGTGCTCCGAATTCGTCGGCGCGAGAAAAGCGCCGCTCAATTTGCCCAGCGGCGTCAGTTCGCCGTGCAGAATCATGTCGCGATAAGCCAGGTTCATTTTCTCGCCCCACAGCGGATTCGCCTGGCGCTCTTCGTAAACGGAAATGCCTTCGCTCAACCAGCGCGGCATGCGGTTCCGTGTGTCGGTCAGCGTGACCACGTGACAGAACTCATGCCAGAGCACGTCTTCCCAATTGGCCGGATTCGGCGCTTGCGACGCGGGGCTGTTCGCCGTGATGACCGAGCCGAAACACACGCCGAGATAACCCGGATTCCCCGGCATCCCAAAGGTGCGCACCGCGAAATCCTTTTGCTCCGGGAAAATTTCCACCACCGTCGGCTGCGCCAATTCCACGCCATATTTCGCGCAAAGCGTCGCCCGCGCGTGCTCCAGCAAATCCAGCACGCGATCGCCATACAGGCCCGCCTCGAGCGGCGACATGTGCACGATGAAATGCGAATTCGTCAGCGTCTGGAATTTCATCATGCGCTCGTGCAGCATGGAAAGATTGTAGGACGTGACGTCGTAGGCGTCTTTTTTGTGCGTGCTTTCCGCGAGCTGCCAGCCGTCGTCATCCTGCCCAAGCCTCAGCAAATCCTCCGCGAGCTCGCGTTGCGCCGGCAAAAAATCCGGCTCGAAATCCAGCGCGCGCCGCTGCGCCGCCGCCGCTTCCGTAAATCGATATTTTTGCGCCAGCTTTTTCCCGATCAGATAATCCACCTCCGGATTCGTCTGATAATATTTCAAAGCCGCCTCGCGAGACTCCCGTTCCAGGCCCGGATCATTCCGCAAATGCGCCAGCACCGCGCGATACGCCAGGGCCTCCGGCCGATTCGGATTCACTTTCAGCACCAGTGCCAGTTGCTTGTCCGCCTCGTCGTATTCCTCCGCATCAATCAAATGATCCACCAGCAGCAACAGCGTGGGAATATGATGCGGGTTGGTCTTCAGAGCGGCCTCGATATGCACCATCATCTGCTCGCGATCGCTCGGCTCGAAAGCCATGGCGAGTCCCGATTCCATATCCGGGTCCCCGGGAAACTTTTTCAATCCCGCCCGAAAGGCATCGGCCGCCAGTGAAAAATCATGCTTGTTCAGCGCCAGATTCCCGCTCGCCAGGAATGCCTCGCGCGGCGGCGGGTCCGCCTGTTCCGCCGGTCGGAAACAATTCTGCAGCACCACCTGCGGTTCGACGCCGAGCAACAGCATCGCCTCGCCCGCCGCCACCAGATTATCGCCGCCGCTCAACCCGCGCCGCTGCTCCAGGATGTCCTGCACCTGCATGAGACGCCGGTTCGCGCCGTTCAGGTCGTTTTGATACAGGGCCGCCTCGCGCGCGAGCAAAAAACTCCGCAACTGCATCGGGTAATCGCCCACGCCGTTTTGCGCATTCGTATACGCCTCGCCATAACGCCCCACGGTCAGAAGCGAGCGCACGAGCAAAATCCGCCAGTCGCTCGACGAACCGTCTTCGACCTGCTTTTTCGCGATCTTGATGACATCCTCGTAGTTGCCGCGCAAAAATTTCTGCTGGGCATCCTCAAGAGATTGCGCCGATGCGGAAGAAACATTGAGAAAAGCGAGACCACACCACAGCCAGAAGGAAATCGGCATCAACCAGACCATCAGCCGCGCTTTTTTATGCAAGGGCATGGCGATGCAAATTCATACGCCGATTTCGCCTGTGAAGCAAATCCGCTTTCGTGGTAGGGACAGCGCGCTGCGCTGTCCGCGCCGCGTTCAGCGGCGCGGGGCCCCCGCCAGGCGCTCGAAAATTCCTCCCGTCCGCTGAACGCGGACGGTGATCCCGCCAAGGCGGGACGGCGTCCCGGCCATGTGGTAAGCCGCAAAGAAATTCGTGCCAATCCCCGGCGTTCACGTCTAATCTATGCCCCGATGAACATTCAAGTTGCGGTTTTGTGCGACGCGGCCACCGAGGACAACGGCAAGCTGAATTTTCTCGGCGCCTTCGATACCATCATCGCCCAGCAAATCCCGGCCACCCATCCGCAATGCTCCATCGCCATCCGGGTCACTTTCGGCCATGAGGACGAAGGCTCGCACAAAATCCGCCTCAACTTCGTGGACGCCGACGGCCGGTTCATCATGCCGGGCATCGATTTGCCGGCCGAAGTCGTGCTGCCCGTTGACTCGCATTTTCTCACAAGGAATTTCATCGTCACCTTCCAGCAATTGAAATTCGACCTTCCAGGCCTCTACTCGATCGACATCACCCTGGACGGCAAACCGCAGGCGAGCATTCCCCTCCTCGTGAAGCACACACCGCCTCCGGCGCCGGTAGCCTGAGCCGGCGGCTCCTATTCCTGCCGCTCCAACACGTCGCGCACCGTTTGGGCCAGCCGATGCGGTGAATAGGGCTTCTGCAGAAAATTCACGCCTTCCCGCAGCTCAAAATCCTTTTCCACCATCTCCGCCCCGTAGCCGCTCGAAAAAATGATCCTCAACGAAGGTTTTTCGGCGTGAAATATTCTCGCGAGCTCCGGCCCGTTCGCTCCACCCGGAATGACGACATCGGTCAACAACAGCGCAATGCGGTTGCTGTGCTCCTTCCACCGATCCATCGCCGCCATTGCGCTGTCGGCTTCCACCACTTCATAGCCGTAGCCTTCCAGGATGCTGCGGTCCAAAGCCCGCAAAGGCGCTTCATCTTCGATCAGCAAAATCGTTTCATTGCCGCCGCGGACTTCCTGAACAGAGGGCCGGTCCACTTTCGCGTCCGCGCGTTCCTTCGCGGCCGGCAGATAAATTCGAAAAACCGTTCCTTTGCCCACCTCGCTGTAAACCGTGATCCAGCCGCCGTGCTGGCGGACAATTCCGTAAACCGTGGCCAGCCCAAGGCCCGTTCCCTGGCCGACCGGTTTGGTCGTGAAAAACGGCTCGAAGATCCGCGACAAATTCTCCTGCGGAATC
>Ga0134126_10008273_pt1 | contig 13080 bp, 9 predicted proteins | sample KB31752_FD_96881 | JGI IMG/M metagenome (GOLD analysis project Ga0134126, IMG submission 96881) | Terrestrial soil microbial communities with excess Nitrogen fertilizer from Kellogg Biological Station, Michigan, USA - KB3-175-2 | ecosystem: Environmental > Terrestrial > Soil > Unclassified ...
AAATTCGCACCCGGTTGCGGGCTTGCGTCAATGCGACCGGAAACCATAACAATCCTTACCGCTGGACTCTTCGGCCTCGCCGGGCAATGATTTGTTTATCATAAGCCGGGCGTGCAGCCGGTGCGAACAGTTGCGTAAGAGGCGTTAACCATGTCGGAGCGTTCGCAAAGCGAGATCCATCTGGTTCAATTCAGCGAGCGGCTCACCAATTCGGCGGCATTCAGCAGTCTGTTTCGGGAGGGCATGGACCTGGTCGAGGAGACTGCGGCCTATCTCGACGGCGTCGGCCGTGCCGAAGCCAAGGCGCTCGAGCGCGCCGTGAGCCTGGCCTATGCGACCGAAAGCATGCGGCTCACCACCCGCTTGATGCAGCTCGCCTCCTGGCTCCTGCTGCACCGCGCGGTCAAGGAAGGCGAGATGACGCTGAGCCAGGCCAATCGCGAGAAGACCAAGGTCAAGCTTTCCGCCGCCGATCCCGGTCCCACCGACATGATCGAAAAACTGCCGGTGCAATTGCAGGACCTGATTGTCCGCTCGATGAGCCTACAGGTCCGCGTGCGGCGCCTGGACGCCTCTATCCACGCCCCGCCGGCCGAGCGTACCGCGATCGGCAATCCGCTGGTGCCGCAGCTCAATGCCCTGAAAGCGGCATTCGAGCGGTAGGTCTTATTATTTGCTCCGTCATTCCGGGGCGGTCCGCAGGACCGAACCCGGAATCTCGGGATTCCAGGTTCGATGCTGTCGCATCGCCCCGGAATGACCGAGGCTGAAAAACAAAAACGCCCCCGACCAGGCGGAGGCGTTTCCTTGGCGCGAGCGCTCGACTTGCAAGCCGATCAATCCTTCTTGAGGAAGCCGGAAAACTTCTTCTGGAAGCGCGAGACACGGCCGCCGCGATCGAGGAGCTGCTGGGAGCCGCCAACCCAGGCCGGATGCGATTTGGGATCGATATCGAGGTGCAGCTTGTCGCCGTCCTTGCCCCAGGTGGAGCGGGTCTGGTATTCGGTTCCATCGGTCATAACGACCGTAATCGTATGATAATTCGGGTGAATTTCGGCTTTCATGGCATGTCCTAACGGCGCCGTGGCGCCTGTCTTTTGGCTTAGGATGTCGAAGGAATTGGGCCGCTCTATAGCCCATGAAACCCTTCAAAACAAGTCGACGACCTTCGTATCTTTCCGGATTTGCCAGGCCGCGCGACGGGGCCTATGTCGGCACGATCACAGGTCCAACGGGTCAGATCTCATGAGTGCAGTGGAACGGCTGGACGAGGGGCAAAAAGGGCCTGCGGCTTTGCCGGAACAGGCGGCGGAAGCACTGAGCATTGACGACGCCTCGCCTGGGCGCCGCTCCAAGCTTCGGCCGCTGCTTGCACTGTCGCCCTATGTCGCGCGTTACCGCGGCCGCGCCATTCTCGCGCTGATCGCGCTGGTTCTTGCCGCCATGGCGACCCTGCTGGTGCCGGTCGCGGTGCGGCGCTTGATCGATTTCGGTTTCACGCCGAAGGGCATCGCGCTGATCAACAACTATTTCAGCGCGATGATCGCGGTGGTCGCCGTGTTGGCGTTGGCGAGCGCGTCGCGATACTACCTGGTCATGACGATCGGCGAGCGCATCGTCGCCGATTTGCGGCGCGACGTGTTCGCGCATTTGATCTCCCTGTCGCCTTCCTTCTTCGATTCCGCGCGCTCCGGCGAGCTGATCTCGCGGCTGACCGCGGACACCACGCAGATCAAATCCGCGGCCGGCGCCTCCGTTTCGATCGCGCTACGCAACCTTCTGCGGTTCCTCGGCGCGGCCGCCATGATGGTGGTGACGAGTCCCAGATTGTCCGGTTTCGTGCTGCTGGCGATCCCGCTGATCGTGCTGCCGCTGGTGGCGTTCGGCCGCTGGGTTCGGCGGCTGTCGCGCAACGCCCAAGATACTCTTGCGAATGCCAGCGCCTACGCATCCGAGCTCGTGGGCGCGATCCGCACCGTGCAGGCCTATACCGGCGAGCGACAGGCCACAGTGCGGTTCGGCAAGGAAGTCGAACAGGCCTATGAAGCCGCGCGTAGCTCGACCCAGGCTCGCGCGGTCTTGACCGCGATCATCATCTTCATCGTGTTCACCAGCGTCGTGGCGATCCTGTGGATCGGCTCGCATGATGTGCTGAGCGGCGCGATCACCCCCGGAACGCTCAGCCAGTTCGTACTCTACGCGGCATTCGCGGCAGCCGGGCTCGGCCAGCTCAGCGAGGTCTGGGGCGAGGTCTCTGCGGCGTCGGGCGCCGCCGAACGGCTGTTCGAGATCCTGCGCGTGAGGCCGGAGATCGCCGCGCCCAGCGCCCCGCGCGCGCTGCCTGCGCCTTCCCGCGGCGATGTCGGCTTTGACGACGTCAGCTTTGTCTATCCGGCGCGGCCGGACGTGCCCGCGGTCGATCACGTCTCCTTCTCGGTGCGCGCGGGCGAAAAGGTCGCCATTGTTGGTCCCTCAGGCGCGGGCAAGAGCACGCTGTTTCACCTGTTGCTGCGCTTCTACGATCCTGCTTCGGGCACGATCACCTTCGACGGTGTGCCGATCAGATCGGCCGATCCGCAAGCTTTCCGCGGTCACATTGCGCTGGTGCCGCAGGAGTCGGCGGTGTTCGCGGCAAGCGAACGAGAGAACATTCGCTTCGGCCGCCCCGAGGCGGGCGACGACGAGGTCGAGCGTGCCGCCGAGCTTGCCCATGCGACCGAGTTCATCCGCCGCTTGCCGGCGGGTTTCGACACTCAGCTCGGCGAGCGCGGCGTGACGCTGTCGGGCGGCCAGCGCCAGCGCATCGCGATCGCGCGCGCCATCCTGCGCGACGCGCCATTGCTGCTGCTGGACGAGGCAACCTCGTCGCTCGATGCCGAGAGCGAGACCTTGGTACAGACGGCGCTCGAAGAGCTGATGCGTCACCGTACCACGCTCGTGATCGCCCACCGGCTCGCGACCGTGCTGTCCTGCGACCGCATCCTGGTGATGGAGCAGGGCCGAATCGTCGAGCAGGGCACCCACGCCTCGCTGGTAGCCGCCAACGGACTCTATGCGCGGCTCGCGCGCCTGCAGTTCGAGGGGGCGTAGGTCAACACGTTCCGCTGTCATCACCCGCGGGTGATGACAGCGGAGATGGCGGCGCTACGGCTTCCACGCCATCTTCAGCACCGGACGGCCCGAGGTCGGGTTCACGTCGTCGCCCGCATGCGCAAAGCCGTTGCGTTCGTAGAAACGGATGGCGCGGGCATTGTCCTTGTTGACGAGCAGCGTGATGCCGCCTGGCGACAGGCGCTTGGCTTCGTCGACCAAAAGGCGCGCGACGTCCGAGCCCCAATGTTCGGGCGCCACCACGAGCTGATCGAGATAGCCGCTTCCGTCGATGGTCACAAACCCGAGTATCGCGCCGGCTTGTTCGGCGACGATGATCGCGGCCTCCGGCACCAGTTCGGTCCGCCAGCGTTCGCGCCACCAGGCAAGGCGTGCGGCGAAATCGATTGACGGATAGGCCTGTTGCCACGTCCGCTCCCAGAGCGCGATTGCCGCGTTTTCATCTTCAGCGCGATACGAACGAAGCTGAATGGGAATTGTCACCGTTCCGTCAGCTTCAATTCGATGCGGCGGTTGCGGCGGTAAGCCTCTTCGGTGTTCCCGGTATCAAGCGGGTCGTATTCGGCAAAGCCCGCCGCGACCAGGCGCTGCGGCGAGACGCCGTGCGAGATCAGGTACTGCACCACCGAAATCGCGCGCGCCGACGACAGCTCCCAGTTCGACTTGAAGATGGGGCTGTTGATCGGGCGCGCGTCTGTATGGCCGTCGACCCTCAAGACCCAAGGAATCTCGCTCGGAATCTGCTTTTCGAGATCCTTCACCGCGTCCGCGACCTTGTCGAGCTCGGCGCGGCCGTCGGGCAACAGCGTCGCCTGTCCGGTGTCAAAGAAGACTTCCGACTGGAACACAAAGCGGTCGCCGACAATGTGAATATCGGGACGGTTGCCGAGGATCGCGCGCAGGCGGCCGAAAAACTCCGAACGGTAGCGCGACAATTCCTGCACGCGCTGCGCGAGCGCGACGTTCAGCCGCTGGCCGAGATCGGCGATCTTGGTCTGCGATTCCTTGTCGCGCTTCTCGGAGGCGTCGAGCGCGTCTTCGAGTGCCGCCAGCTGGCGCCGCAGCGCGCTGATCTGCTGATTGAGCACCTCGATCTGGGCCAGCGCATTCGCCGAAACCTGCTTTTCGGATTCCAGCGCCTTGTTGAGTTCCGTCGCGCGGCCCTCCGCGCTGTTGCCGGCACTGGCCAGACCCTCATAGAGACCCTTGACGCGGTCGCGTTCGGCTTCCGCTGAGGCAAGGCCGGCCTTGAGCTGCGTGATCTGGTCGTTCAGATTGAGCTTGCCGAGCTTTTCGAGCGACAGCGACTCGCTCAACTGCGCGATCTTGGCGTTCAACTCCTGCAGCGCCTTGTCCTTGCCGGTGACCTCCTGGGACAGGAAGAACTGCACGACCAGGAACACCGAGAGCAAGAACACGACCGACAGCACCAGCGTCGACAGGGCATCGACAAAGCCGGGCCAGTAGTTGAATCCGCTCTCGCGCCGGGCACGTGCAAGCGCCATTGTCTTCTCCGTTCAGATCATGATCCGATTAGACCGAATCGGATCATGATCTCATGTCTTTGTTTGAGCATGATCTCCGCGCAAACGGGCCGCGTTTGCCGCGAGGGAAAAACCGGTTTCCACCTTGCGTTGACCACGCGGGATCCCGATCATGCTCTAGCTCTTCTCAGGCTGACGGGCGAGCCGCTCCAACAGCCGCTTGATCTCCCGGCTCTGTTCGCCCTGGCCGTCGGCCCATTCCCGGATCATTTGTTGTTCGGTGCGCATATGCGCAACCAGGCCCTGGATGGCTTCGGCGAGGTTTGCCATCGCAGCCGTGGTGTGGCGACCGCCTCCTTCCTCTACCGAGGAACGCAGCCGGTCCAGCGCGCCGGCGATGTCGCCGCCGCCGGCCGCGCCGTCGCTGCCGTACTGGCGCACCGTGGTGGCGAGCCAATCCTCGAGATCCGTGTAAAAGCGGTTTTGCGCCTGGCTCGATTGCAGATCGAGAAAGCCAAGGATGAGGGAGCCGGCGAGGCCGAACAGCGACGACGAAAAGGAAATACCCATGCCGCCGAGTGGCGCCGCCAGGCCTTGTTTCAGCGTGTCGAACAACGCGCCGGCATCGCCGCCGACCTTCAGCCCATCGATCACCTTGCTGACCGAGCCGACGGTCTCGATGAGGCCCCAGAACGTTCCGAGCAGTCCCAAAAATATCAGCAGGCCCGTCATATAGCGGGAAATGTCGCGCGCCTCGTCGAGGCGGGCGGCGATGGAATCGAGCAGGTGCCGCATGGTCTGCTGCGAAATCGTGATCCGCCCGGTGCGCTCCCCGCCGCCGCCCAGGATGGCCGCCATTGGCGCGAGCAGGGTCGGGTGACGATCCATCGCGAGCCCTGGATCGGCGATACGAAAATTGTTGACCCAGGCGACTTCCGGATAGAGCCGGATCACCTGGCGGAACGACAGGATGATGCCGACGAAGAGCACGATGCCGATCAGGGCGTTGAGGCCGGGATTGGCGAAAAAGGCGACAATGATCTGCCTGTAGAGCACCACCGCGACGAGCGCGCACAGCACCAGGAACACCAGCATGCGCACCAGGAAGATCCGCGGCGACGACAATTTGTTCAGTTCGATCTCCATGGCGGAGCGGGAGGAGGAGCCGGCGGGCATTCTCATGATGTCCGTTACAGGAAGCGCGGGTCAGGTGCCACTATGGCACAGCGGCGGCGGGAAGAAAGCTGCGATCACCTGATTTCCAGAACCTGCAGGCCCAACCGTGACCGCACCGACACGCGGCTGCTTCACTTGACCGTTTCCATCGGAGCGCCTCGCCGTGCGGAGCGGACGCGGCGGTCTTGCTGACGGCGTGAGGCCGTAGACCCAAGCTCGTGGTCCGAAAGCGCGAACAGGAGGCGAGCCCAACCCGGCGGGATCGCGACCGCTGTCCCTGCTCGACCTCAGGTTCCTCTAATGCCGTACCTCTCAAAATTCGGTGATGCTCGAAAAAGGCTCGCTGATTCAGCCGGTTAGCGCGCGTGCGACATTGCGTCGTGTGGCAATGCGTCGCCGCGGCGGCGTATTGCGACGCAATAAGTCATTTCTCTACTTTTATTCTTCCGAATCGGTAGCGCGTCATCAGGTCCGCTTCCGTCGCTCATGCCATCTGAACTTGGGGCAAAAGCTTTAATGTCGCTGTTTCGCGTGCCATCGCCTGGCATCGTTCTGATGCTGGCTGTCCTCGCACCATGTCTCGCCGGCTGCAACGAGCCGAATTCCGCCGCCGCGGCGGTCGAACGCCCCGAGCCCGAGGTGAGCGTCATCACGGTGAAACCGCAGCCGCGTGCGGTCGCCAGCGAACTGCCAGGACGAATTGCGCCGATGCGCGTCGCCGAGGTTCGGCCGCGCGTCTCCGGAATCGTGGTCGAGCGCCTGTTCCAGCAGGGCAGCCAGGTCAAGGCGGGTGATCCGCTGTACCGAATCGATCCGAAGCCGTTCGAAATTGATGTTCAATCCAGCGAGGCCGCGCTCGCCAAGGCGGAGGCTGTACTGCACCAAGCCACGCAGCAGGCGCGACGCTTCAGCCTTCTGACCCGCCAGCGCGCAGTCTCCGAGGCCGAGAATGACAAGGCGATCGCCGCCGAACGTCAGGCACAGGCCGATGTGGAAGCCCGAAAGGCCGATCTCGCGCGCGCGAAGCTCAATCTAGACTATGCGACGGTGCGCGCGCCCATTGACGGCGTCGTCGGCGCGGCGTTGGTCACCGAAGGCGCGCTGGTGGTTCAGAATCAGACCAGGCTCGTCACGGTCCAGCAGCTTGATCCGATCTACGCCGATTTCACCCAGTCGGTCACGGAGCTGCGTCAAATGCGCCGCGCCTTCGAGAACGGCGATCTCGAGCGCATTGCGCCGGACGCCGCCAAGGTGCGCCTCATGTGGGACGACGACACCCTCTATCCGGCCGATGGCAAATTGCTGTTCTCGGATGCCAGTGTCGACATCCACACCGGACAGGTGACGTTGCGCGGAGAGTTTCCGAACCCAAAGCACGAATTGTTGCCGGGCATGTATGTCCGCGTCCGCATCGAGCAAGGAATCGACAGCGACGCCATCGCGGTGCCGGAGCAGGCGATCCAGCGTGATGCCGGCGGCGGCAGCGAGGTATTCGTCGTGAAGCACGACAACCGCGTGGCCGTGCAACCTGTCCGCACCAGCTCGGTGCAGGACGGCCAGCGGTTCGTCACGCAAGGTTTGAAGGCCGGCGACCGCGTTGTGGTCGAAGGGTTTCAGAAATTCGCGGCCGGCGACAAGGTGAAGCCGGAGGTCTGGACCGAAGAGGCCGATGCCGGGACATCCGCCCAGCCGACGACGAACGTGCTCAGGTAAACTTCGATGCCGAGTTTCTTCATCGACAGGCCGATTTTCGCCTGGGTCGTTGCGCTGTTCATCTGTCTGATCGGCGCGATCTGCATTCCCCTGCTGCCGATTTGCCAATATCCGATCATCGCGCCGCCCTCGATCTCGATATCGACCAGTTATCCCGGCGCCTCGCCCGAGGATCTCTACAACAGCGTCACGCGGCTGATAGAGGAGGAACTCAACGGCGCTGCCGGGATCCTCAATTTCGAGTCGACCAGCGACTCGCTCGGGCAGGTCCAGATTACGGCGAACTTCGCGCCTGGGACTGACCTCGCCCATGCCTCCGTGGTGGTGCAGAACCGGATCAAGCGGGTCGAGCCGCGCCTGCCCCGCGCGGTCATGCAGCAGGGCATCCAGATCGAAGAAGCCTCCAGCGACACTCTGCAGATCATCACGTTGACATCGACCGACGGTAGCCTCGACGAGGTCGGCCTCGGCGATTTCATGACCCGCAACGTGATTGGCGAGATCAGACGCATTCCGGGCGTTGGCCGCGCGGAGCTTTATTCAACGGAGCGCTCGCTTCGTGTTTGGATTGATCCGGCCAAGCTGGTCGGCTACGGGCTCACTGTTGACGACGTCGACAAGGCGATCGAGGCGCAGAACGCGCAGGTCGCTTCGGGGAGCATCGGCGCCGAACCGAGCACGCCCGGCCAGCGGATTTCCGCGCTCGTGCTCGTCAAGGGACAATTGACCTCGCCGGACGAGTTCGGCGCCATCATCCTGCGCGCCAATCCGGACGGCTCCAGCGTACGGTTGCGCGACGTCGCGCGCATCGAGATCGGAGGATTGAATTACCAGTTCAACACGCGCCTGAACGGAAAGCCGACTGCCGGCCTCGCTGTGTTGCTGTCGCCGACGGGCAATGCGCTGGCGACCGCGCGGGCTGTCGAGGCCAAGATGAAGGAGTTGTCGCGCTTCTTCCCGGCCAACATCAAGTACGAGATTCCTTACAACGTCACGCCCGTTGTGAAGGCTTCAGTCGAGGAGGTGCTCTCGACCCTGGCGGAGGCCGTCGTCCTTGTCTTCGTCGTGATGTTCCTGTTCCTGCAGAACATCCGTTACACGATCATTCCGACGATCGTCGTCCCGGTGGCGCTGCTCGGGGCCTGCGCCACGCTGATGATCGCCGGCTACTCGATCAACATGCTCACCATGTTTGGCATGATCCTCGCGGTCGGTATTCTCGTCGACGATGCCATCGTCGTGGTCGAGAACGTCGAACGCATCATGGCCGAGGAGGGACTTTCGCCCAAGGAGGCCACGCGCAAGGCGATGTCGCAGATCACCGGCGCCATCATCGGCATCACGCTGGTCTTGATGGCGGTGTTCGTGCCGATGGCATTCTTCCCGGGATCGGTCGGGATCATCTACCGCCAATTCTCGGTCACCATGGTGGCGGCGATCGGCTTCTCCGCCTTGCTCGCGTTGTCGCTGACGCCAGCGTTGTGCGTAACGTTGCTCAAGCCCGTCGCCACAGGTCATGCTCACGCATCTCGGGGACCGTTCGGTCGCTTCAACCGGATCCTGGATTTCGGCAAGAACCGCTATTCTCGCGTCGTCGGTGGCGCCCTGAAGCGGACCGGACGCCTGATGCTGGTTTACGCTGCACTGCTCGCCGGACTTGCGTGGGCGTTCGTCAACCTACCCAGCGGCTTCCTGCCGATCGACGACCAGGGCTACATCACGACCGACGTGCAGACGCCGTCGGATTCGTCCTATGCCCGCACCAAGGCCGTGATCGAGAAGGTAGAGAAATATCTCGCCGGTCGCCAGGGCATACAGGACGTTACCTTTCTGACCGGCTACAGCTTTTCCGGCCAGGGCATGAACACGGCGCAAGCCTTCATCACACTGAAGGACTGGTCGGAACGCGGCCCGAAGGATTCGGCCGCTGCGATCGTCTCCGACATCAATCGTCATCTGTCCTCGATCCGCGATGCCAAAATCACCGCGCTCGAACCGCCTGCGGTTGACGATCTCGGCAATTCGGCCGGCTTCAGCTTCCGCTTGCAGGACCGTGCCCAACGGGGCTACGCGGCACTGAGCAAGGCGGCCAAACAGCTGGTTACTGAAGCCAATGCCAGTCCGATTCTGCAGAAGGTCTATATCGAGGGGTTGCCCGATGCGCCGCAAGTCAACCTCGTGATCGACCGCGAAAAGGCCGAGGCGTTCGGCGTCAGCTTCCGGGAGATCAACAGCACGATCTCGACCAATCTCGGCTCGACTTACATCAACGACTTTCCGAACCGGGGCCGCATGCAGCGCGTGGTCGTCCAGGCCGACGGCGCCGACCGTATGCGGGCCCAGGACATCCTCAACTACAACGTCAGGAACAGTCGCGGCGAACTCGTACCGCTCTCCTCCTTTGCTTCGATCGAATGGTCGCGCGGGCCGGCGCAGATCGTGGGGTTCAACTATTATCCTGCGGTGCGTATCACCGGGGAAGCGCGGCCGGGTTACACGTCGGGCGATGCGATCGCGGAAATGGAGCGGCTGGCGAGCAAGCTGCCGCGCGGTTTCGGTTATGAATGGACCGGCCAGTCGCTGCAGGAGAAATTGTCCGGTTCGATGGCGCCCCTCCTGCTTGGCTTGTCGGTGCTCGTGGTCTTCCTCTGCCTCGCAGCCTTGTATGAAAGCTGGACCATTCCGCTCGCGGTGCTGTTGACGGTGCCGCTCGGCATCACCGGCGCCGTTGTGGCAGCGATGCTGCGGGACCTGCCGAACGGGGTCTATTTCACCGTCGGCCTGATCACGATCATTGGCCTGGCTGCGAAAGATGCGATCTTGATCATCGAGTTTGCGAAGGACCTGCGCGCGCAGGGCAAGCCGCTCGCGGAAGCGACGGTCGAAGCCTGTCGCCTGCGTTTCCGGCCGATCCTCATGACTGGACTTGCCTTCGTCTGCGGTGTGGTGCCGATGGTGGTCGCGAAAGGCGCCGGCGCCGCCAGCCAGCAAGCCCTCGGCACCACCGTGATGGGCGGCATGATCGCCGTGGTCGTGCTGGCGCTGTTGATGGTGCCCGTGTTCTTCGTCTCGGTACAGCGCGTGCTGGCGCGCGATCGGGAAGACGCGAATGAAGCCGCAACCAAGGACGAGCGATACGGGACGGAGGAGCTACAGAAATCCCAGAGTACCTGAATCAGAAAGCCCCGGTTCGTCGCCGGGGCTTCTCCCTCGCGTTTGCAGGGAACCTATTGCGATCGCCTCGCTTCTCTGACGTGCTCAACAAACAGGAAGTACGAGGGGATGGCGACCATCAACACACCCACAGCGAACGCTACTCCTTCAACCAACATTTCCGATCTTTTCCTTTCACTCGGGGGGCCTAGACACCCTCTGAGCGTTCCTCTGCCTAAGGATATAGGATGCCCGCACGGGATTTGCGAATTCTGGCGCCACCTTAGCGAAGTTAAATTCGCGCAATGGTCGGAACGGCGAATAACCGGGACACGTCCGTAACCATAGGCAGTAGGTTGCAGAGCAGGATCTATCAGCCATCCCGGCGCTGCTCGGAACCGAGGCGAGTCATTCGGTCAAGGCGCCGTCGCATCTGAGTTGATGCTTACCGGCTCGGGCACTTGCCTGCGCTGGAATCCCCCCGCAGCACACGGGCGATATCGCTTCGATCAGCGGCGCTATCTCGCTGCAGCCTTCAAGAGCTTCAATAGTTCGCGGTGAACGTATTCGTTGCCGCAAACGAGATGCCCGGTCGCCAGCGTATCATCGTGACCGTCGAGGCCGGAAATCGTGCCGCCGGCCTCGCGGATCAGAATTTGGCCTGCGGCAATATCCCAGGGCGAGAGGTCGCGCTCCCAGAAGCCGTCAAGGCGGCCCGCGGCGACGAAGGCGAGGTCGAGCGAAGCCGCGCCGAACCGGCGCAGGCCTGCGACCTTTGTTTGGATCGCCTCCATCTCGGCGCGGAACAACGCATGGTCACCGCGTCCGATGTGCGGCAGGCCGCAGCCGATCACGCATTCATTGAGCTGGCGCCGGCCGGCGACGCGTAGCCGCTGGTCATTGAGAAACGCGCCCTTGCCGCGCTCGGCGATGTAGAGCTCGTCGTTGGCGGGGTTGTAGATCACGCCGGCGATGATCGTGTCCTCGCGCTTGAGCCCGATCGAGATCGCGAACTGCGGAATGCCGTGCAGGAAGTTGGTGGTGCCGTCGAGCGGATCCACGATCCAGGTATGGGTCTTGTCGGTGCCCTCGCGCGTTCCGCCTTCCTCGCCGAGGAAGCCGTAGCCGGGCCGGGCCTTCAAAAGGTCGGTATAGAGCATCTCTTCCGCGCGCTTGTCGGCGAGCGAAACGAAATTGGCGGGACCTTTCAACGAGACCTGCAGATGCTCGATTTCACCAAGATCACGTTTGAGACTGCGGCCGGCGCGGAGCGCGGCTTTCACCATCACATTGATGAGGGCGGAATGCTGCATGAGGCGAAACTTGATTTCTGCGCGGGCGCGCTTGCGGGGAACGAGACGGGACGTGGGTGCCCTGCTCGGACGATAACGTCAAGGTGGCTCATTTGGTGCCGAGCCAGTGTTTGACCGCACTGTCGATCTTGGCGCGGTCCTCCGGGCTCATCTGCGCGTAGACTTCGTCGAGATAGAGGTCGCCTTTGCCGGCGGTTTTCGCGATCAGGTGCCATTTCAGCCCCTCGATCCGGTCCACCGGCGTGCCACCCATGCCATCGACAAGCACGTGAGCCAGGCGGTTTTGCGCAATCGGGCTGCCTTGCCTGGACGCTTTCTTCAACAGCGCCACCGCAGCCGGCGGGTTCTTCGGCGTGCCGGTACCGTTGAACAGCGCGATGGCGTATTCGACCTCGGCTTCGACATTGTCGGCGAGCGCGGCGGCCTGCAAGAGGCCCGCCGCTTTCTCGATGTCTTTCGGGACTACGGTGCCCTCCTTGTAGAAGGTCGCAAGCGCGTACTCCGCTTCCGGAATGCCAGCGTCCGCCGCCTTCTTGAGCAGCTCCACGGCGCGATTCATGTCCTGCGGCAGCGCCTGGCCGCCGAGATAGAGCAGCGCCAGGTTGTAGGCCGCCTTGGGCTCGCCGAGCTTGGCCGAGGAGGCGAGCAGCTTCACCGCCGCCTGCTTGTCCTCAGGCCCGCCGCGTCCCTTGAGCCGCATCATCGCGAGTTCGAGCATCGCCTCGCGGTCACCGCGATCGCTGGCGCGCTGGTACCAATCGGCCGCCTTGGCATCGTCGTGCTTCACGCCCAGCCCGTTGGCATAAAGCACGCCCAGCATGGTCATCGCCTTGACGTCGCCGGCTTGCGCGCGCGTGGTCGCAAGATCGAAGGCGGTCTTGTACATGCCGCGCTGATAGGCGCCGTAGACTAGGTCGACATTGGGATCTTCCGGTGTCGCCCCCGGCGTCGCGGCCTCCGTCGGCGCGGCAGGCGTTGCGGGCTTGGGTTGCGCGGCGGGTGCGGCCGGCTTCTTGATCTCGTGCGGTTTTGGTTTTGGCTGGGCCTTCGCTGCGGGCGGGGCCAGCGAAAACTGTGCCGTGGCGCCAATTGCCAAGAGCAGCGAGGCGGCCAGAATCGCTATCAAATGC
>Ga0134126_10008276_pt1 | contig 13079 bp, 13 predicted proteins | sample KB31752_FD_96881 | JGI IMG/M metagenome (GOLD analysis project Ga0134126, IMG submission 96881) | Terrestrial soil microbial communities with excess Nitrogen fertilizer from Kellogg Biological Station, Michigan, USA - KB3-175-2 | ecosystem: Environmental > Terrestrial > Soil > Unclassified ...
ATTATTTAATTAACGGCGTAAAAAACTGGATTACAAACGGCAGCACGGCTTCTGTCTATTTAGTAATGGCACAAACTCATCCTGAAAAAAGAAGCCACGGCATCAATACATTTATCGTAGAAAAAAACTGGCCTGGCGTCAAAGTTGGCGCGAAAGAAAATAAGCTGGGCATCCGCGGAAGCGACACGCACAGTATCTCATTTACGGATGTAAAAGTGCCCAAAGAAAACCGGGTTGGTGAGGATGGTTTCGGATTTAAATTCGCAATGGAGACACTTTCGGGAGGCCGCATCGGCATTGCTTCCCAGGCACTGGGCCTGGCTTCAGGCGCCATGGAAAAAGCCATTGCCTATTCAAAAGAGAGAAAGGCCTTTGGTACCGAAATAAAAAACCACCAGATCATTCAATTCAAAATTGCTGATATGGCAACGAGAATTAGTGCTGCACGATTGCTATGTCTTAGGGCAGCCTGGCAAAAAGATAACGGGGAAGATTATACGAAAAGCGCCGCAATGGCAAAGGTTTTCGCCAGCGAAACTGCAATGTGGGTAACAACAGAGGCCGTGCAGATTCTTGGAGGCTATGGATATGTAAAAGAATACCATGTAGAAAGAATGATGCGTGATGCAAAAATTACGCAGATTTATGAGGGCACCAGCGAGATGCAGCGGATTGTGATAAGCCGGCGGATTTTGAAATAGTTTAGAATGTCGAATTGTTAGATTGTTAAGATGTTCGAATATTTTTATCATTCAACGCATTTATTATACATGGCTGTTAATTCAGAATTTCATAAAGAACTTATTACAGAATTAAAGGAAAAAAATGTAATCCTTGTTGCAGTTTCCAAGACAAAAACTGTTGAAGACATTTTAGAACTTTATCATCTCGGGCAAAGAGATTTTGGAGAAAATTATGTACAGGAATTGGTGGAAAAATATGAGCAACTTCCCAAAGATATACGGTGGCATTTTATTGGCCATCTTCAATCGAACAAAGTAAAAATGATAGCGCCTTTTGTATCATTGATCCAAAGTGTGGACAGCGGAAAATTATTAAAAGAAATTAATAAGCAGGCAAGAAAAAATGGACGTGTAATAGATTGCCTGCTCCAGGTTCACATCGCCAAAGAGGAAACAAAATTTGGATTGGATGAGCACGAATTGGAAGAAATAGGAGAAGCCACTAATTACACGAATAACACAAATGAAGACAACGAAACTTATAAAAATATTTGTATAAAAGGTTTGATGGGAATGGCTTCTTTTACGGATAATAACAAGGTAGTAAGACAGGAATTTAGCATCTTGAAATCTTTGTTTGAAAAGTACCAGGCTTTGAGCCTTCAGCCTTCAGCTTTCAGCATCCTTAGTATGGGCATGAGCGGAGATTATAAAATGGCGATCGAAGAAGGAAGCAATATGGTGAGGATTGGCAGCCTGCTATTTGGAAAAAGAAACGAGAAGTAAGAAGCAAAATACAAAAATCAAGAATCAAGAAAAATCCGTGCAAATCCGTGTAATCTGTGACTAAAGAAATTTCTTTTAACATTTACAAACATGAATATTTTTAGCGATTGGCTAAATTTGAACAGTAAAATAAATTATCACTTTGGACGCAAGCGCAATTAATCATTCTTTTGAGGCCGAAAAAAACCGGAAGGCTTTACTGTACACAGCAACTATCTGTGGCTTATTTCTTCTGTTAGCGATATTTTATACGTGGCAAACACAGGTGCCTCCAACACCCACTTCGCTGGATTTGATCGAAATAAATCTTGGCAACGAACAGGAAGGCATGGGCGACGTACAGCCGCTTGTGAAAGGTGAGCGTGCGCCAGACAACCAAAGTGTGGCTTCACATCATTCTGTAAGGAAGGCCGCAGACGAACCTTCCCAAAATATACAGGCAGATGAAGATAATAAGGACGAAACAGCAGCGCCAATAGTGAAGACTGAGAAGAAGAATGATAAAGCCAAAATAGAAAATAAGGAAGCCACTACAAAAGCCTCTAAAAATATTCACCCTTCACCAGTGGTAAACCCAAATCCAACACCACCTCAGCCTAAATCGCTGTACAAGGGTGGCGTAGGTAATGGAGGAAACGGCGCAACAGAAGATAATGGATATAGAAACCAGGGGTATAAACCAGGTAACGGCGATGCAGGAAGCCCTGATGGCAAGGCGGATTCTTATGGCAACTCACCTGGCGGCAGAAGCGGAGTAAGTGTGGTAAGAGGTCTTTCCGGGCGCAGACCTATCCATTTCCCGAACATGCAAGGCGACTTCAATGAAAATGCAAAAGTGTATGTGGATATACAAGTGAATGCCTCCGGGGCTGTAACAAGTGCGATAATATCAAGAGGAACGACAACTTCCAATCCCACGCTCAGAAGTATAGCTATAGAAAAAGCCAAAGAATTGAAGTTTCCCACTGCTCAAAATGATATTGAAAGCGGAACCATTCTTTTCGTTTTTGTGTTAAAGAATTAGTTGATTGACCTATAAACCAGCTTCTTTCAGGAATCGTTCATGCAATAAAAGAACCTGTGGAATCAGCATCAGTTGTTCATCATTAATGATTATAAAATCACACCTTTTCATTTTTTCTTCTTCATCCATCTGCAATTTCATTCGCGCTTCCACTTGCCCACGAGTTACACAATCGCGCCGCATGGCACGCTCCACTCTTAAATTCACAGGTGCTTTTACGCCAATCACGTAATCCAAAAATTCATCCGATCCACTTTCAAAAATTAACGCTGCCTCCTTTATTGTGTAAGCAGCATTTTGCTTTTCCGTCCATCGCCGCGCATCATTTATCGTAGCGGGATGAACAAATGAATTAAGAAGCGCTATTTTTTGGGACTCACTAAAAACCTGTGTAGCCAGGTATTTTCGATTGAGAATGCCATTCTCGTAGGATGCTTCTCCAAAAGATTTAATGATGTTTTTTTTCAAATCTTCATCTTCTACCATTAATCTTTTCGATGCATCGTCGGACTTATAAACAGGAATCCCTAACACATGGAATATGTCTGCAACAGTGCTTTTGCCACTGCCAATTCCTCCTGTAATTCCTATTCGTAGCATTTATTTCGGAAATGTATCGAACAAACGTTCAAGCACGAAGTTGATAAATAAAACTACCTGCTTATTCCTCACTCCTTATTTCTCATTACTCATAACTATTTTATAGGAGCCGCGGTCTGAACAGTATTGAGTTTGGCGCTCATTTCCATACTGATAGCTGATTTTTCCATTTTAATGTAAGATCCCGGGTTAATTTCAAGTTGAAAAGTGCCGTCCTCATTCATTTTATTGATAGTACCATGAATACCTGCTATAGTTACCACCTTATCCCCTTTTTGTAAGTTCGCCAAAAAAGTCTTTTGCTGCTTTGCTTTTTTAGCCTGTGGCCTTATCATAAACATCCAAAACACAAGGATCATTAATCCTAAAAATACAAACTGAAATCCGCCACCACCCTGGCCCTGTCCTAACATTAAAAAAACTGTTGCTAAATTCATACTATTTGTTTGTTTGCTGCTGATTTTACAGCGGTTAATAAATTCTTATATTGAAATTTTATATCTGAATTAAATTGTCTTTTATGGTTTACCAATTACGGTAATAACCAATTATTTAAACTCCTCTCAAATTCTCTAAACATAAGTGTTTAAAATTTTTTGGACATGTTATAATTGCTAAATCGTTGTTAATTGGCGCCATTTACTACCCCTTTCAATAATAACACAGGAAATGCCGGGTAAGCATTGGATACAACCCTTATTGTTTTATTCGCAGGCCCCTTTCGCCCTTCACTATTGAAAACCACTTTTATAATGCCGGTTTCCCCGGGTTTAACAGGTTCTTCCGGTTTTTCCGGAACGGTGCATCCGCAACTTGCTGCAGCCGAGGCAATCACTAAAGGATGCGTGCCGGTATTTTTGAAACGATAATTAAACATTACTTTTTCACCTTCTTTTACGGTACCAAAATCATAGACAGAATCTAACATCACTATTGAAGTGGAATCATCGAAATGAGGGCTACCGGTAACATTTAATCCTAAATGATTTTTTGTATTCCTGATATTACACGAAAATAAAATACACAAAACACAAAAAATAGCCACTGATTTTTTCATTTCCGTTTTTTTGCAAATGTATTATAAAGTACTGTTTTTATAATTGGTCTTGTGGATTTTATTTTCCGCCTGAAGTTCTTTGTGTATATTATCAAGAATACCATTTACAAAATGACCGCTTTGTTCAGTGCTGTATTCTTTAGCAAGATCGATATATTCGTTGATGGTAACCTTGGTAGGGATGGTCTCAAAATACAATAGCTCACATACACCCATTTTTATCAATATCATGTCAAGTAATGCAATGCGCTCTGAATCCCAGTTTTTTAACCTGGGTTTAATAATATCAAGACAAAACTCATCTTTATCAATCACTGACTGGAGCAGGTCAACAGCGAATTTCATTTTTTCATCCCCAATCATTTCTTTAAAATTAAAAGCGGATGGCTTCTGTAAAAATTTTACCATCAACACAATCATCATGTCCGCATCATCATCCCAATGAATAAATTTCTCTTCCACATCACTTAGAAAATATTCATCAGGCAACATCAGATCAGAAAAAATAAATTCCATCATCTTCTTTTCTGATTTCTTATCGCGGGACTGCTGCGCAATATATTCCTGGTATTCAGGGGAACTTATCAAGGCCAAATAAGACCTTCTGATCATTTCGTCATTTACCAGGTAGTTAATCTTAAATTTTTCTACGGACCGGACGAAAGAGGCATTTTCTGAAATTTCCCACAACAGCGTATTTCCTGCTATTTTGGTATTCACTTTCAGGTCACTCTCTGTAGGCAGGTATTTTTGAGATTTTTGCAATGCATCTTTCTCAGAATAACGCGCTACTTCGAGCATATAATAAATGAGATATGTAAATAACTGTTGAGCGTTTTCCAGGTTCTTAGTCAGAATCTGCAGGGGCTCCCCCACCCGGGTTTCTCTGTTCATAGATTCAACACTGTAAAGAGTTTGCATCACTTTTACCCGTATATTTCTTCGACTTAGCATTTTGTAAGAACTTAATTTAGGGCTGCGAAGATAAGATGAAATTAATTTACGGGTAGTGCAGGTTTCAATCGGGTGCATTTCAAAATGTACGGGTCGGTAAGGACACCAACACGGGCGGCCTGCAGCGGGCGGTGCTACCGCCCACTTTTCAAAATGAGTTTTGTTCAGACTGTGTTCTTTAAACAAAAGTTAAATATCAAAACCATTTACCGGGAAGGTTTGTGATTTTTTTGAATGACCGGCGTTCGTCACTGAACATTCCATCTAAACCTGGAAAACACCGGTTTTAAAATCATCCATAACAGGATTATGATCAGCCGCTGATATATTCTCAGAAATAATTTTCCGGGTTTCCAGGGGATCTATAATTGCGTCTACCCATAAGCGTGCAGCCGCGTAAACCGCAGTGGTTTGTTTGTTGTATTTATCCGTCATTTCCTTTAAAAAATCTTGTTCTGATTCTTTGGTTATCTCTTTTCCACTGGCTTTCAATGATGCGGATTCTATTTGCCATAATGTTTTTGCCGCCTGTTCGCCGCCCATCACGGCAATTTTTGCTGAAGGCCAGGCGTAAATGAACCTTGGGTCGTAAGCCTTGCCACACATGGCGTAATTGCCCGCCCCATAAGAATTACCCAAAATGAAAGTCAATTTCGGAACCACAGAATTGGCAACAGCATTTACCATTTTCGCACCATCTTTTATGATGCCCGCGTGTTCGCTCCGGCTGCCAACCATAAACCCGGTAATATCCTGTAAGAAAATAAGTGGGATTTTCTTCTGATTACAATTCATGATAAAACGTGCGCCCTTATCCGCACTGTCATTGTAAATAACACCTCCCATCTGGAGTTCTCCTTTCCGGTTTTTGATGTTCAATCGCTGGTTAGCTACAATGCCTACGGCCCAGCCATCTACCCGCGCGTATCCGCATATAAGCGTTTTGCCGTACTCTTCCTTAAATTCCACGAATGATGACGCATCCACTATCCTTTCGATAATTTCATGCATATCATAAGGCTTTACATTCCCCTCGGGGAAAAAGCTATAAATTTCGCTCGGGTCTTTTGCGGGAGCTATCGCCTCTGTACGATTAAAACCGGCTTTTGGAGAATCGCCAATTTTTGAAATAATTTTTTTAACGCAATCAAGACATTCTTCTTCGGTCTTAAACTTGTAATCAGCAATACCACTTATTTCTGTATGTGTAACAGCGCCGCCCAATGTTTCATTATCAGTATTTTCCCCGATAGCGGCTTTTACCAAATAAGGCCCTGCCAAAAAGATATATCCATTGCCCTCCACCATTAAAGTTTCATCGCTCATTATTGGCAAATAGGCGCCACCGGCCACACAGGGTCCCATTACCGCGGCGATCTGTGTCATACCCATTGCGCTCATTTTTGCATTGTTTCGAAACACGCGGCCAAAATGTTCTTTATCAGGAAAAATCTCATCCTGCATTGGAAGGAAAACACCGGCACTATCTACGAGATAAATCACCGGCAAATTATTTTCCATGGCAATCTCCTGCATGCGAAGATTCTTTTTGCCGGTAATGGGAAACCAGGCGCCCGCTTTAACCGTTTGATCGTTGGCCACAATGACGCATTGTTTACCACTCACATATCCTAACCCTGCTACGACACCGCCGGCCGGGCAGCCACCATATTCTTCATAAAGGCCATAACCTGCAAAAGCCCCAATTTCAACAAAAGGCATTTCTTTATCAAGCAAATATGCGATCCGCTCTCTTGCGGTAAGTTTGTTACGTTCTTTTTGTTTTTGAATCGCCTTCTTGCCTCCGCCTTCTTCAATCTTGTCGAGTAGATTTTTGATTTTGCTCCAACTCAATTTATTGGCATCTTCATTTTTGTTTAATTCTATGTTCATAGTTTTTTATTAAGATCAAATTTAAGATTTTAATTGAATCGAAAAATGCCGAAGGCCGATCGCTCAAAGCCGGTTCTTCAATTTCAATGAAGGTTTTTCTACAAGGTTCCACGATGCCAGGCAACACGGAATTAATGCAATCGATGTGAATAGCATTAAGGACAATGGAGCGATACCGGGATGTTTATAAATAATCATTTGCTGAATAGGGTATGCGTATAAATACATAGAATAGGAAAAATCATTGCGCTTAAAAAAATCGCTGAACACCACCGGCGTTTTAAAACTAAGCCATAACGTGAAATAGGAAAAACAAATTAATTCACTTATGGTGCTCGCTATTGTCACGTTACGCAACACATACCAAAGGACTAACAAGAGGATAAGGATTTTATAGTCAGGAATGAGTTTGTCTTTTATAAAAAAAACAAATGAGCCGGTTAAAAAATACATGCCCCAGGATAAATAAGGCGCAAAATAAGTAACTAATTCGCCCTGGAAATTACGGCTCAATACAAATATTGCGAAAGCAATAAAAATAACGACAAATGTAAAATAAAGTGCACGCCGTTTGATTAGACCTACGATAAAAAGCAGTGCCAGAAAGAGGTACAAACGAAATTCGACTGGTAAAGTCCACAATGATCCGTTAACGCCCTCACCATGAAAAACACCCGGTAATACAAATCTCAATCGTACCAACGTAGTTCCCAAAAGATAACTCCACGACTGGCTGCTTAGAAAATAATCCTTTAGGGGAAGTTCGGTAAATAAAGGACCTAACAAAAAAACAGTTAATACCACCACAACGAAGAGCGCCGGGTATATTCTTAAAAAGCGTTTCCAGATAAACTGTTTTAAATTAATTGAAGTAATGAGGCTTTGTGTAACTAAGAAACCGCTGAGAAAAAAAAAGATGATCAATCCTAACTGACTGAACGAAATGGACTGACCCGTGAGCCTTCGTAAAAATTCATTTTCAAAATTATTCGTGAGATCAAACGAATGAGAAATCAGAACAAAAAACGCGGCGAAATGACGGAGTAAAGTGATATTGTTGGCAGTACGTAATGAAGTAACTTTATTATCCATCCGTTAAATATCAGTTTATAATTAAGGATAAAGATAAATTTCATTTACTAATCACTGCAAAATAGAATTGAGGATATTTGTTGTTTTGCTGCAAGCCGCGTTGTGTAATCCTATAAACGAAATTGATCGAATAAAAATCTAAGACCCTAGGATAGGTTCAATTTTGAATGATTTTAAAAATTATCTGGGGAAAGCGTTTTTGATTGGGATAGCGACGAATTGAGTATCATTTATCGTCAGACAATTGCTGGATTTAAAATCGACTCACACAAAGCTTATCTCATCCTCTTTGAGGATATCGATGCTGCAGCAATAAATCATTAAGCAGATTATCAGATTTCTTTTCATTGCCGAGCAAATCATTTAATTGTATCTTATCTAAAAGCTGGTCGATAGAAAATTGAACCATTTGCCAAAGAGAGCGAACAGAGCAATCAACCGAATTGGTGCAAAGCCTGCTGGCTCCTGTAAAGTCATTACAAAATTCTTTGTTGAACAATGCCCCACCAAGCGATTTCAAAACGCCATTTACATTAATTGCCGTAGCTGGCTTTGCTAAAATATAGCCACCAATATTTCCGGGAGTACTATTGATATATCCGGACTGGCGCAGTATTCGCGTCAGTTTAGCGACATAAGCAGGCGACAAGCCTTCGGCTACACTCAATGCCTGGATGCTCATGCTCTCGTCATCATGGCACCGTGCAATGCGCAGTAATATCCGCAAACCGTATTCTTCCTGTGATGTGATTTTCATGATGATTTATTTTATTATTACATGAATTGATTCAAACTTGCCAGCAGACTCGTTACGCGAATTTTATTTGAAATTTAATTTCGAATGACCATACCAGTTATTATTGATTATGAGATAGGTCACAACGTAGGGACAGGTCGCGACCTGTCCCTACATAAATCCCAATTCCTTTCATGGAATTGAGACAGGTCGCGACCTGTCCCTACATAAATCCTAATTCCTGTCATGGCATGGAGACAGGTCGCGACCTGTCCCTACATAAATCCTAATTCCTGTCATGGCATTGGGACAGGTCGCGACCTGTCCCTACATAAATCCTAATTCCTGTTACGGCATGGAGACAGGTCGCGACCTGTCCCTACATAAATCCTAATTCCAACATTGCTACTTCGCTCATCATACTTCTGTCCCATGGCGGATCCCAGACAACAGAAACATGTACTTCATTTACACCTTCGATTGCTCTTACCTTATCTTCCACTTCGATAGGTAGTTCCTGTGCGGAAGGGCAACTGGGTGCCGTCAGCGTCATTACAATCTGTACATTATTAATGGGTAATACCTCCACTTCATAAACCAATCCTAATTCATATATATCGACCGGAATCTCCGGATCATAAACTTCATGTAAGGCCGCTATCACTTTTTCTTTTAACTCTTCTGCTTCCATAACTAATATTTTAAGCCGCGTCCGCGGATTTATACGCCAACGCGTAATTTTTAATTTGCTTCACCATTGACAGCAAGCCGTTGGAACGGGTTTGGGCCAGGTGCGTCATCATTCCAATATCTTTGATAAAATCAAGTTTTGCATTCAAAATTTTTTCAGGCTCATGCCCGGACAAAACTTTTATCAACATGCTTACCAAACCCTTTACAATTACCGCGTCGCTGTCCGCTTTATAAAAAACTTTTCCATCTTTAAAATCAGATACCAACCATACGGTGGATTGGCAACCTTTGATGATATTTTCTTCCTGTTTATATTGTTCCTCCAGCGGCGCTAATTTCTTGCCGAGATCAATGATGTATTCATATTTTTCTTCCCAACTATCAAACAAAGAAAAATCATCTGTTATCTCTTCTTCTCTTTCTTCTATCGTCTTATATTCAGTCATCTATACCAACATTTTAATTGCCTTTTGCAGACCTTTAATCAATCTATCCACTTCTTCTTTCGTATTATACATCGCAAAAGATGCACGTACAGTTCCGGGAATTCCAAACCGCTCCATTAAAGGCTGCGTGCAATGGTGGCCCGTTCTTACAGCAATTCCCTGGTTGTCCAACAGTACGCCAATATCTTGCGGGTGAATATTTTTTATGACGAAAGAAATGAGGCTTACTTTGTTTTTTGAATTACCTATAATACGCAATCCGGGGATGGTCTGCATTTGTTCTGTCGCATATTTTAAAAGATCATTTTCATGATTCCTGATTAATTTTTTTCCTGTCTCTTTTATGAAATCCAAAGCAACTTTCAAAACAATCGTATCGGCTATATTGGGTGTGCCGGCTTCATATTTATAAGGCAGCGGTGCGTAAGTGGTTTTTTTAAAAGTTACCTCTTTTATCATTTCGCCACCGCCCATAAACACAGGCATCCCTTCTAAGATGGATTTCTTTCCATAGAGCACTCCGGCACCGGTGGGTCCATATACCTTGTGCCCGGAAAAAGCAAAAAAATCACAATCCATTTTCTGCACGTCTATATCAAGATGAACGGTAGATTGCGCACCATCCACAAGAACTAAGGCGCCGGCTTTATGCGCTGCATCAATAATTTCTTTTACAGGATTGATAGTTCCCAAAGCATTAGAAACTTGTACGATGGAAACCAATTTTGTCTTTGCAGAAAGTAAGTTGTGATATTCATCCATCAAAAGTTCTCCTTCATCATTAATCGGAATTACTTTTAAAATGGCGTTTTTTTCTTCGCAAAGTATTTGCCACGGAACAATGTTTGAGTGATGTTCCATCATGGAAATAATAATTTCATCACCTGCGTGAATATTTTTTCTTCCCCATGTATAAGCTACTAAATTGATTCCTTCCGTAGTACCTCTTGTAAAAATTATTTCATCCGGCGAAGTAGCATTGATAAATTCCTTCACGGTATTACGCGTAGCTTCATAAGCCGCAGTGGCTTCTTCGGCGAGTGTGTGAATACCACGGTGAATGTTGGCATTGTAATTAGAATAGTAATAACTCAATGCATCTATTACCACTTGTGGTTTTTGTGAAGTAGCAGCGTTATCAAGATATACTAATAATTGATTCTTAACTTCACGGTTCAGTACAGGAAATAATTCCCTGATAGCATTGACATCAAAAGTGGGTGATATAGTGGTTACTGTTTCCATTTTTTATAACGTACGCATGCATCAGTATCAATTTTTTCCAAAGCGATAGGATGCAGGCATCAAATTTTATTTTATCAACGACCTTTTTAAAGCCATAGAATAACCAACATGCAATCCATCATGAAAAGTGACAAACTTAGCTGCGTCGCTGATATTCTTAATCCCGACTCCGGGATATGACTTAAGGTCAAAGCCTTTGTAATTCTCAAAGATATTCGTCGCTGCGTCTTTTTCAAACTTATCAATTGTTTCAAGCAAATATTGGGTAAGAATTTTAAATTCCTTTTCTTCAATAAATCCGCCGGGGTGGGTACCGGATTTATATTTGTCAATAATTTCTTCTTGAATTACAGGTTTTACTGCTGCATTGCGGTAACATAATATTTGCTGGGTGGCTATAACATGGCCAATATTCCAGGCAAGGTTGTTGTTAAATCCGTCAGGAATTTCATTCAATTTTTCAATAGAAATACCATCTGTTAAGTTAATCAGAAACTTTCTGCCTCCGCGCATGATATCAATTGATTCTTTCATCTAATTATTCATTTAAATCTTTTCCCCGACTAATTTATTCCGTTTGATAATCTGTCAGCAATCAGTTGTTCGGCATATTTACGAAGCGGTTCTATTTTAACCTGTTCAACAACGCTGGCAGCAAAGGCTTCCAGCAACATCGCTTGCGCGTGCTCTTTTGAGATTCCTCTTGTTCTTAAATAAAATAAAGCCTCCTCGTCCAATCGTCCCACGGTACAACCATGCGAACATTTTACATCATCGGCAAATATTTCCAGTTGGGGTTTTGTATTTACAGTGGCATCGTCACTTAACAGAATATTATTATTAGTTTGATAAGCATTTGTTTTTTGTGCATCGGGTCTTACAAATATTTTTCCACTGAAAACGCCTGTAGATTTTTCGTCCATAACGCCTTTATAAAGTTCATTGCTGAAACAATTTGGCATTGTATTATCCACCAATGTATGATTGTCTACATGAGTGTTTCCTTTTAATAAATACAAACCATACATGTGCGCTTCATTGCCCGCTACTTCCATTATAATATTGGTATTGTTACGGATGATGCCACCATTTAAAGAAACAGTCGCTGTGTGAGCGTAGCTTTTGCCAATTTGCCTGATATGCGTAGTGCCTACCTGGCTTGCGTTTACGTTATCGTTTTGAAACTTATAATATTCTACTATTGCGTTTTCATTCACTACCACTTCAAAAACTTCATTAGTGAAACTATCCATCGAACCAATCGTTTTGTACGTTTCTACCAACTGAAGTTTAGCGCTTTTTTCTACATAAATCAAACTGCGTGGTTGTGATAAAATATGATTTTGCTGTGCATCTGAGAGATGATAGAGATAAATAGGATTCTCAATTATTTGTCCTTTTACTGCAAGAATAAAAACGCCCCCATAAATAAAAGAGGTATTTAACGCATGAATACCGTCCTGGATATAAAGGCTGCTTTTACCAAGATGCGCATTCACCAAATCTTTATAAATTCCGTTGGCTGCTTCTTCCAATGGAAGCACGATAAGCTGCTCTGTTGAAGTTCGGATAGTAGAAAACGCTGCTGCATATTTACCATTTATAAAAACCAATTCATTGGCATTTTCATAACCAGGCAAGCGAATTTCATCCACGTGATGTTTGGAAATGCCGGCATCTGTTTTGTTGCCGTTAAAACTATATTCTTTTTTAAATAAATCACCTACGCTGGTATATTTCCATTCTTCATTCCTGCGGGTTGGCAAGCCCTTCTTGTTGAAAGAATTAAAACCTTCCTTCCTGATGGTGCTGATTAAATTATCACCATCTTCTGCCTGAAGCTGATTAAATTTTTCTCCGAAATATTCTA
>Ga0134126_10008278_pt1 | contig 13079 bp, 11 predicted proteins | sample KB31752_FD_96881 | JGI IMG/M metagenome (GOLD analysis project Ga0134126, IMG submission 96881) | Terrestrial soil microbial communities with excess Nitrogen fertilizer from Kellogg Biological Station, Michigan, USA - KB3-175-2 | ecosystem: Environmental > Terrestrial > Soil > Unclassified ...
ATCCAAACTAGCGCGGTCAATTGATACTCCGGAACGCCAACCAGTTTGCCTTTGAGGTCGGCCGGCTCGCGGATGCCGCGATCAGTCCGGACATAGATCATGGAATGCCGGAAGCAGCGCGAGACGAAAGCCGGAATGCCGATGTAGTGGCTCTCGTTGCGCGAGGTCTGCAGGATGTAACTGTTAAACGAGAGTTCTGCGACGTCGAAATCTTGGTATCGCGCAGCCCGAAAAAATACCTCCTCTGGTTCCAGTGAAATGTAGTTAATCTCACATCCTTCGATGCGAACGCGGCCATCCATGATCGCGCGCGTGCGATCATAGTTTCCGCAAGCCAACGTCAATGGAACCATCTCACTCCCTCTACGACTGCCAGCCCATCAGACGAACGCAAGTGCGCGCATAGACTTTGGCGCAATCCAGGACGTCCCGCTCATTAGCGTAATCGTCCACACCCGCCGACAAAGTCGGCTGCGGACCGTAGCAGGCGGCGGGGACACCCAGATTGCGCCAACGACGAGCATCGCTGCCCGGCAAGCGCACCACGAGCTGCGGGCGCTTTCCTCGTACCTTTGCCGCGGCATCCGAGAGCTCGCGCACCAATGGATTCGAGAGTTCAGTCCAATTCGCATCCCATGCTTTGATGGTTTTGACCGAAATGGCGACGTCGCCTGCAACTTCGGATTTGACGCGCCGCTCGATTTCCGCGCCACTGACTCCAGGCGGCAGGCGTACATCGATCTCGGCGCGTGCTCTGGTGGCGATTAGGCTGCGGACGCCCCCGGCCGTGACTGTGCCTGCGTTGAGCGAAACACGCAGGCCGACGTCGCCCTCGCCGCCGGTAATGCCGTCGATTTCCGGGGGGATGTCAGCATACATCTCGTTGACGCCATCGATTCGCGACAGCAAAGCTGCGAGCTTCGCCGCCGCAGTGTTGCCTTTCAACGCAGCCGAGGAGTGGCCGCCATCTCCTAACGCCTCGATATCAAGCCATAACAGTCCCTTTTCAGCCGGCGCCAGATGCATATAGCCGGGCCCCTCGCCACTGATGAGGAAGTCTCCCCGAACATCGTCGCGCATCTTCAGAAGATGAACCGCACCGCGTTCTCCAAACATGACCTCGTCGCAGACAGCGGTCATCGTGAAGTATCCAGGCATTACGCTGCGGTGACGCGCCAAGACAACACTCGCCACGCACATGGCTGCGAGCGCCCCCTTCATGTTTCCCATACCGAGGCCGTAGAGCCGGCCATCCTTCCGCGTCAGCTTGAGGGCGGGAACGGACCATCGGCTTTCGTCACCGGGCTGCATTGTGTCCATGTGGGCGTTAAACACGACATGACGTCCGCGTTTCTCACCGACATGGCCAACCAAGTTCGGCGCGTCCGGATCCAACGCGACGCGCTCGGTGGTGATTCCTCCACGATTGAGAAACTCCTCGACAATATGTGCGACTTCGACAGTGCGACCGGGAGGACTCGCGCTCGGCGCGGCGACAAGACTTGCGCAAAGATCGAAGAGCACTTCGCGCTCGGCGTCGATTTCGCTGTCGAGTTTTTCGAGAAATTGTCCAGCGTCTGACATGACTTTACTCACGCGATTGCAGGGGTGCGGACTTTATCCGCGTCACGACCGACGATCTGGCGATAAACTTCGGGATCCGTTGCGCCTTCGGTGCCGAACAACAGCGCAACGCTATCCGGCCCAAGCGAAAGCCGCTGCCGCGCGGCAGGATCACCAGCCGCAAGCGCAAGCCCTACCAGCCCGGCCACTGCAGATTCTCCTGCCACGACCGGATCGTCGCCGTAACGAGAGTCGGCAAGAATGCACATCATCTCGGCAGCGGCTGCGTCCGTTACGGTCATAAATGCGTCGACACCCGACTGAAGAATCTTCCACGCCAGCAACGAAACCTCACCGCACGCCAGGCCCGCCATGATTGTGTCGAGCGCGCCGTGCACGACCGTAGGCTTGCCGGCCACCGCGCTGCGAAATAGGCAATCCGCCTTGTCGGGTTCCACCACAATGTAGATTGGTCGCCGCTCGCGCAACGCTTGCCATAGATGTGAGCAGACCGCGGCCGCCAATCCTCCAACACCGCCCTGTACGAAAACATGCGTAGGCGGAGCCGCCATCCGTCGCAACGCTTCATCAACCATCACGCTGTAGCCCTGCATGACGTCGCGCGGCACGCTGGTGTAGCCCTCATAGGACGTATCGGACACGACAAGCCAACCATTGGTTCTGGCGTCGAGATCGGCCTGTCGGACGGCGTCGTCGTAGTTGCCAGAAACGCGGCGTACTTCGGCGCCATACTTCGCGATCGCATCGCTACGGCCCGGGCTGACCGTCGCATGCACGTAAATGATGCTGCGGCAGCCGAACATACGCGCTCCCCACGCCACCGATCGGCCGTGGTTGCCGTCGGTAGCGCAAGTCACGGTAACTCCTGCCGTAACGTCCTTGTAACGTCCCGAGAGAATATCGCGTGCATTGGCGTGCTGTCCGGCTTGCTTTTCGATTCTCTCTTGCAGCAGGCGGAATACCGCGTAGGCACCACCGAGCGCCTTGAAGCTGCCAAGGCCAAAGCGTCCGCCTTCATCCTTGTAGAAAATCTGACCGATATTCAGTGCACGAGCGAGGCCCGACAGACTTCGAAGCGGTGTTTCCCGGTAACCCGTCCACGAGCTAATCTCACGCTTAGCGATTTCGAACGCCCGCTCGCTGAGAATCTCCGTGCGGCCGTCCGCATCGTATGGCGCCGCAGGCGACGCATTTGGATTCTCGTACAACTCAAAGTCAGCAGATTTCAGAACAGCCATATTGCTCCTTCAGGCGGGTGTTGCCGCCGAAACCGTTCAATAACCAAGGGCGATGCCATCACGGCGGCCATCAGCGCCCCCGCGCAGCACACCACGTTCGTGGTCGATCCAGATGGCCTGCGCAGTACCGAGCGGATTCGCCGCCCGCGTGACGCCGTGCCCCAGACCACGCAACTTTTGCGCCACCGTCTCCGGGACGGTCCGTTCGAGCTCGAATACCTCGTCGCGCGCAAACATGCGCGGATGGTCGATTGCGGCCTGCACCGACATTCCGTAGTCGACAATATTCGTCAGGACCTGAACCTGCCCGTTCGGCTGGAAATGCGCCCCAGTGACGCCGAACGGCATCGCTGCTCTGCCGTCCTTGGCCAGCATCGCGGGGATGATCGTGTGCATTGGCCGTTTGCGGCCGGCGATCGCATTGGCGTGGCCGGCTTCGATCGTGAACGATGACGCCCTGTTATGAAAAATGACGCCGGTTCGCGCGCAGGCAATGCCGGATCCGAAATCCTCGAAAATCGAATTGATAAGCGCAACCGCTGTCAGATCCCGGTCAACCACACAGATGAACACGGTATCGCTGTGCGGACGCATAGGATACGTGTTCACAGCAGGCATCCGGCGCGTCAACGAAACGTTCCCGCGCATGTCGGCAATATGACGATCCGAGAGTAGCCACTCGACCGGCACTTTTCCGGTGCGTGGGTCAGAGACAAACGCGTCGCGCTCGGCGTAGGCGAGCCGCGCGAACTCCGCCTGAAGATGGAAACGCTCGGCGCTCACCGAGGGCCACGACGTTAAATCAAAGCCTTCTAGACCTTTCAACATCAGCATCGGCACGATGCCCTGCCCATTCGGCGGACATTCCCAGAGCTCGTAGCCGCGATAGTCGACGGAGATGGGTGTCACGTATTCCGGTGCGAAGTCAGCAAAATCGTCGCCAGTATGCGCGCCCCCCTGCGCACGCAAAGAAGCAACTAGATCGGCGGCAACAGCGCCCTGATAGAACTCCCGCGCACCTCCTTTTGCGATGGCCGCGAGCGTGCGCGCGAGCGCCGGTTGCTTGTGCAGCGTTCCAGGCGTCGGAGTCTCGCCATCGACAAGAAACAGAGAAGCCGCCGCCACGTTACGCTTGAGCTTTTCGCGCTGCTTACTCCAATCCCGCGCGAGCCGCTCGGGAACGCAGCATCCAAATTCCGCCAAGGCGACTGCCGGTGACAACACACGCTGCCATGGTAGACGTCCATGGTCCGCAATCAGACGCTCCCACGCCGCGACCGCACCAGGCACTGTGACGGAATGCGGGCTTTCGACTGCAATCTCGGTTAGTTTGCGCTCGAGAAACCAGTCGAGCGAAGCCGCCTTGGGGGACCAACCGGAGCCATTCAGGGCGATAGGTCGCGTGTCGCCTTTGCGCATCAGCAAAGCGAAACAGTCGCCTCCGATACCGGTCTGCGTCGGCTCCACGACAGCCTGAACCGCCGCCGCGCACACGGCGGCGTCAATGGCATTTCCGCCTTCGCGCAAGACATCCAATGCCGCCAAAGTCGCTGCCGGGTGCGACGTCGCGGCCATGCCGTTGACCCCGACCGCCTCGGACCGACCGCACAATTCGAAATCACGGTAGACGAACATTGCACCTAACCCGACAACGGACCCGTCTTGGCCTCAAAGCATCGCAAGGCTTGCATTGCTGAGATCGGTCACCAGCATTGATGACGGCGCGTGGGTGATGCAGAGCGGCGGCTTCGCGCTCATCACGGCGAGTTGGGGAGTGAGACCGCAGGCCCAAAACACCGGGATCTGGCCGTCCCCGACCGTGCCGTCTCCGACGTTTTGGTAACGATTGGAAAGGTCGACACCGATTTGCGCGGGATCACCGATGTGGACTGGCGCGCCGTGCACATTTGGAAAGCGCGAGGTGATCTGAATTGCGCGAATGGCGTCCGCTGGTTTGAACGCGCGCATCGTGACGACCAGCGGCGCCTTGTATGGGCCCGCCGACTCCGTAGGCAGGCTCGAGACATACACTCCGGCGACACTGTCCTTTTCAAGGAAAGGCAATGGGATGCCGGCGTCCTGCAGGGCCTCCTCGAATGAGAACGAGCAACCAAGCGCGAAAGTGACGAGGTCGTCCTGCCAATAACGGGTGATGTCTGTGACTTCCTCGACGAATTTTCCATCGCAGAAAACGTGATAGCGCGGCACGTCAGTGCGGATGTCGAGGTCCTTCGCCAAGGTCGGCAGACGCGGGTCACCAACATCCGAGCGCGCAATCAAAGGACAAGGTTTTGGATTACGCTGGCAGAAAAGCAGAAAATCTTCGGCCCAGGCTTTTGGCAGGATACAAATGTTGGCCTGAACGTACCCGGGTGCAAGACCGGCCGTATAGCCCGTATAACCGAATTCGCGGCAGGCGTGTCGGACTGCACGCGGATCGCTTTTGTCCCACGATTGGATCGATGAGTTTTTCAGGCTCATTGTGCTCATAGTCTTTGTCTTTCTTCCGGCATGTCGCGGGAGAGGCTTCAGTTATTTGCAGCCCACGGCACGGCCAGTCTCTCGATGAACTCGACGATGTAGTAAAGAACAATGCTCATGATCGTAAGGATTGCCAGCGCGGCGAACGCGACCGGCGTGCGCGCCTGTGATGACGACACCAGGATCAGGTAGCCAAGGCCTGATTCCGAACCGACAAATTCGCCAATCACGGCGCCAATCACGGCGAATGTGATCGCGATCTTCAAGCCCACGAAGATGTGCGGCATCGCTGTCGGAAAGCGAATCTTGATGAAGGTCTGAAGCTGATTCGCCGACAGCGACCTTATCAGGTCCATGACGGGCCCGGGTACCGACGCCAGTCCGGTGGCAGTAGCAACGATGATGGGAAAAAAGCAGACCAAGAATACCACGATAATTTTCGGCAATGCGCCAAAGCCGATCCAGAGCGCCAGCAGCGGAGCAATCGCAACTTTGGGCACTGATTGTAACGCAAGCAAGATCGGGTAGATGCACTTGCGCAGGAAGGGCGAATAGACGACCGCTACGGCGAGCGGCACCGCAAGGCCGATCGACAACGCAAACCCGACGATGGTCTCGTACAGCGTGGTCAGAGAGTGATTCCACAGCTCGCCGCGCCACTCCACAAACGCTACGGCGATCGTGGAAGGAGAAGGCAGGAGCCATGCCGGAATACCGAAATAGTCGGCAGCGAACTCCCACAGGGCCACCAGAGTGGCGAAAGTCAACAGCGGCGCCAAGCTTTCCTTGAGCCACGACCGGCGGTCATTGATGACTTCGTGCTCGATCGCGTCGTCGACAAGAGAGAGGGATTCGTCGGTCACTCGTCCCCCCTTTTTTTGTGCTGCTTTTCTTGGCCCTGATCGATGACTGCTCGGACGCGATCGGAATAGCCCTTAAACTTCTGGGTGAATTGCATGTCTAAGGTTCGCGGTCGCGGCAGGTCGATCTTGACGATCTCAGAAATTCGGCCCGGACGCGGCGACATCGCGACAACCCTATCGGCGAGCAGAATCGCCTCCGGGATGTTGTGGGTGACGAAGATGATCGTCTTCTTCTCGATCGTCCAGATGCGCAGTAGTTCAAAGCCAAGCTCTTCGCGAGTCATCGCATCGAGCGCGGCGAACGGTTCGTCCATCAGTAGCACTGAAGGCGAATGGATCAATGCCCGGCAAATCGCAGCGCGCTGCTGCATGCCGCCCGACAACTCATTCGGACGGCGCGCCTCGAAGCCTGTGAGATGTACCATCTCCAGCAACTGATAGGCACGCTCCCGGGCCTTCTTGATGTCGAGGCCGAGGATTTCGGCTGGTAATAACACGTTGTCCAACACGCTGCGCCATGGCAGTAACACTGCTTGTTGAAACACTATGCCGACGTCGCGGCTCGGGCTTAAAACTGGTGCATTGTTGATGGAGGCCGTGCCTCTCGATGGCCTGATCAGTGCGCTAATGATTCGCAGCAGAGTTGACTTTCCACAGCCCGACGGGCCGACCAGCGCAACAAACTCGTCGTTGGCGACCTTAAGATTGACGTCCTGCAACGCGACCGTGCGTCCGCTCGAGGTCAGGTAGGCTTTGTGGATACCTTGGAGCGTGATCTTTTCCATGGCAGCGTTAACCGTTCCCGACATACGAGGCGAGGCGTCGAAAGGCTCCTTAGGCTGTCGAACTGAGGCGGGCATTGATCGACCTGGGCATTTTTGCGTGCAAGCTTCGTTTTGACGGCTATTGCACAAATCCCGTTGCATAAACGTCGACGGCTTTGACCGGCTGCTTGAGGGCAAAAGCCTCTGAGACGATGTCGACTGTTCGTTGCATGCGCGGAAGATCGATCATGCCGGGCTTGTCCTTGCGAACAAGGCCGGCCACCGCCTTTACTTCAGCGGTCCCGATGTCAACGTCGATTTCACGGTGATGCTTGTTGAGAATCTTCGCGGCTTCTTCAGGATTGGCGATCGAATCCTTCAACCCATGCAACGTCGCCTGAACGAAGCGCTTCACCACGTCGGGGTTGGTAGCGATCAACTTCTCATCAGCGATGATTCCGTTGCTGTAAAAGTCGAGGCCGGCATCGGCATAGGTCAGAATGACCAGTTCCTTCGAGCCGATTGATTTCTTTAGCAATGCCTCGCTGATCGTGTAGTAGCCAACGGCGTCAGCACGTCCGAGGGCAAGCGTCGCCGCGATTGCATCGCTCGCGACCACGGTCCATTTTACCTTAGTGGCATCGATCTTTGCCGCCTTCGCGTAAGCGGGGAACATGCGCGGGATCGAGCTCGCCGCGGCATCTGCGACGTTGCGGCCTTCAAGGTCCTGGGGTTTCGAGATACCAGAATCCTTCAGTGCGAAGATCGCATGCGGCGCCTTGTCATAGATCACCGCGACCATCTTCACCGGCACCTGGTCGTTGGCCCGCGACAGGATGACCGCCGCGGTGTCGGCAAAACCGATCTGCGCCGAACCTGCGGCAACCTGTTTAACGGCGTCGGCCGAACCCTGCCCGCGTACAATCTCAACGTCGAGATTTGCGTCCTTGTAGTAACCCTTCTCCAGCGCGACGAAATAGTAAGCGTGGCGTCCGAGATATCCGAAGTCCGTAACGAACTTTATTTTGTCCGCAGCGTTCGCAGCTGACGCAGCACAGAGCAGGATCAGCGCAAACGACGCTAAAGCGACAAGCTTGGATTTCATAATCTCCCCCCGTTAAGGGCCAAACGCAGATGGGCTCGCGCCCCCATTGACTTTTGGATCATGGATCAAATAATGGAAAATGCAAGCGCGCTGAACTTCTTGGCCTACAACGGCCAAGATCACTGATCGTGAAATTCGTCTACGAGAGACCTTCCCATGAGCCAGGCATTGCCGCGGAAGAATCGACCCGCGACGACCGCTACCTGGATTCTCGAAAATGTCCGCAACGCTATCCTGCAAGGCACGCTTGAGGCTCACACTTTGGTCCGGCAGGACGAACTCGCGGCGGCCTATGGCGTGAGCCGAATGCCGATCCGCGAGGCGATTCGCGTGCTTGAGGCTGAAGGCCTTGTCATCTCGCGGCCGAACCGCGGCTCGGTGGTTGCTCCGCTCGATCCGGAAGACGCGGAAGAGATCTTCGACGTTCGAACCGCCCTTGAGAGTTTGGCCTTACGCCGTTCGATCCCGCGGCTAAGCGATATTCAAAAGAAGCAGGCGATCGCCGCTCTCGAAAAACTCGAACAGGCCGGTGGGAAGGAGAATTCGGCCGCGCACCGAGCTTTTCACCTCTCGCTGCACGCTGCCGCCGGTAACCGCATTGTTCGCCTAATCGGCCAACATATAGACGCGGCTGATCGTTATTTGCGGCTTGAAGCGACGCTGGCCGGAACTTTGGACAAAGACCGCCGCGAGCACCGCGCGATATTGGATGCGACACTCGCGGGCGACGTCGCGGTTGCCACCCGTTTAATCGAACAGCACGTTACCGAGACTGGCCATGAAATGGCAGTTCTATTGAGAAATCGCAGCCGCGTGAAGCAGGCCACGAAGGCTGAGGGACGAAGGAGGTGAAATGTGCAAAATCATTTCACCGCTACTTGTTAAAGCTGCAGCCAGGTTAAAGCTACAGCCGAGCTGGCCAACTGAGCCATAAGATTCCATAGCGTATCAATCTGCGAATCCAACGCAGCACTTCGTGACGTCCGTTTCTGTTTGCCTGCTAAGCGCCAGAGGAACCTCTGAGCTGAAACCCCGCTGGGAAGTTCAGCGAGCTCCGAAAGATTGTCGTCAGCACAGCGCGTCAATTCTGCGAATCCGCAGCGCAAACTTTATTTGACTTGAGTTTATTGCGACGCTGGCAACTGCCCGCACTCTACGCAAAACAGCGTCGTTCTATCGCTCCGTCGGTGCGCGAGACTGAGGCGAAAAGCCAGCCATTAAGTTATTGGAATTGCTGGCGCTCCCTAGGGGACTCGAACCCCTGTTTTCGCCGTGAGAGGGCGACGTCCTGGGCCGCTAGACGAAGGGAGCTATGCCCTCGCAATAGCCTCGATCAGGAAAGTCTGCAAGCTTCGCGGGCACCCGTAACTAGGGCGGCGTCAGCCGGGTACGTCCCAACGGCGTCAGCGTATTCAGGTCGAAACTGCGCAGTTCGATCACACCGTTGAAGTCCACGGTGAGCACAAGCCGGCCCTCGCCGATAGCGCTCGACAGCACCTTGGTTCCTGCGGGCAATGTCGGTGAATCGGGGGATATTTGCTGCACCCTTCCCTCGCCCCTGAAAACACGATAGCCGATGACCCCGATCACGACGGCAACAGCGATGAAAGTGGTCAAGCTTGCGATCATCATCAGTCGCCGCACTTTGGCGACGGTGCGCGCTCCTTCCGCGTCGAGAGTTTTCTCATCGTTCGCAGACTGTTCTTGAGCCACGTCTTGAACCATGTCTTGAGCCATGACGGATAAAGTCACCGAGACAGTCACGATCGCCGCCGAGGATGTCGGCCTGCGGCTCGACCGCGTGCTTGCCACGCATATCGCAACGCTATCGCGCTCCCACCTGAAAACGTTGATCCTCGCCGGTCAGGTAACGATCGCGGAGCGCACGATCCGCGATCCGGCGGCAACCGTCAAATCCGGCGACACAATTACCGTGACCCTGCCGCCGCCCGAACCAGCCTTACCGAAGGGCGAAAGGATCCCGCTCAATATCGTCTACGAAGACGATGCGATCATCGTCATCGACAAGCCGAGAGGCCTTGTCGTCCACCCGGCTGCCGGTCATGCCTCGGGCACGCTGGTCAACGCGCTGATCGCCCATTGTGGCGCAAGCCTGTCGGGGATCGGCGGAATCAAACGGCCGGGCATCGTCCACCGGCTCGATAAGGACACGACCGGTCTTATGGTGGTGGCCAAAACCGACAGCGCCCACCGCGCCCTGTCAAAGCAATTCGCTGAAAAAAGCGAAGGACCGCTCAAGCGCGGCTATCTCGCTTTGGTCTGGGGTGCACCGGATCGCCCGAAGGGCACCATTGATGCACCCATCGGCCGCCATCCCCACGCACGCGACAAGCAAGCGGTGCGCCCGACCGGGCGACCGGCCGTCACTCACTGGCAGGTGCTGGAACGTTTTCTTGGGCGAGACCGAAAGCCGATTGCGAGCCTGGTCGCGTGTACTTTGGAAACGGGGCGTACCCACCAAATCAGGGTGCATCTCGCCCATATCGGGCACCCGATTCTTGGCGATGCGACTTACGGCACCGGCTTCAGGACCAAAGCCGCCCGGCTGGGGCCTCAGCCGCGTGCAGCGCTGGAGGCCCTTGGCAGACAGGCCCTGCATGCCTATCTACTGGCCATTGAGCACCCCGAAACGAAAGTTGCCCTGGAGTTCCGATCGGAACTGCCGGGCGATTTGCGTCGTTTACGTGAAGCCCTGCACATGGAAAGCCGTGAAGCCGGGCCCGACGCACGAAAATAAGCAAGCTTCGTCAATGGCTTGCCGGCATGCCGGGACGCATGGCAGCGTCACGGCGACGTGACGGGCGCGATGCTATCTTTCGCCCGGCCAAGCCGTTATGCTGCACCTGCGATCGAGGGAGTTCGCGATCGCAACATCGAAGGCGCCGTCGGCTCGGGGAGCGGCGGCAACAACCCGCCTGCCGATTAATCGGGGGCAAGTAAGGAGGGCGCTGTCATGGCCCGTACCGCCGCATTGCCGGCACTTAAGGCCGAATCCGGTCTTTCACACTATCTCGACGAGATCCGCCGGTTCCCGATGCTGGAACCGCAGGAAGAATACATGCTGGCGCGCAGCTGGCGTGAGCACGGCGATCGTGAGGCCGCGCACAAGCTCGTCACCAGCCATCTTCGTCTCGTCGCCAAGATCGCCATGGGCTATCGCGGCTACGGCCTGCCGATTTCCGAGGTCGTTTCGGAAGGCAATGTCGGCCTGATGCAGGCGGTCAAGCGCTTCGAGCCGGAAAAAGGCTTTCGTCTCGCCACCTACGCAATGTGGTGGATCAAAGCAGCGATACAAGAGTACATCCTTCGTTCCTGGTCGCTGGTGAAGATGGGCACTACGGCGAACCAGAAGAAGCTGTTCTTCAACCTTCGCAAGGCAAAGAGCAAGATTTCCGCGCTCGAGGAAGGCGACTTACGGCCCGACCAGGTGCAGATCATCGCCAAACGTCTTGGCGTGACAGAACAAGATGTGGTCGACATGAATCGCCGCCTCGGCGGCGACACGTCGCTCAACGCCCCGATCCGCGATGATGGCGAGAGCGGCGAATGGCAGGATTGGCTCGTCGATGACGCGCCAAGCCAGGAGCGCATCCTTGCGGAGAGCGAGGAAAGCGATAACCGGCACAAGGCCCTGATCTCGGCGCTCGATGTCCTCAACGACCGCGAGCGGCGGATTTTCGAGGCGCGACGACTGGCCGATGATCCGATTACACTCGAGGAGCTTGCTTCTGAGTTCGGCGTATCGCGCGAACGCGTGCGCCAGATCGAGGTGCGCGCCTTTGAGAAGGTTCAGAAGGCCGTGAAGAGCCGCATGGCTACAATGGAGCAGCCGGCGGAAGCAGCGGCGATCGCTGCGCACTGAAGGCAAAACTCTCCGCTGATGCGGGTCTGCTGGTCGCCCCTGTGGGAACGAGCGTGCTTGTTGCTCGCTCGCACCACAGGTTCACAATCCGGAGGGCCGCTACTGCCCCCACGCCCGAAAGGCCTCTTCGAAAGCGCGAGTGCCGGGCGTGCCCTTCTCCATGGCCAGGATTGCACGCTTGCCGCTCGTGTAGACGATGGGGATATCGAACCAGTCCCGCTCCCTGAGCAATTGGATATTGCGCTGCTGGTCGGCCTCAACCGCCGACAGGCCGATCAGGAAATATCCGTTGGTGACCTTTACGGCCAACCCAGCGAGCGGCACCCCCCGCGCCTGTTCATTCTGTTTCATCAGGACCCCCGGAACATTGGCGATTCCACCTTCCGGAAAATCCGCGGGGAGCGTGAACATGATTTCTATGGTGTGGCTCGCCGGCAGTGCTTTGTCCGTGTTTCGGCGCAGCGACCACGTCATACGCAGTTTGCGCTCCGGTATTTCGATATCGGCGCGCACGGCGAGCTCAGGCGCGAGCCCGGTTCCCGGTGACACTGTCTCGGTACGCCACAAAGCCGAACCAACATAGCGCCTGCCCTGCGGATCGTTCGAATCCTCGTCATACAGCACGACCTTTTGGGCCACCGACGCGGCTGGCGCATTGGCCGAGTCCGCTGCCGGTTGGCCCGATTGTCCGATGCGGTCGGCAATCTTTGGGCGGCTGGCGGGCTGCGCAGTGTCTTTCGGCTTCGCAGGCTGTGAGCGAAAGCTTGTGACCAGGGAGCTGATATTGTGGCGCTGCCAATAGGTGACGCCGACGATCCCGACCAAAATCAGCGACAGCGCTGCAAGTTTGATAATTCCGCCATAGGACCGTGGCGGACGGCGGGTGTAGACGTCTTCATCGTCATAGGCGGTCGGGGGCGGACCCGGCGGCACATAGCTGCCTTCGTGAAGCGCCTCATCAGTCAGCGCTGGCTCTGTGATGCGCGACGGTTCAGCAGCGCTCGGGGGAAAGTGATGCGATTCGGACTGAGCGGGCATTGCCTCGTAGGTGGCCTGGGCTGCACGCTTGGCCTCTGCAGCGGCGGTACCAAGCCCCTCGGCCTCCGCCATGGTTTCCCGGAAATCGCGCAGGCCACGGTCGCGCAGAGACTGGTCGGCAGG
>Ga0134126_10008279_pt1 | contig 13078 bp, 6 predicted proteins | sample KB31752_FD_96881 | JGI IMG/M metagenome (GOLD analysis project Ga0134126, IMG submission 96881) | Terrestrial soil microbial communities with excess Nitrogen fertilizer from Kellogg Biological Station, Michigan, USA - KB3-175-2 | ecosystem: Environmental > Terrestrial > Soil > Unclassified ...
CCACCGGCAGGGCCGCGAAGTGCACCACGCGGAACATGTCCAGAAAGCCCCTCGCCGCCGCACGCACCGACGGAACGCTGAACGCACCAGCCAATGCGATGCAGGCGACCACCACGGCCGCGAACCGCATCAGGCGCGACGGTCCGGCCGCGGCCCGCGCGTTCTGTTGCAGCAGCGAGGCCCGCAACGTGCGCTTGAAGTCCTCGGGAGGCGAGCGACGCAGGCAGTAAAGTGTTTTCTCATCCAAAGCACTCATGGCAGTTCTCCCGTGCGACTCGCACCCTCACCAGCGATCGCGCAGCAGCTGCACGGTGCGGTGCAAAATCGTGCCCACATTCGACTCGCTCAGGCCGGTGACACTGGCGATCTCCCTGTTGTTGGCCCCTGCGCCGTACTTCAGCGCGAGCAGCTCCTGCTCGCGCATCGGGAGGGTCGGAATCAGAGCACGAAGCCTGGCGACGTCGGAGGCCCTCTCGTGCTCGATCTCCGGAGCACCCTCGACGGGCGTATTCTCCAGCGCCTCGAGCGGCGCATATTCCCGGGCCAGGCGCAGGTGGTCGACGCCGACGTTGTGAGCGATGCGCAGCAGCCACGTCGCGAACCCTGCCAGCTCGCGCCGGTAGCGATGCCGGGCGCGCCAGGCCTTTTCGAAGGTTCGGGAAGTCAACTCCTGGATGTCCGCCTCATTGTCCAGACGGTAACCGAAGTAGTTGTACACACGAGGCAGCTGCTCGGTGAACACGGCGTTCCAATCCAGCTCGGTTGCCGGGCTGCGCCAGAGCATTCTTGCCTCTGCATCCAGTCCCATATCCCAATATACGAACGGCCCGCCCAGGTATCACAATAACGCAACCCACCCCGAGGAGGCGACAAGCGATGCACACTCTGCTGAGCGCGTACAAAGCCGTCGGCGAACGCCGCTACCGCGAAATCTCAGGCCTGTACTGGGAGGATTTCGAGCCCGGAGACGTCTTCGAGCACCGGCCCGGGCGCACCGTTCTCGACGTCGACAACGTCTACTTCAGTCTGCTGACGCTGAACAGCCAGCCGGTTCACTTCGACTCGGCATATGCGGCGCACACGGAATGGAAAAAGCTGCTGGTGGACTCGACCTTCACACTGGCCTTGCTCACCGGGATGAGCGTGCGCACGGTGAGCGCCAAGGTCGTCGCGAATCTCGGCTGGGACAAGGTAAAGGCGACGCATCCGGTGTTTGCCGGCGACACGCTGTATGCCGAAAGCACAGTGCTGCACAAACGCGAGTCCAAAAGCCGCCCGACGCAGGGAATCGTCACGGTCGCCACGCGGGGTGTGAACCAGGACAAGGTCGAAGTGATGAGCTTCGAGCGCACCATGCTCATCCATCGCCGCGGGCACTCCCCCGAGGAGGCCGCGAGCTACTGAAATGACGAGGCGCTCAGGTATGCTTGAGGGCCCCGAAATTGGATTGCGTCGCTTATGAACGAGATCGCCGTTCCAGCTCCCGATTTGAGCCGCCAGGGCCGGCGCGGCGGCAAGCCCAAGGGCACCATTCAGCTCGGCTCGGAAGCGCATCTGCGGCTGTTCTGCCTGGAGCTGCTGGAGACCCACGACCCGTACAAGCCGGCGGTCATCGATTGGCCGCCGCTGGATGAGCCGACGCGCCGGCGAATCGTCTCGTTACCGATCTGGGACATGGCCGTACAGACCGAAGGCCGGGCCGGACTGCATGTGCGCACTTTCGCCCAGCGAAGCTGCGCGGGCCTGTTGAAGGAAGCCGTCGATATGGACGCCTTCGAGGAGAGTCGCCACAAGCGCGTGCTCCACAATATGGTCGAGGCCTATGGCATCGAGCTGCAACCGGAGCCGCAGTACAAGGCCCCGCGCGATGCCGAATGGGCCTTCATGGTGACCGGGTATTCGGAGTGCATCGACAGTTTTTTCGGTTTCGGACTGTTCGATCTGGCGAAGTCTTCCGGCTTTTTCCCGGAGGAGCTCGTGCAGACCTTCGAGCCGGTGATGCGCGAGGAAGGACGGCACATCCTGTTCTTCGTGAACTGGGTAGCCTGGTGGCGACGAAACATGCCCTGGTGGCGGCGGCCGTGGTTCGAGCTGAAGGTGCTGGGGGTGTGGATCTACCTCATCTGGGAGCGCATCCGGGCCGCCAAAAAAATCGAAGGCCAGGACCCGGCCGCCGCGGACCATAACTTCACCTACAGCGGCTCGCGCGAGCTCGGCATCGAGGTCAACTTCAAGCAGCTGGCGCAGATCTGCCTGAAGGAGAACGACCGGCGCCTCGCCTCCTACGATCCGCGCCTCATCCGCCCGAAGTTCGTCCCCGCAGCGATCCGTCTCGCCATCCGCTTCATGCGCGACGCAGCGTAGAGGGCCAGGAGCACGCGACTCCTAGTTGCCGCACAGCCGTTCGAAATCAGTGGCCTCGACCGGCTGGCTGAACAGATATCCCTGCCAGGTGGTGCAGCCGCTGCTTTCGAGAAACGCGCGCTGTGCCTCGCTCTCCACTCCCTCAGCGAGGACCGCCACACCCAGGCTGCGGGCCATGGTGATGATCGTGCGCACGACCACCGCATCGTGGGGATTGTCCGGCAGAGCGCGCACGAAAGACTGGTCGATCTTCAGCTGATCCAGCGGCAGGCGCGCCAGGCTCGACAACGAGCAAAGCCCGGTGCCGAAATCGTCGATGGCAAAGCCGACACCGAGCGCTCTGAGAGCCTGCATCTTGGCGAGGGTGTCCTGAATGTCCGCGAGCACGAGAGTCTCGGTGAGCTCGAGCTTCAAGTGCTGCGGCCGCGCGCCCGCGTTTCCGAGCGCGCCTCGAACCTGATCCACGAAGTCTGCCTGCCGGAACTGCAGCGCGCTGATGTTGACCGCCAGATGCAGACCGCTCGTGCGCGGATTCGCCGCCCACGCGCTGAGCTGCGCGCACGCGCTTTCCAGCACCCATTGGCCGATGGCCAGGATGAGCCCGGTCTCTTCGGCCAGTGAGACGAACTGTCCCGGTGGCACCAGACCGCGCTCGGGATGCGCCCAGCGCAACAGTGCCTCCGCGCCGAAGATGCCTCCCCTGGCATCGACCTGGGGCTGATAGTGCAGCGCAAACTGGCGCTCCTGGATCGCGCGCCGCAGCGCCGCCTCCAGACTCGCCCGCGCGGCGAGCGAGGCCTGCATGGCCGGATCGAAAAAGCGCAACGTGTTGCGCCCGGCGTATTTCGCCTGGTACATGGCGATGTCGGCTTGCTTCAGGAGCTCTTCCACCGCGCTGTCCGCTTCACTGAACAAGGCGACACCGATGCTCGGAGTACTGTGATGGACACGCCCGTCCAGCATGTAAGGCCGGTTGAGCGACAGCAGGATCTGCTCGCCCACTTTCTTGGCCTGTCCGGCGGCTTCCTCCGCGGACTCGCTCAGCTCCTCGAGCATGACGACGAACTCATCCCCGCCGAGGCGCGCGATGGTATCGCCGTCGCGCACGCTCGAGGTCAGTCGTTGGGCGACCTTGCACAACAGCCGATCGCCCACGTCGTGACCGATGGTGTCGTTGAGGATCTTGAAGTTATCCAGATCGATGAACAGCAGCGCGCCCCTGCGACGGGTATGGCCGCAGTTGCGCAGAGCCTGCTGCAGGCGGTCCATGAGCCGGCGGCGGTTGGGCAGCTGCGTGAGCGCGTCATAGTAGGCGAGTTGCTCGATCCTCTGCTCCGCCGCTTTACGGGCGGTGATGTCCGTCATGGTCACGACGTAATGGCTGATGGCGCCTGCGGGGTCCTTCACTGCCGTGATATTGGTCCACGCCGGATATCGCTCACCGCTCTTGCGGCGATTGCAGACCTCCCCCTGCCAGGAGCCCTCGCGAGCAACAGCATCGAGGACGAGGTTTCCTCGCTCCTCGTAACCGGATTGCAGCAAACGCAGCCTCTTGCCGACGGCGTCCTCGCTCGCATAGCCGGTAATGGCCGTAAAGGCCCGGTTGACCTTCAGAACTGCATTGCAGGCGTCGGTGATGACGATGCCCTCCTGCGCTTCGAATGCCACCGCGCGCAACTGCGCATCGTGCAACGCGTTTTCGAGCTGCTCGAGGCGCGTACGCGCGATCCGCGCCCGCACCGTGGTGATCGCAGACGTCAGCTCCTCTGCCAGCTCGTTGAGGACGGCTGTCTCCTCCGCATCGAAGGCGCCGGCATCGGCGGCATAGAGGCGCAGCAGGCCGAAGGTCTCCACGCCGACGGCCAGAGGCAGACCGAGCTGGGTCTGAAGGTCGGATGCCGCGCCCGCACTGGCCAGCACCCCTTCCGGCTGGGGAGTCGCCGACTCGAATACGGCGCGCGGATAACCGCACTCCACGGCGATGCGGCAGACCGCGTGCCGCAAGCTCTCTTCGTCAAAGATCTGGGCAAAAGCCAGCGTCGAGCTGCTGAGGGCCTGCAGCGCGCGATTCAATCGGGTCTGATCTTCGGGCTGTGTGACACTCGACAGCTGCGGGGCCTCGACCCGACAAGCGCCACCGCCCGCGAATTCTTTGTTCAAGGCCGGATCACACCACCCTCGGCACGATACGTCGCGTGCAAGTGTAAACGCTGCGCTGAGAAAGCCGGTCCGAAAAAAGTGTGACGCCGCCCACCGATGTGAGCACTCGCCTCGCGCGCCACTGCGCTTGCCTCAGGGATGCGCTCCCAGCACCTCGAACGAGCGCGACAGACGGTTGCCGTCACCGTCGACGATCGTCACCAGATGGGATCCCGGTGCGATGTCGAGAGACATCTGGTGGAAGGTATCGGTGGTGCCGAGGTAGCGTCCGTCGAGATGCCAGTACAGGCGAGCGTCGCGGTCGCGATGCACCGCCTCGAAGATCGTGCGCCCCTTGTGGCCGTCGAGCTCGACCGGGATGTAGATCCGGCCCGCCGCGTTGGGATACAGAAACTCCATCGGCTCGCCGCCATGAGAGCGCTCACAGTCGCCGCGATAGGCAGGTAAGTCCCGGTAATCCGCGTGGTTACGGCGGTAGTAGAACTCCTGCGACGGCGGCAGAACGAACCAGGCCACGTGCTGCATGTTCGCGACCCGCTCGCAAGTCGAGTCGACCCGGTAGCGCGCGCTGCGATCGAGGTGCACTCGCTGGTGGTAGGGACTCTGCCGCTCGAAGTGGCTCCCGGCAGGAACCCATTCCGGCACGGGCTCGCACAAGTCATTGGCCAGAAAGCCATCGTCGCGGCAGACCTGGACGCGTCGCAGGGTCAACGTGGGCTGAATGAGCCAGGGCGCGGGCGCAAGGCGCCGCTGCAGCTCGAACATCAGGGGGGCCGCCGCGCTGGCGCCGGTCAGCCCCGGTCGGCCCTCGCCGCTGGCGTTGCCCACCCACACGGCGACCGTGTACCGGCTCGTATTGCCGACCGCCCAGGCATCTCGAAATCCCCAGCTCGTGCCGGTTTTCCAGGCGATCCGGCGGCTGTCCGCGAAGCTCTTCCAGTGCGCTTCGTCGGCGGGTCGTTGCGCTTCGAGCAGCGCATTCAGCGTCAGCCACGCCGCAGCCGGCGTGATCTGTGTTGCACGCATCGGCTGCAGCTCACGCGCCCCTTGCGGCTGCCGCAATACCTGCAGATCGCGATAGGCGGCCGCAGGCCCGGGCGAGATACGACGCGCGGTGTCCACCAGGTTTGCGTCCATGCGCGTGACATCCCAGAGCGTTCCTTCGGCTCCGCCGAGGATGAGCGTGAGACCGTAGTCCTGCGGCGGACGTGTCAGCGTGGACATCCCCATGGCGCGCAGCAGATCGTAGAAGCGCTCGACTCCATACTCCTTGAGCGACCGCACGGCCGGAACGTTCAGCGATTGCGCCAGAGCCACGTCCGCGGGCACGGCACCCCGATACGCGTGGTCGAAGTTCTCCGGTGCATAGCCGGCATATTGGGTGGGCACGTCCGCGAGCAGCATGTGCGGGAGCAACTGTCCACTGTCGAGCATCGCTGCGTACAGGAACGGTTTCAGGACACTCCCGGTGCTGCGCGGACGCTGCACGATGTCCACCGCAAGCCCGACGTCGTTGTGCGCGGACCAGGCGGAATTGCCGACGTAGGCCAGCACTTCGAAGGACTGGTTGTCGACGACCACCGCAGCCACGTTGTGGATCAGCTCCCGGCCGAGCGTATCCGCGTGATCCCGCACCATCTGCAAGGCCGCGATCTGGAGGTCCGCATCCAGGGTTGACTCGAAGCGGGATTGGCCGGGATAGCGTGCCCGCAGCGTTTCCAGAAGATGGGGAGCCTCATCGGGAAGCGCCACGGGAGCCGTGGGCAGCTTCTCGGCGAGCGCGAGCCGCAGATCCTCGGAGCTCAGCACGCCCAAGGCGTGCAACCTCCTGAGCAGGCGATCGCGCTTGTCCTGCAGGATGGCCGGGTTGCGGCCGGGTGTGACGAGCGCCGGCGCGTTGGGCAGAACGGCGAGCATGGCCGCCTCCGCCCATGACAGTGCCGTGGGAGCTCGCCCGAAGTACCGCCAGGAAGCGGCTTCGAGGCCGACGATATTGCCACCGAAGGGCGCATGGCTCGCGTAGAGAGCCAGGATCTGCCGCTTCGAGTAGGCGCTCTCGATGCGCAGCGCCAGGAACATCTCCAGCAGCTTGTCCGCGTAACCCCGATGCCGCCGCCGATCCTTGCCCTCGCCGTCCGTGCCACCGGCACGCACCAGCCGCGCGAGTTGCATGGTGAGCGTACTTGCGCCACTGACCGTTCTGCCGGCTCGGAGGTTGGAGCGGATCGCCCGGGCGATCGCAACGGGATCTACTCCAATGTGGTGCTCGAATCGCTTGTCTTCGTAGGCCAGCAGCGCCGTCTCGTATTTCCGCGGCACGCGCTCCAGCGGTGGGAACCGCCACTGCCCGTCTGCAGCAATGCGCGCGCTGAGCAACGAGCCATCACGCGCGAGCAGAATGCTTGCCAGTGACTCATGGAAGAGCGGACGCGGCAGGCATCGCCAGAACGCGAACCCCGCGACGGCGACGACGAGAGCTGCGACGACTGGCCACGCGCGCCGCGACGTGCCCAGCCGCGACGACGCCCCATGCCCGCGCGGCGTGCCCCGCGACGACGCCGTCCCATCCTCGCGCGACGTGCCGAGCCGCGACGACGCCCCGTCCCCGCGCGACGTGCCCCGCGACGACGACCCATACTCGCGCGACGTGACCCGCGGCGACGCCGCTCCATCCTCGCGCGATGTCCCGTGCGAGCGCGACCGCCCACGGCCGCGCGCCGTCAATGCGATGGGCCAGCGACGCTTGTCCATTGGCCACCCGTGTGTGCATTCTTCGTCGCGTCATACATGGCTTCCGCCAGGACACTCGGCAGGTAGTAACGACCGCGATACGCCGCGTTCAGGTGAGTCTCGAACCGGATCGACTCCCCCGCCCCCAGCCCGAAGTACTGCAACACCCGATCGTCGCGAATGTCGGTGTAGTCGACGCTCGCCTGGGCCGCATGGCGCGAGCCGTTCGGAAACATCCAGGGGTTGCGCGCTGGCGCCGCCTCCTCGCGTGATCCGCCGGCGCCGGCATTGTCCATGCGATCGTTATGGATCTCCCAGCCCGCCGGGAAAATATGCGTCAAGGCGATGTTGTCGATGCGCTGCGCAGTGACGTTCCTGACTTCCACGTGCGCGAGGAAATCGCTTCCCTGAGTGAGGCGGCTCATGTCGAGGGCATTGCCGTCCTCATCCGTGTACGTCACCTGAAGCGCGAGGCCGGACGAACCGGAATCCTCCATGCCGGCCGCGGGGATACCGCGCGTGGCGATCGTCACAAACAGCGCCCGCTGTGAGGTGTTATGGATGGAAACGGCCCGCCCGGCCGCGGGCAGGGTGGCGATCTTCGCCTGATACACCGGCGAATGGGACGCAACGCGGGTCATCGCCGTACCGAAGTCGTGCTCGAAGGTGAAGCTGTCTCCCGGAGCGGCGCCGGCGACCTTGGCGATCGCCATGAGCGAATACGCGACCGACTGGGTGCTGTACCAGCCCTGCGAAGCGAGCTCGGAGGAGATGGCCTTGATCAGATCCGCGGACTCATCCAGGCGGCCCAGCGCCAGCAGGCTCTGCAGGACCATGGCGCGATCGCGCAGCTCGGACCTGAAGGTATAGTCGGGCGGCGCGCCGTGGGGCTCGCCGGCTGCATCGGCTCGAAGGCCCGCGACGAGGGAGTCCGCGAGATCCGCAAGACCGGCCAGCTTGTAGGTGGCGGCGAGGATCCAACGCTCGGTGTCGGGCAGATGCGCCGTTTCCCGCAGACGGTTCATCGCCCCGACGTCCGGCTGTCCGGCGAGCGCCAGCACGTACAGCCGGTAAGCCTGATCCAGTGTCGAGCCGCCGCCGCCCACTGGTGTCCACTGCTCCGCGGTGTTCCTGAGGTTGCGCATGAAGTTGCTGCGCATCGTCGGGGGCAGCTCATAACCGGCCTTTTCCGCCTCGATGAGGAAATGGCTGGCATAGGTGGTCGCCCAGAGCGCATAGCCCTCGAGCGAGCCGGACGCGAAACCGCCGCTGGCGCCGGGCCAGTAGCTGAAACCGCCGTTGGAGAGCTGGAACCAGCGCAATCGCTCGATTCCCTGGCGGATGTTGGCCTCGATCTGCTCCTGGCGGGCCGGCCCGAGCTGCAGCAGCGAAGACAGATACAGCTGCGGGAATACCGAGGAGGTCGTCTGCTCCAGACAGCCGTGTGGATACTGGATCAGGTACTGGAGACGGCTCTCCAGATCCAGTGCCGGCATGCGCGATACCTCCAGCATCGCCTGGTTGGTCCCCGGGATTCCGTGCGGCAGGACCTGCGTGCTCCAGGTATCGCCCGGTTGCAGCACGCGCGAGACGGCGACCGTCGTGGGCGGGTTGGAGCTGCGCACATCGATGAAAATGTCGCTCTCTGCCCGCTGCTCACCCGAGGAAGCCGTCACGTGCACGTGTGCCTTGCCGAGTCGGTCCGCCGCCTTGAGCCATACCATGCCCAATTGCTCTGCCGGCCCTGAGAACTGGAGCCGCAGGCTGTTTGCACCGATGGGAGTGAACAGCTCACCCGGCTCGATCGACAGGGTGACCTCCTTGATCGAGGGATCCGAGACAAAAACGGAGACGGGCACCGCAACCTCCTCCCCGGGACCGATGACCCGCGGCAGGGTCGGCAACACCATGAGCGGTTGCCGCACGAAGACCGAGGTATCAGTCGAGCCGTAGGCACCCTGGCTGCCTGCGACCACCATCACGCGCACGGCACCCAGGTAACGAGGCATATCGATCTGGTGCGTCGCCTGGGCGCCGGCTTCGAGGTGGAACGGACCGAGGAAGCGCACCACGGGAGGGAATCGCGAACGCGCCTGATCCGTGTCAGCTTGAGCCGCCGCGGCATCAGAGCCGCCCAGCGCGAGCAGGCGCTCGAGCTCCGTGCCATAGGCCCCGACGACATCGTCGTAGAGATCCCATGTCGATACCCCGAGTGCCTCGCGCCGGTAGAAATACTCGAACGGATCGGGCGTCTTGAAGTTGGTGAGTGACAGCAGGCCTTCATCCACCACGGCCAGCGTGTACGTCATCGCCCTTCCCTGCGCCTCGCTCACCTGCACCTCGCCCCGACTCTCCGGTTTCCATTCCTGCGCAGTGCGAATAACGGGTGCCAGGTGCGTCTGTGGATCGGTGACTTCCAGAGGAATCACCCCGTAGAGCCGGATCGGACGGTCGTTGACCTTGTTCTCGTGCGGCTGAATGAGCGTGACGGCAACGTACACGTTCGGTGCCATGGAGGCCGTGACGGGCAGGGTGAACGTCGTACTCCCTGCCTTGGGCTCCATCCAGCGCGCATCGATGATGTCGCTGCCGTTCTCGATTGTGACCAGTGCGCGCCCTTGCGCACTCTCGGGCAGGCGCACGGTCGCCGTCTCGCCCACGGTATATCTGGGCTTGTCGGAGGTAATCGCCAGTACGTTGGCGGCAGCGCCGGACTGCTCGCGCTCCTTGCCCGCCCAGGAGGGCCAGTCGACATAAAAAGTGCGGCCGGCGCAATGACCGCCCTCGGTATCGCACACACGCAGCAGATACCGCCCCCACTGCGGGTAGTTGATCTGGAACTTCCACTGACCGACGCCGTTCACCGTCGCCACGGTGTCCTCGCGGACGGAGGTGTTGCTCGCCGCCTGCGCGTATTGGGCGAGCGAGTCCCCCGTCTTGTCCCACCACCACTTCCACTCAACCTTATATAGAGTGACGTGTACCTGGCTCACCGAGACGGGCTCGCCGGACGCCGACAGGGTGGCGATCTCGACGGTGTGTTCCTGATCGGTCTGCAACATGTCGCGTGCCGAGTCTCCCTTCGGGAGCCGGACACCGACGAAGCGTGCATACGGTGCGTAGCTCATCGTATCGCGGCTGATGCTGAAAGCGCCGCCGCGCTCGAAGACCCGTGTCGTGAAGGTTGCCGACAGCATTCCCGGAGGGGAGCCGCTGAGATCCAGGGCCTTGGTGAAGCTCGCCGCGCCCTTCGCGTCGAGCTCGCCGGTGAACACCGCCTCCGACCGGGTGGCGAACTGGCGTGCCGGATCATCGAACACGTAGTCCGCGAACCGCCCGAAATGGGTGGCCGTCGGGGCCAGCGCCAGCTTCACATCCGTTTTCAGCTGTGCCGCGCTCGCACCCGTCAGCCACTGCGCCGACACCGAGCCCACCAGCGGCTTGCCGCTCTCGAAGGAGCTCACGTCCAGGGCGACCTTCAGGCGATTGGGCATGATGGATTCCACCCGCAGGCGCTTGCTGAAGCTCAGCTCGCCCAGGAGGGCTTTCGCCGTCCATTCGCCGGTGGGCGCATCTGCCGCCGTCTTGACTTCGAACCGGTAAAAGCCGTCCACGGGCGTGGTGTTGACGGTCCTCTGCGCGAGGCGGCCCCGCGGATCGTAGAGCTCGAGGGTGACGGGGTGCCCCGCTGGCAGCGTGCCGGGGCAGGACGCGCCCGCCTGTCCGCACGTTCTGTCCTGCAGAACCAATGTCAGATACAAGGTATCCCCAGGCCGCCACACTCCCCGCTCGCCATAGAGGAACCCCTTCACTCCTTTGGCCACCGTCTCCCCGCCGACGTCGAAGTGACTGACGGGCAGCGCGTTGCCTGCATTGAGCTTCAGATAGCTGCGCTGCCCGCCACTGGCGCCGATCAGCACAAAGGGCGTGCCCTCGGGTGTCAGAGTGGCCAGCCCGCTCGCATCCGTACTCGCCGCGGCCAGCGTCCGGCCCTGAAAATTGCGCACCTCCAGCTTGACGCCCGCGCGCACGGCCCCCGTACGCAGGTCTGTAGCGGCCACCAGCAGGCGGCCGTGCTGGTCGCGCTTGGCGAGCAGACCGATGTTGGTTGCGATCAGGTTGCGCTGCGCATGCACGTTCTCGCCATAGATGAAATAGGCGGCGTAACAGGGATCCTGGCGATGCGCCCAACTGCCATTGCCGGCACCGAAGTACTCTTCCGCGTAGTCCCAGTTGGAGCGTTCGACCTGCTCCCCGTCCTCCTGATCGTGCAGCGGCGGCTCGGAAGCCGGCGGCTTCTGCGCGCTCGTTCCGCAGTCGTAGGTGGAATCCGCGGGAGTCAACTGCAGGGTGAGCTGGAACAACCCGCCGAGATACCTGCGCATCAGCTCGGTGACATCGAGGTCATAGCGCGACCACCGCCCAGGCGTCGCGGGCGCCGTCAGGGAAATCGTCCGGCGCCACAGAAAACGGCCCACGCGAGTCATTTCGGCGCTGCCGTCGAGCTTGTTGACCTGCAGGAACTGCGCCATGTTGTCGTCATAGACACGCAGTGCCGTCACGTGGACGGAGCGAGCGTTGACGGCTTCGAACGCAATCGTCAGCGCCTTGCCGTCCGGAAGGATCACGCCCCGGCCGACGAAGCGCACCTGCGGTTTGAGGCTGGGGAAGCTGAGCGTCTGCTGCACCGTCTGCTGCAGCGGATCGCCCCGCTCATTGCGGATGCCGGCCTCCACCGTGAGAGTGACATCGCCCTGGGAATCCTCCTGCGGATAGACCACCAGCGCTCCGTTCTGGACATTCGCCGAGACCGCGCCCTTGGAGAGGTGCACCAGTCCGGTCAGGTCCTGGGTCGGATCGAGCGGATCGGAGAAGGACACCCGGATCTGCCGCCGTCCATCCTCATCGAGCACCTGCTCCTGGGTGACCAGGAAACTGCCACGGGCGGGGACTTCGAGCGAATGCTGGCCGCGGGTGCTCGCCCCGATCGCCCGCCCGTCCCACTTGACCGTGACCGACTGTCGATCGCGCTGGCGATGCAGCCCGCTTGCAGTAAATTCATGCTCGAGCCCGGCGTGACTCCATTGCAGCGGCAGGCTCTTGCCGAGGAAGCTGACGCTGAGCAGCTTCTCGATCGCCTCTGCCTGCTCGACATCAGCCGCCACGAGCGTGCCATGCAGCCGCATGAGATCCCCGCCGGCAGCCTCGAGACCTCGCAACTCGACCTCGAAGTCCGGCGCCTGCACCCGAAAGCGGAACTCGTACGGCGGCAGGTCGGAGCGCACACCCCGCAGGCCCTGCGGATGAACCCGCACCACATAGATGCCGGGCTGCAGATCGGCCTTCGGCTCCAGCACGATCTGGTGGCTGCCCTCGAATGCGATCGAGGCCTGCACGGCCGGCTCGATCGTCACGGTGCGGCGCAGATCGGGGCGGCTGCCATCGTTGGGCGCCACGTCGGTGGCAAAGCGAATGCGAACGACGCTCTTGCGCGAGACGACGCCGCTGGTGTGGCTGGATAGCAGCGCGCTCCAAGCCGCTTGTTGCGCGGCCTCCTGCATCGATGCCTTGCGCTTGCCGCCACAGGATGACAGGACCAACATCCCGGCCACGCACAGGACGCCGGCCAGAATCCACTGCAGAAAGCACATCCAACTGCGCCACGACATCGAATTTCTCCCGCCCAACCGCGCATGCCGCGTTGGCAGAAAGTCTATGCGCCGTGCAGTGTGTTGGAACGCGGCGGGTGCCCGCGTCACCAGAAATCACAGGGCTGTCAGGGTGCGCCTGGATCGTGCCACTATTTGCCACGATCGCGCGGTGC
>Ga0134126_10008281_pt1 | contig 13078 bp, 10 predicted proteins | sample KB31752_FD_96881 | JGI IMG/M metagenome (GOLD analysis project Ga0134126, IMG submission 96881) | Terrestrial soil microbial communities with excess Nitrogen fertilizer from Kellogg Biological Station, Michigan, USA - KB3-175-2 | ecosystem: Environmental > Terrestrial > Soil > Unclassified ...
AATATAGAAGTATAACACAATTGTCGCTAAAGCTAGTGCGAGATAAAGGATTCCAAGATTTCCATTGACTAACCTTAATGGAGTTCCTTTATATTCACAACTTGTTAAACAAGACATTTTGGAATAACATAACAGATCTTTCCACTCCATATCAACGATACTCTCCATAAACTAGGCCCTCGTCATTCTCATCATAGTAACGTTTCTTCTGTCCCTCTTTCATCAAGATTTCTTCTTCAGGTACATTCAGTCGTATGTTGATCACTGTAACATAAACTTGAAATAGTAGAGAAAGCTTTTTCCTCTCATCAATCCCATCTTCAGATGCTCTGTCTCTTAACAGAATACCAAATAGTTCACTCTTGAGAATAGATGAAGGATCTTCTTCTATACCATCGAGAATTATAAGATATGCACACGCGTATACTTTAGCATTTAAATCTTGTAGTCGGGGTAGAGAATCGAGATATCGAGTATCTTGTCCTCTACCAAAGAGAGTGAAAGCTCTTCTGATTGAAGTTTTGGTTCTAGGTACTAATTGAGTTTTGTCTACAGCTGTTCTATATTCTGTCATAATTTTGGTTAATAATGGCTAACCAAAATTACACAATCATGCTAATCACACTCACCGAGATTATTGCCAAGGGGAAGGGAGAAAGTTCTTTACAGTTGCTTATAGATCGATTTGCCCCTCTTTATGATCCAAACCCTGAATCATATATACAACTTCAATATCTGAGGAAGATCAGTGGTAGAATCGGAGCTGCAGCACTTTAAAAATGAACGGTTGGCTGTTCTTTATTGGTTTCGTAGTGTTTCTTTTTATCTTTATTGGACCACTGATGATTTTATGGTCTGATAGTCTTGGTCTTGAATGGGTCGATGGTGGTTGCACTTAACAACATTGACTGATGCATTAGTCAATGAAAGCTAAAAATGAGTGAAAAAACTATAGTCCTCTATCAAGATGTTCCTGAATTCCCCACAGGAACAATGCTTGTTGAAAGAGGAAATGCAGGTAGTGTCATGTATGCTCAAAACGACTTACACACTCATGTGTCGATATTGATATGGGTTAATGTAAAAACGCAAAAGTACGTTTTAAACTACGAGAAATACATAACTGAACCATTCATTCTTGATATGTATATCGATCATGAAGCAACAAATAATCCATATTGTCCCGTACATTTCTCTCGTCTTGAAGAGGGCAGTGTCAATGACACTAGTGCGTATAAACCTAAAAAGGAAATATATGAACATCCCAGATATCTCGAAGTACTAACTAATATTATTGATATATTTCGAGTGCTGTTCTTGAGGAATCTATGTTTTCCTATGTTTGCATATAAATATCTTCCAAACTTGTTAGAGAATTTCATTGAAACTCCCAATGAACCTCTAGAATCTTTTTATTCTATCAAACATTCCGATAATCCTCTCAAGGAAGTTATTGAAAGGAATATCAGAACAATATATTCCTGTGTTGATATTTGTTCTCTTTATGTAAAAATATTATATAAAGAGCTTTTCAATGAAGAAATTTTTCAAAATAGGAAAAGAATCTTGATAAATGATTTTATTAAGGAAGATTCTCATTTATACAAAGCTTATGAAGATCAGCCAAAATTAGTTGTAAAAACAACTGAGACAACTATATTGCTTGGCGGGCTCTTCTCTGCTACATTAGTAGCATCAATTATTTTTCTGATCTTTCTTATTAAGTTCCTTCCAATTGCAATTCATAAAGTTTTTAGTCATCCTCATCCGAAGATATTTCAGCGTTTGAAGAAGTCAATTTAAAAATACTTGCAAAGAGAGATTGCGATGATTTCTTCTCCTGAGCAACCTTTGTTTCTATCTCGTCATTGGCAAGATCTTCAAAGTCATCAGTACTATTACCATCTGTTTCTTCAGAAGTTATACTCTCTTCTTTCATATCTTTTCCCTCCTGTTGAACAGGTTGAAGAATGGCTACTTGTTGACTAGTGTCATTGTTATGACAATCGCAATCCTTTGTTATCACTTCACCTTTGTCAACTTGTGTAATGACAGCAATTCTGACTTCTTCTTTATCATTTTCAAATCCAGATGGTTCCTCTACTGGAGATGTGACAACAAGCATTGTATCGCTAGGTGTGTTGGCAGATGCTGATGGCTGTTCACGCTTTTTCTCCTTCTTTTCCTTCTTTTCTTTCACAGAATATCTTACTCTATTTCCCAATCCCTGATCAAATTTACTCGATACATCTTCTTCTTCGGCTTTATTGATAGCGGAGAAATGATACATCATTCCTCCATCACTCAATGTTGTAGTGGATGCAGCACATTCCCTAAACTTGGATGGGAAAATAATTGTCTCTCTTGGCTGCTGTTTGACTCCTTCACATTTAAACGGAGCTAGAATTTCAGTAATAACATCGTTTTTCTCCTCAATGATTAATAGCTTTTCTTCCTTGAAATTCAATTCTGGATATATTCTCTCATACAATAGTTTCCATGGTTCCAAAGATGATTCTTCTCTCTTCTCCATAATATAGAGAAGAACAATAAAATCCTTCTTATGACTTATCAAATTTCCTGCAAATGTTAATTTAGGAACTTTTCCAAGAGTATACAGGATCAATGGTTCTACAGTTGGATGTTTTTTACTTTCCCGAAGAGGAACTACAAGAACAAGACGAGATCCTTCTTCTAAATTCTTAATGTTCTCAGTAATATTGTTGAAGACATGGTCATTCATATAATCGTGATAATCATCACCAGCTTTAGTTAAATCTGGTGAAAGTTCTGCAATATGGTAAGTTTCGAAAGGAAATATTTCTCCAATTACGAGATCAAAATTACTTCGTTTTGATCTTGCCGAATGAGTGAATGTTGAATTTCCCTTCTGAAATGTTTTAATCATTCTGTTAATAGAATCAAGCATCTTGGTTCCATTGAGAGACGTATTATAATAACACTTAAAAGTGTTTTCTGCAGAGTAACGAAGAAGAGACATGATACTCGTTCCAAAACCTGTCTCAAATAAATTTATAACTTTAGGTTTCATTCTATTGAAGATGTAGTTATAAAGTTCTACATTTGGCATCGTCAATTCAGACGAGAGAAGAAATCCTTGGCGAAGATTCCATGAATTGAGAGAAGTTGGCTTGAGAATTATTCTTTCATATTGTTCTTTCATCTTATACTTCTCTTGAGGACTGCAAGTGTTTAATTTCGAATTACCATACCAAGCATGAAGTAGATGAGGCTCCATAAGATCGTTGACAACATGATCATCATATGCAAACTTATCAGTGAGTGTTACAGTTATACCAGGATAAGATAATTGTTCATCAACTGGTTTCCGAGTTACCCGTAAAGATGCAATGTTACTTTCCTGAGGAGAAGTGACAATTGCCGATTGAGATTTTTTCATCTCTGGACAAGAGAGTCTCGCTATCTCACTTGGCACATCTCTCTTTGTTAGATACTTACTCAGAGGAAAATTGTAATTAGCTGTAATAATAGAATGTAAAGCTTCTGTAACATCTTTCATTCCATATTGTTTAATCGCATATTCTAAATCATATTTACTAACATTGATTTCTGGGCATAATCTTGGTTGAAGGAAATACTTTGCCATTCACGTTTATTTATAAAGCATCAAGTATAATGTTAGGCACAATGCCAGTGGAAGGAAAAAAGAGATTATGTAATAGGAAAATTTGGAGTAGAATGTAAACGCATTTAAGCGATAATTAGAATTATCATCTTTATATAATCTTCCATCTGACCATACCTGTAAGTAGTGATTCTTCTCGAATATTCTTTGAATATTAATGTCATGCATGGCAGACTGTTTCCATAAAAGAGAGTTACCATGATATACTGTTGATATCGATGAGCTAAAAAGTTTATATTTCTCTCCTTTATAGTCTAAGAAATCCTTTTTTGCTATGATCGGAATATTCTCTTGAATTAATCTAGTTGCCATTGTAGGACCAGTAACTTCTAAGCATTCTTTACCGTAAAATCTTTTTTCAATATTAGTTAAACATTTTTCTAACAAATCTTTAAAAAGTTGTGTTTTAGCTTTTGTACATAAAAATGCTATTTCAATGTGACGAGCTGCTTCATCATATACTAAGAACCCATCGTATTTATCCAGAGAAAAAATAGGATCATCCAACGAATAACGTAAAACAGATTTATCATCCATCCATACTCCACCTCTGGTGTAAAGATAATAATATCGAAAGATATCAGCCTTAAATGAATTTGCTTGAATAATATTGGTGGCATCATAAGCTCTCTTGGCATACGCAGCCAACGATGTTGGCTGTGACATATCTTGTTCATACAGTTTCATGATATCTTCATCTTCGTACACTATGTAATTCCAACCATTTTGCAGTTCCTCATTCAGTTGAAATAAAGTTTTAATCAACTGTGATACTTTTTCCTTATCTTTAGTTGATTGAATAAAATTCTTTGGTATTTTGACATCAACACATTGTTTTTCTATTTTTTTACTTTTCTCTTTTAATTCTGAGAAATATCCTTTGAATGCTGGTATACCCCACTGTGGTATACCTTTAAAATTCTGCAAACCATCAACTCTATAAACATTCTTTTCCGTTACAACTAAATTGTTCATTTCTATCTCTCTTATGAAAATGTCATCAGTCAATTAATTGACTGATGAACTCATATATGAGTTCATGAAAAATATATTACTGTTGTTCAAGGCATAATCTAATTGTTGTGTTTGGAACGAGTTACTTAGGTTTACATAACTCTGAGGAATTATTGTAACTTCATGATTCATAGTATACTCATCAAGATAATGCAATGCTAATACATCCTTCATGAAGATTGCTTTGAATGCAACATATAAGGAGAATGTTTCCGGTTTGCACTCTGGAGCTTTCATAGCAACATCGGGATCAACGCTAGATGCGAAACCGAAAGATTCATCGAGTGACAAATCAACGATGGTGTTCAACTTGTCAACATTGTCTTGTAACAACAACTTAGTGAAAGGCGTTAATGGTGTCAACATCTCTGGAAGCACAATATCTACAAACGTTTCACATGTTTCATTGTTCTGATTACATATCGATCGATCTGTAATTGTTATTATAATCGGATACTTCCTTATAGCCTGTGGTGAAAGCAATTCAACAGGTTTATCTTCAACTGCATCATACAATATACACAACCTATCAATATGTCTCTCAACACTTGACGCAACGAATCGTATAATCTTCTGTGTTGGAAGCTCAACTGATAAGATTGCTCTGTAATAATTCGTCATCTTAACATCATTCCACTTGTCTGCAATAAGATAACAAGCATAATAAACATGCATCAACTCTGAATATCTACCTCCTCCGATAGAATAACCATTTGCAAAGTCAAAATATTTCATCTGTGGAAGATACATATCATTATCATAAGGATGAGCAACATCTCTAATCACATTAATAATGGCCGACTGATACTTATCAAGATAGTCATTCTGCATGCACATCAACAAGTAATACGTCAGAAGGATATAACAATGTAATGTTACTCCTCTATCTTCATTAAGACTGTATGTTGATGGGTTGTATGTTAGTGATAAGTTATGTTGTGTTTGTGGATTAAGGATGTGTTCCAGATGTTTATCAATCGATTTCAAGTTATCATAACATCTCGTCAACAAAGTATATTGAGTGTAAGAAAAAAGTTTTTTAGCATACACCTCAAGAGTATCACTTGAAGAATCAGGTTGAGGAAGCCCATATCTTTCTTCCTCGATCACTTGTTTAAACCTTTCGGATCTCTCCTCATTTCCACTTGTCAAAACTTGTGATGGCAAATCAATAAGACGATATTTTACACTGAATGCTCCTGAACGAGCACGATATATTCCACTTTCGCAATTCCAATTATTCCAAACATTATTACCTTCCATCTTTGAAGCGTATTCAATCTCTCCCACTTGTAACATACTAAGAGAAGGAACAACAATTAGATTACATCTCTTCTCATTTGATATGTAAGTCATTACGCATTGATCACCCTTCTTAGCAGAAGACATATACCCCTTGTAACTCTTGCATAGTGCAATGCCAAAAATTTTATCAACTGTCTTCTTGTCAACAGAAATCCATATCATGCCAATATTAGCCATGAAGAGAGTAGGAAGAATAATCACTTCAGTATTTGCAAGTGGTGATATAATCAACCTGCCATCTTCATGACGTTTAATCAGCACATCCTTATTGAACTTGCATTCATATCGAACAATACAATTTGATGAAGAGTATGATGTTGTCTCTAACACCATTCTATTCAATCCTCCATGTAAGTGTCCTCTATCTTGTTCTTCAATCTCAGCAACCGTCTTGAGAGGAATAACTCTATAATCTCCCATTGATTCATCGAATGTTATATTGAAACATAAATCTTCATTGAACGATATTATCAAGTAAGGTGTCAATTGGTTAAGATGAACATCCATGTATTTACCTCTTAATGCTCTATAGTTCATTCTAACAGATGTTGATGAGATTGGATAAAGGGTGTAATCAATTTCATTTCCTATGAGGTATGGTCTGTCATTGGCCTTGTTCCATAACATTGGTGACATAAACTTAACAGGATGTGGATCTTCAAGTGTTAACTTCTCTGTTACTATTGAAGCAACGACTGATACATCAGTCGTTGCTCTTACCTCTTCTCTCCTTACACCAAACGATCTGACAAGAGAATATTCATATTGTGGAATTGTAGTCTTATGTAAGTTGAAGACTCCTGTGCTGGTGATGGTTGATGGAGTATCAGAACAGAGATGAGCATACCATGCAGAAGTGGAAACAGGAGTACTACCACCGATATGTCTTGTTAAACCAGGCTTAGGTAAGGCGAATTTATGTTGTTCAAACGGTATCGTTGAAAGGTTTTCCATCATGACATGACCATACATCCCTTCTGATGACCAGAATGTTGCAGTTCCATCCATCGCTGCCATTCCAGTAACAAATGCATGAAGAACAAGCGAGAGAGATATTGCAAAAGCGGTTGTCAGAACAATAATAAGCAATTCATGAATACCTCTTTTTGGTTTAACCATTTCAGTATCGATAAAATGTTGGAAATGAGGACGGTATTAAGCATTTTAATATCACGTGTTATTAAAATGTGAAATGGAGAAGGAAAGTATGGAGGAGACATGGAACCAAAACAACCCAAGTAGAGAGATTGTTGGATCATTGTATGAGCACATTGTAAATTACATTTACAAACTTGTTCACAAGGACTCGCAAATTTTTCTCGAGGTTTCTAAGGTTTTAAAGAAAAAATTAATAGAGAAAGATTTAGCTATTGTAGATTTTCTTCGAAATCATCGAGAGGACATTAAAACTGATATTTTTAATATATTTAGTCCTCTTCTTTCACAAGCACTGAGAACTAATATTAGTTCGCTTTCTGTCAAATCGTGGAATGAAATTCCAAGAGATTTATTTAAAAGTACATTGATAACAAAGTCTAAAAAGATTTCATTACTACTATCTACTGAATATTTACGGGAAAATATTAATTATTTACCTCCTGTTATTGAAAAATCTAATCAGAGACCAGCTTTTTCGATAACAAAATATATTTCTCAAGCTGAACCAGTAAAAGAATATGATCTATATGCAACAGAGGAAGCCAAAAAAGAAGAGGGAAAGGAGAAATATAACAAAGGCAAAATAAAACATGGAACTAAAACTGTTGTTAGAGATCGTTCTGCAACATGCCAATTTTTAATTCCTGCACCAGCTAGAGAAGGTTATTACAAGCCATGTGGAATTAGATTACTTGAAGAAGAGACTGAATGTCCTAAACATATAAACCAAACATCTCCAGAAGGTGAACAATGGCCTTATCTATGTAATTTTATTATTTCCATGGATTTTACTAAAGGCGATCCTCGTACTCCAAAAGGTTTACCATGTTTATCTCCTTGTGATAAAGAAAAATTCAGGTGCAAAGTTCACAAGAAAAGTATTAATAGAGTTAAGGAAAATGAAGAAGATGAGTTTGATAACAATTTAGTTACTAGAAGTTTTAAAGTAAGATTGAAACTCACAAAGGAACAAAGACAGATTTATAAAGAACTTGTTGGCTGTTGTAGAAAAACAAGAAATTGGATTCTAGAAAACGAAGGGGAAAACTGCACAAAATCTCTTGAAGAACTTCGTAAAAAATATGTTTACGGCACAGCTTTAAAAGATAAACCTTATTTAAAGAGGTGTCCTAAACAAATTAGGGATCTTGTTGTGAAAAATTTTATTGTGAATTGCAAAAATCTTAAAGAGAGCAACGAAAAAATACAACAATCAAACCAATGGAAACAAGAAAGATATGAACAACAAGTCAAAGAATATAAAGAGTTAAGAAAACAAGGAAAAAAAGCAAAACTTCCTAATAAACCCAAATTAACTGGAATTTCTAAGTTAAAGTTTTCGAAAAAGAAAGGAGATCAATGTTTATTTCTTGATAAACTTGGAGTTGAAGTTGTCCAAGATGGATTTAAAATAATGCAAAAATCAAAGTATTTTGATGATAAACATATGATTTTCAAAGTAATAAAGAAAGTTGAAAAGAGAGATAAACTTTTCGATATGATCCGAAAAAATAATATTCAATGTGATCTTAAACTTTGCAAAACCTCTTCAGGAAAGTTTTATATGCACATTCCATATAAAGTAAAGAAAAACTCTGGTAAACTGTTAGAGAAAGATAAATGTGTAGCAATAGATCCAGGAATGAGGAAATTTATGACTACATTCGATACTGATAAAAATTATACAGAATATGCTAAAGATTTTTCATTGAAATTAACAGAACTTAGAAAAAAATGTAAAGAAATACGAGAACGGAAGAGAAAAAGGAAGAAATTTAAGGGAGAAGAAAAGCTTAAGAGAGTTTTTGAAGAACAAATAAGTAACAAAGTGAATGACATGCATTATCATTGTATAAAGATGTTACTGAATAATGATTATACAGATATTCTACTACCAAGAATGAATGTTAACCAAATGGTTGAAGATCCATCAAAGAGTAAGGAATTCAAGAGAATTATGATGGATTTACGTTTCGGACAGTTCCGTACTCGACTGATAAACAAGGTCGAAGTAATGGGTAATGGACGAAATGTTTACACGTGTAACGAGGATAGGACCACGATCACGTGTTCGAGATGTTTCCGTATGCATCAGAGTTTAGGTAGCTCTGAAGTATACAAATGCCAGTATTGTCCAAACTTGATGGATCGAGATTGGAATGCTGCAACAAACATTCTTCTCAAATATATTTACGTGGAATAACCTCCATGTAAAGACACGGCTCCGGGGTGTATAAAATATGGTGGTTGTGGTGCCATGTTTTATTGCTATTACTGAAGCGGTTTCGCCATTTCAAATTAATTAATGTACTTGATACAAGAGTCATCGTTCCATTCCGACAATCCCGTTTATATGAAATTGCCCAATGTTAAACGAACTATGTTTATTCCTGAAGCGAGAGTTGCGAAAGATTATTTTGCTCATGCGTTCTACGAGAGACACTTCATTGATATGGCGTGTCAACAATTAGTGAAAGAAGACAAGAAATGTATCGACATAGGTGCTCATATTGGTTGGTACACTGTTGAACTTGCAGAGAAGTGTAGACATGTCTATGCGTTTGAATGTTCTCCTAAATCATTCAACTTCTTATGCGCTAACATTGCTCTTAATGGTGTAGATTATAAAGTGACAAAGTATAACTGTGCTTTGAGCAACAAAGAAGAAACAGTAGCCTACTATGTTAGAGATCCAAAAGACGGTGGCAGTAATGGCATTTCACAATTTGAATGTGACATCACCAACAAGACTCCTTCTCTCGAAGTACCATCAAAAACTCTTGACTCATTCAATCTGAATGATATTGGGTTTATCAAGATTGATGTAGAAGGGCACGAAAAGTCTGTCTTGGAAGGAGCAGTAGAAACATTGAAGAGAAACAATTATCCACCAATCCTGTTTGAGTCGTGGTCGTCGGAGAAGGAATCACAGGGTTATCCAAGTGTTAGATTGCGAAATGAACTGTTCAACTTCATCATGAGCCTGGGTTACAACATCACTCAAGTCGGAAATGAAGAGTTTGTTGCTCAGCGTAAATGAAACGGTAAAACTGTGAATTCTTCAAATCTCTCTATCAAATAAATTTAATAGGAAGACCAAGATAATGGCTCTCATTGTCGAAGAACTCTTGAAACAAATTGATTTAGATTGTGTTGCACTTGATCAATTATGTGAAGAATTATGTGCAGCCATTGACATGGAATTCAGTGTTGATTTAGAGAAACGAGAAGCAAAAGAATATTATGTGAGTTGGTATACAGACATGAGGGAGAAAATGGATAAGTTGCATATGGAAATTTTCAAAGCGATCTATCAATTGAATCCACAAACGATAAGAATGAAAGACAACAGTTCTATTCAAGAAACACTACGAAATGCGAGCAAAGTTTTTGATAAAGTTACCAAAACTAACTTCAAATGTGGGTCATTCTGTGATAAAATCAAGCGTGAGATGTTAGGATTATGGTAGATAAAACAGTATTTTTAAAAAAAGAATGATTTAGTTACAATGAATTGTAACTAAATCTGCATCTTAGTTGATAGTAAATCGATAATAATTTGTAACTTTTCTTGAATATCTTTCAGAAGTTCTTTATCCTTATCTATTACACTTGCTGTTGGTGGGTGGACAAGAAGCTCTCGTCTCACTTTCTTCTCACGAGCCTTAATTGCTCCAATAGTTCTTCCACATTGGGCAGCAATAACTTCTAATGGAATTCCATTTTCGAGATCTTTCATGAGCTTAGATTCTTCACCAATACTCCATCTACTGCCAGCCATTGGGTGTAACGGTGCCATTTAATCAGCAAAGCATGCTGAAACAATTTGCAAAATTTTTAATTATTCCTTCTTTGTGATGTGATCAACAATGATTTGAAGTTTTGCTTGAATATCTTTCAAAATTATATTAGTTTCAGAGTCTTTAGCTTGTTTATCTTCTTTTTTCTTCTTATCATCTGCAATGGCTTTCTCGATTTTCTCCTTATTCAAAAAAGTTAGTTCAACAGTTTCATCTATTGATTTGCCTTGAGAAATGAATCTGAGTGCCAACATTCTTTGTCTGCAAATTATTGCATTGGCAGTTCGATTATGAATCTTTGCAATTCCTGGAATCGTTTCTCCATCTTTAAGATCTTGCAAAAGTTTATCATCTTCTTCCTTGGACCAAGGTTTAAACAGAAAAGTGGACATGTTTAAGCTTGTTTAATCTATAATTCTACGAAAGATAAACTGTTGATTTAATAAATCAGTATAAATGAAACGGTTAAATTTTTAACCGTTTCCAAACAGAATATTAAAGCAGCAGGTTTTCTTTAAAAGGAGCTGTCTTAAATGGCGGCAAAAGCTCTAGCTGAGAGATTTCGTCAAGCTAGAAAGGAAGAACCAGCAGCTGAAGTTGAGCCTTCGGGAGAACAAATTGTCAAGCCGGAAAGAACTGAGAGGAGAGAAAGGATACAAGATTTGCAGAGAGATGAAATATTCGATGTGCTGCCAGAAGTTTATCCCAAGTATTATTCATTTGGACTATTGAGTGCAGCTGATATGCGACTGATTGCAGGAGACATTATCATTCTACATGCTACTGTGAAGAAGGGAGTTTGTCCTCTTGGCTCATTAGAGGATCCAAGAATGGGACCTATTGAGCCTGGTGTTCGTTGTGCAACTTGTTCACAGACCGTGAAGGATTGTCCAGGACATCAAGGATTCATGCCGTTTCCCATTCCCATGATCAATCCACATCCAGACGTAGTACGAAATCTTGTCAGAATCCTCAATATTGTATGTGACTCTTGCTCACAGCCTAAGGTAGATAGGAAGGAACTTGAAGCGAAGAAGATCATGAACATTATGGGAGAGATGCGTATAAAGATCATTGAGAAGTTAGTCAAAGATCGTACTTGCAGACGAGAACGCTCTCCTGATGATCCAGAAAACATTGCTCCATGCACCAATAGAATCTATTTGACCCAAAGCAAAGATGAAAATAACAAGGACTTATCCGATGACATCTACTATAAAGCATCAAAGCGTGATCGACCAATTCCTGCAAAGGTAGAAGAGCTCTATAACATTCTTGATAAGATCTCCGACGACACTGCTGATCTTCTCGGTTTCGAAGCAGGTGTACACCCACGCAACATGATCCTTCGAGGTCTCCTTGTTATTCCACCAGCTGCCAGACCTCCCAATCCATCAGAGCATCGCATAGCTCCCCACGATCTCACTAAGAAGTATCAGGACATCTTGAAGGACATTGCCAAAATTAACATCCTACGTAACACCAACAAGGTTGACACTGAAGAGTACAACAACACTGTTAGGAAGATGCGCAATGACATCAAGATTCTCATTGGTATCAGTGAACAATCATCTGGTAAGAAAGTGTCCACTCGCAGCATCAAGAAGACTATCCAAGGCAAACAAGGCTTGATCATGCGCAATCTTCAAGGAAAGCGAACAAACAACTCTGCTCGCACAGTCTTCTCACTCGATCCCAACTTACGCATTGGCCAAATCGGCATTCCCAAGATGCTTGCCCGCAAACTAACCGTGAGGGAACCAGTAACCCCTGATAATGTGGAACAGCTTCAACAGATGCTTCAGAATGGAGACATCGTCAGAATCTTCAAGAAAATCGTTGACAGACGTTCCTTTCTCAAATGGGACGTCGATGCCCAAGTCATGAAACGAGCCAAGTTACTCGTCGGCGATGAAGTGGAACGAGCCAGTAAAACAGGTGATGTCGTCTTCTTCAATAGAAATCCCTCTTTATCCAAACAATCAGTTATTGCAGCTGAAATCGTTGTCAATGATGACCGCCTAACACTTGATATTCACTTAACATATGCAGCTGGTCTCAATGCAGATTTCGATGGTGATGAAGGAAACATCTTCGGACCCGAAGATCTCAAAGCAAGAGAAGAAGCTAAAGA
>Ga0134126_10008283_pt1 | contig 13076 bp, 10 predicted proteins | sample KB31752_FD_96881 | JGI IMG/M metagenome (GOLD analysis project Ga0134126, IMG submission 96881) | Terrestrial soil microbial communities with excess Nitrogen fertilizer from Kellogg Biological Station, Michigan, USA - KB3-175-2 | ecosystem: Environmental > Terrestrial > Soil > Unclassified ...
AACGCGAACGCGGCTGATCCTGCGAGTGAGCGGATTCTGCTTGTCGTAAACCAAGTCGGAAACTTTCCCAATCACAAAGCAGGACAGCTCGCCTTTGGGCCGGACGGCTTCCTCTACTTCACCTTGGGTGACGGCGGCAGTGAAGACGATCCCTTTGGTCATGGCCAGGACACGAACATTCTGCTAGGCAAGATGTTGCGCATCGACGTGGACCACACGAGTCCAGGCTTGCCATATGGGATTCCACCAGATAATCCGTTTGTCTCCGGCGGCGGGCTGCCTGAAATTTTTGCCTGGGGATTTCGCAATCCATGGCGCTTCTCTTTTGACCGCCCGACCGGAAGACTCTTTGTCGCTGACGTCGGGCAGGACAAGTTCGAAGAAGTGGACATCGTGCAGAAAGGCGGGAATTACGGTTGGAACACTATGGAAGCCACGCACTGTTTCAATCCTCCATCAGGATGCAACATGGCCGGTTTGATGCTGCCGATAGTGGAGATTCCGCATCCTGAAGGGGAGGCGGTGATCGGCGGCTTTGTCTATCACGGCACCGCGCTGGCAGGGTTCCAGAACCAGTACATCTTTGGCGACCTGAACGGCAAGATCTGGAGCTTGCAGGAAGGCCCGCCGAATACTTTCACCCGAACCTTACTCGACGACTCGGGGCTCTCAATCAGCTCATTTGGCCATGATCAAAATGGAGAACTCTACGTCACCGACATTGGCAACGGAAGAGTGCTTAAGATTGTGCCGATGTAACTCAGGCCACCCCGACCGTTTCTCGTAGCTCAGCATAGAGCGGAAAGGCTTCGGCCAGTTCGCGGACCTGGCGCCGGATGCGCGCCAGCACCTGCGCATCTTTGTAATTGTTGAGCGCCTCGCCGATCCATGAGCCAACCTGCAGCATTTCCTTTTCCTTCATGCCGCGTGTGGTAAGGGCGGGGGTGCCGATGCGAATGCCGCTGGGCTTGAGTGGCGGATTCGTATCAAACGGAATCGCGTTCTTGTTGACGGTAATGCCTGCCTCGCCGAGAGCGTTTTCCGCTTGGCTGCCCAGCATGCCTTTGGAAAAGACGTCCATCAGGAAAAGGTGAGTATCGGTGCCGCCGGAAATCACGCGGAAGCCTTCATCCATCATCTTCCGTGCCAGCGTTTTTGCGTTAGCGATGACTTGTCGCGCGTACTCTTTGAACTGCGGCTGCAACGCTTCATGGAAGCAGACAGCCTTGGCGGCAATGATGTGCACCAGCGGTCCGCCCTGAATGCCGGGGAAAGTCACTTTATCTACAGCGGCGGCGAATTCCTGCCGGCAGAGCACCATTCCGGCGCGCGGCCCACGCAGTGTTTTGTGCGTCGTAGTGGTTACAACATGGCAATGCGGAACTGGCGAGGGATGAACACCACCGGCGACGAGGCCCGCGAAGTGTGCCATATCGACCATGTATTTTGCTTCGACCTTGTCGGCGATCTGGCGCATGCGCGCGAAATCAATGATGCGTGCATAGGCGCTGCCGCCGCCCACGATCAGCTTGGGGCGCTCGCGCTCGGCAATCTGCTCCAGTTCGTCGTAGTCGATGGTTTCTGTATCCTTACGCACCCCATAGGGAATGATCTTGTACATCTTGCCGGAGAAGTTCAGGGGGTGGCCGTGCGTGAGGTGGCCGCCGTGGGCCAGGTTTAAGCCGAGAATTGCATCTCCGGGCTGGAGCAGTGACATATAAGCCGCCATGTTGGCTTGCGATCCTGAATGCGGCTGAACATTGGCGTGCTCGGCGCCGAACAACTGTTTGGCCCGGTCGCGCGCCAGGTTTTCCACAACATCAGCAAATTCGCAGCCGCCGTAATACCGTTTGCCCGGATAACCTTCCGCATACTTGTTGGTGAAGACCGATCCCGCCGCCTGCAACACGGCCAGGCTGACGAAGTTCTCTGATGCGATCAGCTCCAGGCCCTCATGCTGGCGTTGCGCCTCGTTGGCAATGGCGCGAGCGATTTCAGGGTCGTCATCCGACAGGGGGCGGGACATCCAGGCATTTTTCATAATGAGAGAATCTTACTAGGACTCGCGCGCGTTGGGGAGAGGGGCGAGGTTCTGGCGCAGAGATGATGTGATTATCGGGAGAAGTCGAAATTTTAAGTTTTCGCAATCGCGCGCTGCGGAGATCACTTTTCCGCTGCCAATCCGGCCCGCGCCTCCTCGCGTTCGATCCGGGCTATCTTTTCCACGCGGCGCTCATGGCGTCCGCCGGCGAATTTCGCGTTCAGCCAGGCATCGACAATCGCAATGGCCTGCTCAGGGCTCAGGATTCTAGCCCCCAACGCGAGCACGTTAGCGTTATTGTGTTCGCGGCTCATGCGAGCCTCATATTCGCTGGAGACATGGGCAGCGCGGACGAATTCCACCTTGTTGGCGGCAATCGCCATGCCAATCCCGCTGCCGCAGACCAGGATGCCGAGATCAGCCTCACGCCGGCTCACGTCGTGGCCCACCAGTCGTGCAAAGTCAGGGTAATCGACCGATTCAGGTGAGCTGGTGCCGTGATCCGTAACTTGAAGCCCCTCCTGTTGGAGGTACTGCTTGATCCTGTTTTTCAGCTCAAAACCGGCATGGTCCGCGCCTAGAGCGATTTTCATAAGCGGCATTGTACGAAGCTCGGGGAAAATAGCAAACCTGAATAAGACACTTTAAGACCCGCAGATACGGGCACCGGAAGTGCAAGCTGCTCCCGTGATCGTCTCCAGAGGAACCTGCACTTGCGATTGCTCCATAAGGCGTTTGCTCCCTTGTACTTACCTCGGCGTTCATCGGATAATCAGCCAGAATTCTTCCACTCCAGTTGCTGAGGTGAGTATGGCCACACGGCCCGCGCCCGAACCTGATCTGACCGGCGATACCCGAGTTGTGTCCAAGCCGCCGCTCAAGTACATCCAGTTTGAGATCTCCAACTTCATCGCCCGGCTCACGCTGAGCCATGCTCCGCACAACGTGCTGACCGTTCCCATGATGAAGGAGATGGCGGAGGCAATTGAGAGCCTCAACGGCCGCGGCGATGTGAAATCCATTCTGCTGCAATCGTCGCAGCAGGCATTTTCCGCCGGCATTTCGCTCGAGGATTCCCGCCCTGACCGGGTCTTCCAGACTCTGGACGCATTCACGCGCGTGTTCCAGGCTATGGTGGATATCTCGAAACCGGTGGTCGTGGTCGTAAATGGACCCGCAATTGGTGCAGGTTCTGAGCTGGTTGGCTTTGGGGATGTGGTGATCGCAACACCAAAAGCCAAGTTCGCCCAGCCTGAAGTTAAGCTTGGGGTATTCCCGCCCTTTGCCGCCGTGATGCTGCCGCAAATCATTGGACAGAAGAAGACATATGAACTGATTCTGACCGGCGAAGCGCTGAGCGCAGAAGACGCCCTGCGATTCGGGTTTGTCAACAAAGTGGTCTCGGAAGCTGAGCTGCCCAGCTACGTGGAATCATTGATGGCCCGGATCTCCGAATTCAGCGGGCCGGTGCTGGAAGTGACCAAGCGCGTGATCGGGAACTCAATCGGCCTGCCGCTCAAACAAGCCATGAAAACGTCACAGGACCTCTATCTCAACGAGCTGATGAGCCTCGAAGACGTGCAGGAAGGCTTGCGTGCTGTGATTGAGAAGCGCAAACCAGTCTGGAAAAACAAGTAGCTTTCTTCTGAATCCCGAGCGTAGCGAGGCAGCCCTGTCGTAAAGAGAGGCTGAACGCATCGACGCTCGGCTTCCTCAAATATTTCCGTGGTCAGTGGGACTTCAGAGACCCATAAAACCTCTCGCGGAAATCTTCCTTCCAACGCATGTTGGGCAGGAGGAGATCAATGAAGTTTCTTTCGCTCTTGGGCGCGATCGGTGCAGGCATTTTTGCGGCAACATGGCTGGCCAGCTTACAAAGGCGCGGCAGCATTGCTGCTCCCGTCGGCGGATTAAACATCAATCAGGCAAGCCGGCAGGAAATCATGAACGTCCTCGGCCTCGATGCGGACACCGCTGATCGTATCATTGAGCACCGGCCGTATCCGACCAGGCTCGATCTCCTCGGCAGAATGGTGCTGCCTGACGAGATCTATCGATCAATCAAGGACAGGATTGTTTATAAAGCATCCTGACACAGGGCTAGTTCGGCAGTTTCTCAGGCGGAAGCGATCCCTCGCTTCGCCCGGGATTCCAGAAAACATGCCTAAAAAGTCTTAAGGAGCTCGCCTAGAGATTCTTCACCAGAAATCTCACCATGTGGTACGCGTCGACGTACTTAAACGGCGTCTCACCCGTGGTGTAATGCCCGCAGGACAGCACCACTGTTTTTAGATCGATTCCGTGGGCGCGGAAAGCCGCTACCGCATCTAGCGAAAGCTCGGGGATAAACGTGAGATCGTACTTCGCGTAAATCATCAAAACTTTCCGCTGAAAGCGCGCAAACTTCTCAAAGTACGCCATAGGACTAATGCAGAGCCATGCTTGCCGCAATCGCTCCAATGTGAGGCCGTCGCGCTCGAGCCCTTCCCGTACGTGGCGGGTTGATTGCCCTGTCCAGGTCACATCAGCAAAGTAGGTTGACGCGTGATTGAATGCGCAGGCCTTGAGCCGCGCGTCGTGGGCCGCCGCCAAAAACGCGTAGCAGGAACCCAGGCTCGTGCCCAGCAAGCCGACATGCGTTTTGCCCTGCTGATGCAGCCAGTCCACGCAGGAGCGAACGTCGATGATGGCCTGGCGAGCCGCGTCAATGGTCCGGCAGATATTGGAGGAAACAGCGTAGTCCGATCGTGCTGTTTCCGTTGGCCGGCGAATATCGTGATAGGGCTTGCTCATGCGCAGCACGGACACGCCGAAGCGGTTGAGCAGTGGCCCCAGGGCATTGTATGCGATTCCGTTCGCATTCCAGTGGGGCAGAATGATCACCGCGCGATCGCCCTCAGCCTCGAACCATCGGGCATTCACGAGATCGTTCTCAGGATATGGTGTCCGCACCGGCGAGGTGAAACGCAGGAACAGCCCGTCGCCTTTCGGCGTCTTCTCGCGCGCATTGCTGCCTGTGGGAAAAAGCTCGATCTTGCGTTTTTCCAGGCGAAAGTCCGCCGGCACTTTGTATGAGAAAAACTCATCACTGCGGGCGACAATGCGGTCGTTCAACTCGTGGAGGTAGTTTTCGTACCGCTCTTCCGTGCTCGGACAGTCGCCATTCACCAGTGGCCAGCGCCGCGCCCATTCCATACCCCACTCCAGCGGACGCACGATGCGGTTCGTGTCCCGCGTCGTGAGACGCGTCTCCCATGCATACATCCATTTTTGATAGAGGCTGGTCATGCGGGCTTCTCTCAATTTTAAATGATGCGCGGGTGCTTTCACCGCCGTGTGCTGCAACGCAAGCGCCGCTAACGTACACTGAACCTATCGGAGCAGAAACATTTGATCCCTACCCCGCTCGAGCGCGTCGCCCGTGAGGCTGCAGGAGAACTGCGCTGCGAAGCCACTGCGCCGGTCATCATTGACCGCATCGCCACCGACTCGCGTGGCGCTGCTCCCGGCGCTCTGTTCGTCGCCTTGCAGGGCGAGCGCACGGACGGACACCGCTTTCTCGGCGACGCATTTCGCAACGGAGCTTTCGCCGCTCTGGTCGCCAAAAACAAACTGCGCGAGCTCGATATTCAATCGCAGTGGCCGCTGATCGTGGTTCCCGACACGTTGCGGGCTCTACAAACGCTCGCCCGCTGGCATCGCCACGAATACTTTAGCCGCGTGCTGGCCATTACCGGCAGCAACGGCAAAACCATCGTCAAGGACGCGCTGCGCACGCTGCTCGCCGGACGCGAATTCCTCGCCTCGCCCGGGAGCTACAACAGCCAGCTCGGATTGCCGCTGGCGGTGCTCTCGGCGGAAGGGCCGGAACCGCTGGCCATCCTTGAAGTCGGCATTTCCCAGCCGGGCGACATGACCGCGCTCAAGGAAATTGCCGCTCCCGATTACGGCATTCTCACCAACATCGGCATGGCCCACTTCGCGGCATTCGCCAGCCGCGAAGATATCGCCCGCGAGAAGATGTCGCTTTTCCGCGACCTCCCGCAAGATGGCTGGCTGCTGCTGCCGTCGCACGAGCCCACTGTAACGGCCGAGGCCCGGCAACTGCGCTGCCCGATTCACCACGTCGGAGGCAGTCACCAGGTCCTCTCCATGACTCCCGTTTCGTTTGCTGCAGAAGGACAGTTGCTGCAACTCAGCACCCGAGGCGGAGATCCGCGCAATGTCCATGTAGCGACGCGCTCCGCGGAAATTGTTTCTGACCTGCACTTTGCTGCCTCCGCTGCCTATCTGCTGGGCGTCACGCTCGATGAAATTGCCGCCGCGCTCGATGGCTACACGCCCACCTCCACGCGCATGGAGTTGTGGTCGTCACCAGGAGGCATTCGCCTCATCAACGATGCGTACAGCTCTGATCCCATCTCGGTTCACGCAGCGCTGAGATCCGCGGCCATGAGCAGCGCGCCCGGCGGACGCAGGATTTTTGCCTTCGCCGGAATGCGCGAACTCGGCGCTAAAGCGCAACGCGAGCACGCGCAAGTGGGCGCACAGGCGGCTGAGTGCGGCTTCAATCACCTATTGCTCGTCGGCTCGGGCGATCTTGAGAGCACTGCGGAAAGCTTTCGCGCCGCCCGGCCGCAAGGCCAAGTTGCGCGCGTCGCCAATCCGGAGCAGCTCAAAGAACAGCTTCTGCCCCTGCTCCGCCCGGGAGACACGGTGCTATTCAAGGGTCCGCGCAACGCCGGCATGGTCAAAGCCGTTCGCGATCTCTCTGGCGCTATCGCCCAGCGCTGTCTCTGGGTCAATCTGGCGGCGGTTGCTGAAAACATCGCGCGCTTTCGCCGTCATTGCGGCGGCGCCCACATTCTGGCCATGCTCAAGGCGATGGCGTACGGAACTGATCTTCTTCAGCTCGCCTCCTGGATGTCGCGCCTCGGCGTGCATCACATTGGCGTCTCCTCCGCCAATGAAGGCGTTGCCGTGCGCCGCGCTGGCGCCGAGCAGGAAATTTTCGTTTTCCTCTGCGAGCCGGAGGATGTGGACAACCTGCTGCGCTATCGCCTCACGCCCGTCATCTACTCCGCCGAGCTTGTGGACTCGTTCTGCCGCTCTCTTTCCAGCAGCGATTGCGTACTCGACGTTCATTTGAAGGTCGATACGGGCATGCATCGCCTTGGTATCGATCCCAAAGCTGCCGTCGAGCTCGCACGGAGAATCCGCGATAGCCGCGCGATGCGGCTTACCGGACTCTGCACTCATTTTGCCGCCGCCGACGATCCCGGCTCTGACGATTTCACGCTGCGCCAGATCGCTCTGTTCGATGAAACTGTCAGGGCGTTGCGCGCTGCCGGCTTCGACCAGCTTCAGCTCCATGCTGCCGCCACTGCCGGAGCCGTTCGTTTTCCGCAAGCGCATTACAACATGGTGCGAATTGGCCTGGGACTGTACGGGCTCTATCCAACGCCCGCGGTTGAGAGCGCCATGCAACTGGAACTCGCCATCGGAGTGACTAGCCGCATCACCAGCGTACAGAGCTTCTCGCCCGGCGACACGCTCGGCTACGGCCGCACATTCATCGCCACCCGCAAGATCCGCGTCGGCATCATTCCATTCGGCTATGACGATGGCCTCCCTTGGGGGCTATCCGGCAAAGGCCACGTTCTGGTTGAAGGCAATGCCGCTCCTATCCTTGGGCGCATCAGCATGGACCAGATGCAGATTGACCTGACCGATCTCCCCGGCGTCGGCGCAGGCGCGGAAGTCCTCATATATGGAGCTCACAACGGCTACACCCTGCGGCCGGAACTCGTCGCCGAGCAAGCCGGTACCATTGGCCACGAACTGCTCACCCGGCTGGGCGAGCGCGTACACAGAATCTACCTCGAACCGTGACAAAAAGCTGTTCGCAAACAGCAACTCAGGATTGCTTGTGGAAACTTAACCTTTCTTTTCCCTGGTTACGCGTCATTCCTCTCACATTCGTGTTTGAGCTAACAAACAGATTCTCCGACTTGCTCGCCCTCTGGAACATCCAACAAGAACAAGCATCCGAAGAAGCAAGCGGAACAGGGAGGAACAGACGGCATGCGCCGATCTCTTGCAGTACTTTTGTCCACAGCAACTCTGGGTACCATGGTAGCGGCCACTGGTTGTGCGGAACATCGCTACCAATCCTCTGACCCGTATTACAACGGTGGGTACTATGGCTATAACGGTTTAGATGCAGCCGAACAGGCCCGCTACCGCGAGTGGCTGGCGGAACGCCGGTACGGCTACGTCGAATACAACCGCCTCTCTGCGGAGCGCCAGCGCGAATACTGGGCGTGGCGCAATGCACACTATCGCCAGAGCGTCCAGGACGAATACCGCAAGTACAATCGCGAGCGCATGGAGCGCCAGCGTTACGACCAGAATCGCCGATACGTCCGCGACCGCGACGATCGCGACCGCTATGCCCGTGATCGTGACGAGCACGATCGGCGCTACGCGCGTGATCGCGATGATCGAAATCGGGTCTACCAGAACCACTCCCGCGATAGAGATCACGACCGCAAAGGAAATGACCGGGATCACGGCCATAAAGGAAACGACCGGGATCATGACCACGATCGCCGATAATCAACAATTCAGAAGGTTGAAGCAGGACAAGCAGAAGGCAACCAAAGGAGGTTGCCTTTTCTGTTTTGCGTGATTCTGGAGCTGCTGGTGATTTGTTTGCTATTTCAATACCGCGTCCGCGGTATTTGATTCGTTGCGCTGCAATTTTGCCGCGACTTTCACGCCGCTCAGACCGTTGATGTACTTGGCCACGCCTTTGTAGAGGGATTCGGCGATCTGCTGGCGATAGACATTGGTCTTCAGCTTCTTCTCGTCGTGGGGATTGCTGACGAAGGAGATCTCGGCCAGGATGGAAGGCATGTTGGCTCCGATCAGCACCACAAACGGGGCTTTCTTCACGCCGCGATTTCGCTCGCCCGGATTCTTCGAGTTCAGGCCGACGTAAAGCGATTTCTGCACGTCGGCGGCGAATTCGCGCGACTCTTCAATCTTCTCTTTGAGCGCAATCTTCTTCACCAAATCCTGCAGTTCATGGATGGACTGTTGTGACACGGCGTTTTCGCGCGCGGCTACTTCCAACGCGTCCGCCGACGAGGTGAAGTTCAGGTAATACGTCTCAACACCGCGCGCGCTTGCGTCTCGGCTGGAGTTGGCATGAATGGAGATGAAGAGGTCGGCCTGCTCTTTGTTGGCAATTGCGGTGCGCGTCTCCAGCGGAATAAAGGTGTCATCGTCGCGCGTGTAAACCACCTCGGCGCCCAGCTTATTCTCGAGCAGTTTGCCCAGGCGCAACGCCACGTCCAGCACCAGGTCTTTTTCCTCGAGGCCATTCGGGCCGATGGTTCCAGTGTCGTGTCCGCCGTGGCCAGCATCCACGACGATTTTGCCGATCTTCAGTCCAAGCGCGCGAATCAGCGAGCGATCGCCGTTCGCTGTCGGCGACGCTACGTGCGTGGTGGTGGCCGGCTCGGGCTTGCTCCCCTCGCGCTCCGCCACCTTCTTCTTGCGGTTGCGGCTCGATTCCCGCGGGGCTATCGCCTGATAAGTTGGTCCGCTCGTCGGCTTGGTTGTGCTGGCTTTGCTGGTATCCGGCGAATCCGTCGAGTCGTCCACCACAACCTTCGGCGGCTCGGCTTTGACCAATTCGTTATCGGCGTCGGCAGATTTGCTTCTGCCCTTTGCAGGCCCAGCTTTTGCCTCCTCGGCACTATGCAAGGCGGCCGCACCGTCTCCGCTGACCACGGGCTTAATCTTGCGAACGGTTACATCGGACTGATCCGGCGTTGCATCCGCGTCTCTCAACTCAGCTTGCGCACTGGCTTTTTTTTCGCTCTTTTCCGCCGCTGGCTTCGTATCCGCCACCACATCGGGCACGTTCTTGCTCGCCACTTGCTTAGGAAGCTTGCCATGAATGTCAATGATGAGGCGGTAGGGATTGGGCAACAGGAAGGCGGAGTATTCGGCCACATCATCCACGTCAAGCACCACACGCGCCATGTTGGCCTTGAACTGCGACACGCGAATGCGGTGCAGGAATCCGGCTTCTACGTCAAAGGTCTTTCCCACCAGGTCGGGCGCGAGTTTCACGCCATATAGATCAAAGAAGATGCGGTCTGGATGCGGCACACGCCCTGCCTGGTATTTCACTTCCTGTTCCAAGTCGATGGCGACGCGAACATAATCCGGAGTGGACCAGTGGCGGACGCTGGTGAGCCGCGGCAGACGGTTGGAGGGTGACTGCGCCGGCCTGGATGCCGAGGTGGAAACATCCTGCTCCTGGGCTTCCGCCTGCTCTGCCGGAGCGGCGGAGTTTTCGTTCGTGGCAGGCGAATCTTCATGCGACGCCTTGGCTTCCGCCACGTCCTCACGCGCAGTTCTTGTCGAGGGCGCTTCCTTCTGCTCGGTGTGCTTTTCCGCGGCCGGTTTAACCGCGTGAACATTGGCCCAAGCAACTTTGGCTTCCTGCTCACTGGTTTCGGTATGCGGAGCATGCTTGCGCTTGCGCGACTTCGGCCGGAACGGGTCGCCACCCACTTCCGCTGTGCCAAGCTCAACCACGGCTTGCCGCGCTTTGGGTGCCAGCTTGCTGTTGGGATAGTGCTTCAGGAAATCCTGGAATGTCGCCAGCGCCTCGTCGCGGTCGTTCAGGTCGTCGCGGTAGATCTGCGCCATGGTGAACAGCGCTTCCACGCGATGCGGGCTGCCGGGATACTCCCGCCGCAGAAATGATAACTGTCCGATGGCATCTTTGTAGCTCTTGGGATCATTGAGTACGCGGCCCTGATCATCGAGAAGTTCGGCCACGGCAAGGACGGCTTGATCCGCCTTGGCCCAGGAAGGCGCGGTGTAGTAGACCTTGCGGTAGGCCTCCATCACCTTGAAGTAATCGCCGCGATCGCGATGCGATTCGGGCGTACCCAACAAGGAATCGCGCAGGCGTTCAGCGAGGGCGAATTGTACCTTGGCCGCCTGCTTCTTCTGCTTGACCGTTCGCGCTTGCGCGCAAGGCAGCACAACGCACGCCAGCGCCGCGGCGAGCGCAATCCGCCCCAGAATCCCGGTTCCCATTTTCATTCGAACTGCTTCAAAGCACCTTTCAGCTTAAACCCATTTCGCGCTTACTCGTTGTTGGAAAATACACGGTGCCCTTCCGCGTCCTTGCTCTCGAGCACCCGCGGCTTGTAGGCGTTCCAGTACAAATCCGTGATTTTCTTGACGTAGTCGCGTGTCTCCCGGTAGGGAGGTATGCCTCCGCTCCTGCTCACGGCGCCCCGGCCCGCGTTGTACGCGGCCAGAGACAGCTCGATGTTTCCGTTATAGTCGTCGAGCAGGTTCTTCAGGTGGCGGACCCCCGCATCAACATTCTGGTTGGGATCAAACGCGTTCTCCACGCTCAGCGATTTTGCGGTGGACGGCATGAGCTGCATCAGCCCCATGGCGCCCTTGCGCGAAACCGCGTGCGGGTTGAAGTTTGATTCCACCTTCACCACGGCGCGGACCAGGTTCGGATCCACTCCGTGACGTCGTGCGGCGGCCTCAATCACTTTATCCACCGAATCAGAGCTTACAGCCTCAACTGCCGGGCTGCCCAGCGCCACCGGTTGTGAAGCCATGAGCGCACGGCGCGCTCTCAGGTTATTCACTTCCAGGGCAGCTTCACGAGCTGCTCTCATTGTGGATGAGTGAACTGAAGGCACAGGTTTCCAGCGGTGTTCTTTATTGCTCCAGTACACCAGACCGCTGTAACGCGATGAACTCGCCTCAGAAGTGGAAGGACTTGAGGCTTTTGGATGCGCAGCCGTTGAACCGTCAGCATCTCGGCTGTCCATGAACACAATATGTCCATAGGCATCATGCGTTTGGACTACTTGGGTGTTCTGCGCGCTGACTGGCTGGCTTGCTACCATCGCCGTGGCGCCCAGGATGGCAAACAGGTGCTTTTTCATCGCGTTGCGCACAAAATATCAGTTCCTGCGGGCCCTCGACCACCTGTCCAAAGGCCAGCCACCTTTTTGCCTAACCCGGATTGGGAACGGCCAGAGTACAGGGATTATAAGTCCGTTCCCGACGTGCGGCAATCGGTCAAATCCAGACGAATCTAGGGAGAAAACCCCAGAAAACATGGTCAAAATAGGTCCTCACATCTCTCAGAATTGCTTGAAACCCTGAAAATGGCCAAAACAGGCCAAATTTCTCGTTCCAACACGGGTCTGGCACGCGAGATTTCTCAAGAACTCGCCTGCAAGACCGTACCGAAACCGCGTTCTTCCAGTATGCACATAGTTAAACGCGTAAGAATGCTCTTCTACAGCCTGGCATTTGTTGAGCTGATTCTGCTTACGGCCTATCAGGCTTGGGGCAAGGCGATTGTGCGCTAGCTTGTCCTAAAAAAAATCGCTTGCGGCGCCGGACCGGGTGGATGGGACTCGCGCCGCTGAGGCTGCGTTCGTAGCCCGAGATGTGAGGGCAGTTTCGCCCCTTTGATCGATTCGCGTCAGTTCGCAGCTAACCCTGACTAGCGTTCATTCGCGGCCAAGCCTCTCTTGAGCGACAATAATCCCGTGACCGGCGTCCGTATTGACAAATGGCTCTGGGCAGCTCGCTTCTTCAAGACGCGCGCTCTTGCCGCCCGCGCCTGCGATCTCGGCCGCATTGAGTGCAACAACCAGCCCGCCAAACCGGCTCGCGAGGTCCGCACCGGCGACCTCCTGCGCATCCGAACTGACGCCAACCAGTTTGAAGTTCAAGTTCTGGCCTTGAGTGTAGTCCGCGGACCAGCGGCCCTGGCGCAAACCCTCTATCGCGAAACCGATTCCAGCCGCGCACAGCGCCTTAAGCTCGCAGAAGAACGCAAAGCCATGAAGCTGTACTCACCTGCGCCGGAAGGCCGTCCCAGCAAGCGCGACCGCCGTCGGATAGTCCAGTTCCGCAATCGGCAGCAGGGATAAGGCGCAAAAAATAAGGTAAGATGCTCCCT